>Ga0180435_10007602_pt1 | contig 10312 bp, 5 predicted proteins | sample SS_ome_3_FD_132467 | JGI IMG/M metagenome (GOLD analysis project Ga0180435, IMG submission 132467) | Hypersaline lake sediment archaeal communities from the Salton Sea, California, USA - SS_3_S_1 metaG | ecosystem: Environmental > Aquatic > Non-marine Saline and Alkaline > Hypersaline > Sediment... | reverse complement strand
GGCAAACATCTTTCCGGTACGACCCATGCCGCTCTGAATCTCATCAGACACGAACAATATACCGTTGTCATGACAGATCTTGATCAGTTCCTGGAAATAGTTGTCCGGAGGAGCGATAAACCCGCCTTCCCCTTGTATGGGCTCCGCGATCACAGCCGCAACTGCCTCGGGGTTTACACTTTTGATAAAAACATCCTTGAGTTTTTCAGCGCCCACCTCATCCCCAAAGGGCATGCGGTACACTTCCGGGCAAAACGGACCAAACCCGAACTTATAGGGTTTGATTTTGCTGGTCATGGTCATGGTCAACTGGGTTCTTCCATGGTAAGCATTGTCAAACACGACAATGGCCGGCCGCTTGGTGTAATAGCGTGCAATCTTGACGACGTTCTCCACGGCTTCGGCGCCGCTGTTGCAGAAAAAAGCCTTTTTGGGAAAATCGCCTGGCGTCACGGCGCATAGTTTTTCCGCCAGCGCAACTGCTGATTCATAAGGGTTCACCATAAAGCAGGTGTGGACCAGTTTCTCGGCCTGAGCTTTGATGGCCGCGATGACTTTAGGGTTGCTGTGGCCGATATTCATCACGCCGATGCCGCAGGCAAAATCGATAAATTCGTTGCCTTCCACGTCTTTCAGAATCGCGCCCTCGCCTGACTCGATGTAGTTGAGGGAAACATTGCTGACCCCGTTGGATACATACTTTGTTTTTACAGCTCCCAGTTCCTGATTGTTGGCCTTTCCCATGACATTTCCTCCTCTTTATTGCATTTGACTTACTTAAACCTTTTAGTTAACTATCATATGTACAATATGTTAAATATATAGTGAATAATATTTATTACTGTCAACATAAAAAGCTTAATTTTATCATAATTTATTTTCTTACGTCTTGACAATCAAGTTTTACAGCGTTTAGTATAGCTTAAACGTTATAGTAAATATCAACAAGGAGAATTCATATGAAAGGGCAATATGGACGTATTTTAAGAATCGATGTCACAAATGAAACATTTTGGACCGAAACCCTGGATCCAGCCATTTATGAGCAGTATCTGGGCGGCAAAGGCCTTGCTTCCTACCTTCTTTATACGCTGAACCCGCCTGAAGTCGATCCCCTGCACCCGGACAACTGCCTGATTTTTGCCACCGGCCCCATTACCGGCAGCCGCATATGGGGAAGTTCGCGCTATGGTGTATACACGAAATCACCCCAGACAGGCTTGTACTCGGAATCCTATTCCGGCGGTAAGGTTCCCGAAGCCATGGATTCCGCAGGATATGACGCCATTGTCATTCAGGGAGAAAGTACAGACCCCATGGTTATAGGCATCCATCCGGAAGAAGTGCTATTCCATTCGGCAACGGATTTATGGGGCCGGGAGACCTATGACACTGAAGACGAGATTCTGAAACGCTTCAACCAGCCGGGCAAGGGCTTTCGCAAACCAGGTGCTGTGGTGATCGGACCGGCAGCCGAAAACAGAGTGCGTTTTGGTGTCATCAAGAATGACCACTGGCGTTCTGCGGGAAGGACCGGGGTGGGCACGGTGCTGGGTGCAAAAAAAATAAAAGGCCTGCTGTTTCAAGGTGACCGGACGAGGTCTCTGTACGACCAAGACGCAGCAGCTGCGTTTTCCAAGGCTATCATGGCCGAATCCAAAGACAATCCAGGTGTACAGGCATATAAGAGCATGGGCACTTCTCAACTGGTCAAGGTCACCAACAGTGCCAATGCCTTCCCTACCCGCTACTGGGCGGAAGGGCAATATGACAAGTGGGAGGATATCAGTGCCGACGGTCTGCATACGCGCTGTGACGTAAAACCGCGTGCCTGCGCCAAGTGTCTGATGGCCTGCGGCCGGATGACCACCATCAAGGAAGGTCGCCACCAAGGCCTGAAACTGGAAGGCCCTGAATATGAAACCATATACGCCTTTGGCGGTCTCTGCATGATCGACAGCATTGAAGAAATCGCCTATTTGAACGATATTTGTGACCGGCTGGGCATGGACACCATCACGGCCGGCAACCTGTGCGCCTTCACCATCGAGGCCTGCCTGCGCGGCAAAGTCGATTTTGCGATGGACTACGGCGAGGTCGATAAAATTGCCGAGTTGCTGCAAATGATTGCGCGGCGTGAAGGCATTGGCGACGTACTGGCCCGGGGCATTAAACACGCTGCACGGGAATGGGACCTCGAGGACATTGCCGTGCATGTCAAAGGGATGGAGCCTGCCGGCTACGACCCCAGGGTGCTTAAAGGCATGGGGCTGGCCTACGCCACTTCCGACCGTGGTGCCTGTCACCTGCGGGCCACGTTTTACAAACCTGAACTGGTGGGCATGATCCCCCCTGCTCAGATCGAAGGCAAGGCAGCGTTGTTCCTTGAATTCGAGGACCGGCTGACGATTTTCGACACCCTGGTGCTGTGCCGGTTTTACCGGGACCTTTACCAGTGGGACAATCTGGAGAAAATTATTCACGCCCTTACCGGGCTGGACGCCGGCCAGGGGGCCTTGCGCAAACGTGCGGCAGACATCGCTACACTCGTGCGGCGCTTCAACCTGCGGGAAGGCATGTCCAAAGAAGACGAATGGCTGTCCAAGGGCTTTTTCCGCAAAAATGAGAAAACCGGCGATGCCATCATCCCTGAAGAACTCGGCCAGATGCTCAGAGAGTATTATCTCCTGCATGGGTGGGATGAAAACGGCGTCCCGCCGGATGATACCAAGTAATCCGGTGTAGTTTTTAAATTACCTTAAGCAGATAGTGAATTATCGTACCCTAATCAAACATGTAATGTGCGTTTCGCGCGTAATTCATTGCCATTACGCTTCGCTGTAATTCATCGTTGCTTTCAGCTGATAGCCGATTGCGGCGATAAATTACGCCCGAAGGGCAAATTACGCACACAGCGCTAATGACGTGCGAAGCACAATTGACATTTGAAAAAGGATAATTACCCGGAGGATGTAAAGTGACGATTCAGAAAAAAGACAGCCAGTTGCCGGACTATGCCATGATCGAGCGTCAGACCCTGAGCCGGGGTGTGGGTTACGACGATGAAGCGCTTTCCAGGCCTCAGATAGGCGTGGTCAGCTCATGGGGCGAGGTCAATCCTGCCTCGACCCACCTGGACCGTGTGTCCGAAGCTGTCAAAGCCGGCATATGGGCTGCCGGGGGCACTCCCAGAGAATTTGTCATCAGTTCCATCTGCACCAGCATGGCCGGGCACGACAACTACCATCTGCCCCACAGGGACCTGGTGGCAGGCTATATTGAAACCGTGGCCATGACCAATCTGTTCGATGCCATGGTGTTTGTACCTGTGTGTGACGATGTTATTCCCGCCCACCTCATGGCTGCAGCGCGCCTGGATCTTCCTTCCGTGGTTGTAACCGGCGGTTACATGCAGTTAAATACCTTTCAGGGCCAGGCCGTAGACCCCCTGGGTGTAGCGCCCAAACACTTTGCCGATTACAAGGCCGGCCGTATCAAGGAAGAGACATTTGATGAGATTAAAGAACGCGGCTGCCCTGGTTTTGGGGCTTGTCCGGTAATGGGCACAGCCAATACCATGGCCTGTCTGAGTGAGGCATTGGGGATGTCCCTGCCATATAACGCCACCACCCCGGGAGCCGACTCCAGGCTGATGCGCCTTGCATTTCAAGCCGGAAGACAGGTTGTGAAGCTCCTTGAACAGGACATCAAACCCTCGGATATCATGACCATGGACGCATTCAGGAATGCCATTGCCGTGCTCATGGCCGTGGGCGGTTCCACCAATGGCGTCCTGCACCTGCAGGCCGTGGCTGCGGAATTCGATATGGACATCCCTTTGGTTGTCTTTAATGAGATAAGCAAAAAAACCCCGCTAACGTGTGACATCGCCCCTTCAGGCAGCGGTAAATATCTGATCAAGGATTTTGACGAAGCAGGCGGGCTGCCCGCTGCCATGAAAGCCATGCAAAATATTCTAATATCTGATGTCATTACCGTTGCTGCGCAACCGTTGGCTGAGATCCTGAAGAATGCAGCGCAACCAGACGAACGCGTTATCCATCCGCTTGACAACCCGGTGTCCAGTGAAGGGGGACTTATTTTTCTCCAGGGCAACCTTGCGCCCGGCGGCGCATTGGTCAAAAAATCGGCCGTACCCGCAGCCATGCTTCATCACCAGGGACCAGCCCGCATTTTTCCGGCTGAAGAAGATGCCTGTGAGGCGCTTGACAAGGATCAGCTCCATGACGGAGATGTGGTAATCGTCAGAAATGTAGGCCCCAAAGGGGATCCGGGCATGCTGCTGTTGCAGCGCTTTCTGTGGCAGTTGGCTGCCAAGGGGAAGTCCGACAAAATTGCCTTTATGACCGATGGCCGTTTTTCCGGAACCAACAAGGGCTGCGCCGTGGCACACATTGCACCGGAAGCCGCTGCCGGAGGGCCTCTGGCTTTGGTTCAAGATGGGGACATGATCGAGATCGACATCCCCAATGAGCGTCTTTGGCTGGATATATCCGAAGCGGAGATGAACAACAGGCTGGCCGCCTGGGTGCCGCCTGAAAGCAAGGTTAAAAAGGGTTATCTTTCCATATATGCAAAGATGGCCAACACCGCCGAAAAAGGGGCGGCGTTGAATTACAAGCCGGAGTAACGGATGACGGAGGCCAGAGGACAGAAGCCAGACCCAGATGCCCCGGGTGTCGGGAAACAGCAGAAGGAACGCGCAGAGCAGGCGCTTGCGCCGCGTAAATACGAAATCTAAAAACACGAAATATTCAGAATACATTTTCGTGGTTTCGACCTTTCGTGATTTCGTTATGAGGGATCTTTATATTCAATTGTTGCGTTTAAGCGCTAATTGAATCCATGCAATCCGTGAAATCCGTGTCTGAATTATGTTTTAATTAACGAGATTCCGCATTCCAAATTCCACATTCCGCATTTGATCAATATAGCCACAGCGCTCCCTGTTCCGCGCCCTTAACCTGATCACGATAGGCGTTCAACAGCCCGGGTGCCGGGTGATCCGGCCTTTGCGGTAATTTTTTGCCTCTTTTTGCCATTTCTTCGTCCGAAACCATCAGTCGAATTTGTTTGTCCGGCAGATTGATTTCGATGGTGTCGCCCTCTTCCACCAGAGCCAATGGTCCACCTTCCCAGGCTTCGGGAGAGATATGCCCCACACAGGGTCCCCGAGTAGCCCCGGAAAAACGGCCGTCTGTAATCATGGCAACGGATGTGTGCAAGCCCATGCCAGCCAGCATGGCCGCTGGGATAGACAGTTCCCGCATACCCGGCCCGCCTTTGGGCCCCTCGTACCGCACGACCAAAACAGATCCGGGCTGAACCTCTTTTTTCAATAAGAACCGACGCACATCTTCTTCAGAATCAAAGATCACGGCAGGTCCTTTGTGCACCCGCATCTCTGGGTCAACACCTGATTTTTTCACCACCGCACCCAGGGGAGCCAGATTACCGTGTAAAATAGTAAAACATCCCTCTTTCTCAAAGGGGTCGGTTATGGGGGTGATGATGCTGCCACCCGGCGACTGGCATTGTTTCAACACCTCTTCCAGAGTACCGCCCATACCCTGTCTGACATCAAGTGCCAGCATCTTTTCCAATGCATTCAACACGCAGGGGACCCCTCCGGCAGCATGAAAATCCCTCAAATTATAAGGCGACGAGGGTTTAAAGGTGGCAATTACCGGAACCGACGCCTGAATTTTATCGAATTCATCCAGGGTCATGTTCATCTGCAGCAGGTTGGCCAGCGCCATGAGGTGCAGGATTGCATTGGTGGAACCGCCGGTGGCGGAAACATAGCGAATACCATTTTGCAGGTTATTTATGGTCAGAAGCTGTCCAAAGGAACGCTTTTGAGCTGCCAGGCCAACGATGCATTCCCCCACATCCCGGGACTGCCGTATTTTTCCGGCATCAAAGGCAAGCATGGTGGCGCTGCCAAAAGGAGCCAACCCGGTTGCTTCCAGAAAACACCCCATGGTGTTGGCGGTTCCCATCATGGAACAGGTGCCGGGGGTGGCACAAATCTGCTCCTGAAGGTCCATAAACGCATCCCTTCCCATGGTGTTGTTTCGTCGCCGGCCGATGGCCTCCTTTAGATCAGAGGTCACCATATGCTCCCCTGCCCCATCAAAAGGCAGCATAGCACCGGCTGTGAGAAAAAGGGTGGGCAGGTTGAGAATGGCGGCAGCCATGAGCATGCCTGGAATGATTTTATCGCAGGACGCCAGCATAACCAGGCCTTCGAACCCGTGCGCTTTTACCATGGCCTCAATGGAAGCGGCAATCAGGTCGCGCTGGGGCAGGATGTAGTGCTGGCCTTTTCCCTGGGCCATACCGTCGCAAGGTGCAGGAACATTGAATTCCGAAGGGCAGCCCCCCGCCGCCCAGATGCCTTCCCGCACATGTTTGGCCAACTCGCGCAACGGCAGGTGTCCGGGATTGACGTCAGTCCAGGAATTGACAATCGCGACCTGGGGCTTGTCCAGATCAGTGCGTCGATAACCGCACCCGTGCATAAGCCCCCTGTAGTAGGCCTCGGTCATATGGTCTGGATTGCCGCGGTGAATTGGCATGCCACATCCTTACGCTGTAATTAAATCGGGTATATACACTGGAGTGGTTGTTTGAACTGCCTTTGTCATTTGCCCTTCGGGCGTAATGACCATTAATGAAAGCGGAGCGAATAACATTTTTTTTTCAAATAGCATTATCATTAATAATTAATAGTTAACAATTGATTATTAATTATTAACTTTAACTATTGGTGGTCCTCATCGGGCGGAACCCCCTCTTCATCCCACCCCCTGAGCCGGTAATAATCCGCCCGCATGGTTTCCAATTCCTCTCTGGTAATGGTGTGTTTGTTGTCAAGGGGTTCCTTAAAAAGACGCGGCGGCAGTGTATCGTCTGCTTTGGTTAAACCCATTTTACGGTTAAAGCGTTGACTGGCATTACGGATGTTGGCAGCCACTTTTTTCAGCCCGTTTCGGTCAAGGGTTGCTCCCATAGTGCCCTCAATGATCCTGGCCAGTCCGTCCCACCCCAGGATGTCCCTATAGAAACGGCATACAATGAGGCCGTCCGCAATGTTCAAGCGATCCTCGTAATCGATAAGCTGTTCGGCATGTCCCTTTATGGCATCATGGGCAATGTTCCCTGCTAGAGATGCCTTGAAAACCGTTGAACGCAAATGGCAGGCTCCCCGGTCGCTGGTGGCATAAGCCAGGCCCATGCCTTTGAAATATCGGGGGTCATAAGCTGCCGGCTCCAGGCCTTTGACATGCACCGCTATATCCTGCATGTCCCACTGTTCGGCTGCGTGGCGTATGCCTTCAGCCAAGACAGCCCCCACCCCCCGTTTAAAGGCAATATCCTTTAACAAAGCAGCCACACCGTCAGGGTCTCCATATGTCCAGGGGCCCTGGACGCGGCCCAGGCGGACCGCCTCAATGGCAAACGCCGCCAGGTTGCCTCCTGACATGGTATCCACTCCCAGACGATCGCACAGGTCATTGAGAAATACGATTTCCGCAATATCCGTAATTTCGCACAGGCCGCCAAAAGCATAAATGGTTTCGTATTCCGGCCCCTCACATTGAAGCCCTTTGTGTCGACCCTTTATTACCGTTGTCAAGCGCCCGCAGGCCATCAAGCACTTTGCACAGGCCCGGGGTGTTACCTTACACTGGGTATGCAGGGCTTCTGCTGTAATATTTTCCCACCCCTTGACCGAGCCTTGGGACCAGTATCGGCTTGGAAAGGCGCCCACCTGGTTGATCGTCTGCACCAACCCGGGGGTCCCATGGGTCTTGAAAGCCTTGATCACCGGGTGGTCCTGGCCCAATCCCCGGATTTCATCCCAAAAGGCCTGCAGAACATCGGATTTTGTTGTTTCCTTTTGGGTTTTTCCGTAAAAGCTGATGGCTTTGACTTTTTTTGATCCCAGTACTGTACCAACACCACAACGCCCTGCACACCGCCAGTAATCGTTGCCCACAATCGCCATTCTGACCAGGTTTTCACCTGCCGGTCCGATGGCAATACTGCCGGCCTTCCCAGGGACACGATCCTTGACAGCATCCAGGGTCCTGAAGATGTCCTGTCCCCAGAGATCTTCAGCGTCTTCAAAAGCCACCCCGTTTTCATCTATGACCAAATGCACTGGAGACATTGCCGCCCCATGCAGCACATAGGCATCGCATCCGGCACTGCCCATTTGTTCGGCTACGCGACCGCCGGAATAAGCATGCGCCAAAAACCCGGTCTGGGGCGAAAGCGTAAACACACCGTAGCGGCTGGACCCCCATACCCTCGTATTCACAGCCGGCCCCAGTCCGATGATCAGCTTGTTGTCGGAAGACAAGGGATCCACCCCGGGATCAAGTAGTTTTGTCAGGAGATGCGTGGCCAAGCCCTTGCCACCCAGGTACTTATGGTATAGATCCTCGGGAATATTCTCCGTAGCGGTTGTTTGATCGCTCAAATAAATGTGACGGATTTTTCCGTAAACCCCTTTCATCATATGGCCTTAATCACGTCTTGAATTAAAGTTGTCAACATTCTGTGGTTTCGGGTGTCAGGTTTCGGTCCTACCCAAGTTATTAGAAAAGAGAACATAGTTAAGAGGTCGCTTGTCAGCAATAAGTAACCAGGCCACTCGTAACTCCTTAACCCTATCTCTCCCTACGCTGTACTCCCCACTGTCATTCCGCCTTCTGTGATTTTGGATCTCTGTTTTCTGGCTTTTGACCTCTGGCTTCTGTCCTCCGGCCTCCGGATTAAGAATCGGTCTCTATCTTCACATCCTTTTTAATCATGACGGTTTCCCCATAGGGAGCCAGGTCATGCATTAGAAATCGGAATTCATAAATTGCAAAATGAATTTTATCACCGCTTTTCAACCGCACCGAACTGTTCTCTTCAAGGGGTTTGTCATTCAATTTGGTGCCATTGGTACTGCGCAGATCCTCCAAATAGTAATAGCCGTTTTTGTAATCGATGGTGGCATGCAGGCTTGATATCGACTCCCTGGGAATCACGATATCATTGCTCGAGTCCCGGCCGATACTAACGGATTTGCGGTCTAACGGCAGGGTTATGGATTCACTGGAAATGATATTCTCGGTATCGATCAGCTCTGCCTGATCCATGGATTGGTCGCGCCGATTTCTCATGGTGGACATGTCCACCTGGGTGTCCGGTTTTATCATGATGGTCTTTTTTTTGCGCATGAAGCCGAAATAAATCAATACCAGCGCGGCCAGGATCAGAACAACGATGAGGATCGGGAACAAAAGCCGGTCTTTCTGGACAACACCATCTTCCGACGGAATGACAGGCCCAGCCGGCGGCGCCTTTTTTACGGAAGGTTGCGGTTGATCCGCTGTTGCCTGAGCAGGCGCCGAAGGTGCCACATCAGCTGGTTTTGAAATAATATCGTCGATGGTCTGGAATACAGACTCGACCTCGTCAGCTGTAAAGGCTCTAAAGTATTCTCCTTCGGTCTTCACGGCCAGGCTCTGCATAAGCTGAAAATCGGCCTGTTCCGTGAAAGCGATTCCGAAAATCCGTATCCCCAGTTTTTTGCACTCCAGGGTCAGGGTGTCCTTGAGCCACTTTTCAGATTCAAGATCCTGTGCCTTATTGCCGGTATCAACGATCCCGTCCGTGAGAAGAATGACAACCTTTTCAGCTTTATCCCTGCCGTTGGTTTTCAACTCGTATACCGCTCTCTCTACACCGGCAGGCGTGTTGGTGAACTGTCCCTTGTAGCTGATCCTGTCGAGGCCTGCCAGGAAGCTCTCGGCACTTTCTGCAGTGGTAATCCCTGTCAACGGGTGGACCAGGTGGGCATCTGTATCGAAAATGACCATGCCAACACGAATCTCCTCGGCAAGTCCCTCAAGGAAATTAATGACCACCGTCCGGGTGATAAAATCGGGGTCGTTCTTCAACATGCTGCCTGAATTGTCCAGGGCAAAAACAACGTCCTGCCCTTCTCTGCTCTGACTTTCCGCCACTGTATGGCCTGCAAAGCCGCCTGCTATAAGCAGCAATATCAGGCATCCCAGCAATCCGTTAAACATTCGTTCAATCATTTTCATAAACCAACCCTCTTAAAGTTCCGTTGACATCCCAAAGTGTTTACTCTATATACAAAACTAATTATGAAATAACAATAGGTTAATGATATGTATCTTTCCCATTTCGGTTTAAAAGAAAAGCCATTTCAGATCAGCCCCGATCCCCGTTTCCTGTGGCTGGGTGAAACCCATAAAGAAGC
>Ga0180435_10007597_pt1 | contig 10318 bp, 5 predicted proteins | sample SS_ome_3_FD_132467 | JGI IMG/M metagenome (GOLD analysis project Ga0180435, IMG submission 132467) | Hypersaline lake sediment archaeal communities from the Salton Sea, California, USA - SS_3_S_1 metaG | ecosystem: Environmental > Aquatic > Non-marine Saline and Alkaline > Hypersaline > Sediment... | reverse complement strand
TTCAACTGCTCAGCGATCGCAGGGTCGATGCCTTCCAGAGCCTCTCTAATAGGGTCTTCCGCTGCTCGACCGTACAGGCCAGGCGTGTCGAGATCGATATCCACCTCTTCCTCTTCCATCGCCTCAATCTTCTCGCCGTATTCGACCCAGGGTGCGATCGCGTCGACCATGCCTGCCCAGTCGAAGTAGACCGCCGCAACCATCGGTCGGTCGGGATTGGCAAGCGGCCCCGTGTACTCAACCGGTTGCTTTTTCAGGATCCGCTTGACCTGTTGCGGCGACGAAGAAACCACAGCAACTCGTTTCGACAACGCGGCGACGAAAGCGATTCGGTCACTCACGCCCCATTCTACAGGCAATGGATACTGGTAGATCTCGGCGCGTTTGGATTCGACTTTCGTCAGCGGCGGAATGGAGATCGGCGGGACGTTGTCCGGGTCCATCTCGTGGGCCGTCTTCAATACTTGATTGATGGCCGCCCCATACTCGGCGAAACCGTTTTTGACCAGTTCGGCATCGCTAACACTGCGAAGCAACGCCATCTCCACCATGGGCAGCGGCGTATCGGCCGGGGGCATGAAGTCACACCAACGTTTGCTTGCCGCCTTGGCGTCGACGACGACGGCCGCCTCGCCATCCCGAAACCCGGGCATCAACATTTCGCGGTTCGCCTTGTCCATTCGGCTCAGCATTCGCACCGTAACTTTTTTCGCCTGGTTGAACTCCTTCAGTTCATCACCCTCGAGCGAGGTCTTGGCAATCATGTCGATGTAGTGGCCACTGCGTTTGATCCACTTCACCAGAATCTCATAGTTCTCGGGCGAGTACTTTTCGCGGGTCGCCAGCAGAAGCAACGGCCGCCCGCCTGTATGGTTGAGCAGTTGCAGCGGTTTTGACCCATCAAAATGCTTGTTCTCCGACCAATCGTACGTGTAACCTTCGATTCCGCGTTCTGAAAGGAAGGAGAACGACATCAAGGCGCCCGGCTCAGGCAGCATTGATTTGATGTCTTCGCCAAAGTCTTCGATGTCTTTGCGCACGGCGTCGACGAAGTCCATGTCGATATCTTCGTCGAATCCATAGGCCCCGGCGACTGCAAACAATTTACCCATCGCCACGTAGGAGTCGACGAAATTGTCGCCAAACCCTGTTTGGGCCATCATCTCTTTGCTGACAAAACTGACGGAGACGAACGGGTTGTCGCCCGCTTTCGCTAGTGGCTTAAGCTCATCGCGATCAACCAGCAGTTTTCCGTTGCCGAGGTTCGTCAGGTGACTCAAGTCGGGGGCTACCGATAGCAGCACGTGATGGCCGTGAACGCCCAACGTGACGACCAACTGGCGCTTTTCGACGTTGGCTTTGATCTTCTCAAAAACCTTTCGTTGCTCGGGGGTCTCCACCTCGGTCGCAACTTCGTCCCAGGGGATCATCTTGCCGGTCAACGTGAACGTCAAGATCTCGCTGCCTCCGACCTTGGTTCTTTTCAGACTGCCTTTGATCTCAGGAACCGAGTTGACAAGTGGAACCAGCAGTTTTTCCAGTCTCGCAAGTTGCCCCTGGGCCCGTTCGGTATCGGCAACGTGGGCGCCGATCACGGTAGTCGGCAGTTCCAACTCGATCATGAGATCGACCATGCGTTCCATCATCTCGGCGGACAACTCGTCGGCGTCGTCTTCGATCAGTAGCTCGAATTGAGCCGGATCGAGCATGTTGCCGTAAATTTCACGGTACATCTCGAAGTAGGCCGCATACATCTTCTCCCAGCCGTCGTCACCGTAGATGAACATCTCCTCCGAAAGCATCTCGACGAGCAGGTCCATCAACTCCTTGTTCTCGGGCTTGATCAACTCCGGCCACACCGCCGACATATCGACGTCGGCTTCTTCCAGCCCTTGCTTGGCGGCTTGCAGCAACGCTGCCTGCTTGATCTTGCCAACGGCATTGCTGTTCGCCACACGATCGTAGATCTCTCGGCCGTTTTGAAACGACGAGTAGAATGAGAGATTTGCCGGAGCAAAACTGAGTGACGTTTCCGACCTATCTGCCGCGTCTGCAGCCAGACATATGACCGAAACCATGGCCACCGCGAGTGCCGACGTTACCGGGCGATTTCTACGACCTTGCATGACGAACTCTCCCGATGCTGAGTGTTTCCTATGTACGATGGACCTCGAGGTCCGTCGAGTCCAAAACCTCTGTTTGCGACGGGTCGGAAGACCCATCGCACGACCTGCCAAAACGCCGCGATACCGGTGCGACTCGGTGGCTGGTTGTCGTCTGTTAAGCAACAAACAGCGACCATGGGTTTGTTGTAACGACTCGACCGTCCATTGGCAACTAACGCAACGGTGACGAAGCGGTGACGACGGAGGCTTTTCGACGGGATGAACCGGATGAGCAAAAAACAGTAGGCGCTTTTCCCGTTTCCTGCTGTCAAGGATCGTCAACCTACCCCAGCAAAAAGCGGTGAATCTTTCTCCCCGTCACGCTGAGCGGCACATCCTCCAAAGATTTCAAGGACAACCAGCGCTGAGTTGCTGAACGCTTCTTCGAAGCTCCATTGGTAAGGGTCGCCTGGTAGCAATCCAACGTGATTCGAAACCGAGTTACGCCGTGCCTGAGTGTGGTTAGTTTGCCGCCCAATTCGATCTCACATCCGGTCAACCGGCGTACTCCGTCGGTCAGTTGCAGGTCGATGGAAGTCCCGTTTTTGCCGTCGATGGCCAGCCGCGGAAAATCCCAGAGACCCGCCCAGCGTTCCTCGGGACCGCACTGTCGAATCAACACCTTGCCATCAGACGCGACGACAACCGCCGCCTCGTGAACATCCTCGTACTTCGTCCTGCGCTTCGGCAGTGGTACTTTCTCCTGCAAACCTTGGTCGTATGCCGCGCACAATCGAACGACGGGACATTTTTCGCACTGCGGCGATTTCGGTAAGCAGACCTTGCTGCCCAGTTCCATCACGGCCTGATTGAATCGCCCGACGTCCTTGCGCGGTAGAATCAACTCAGCAAGCTCCCAGAGGTACTCTTGCCCTCGGCTACCTAGCGGGTCGTCGCGATAGCCGGAGAGCCGGCTCAGCACGCGGATCGAATTGGCTTCGAGGATCGGTTTGCGATCGTCGTAGGCAATCGAACAGACGGCGCCGGCGGTGTAGCGGCCGACCCCCGGTAGATCGAGCACGGCGTCAAAATCACGTGGAAACACACGACCATACTCGGCAACAATCTTTTTGGCGGCGGCGTGAAGTTGCCTCGCCCGGCGATAGTAGCCCAATCCCTCCCACAACCGCAGCACAACGTCCTCGCGCGCGGCGGCGAGGCTGGCGACATCGGGAAATCGCTCGACGAACCGTTCAAAATACGGTTCGACAGTCGCGACCTGCGTCTGCTGCAGCATGATTTCGCTAACCCAAACGCGATAGGGGTCGCGCGACCGACGCCAGGGCAGATCCCGGGCGTGCCTCGCAAACCATGCCAATAGCGAGCGCCGCAAACGTTGTCGCCAAGCGGAGTCCGGCAGAAAACCCTCGACCGATTCGTTTTTTCGCTTCCGTGCAGGCATGTGCGCCATTTTACGATCGCGCGGCGACTAGGAAACGGGGTGTCAAGCGAGTACAAAAGTACCCGATCCCACAAACCTCATGCCGACGGAGTTTTTCATGCCCGATTCCGATTCCATTTCCAGGCGCCGCCCCAGCCAGACGAAGATCGTGGCCACGGTGGGGCCGGCCAGTGACGGCCCCGGAATCCTCGCCGACCTGATTTGTGCCGGCGTGGACGTCTTTCGCGTGAACACGGCCCACGGCGATCGTGAGGAACACCAACGCCGCGTCGACGACATTCGCACTGCCGCCAACGAACTCGGCCAACAGGTTGCTATTCTCGTCGATCTGGCCGGGCCAAAAATGCGTTTAGGAGAACTCCCCGACGGCCAACTCGACTGCGATGCGGGGGCCCAACTCACATTCGTTCGCGGCGAGAACTCCAAGGCGCCGGACGAATTGACCACGACCTACAAACCACTGATCGATGAGTTGCGGCCCGGCGACCGGGTGATGCTCGCCGACGGCACGGTCGCTCTGCGGGTCGAAGAAGTGACGAGCGACAAAGCGATCTGCCGTGTCATTCAATCGGGACTGATTCGCAGTCGCCAGGGGGTCAATCTGCCGGGCGTAAAACTGGGGGTACCCGCATTGGGAGAAAAAGACCGCGACAACGCCCGTTGGGCGGCACAAAACGGCATCGATTTCATCAGTCTCAGTTTCGTGCGCACGGCCGACGAAATTCGGCAATTGCAGGCGGTCATTGAGAGCGAGAACAGCGAGGCCCACGTCGTCGCCAAAATCGAGAAGCCGGAAGCCGTCGAAGACCTAGAGGACATCGTCGCAGCGACGGACGCCGTCATGGTGGCGAGGGGCGATCTTGGCGTCGAGATCGATATCGCTCGTGTGCCAGTCGTGCAAAAGCAGATCATCGACGCCTGCCACCGGCACCGTAAGCCGGTCATCATCGCCACGCAGATGCTTGACAGCATGCAGCGGTCGCGGATCCCGACTCGGGCCGAGGCCACCGACGTCGCCAACGCCATTCTCGACGGAGCGGATGCTTGTATGCTCTCCGGCGAAACGGCGATCGGCGAGTATCCCCGCGAGGCCGTCGAAATGATGCACCGCATCGCGATGGAAACCGAACCCCTTCACCGACGCCGCGCTCCAAAACGGGCACCAGATCTGACACCCGACTCGGTCAACGACATTACCGAGGGCATCACCTTCGCCGCCGGGCGACTGGCGGAGGAACTGGGGGCCGAGATGATCGTCGTTGCCAGCGGCAGCGGCAAAACGGCGCTCAGCGTTTCCAAGCACCGTTGCTTCGTGCCGACGATCGGTGTCAGCGACAGCGAAGCGGCACTGCGGCGAATGTGTCTCTATTGGGGAGTCATTCCACTCTCGGGCGCCCCCACCGCGAGCGGACAAGAAACGCTCGATCACGTTGTCGATCGCGGCCGGGACGTTGGCTTCATCGACTCCGGCGACCGCGTCGTGCTCATCTCCGGCACAGGGCTGAAGTCTACTTCACACAATATGATCGTCGTGCATGAGTTGGACTGATCGCGACATCCCGTCAATTACCGCGAAGATCGCGAAGGGGCGCAGAGAAAGGATGAGAGAACGCTGGACGCAGCAGAATCAACTTAGATTTAACTGATTCTTCACTCTTTCTGCCTTGCGCTCTTCGCGTCCTTTGCGGTGACCTCTTCGTGGTGTTCCTGTTCGCCTATGCGCCCGCGAATTGCACGTCGTCGAAGACGAGGCTGGGGATGAGCATGCTGCTGCTGGGGTCGGGGTCATTGCCGATTGCGACGAGTTGTTGCCAGAGATCCTGCAGCCGACCCGCGATGTTCATCTCGGCGACCGCGTGTTTCGGTTGGCCGTTTTCAATCAGCGTTCCATAGACACCGAGCGAAAAATCGCCGGTGGTGGGATTGGAGTTGCCGCCCAGGAAGCCACGCACGAGCAGGGCATTGCCGGCATCGGCCATCAATTCGTCGAGGCTCTTGTCGCCAAGCTCCATGAGTAAATTCGAGGTGCCGCCGGTCGTTGGCGTCATCCCCAACTTTCGGCCGTAGTAAGTGCCCACGTAGCAGTTTTTCAGCACGCCCTGTTCGACGACAGGCATCGTTTTGGCGGAGATGCCTTCGCCGTCGAAGAGCCGCGAACCGAGCCCGCGGGGCAACAGCGGATTGTCGGTCAACGTGACCATCTCGCTGGCGACGCTTTTATCGAGTTGCCCTTCCAGAAACGATTCTTTGCGGTGGATTGAGCGAGCGTTGGCGGCGCAAATCAAAAAACCGACCAAACGCCGTGCTGCCCGGTTCTCGGCGATCATGACTGTCTTGCGTGTTGAGATCCGCTGGGCCGCCAAACGAGCTTGTGCCACTTCGACGGTTTTTGCGGCAACCTCCTCGGGGGCTGCCAGGTCGGCCCGCATCCGCGCGCCGGATCCAAACCAACCGGCGGGCCGCTTCTCACCTTCATCCTGCAGCGTAATCGAACCATAGGTCCAGAACTGCGTGCCCTCGCGTGTGCCCTCGAAACCGTTCGAGTGCACTTGATAGACCAAGCTGTGCGAGTCCTCGCAGTCACCATTGGCCTCGATCGCCTGCTTGCCCGCCAATTCGCGGGCTTTCGCCTCGATCGTCGCGGCGATTTGATGGCGGTCTTGCGGCGCCAGCTGGGCCAACGAAGCGTCGTTTGCCTGCAAGTCAACCTTTGGCCGATTCTGGTAAAGGTCGGGAGAGGGCAGCACGCGATCTTCATCGGGAGTCATCGCCCGACACATGGCCACTGCCGTGTCGAGAAACGCCGGCAGGGCTTCAGGGCGAAAGTCGCTGGTTTGACAACTCGCGTAGCGGCCGTTGTCGTAGAGTTGAAGCGAGAGCGATTGCGACGACGCCTCCTCGACCTTCTCAGGACGCTGCTTGCGGTAACCAACCGACACGCGTCGCGAATTGGACGAGACGGCACGCACGCCCGTGATGCCGCGCCGCTGTACGCCTTCGACTGCCTGCTGGGTGAAAGACTTCAGCTGTTTCAGTTCCGTACTCATGAGTTGACTCCCCCCACCGTGATTGACGACACCTTGACCGTTGGAATGCCAACGCCGACAGGCACCCACTGCCCATCCTTGCCACAGGTGCCGCCGTCCTGAGCGAGTTCCATGTCATTGCCGACCATCACGGTGTCAAGCAGCGTGTCGGGTCCGTTGCCGATCAGGTTGGCGTCTTTGATCGGTTGCGTTAGTTTGCCGTCTTCGATCAAGTAGCCCGACCGCAGGTAGAAGCTGTAGTCACCCGCCCCGATCATTACCTGGCCGTTGGAAAAGTTCTCAGCATAGATGCCACGTTTGACGGACTTGATAATCTCCTCCGGATCGTGTGGCCCGGCGGCCATGGCCGTTACTCGCATACGCGGAATGGGAGCGTACCGGAAGCTCTGCCGCCGCCCGTTGCCGGTTGGCTCTGTCTTTAGTTGCTGTGAACTGATTCGGTCGTGCAGATACGAAACCAGCCGGCCGTCTTTGACCAAGACCGTTTCCTTGCCGGGCGTGCCTTCGTCATCGACGCTGATCGCGCCTCGCTCGTTGGCGATCGTGCCAGAATCGTAGATCGTGACGAAGTCGGCGGCGATCTTCTTGCCCATCATGTTCGAGTAGATCGAGACGCCCTTGCGATTGAAGTCGGCTTCGAAGCCGTGCCCCATCGCTTCGTGCAGCAGGATGCCCGAAGTACCGGGGGCGAGCACAACCGGCATCGCGCCCGCGGGCGGTTGTGTCGCCTCGAATTGCTGCAAAGCACGAGCAACAAGGTGTTTGACGAAGTCGTCAAGCTGGCTGCCGGCGTAGTAGTCGATTCCTCGACGAGCGGAAATGCGGTGCAGATAGGACTCGCGGCGGCCATCCTTTTCCGCAACGGCGGTGGCGTAGATTCGTGTCAGCGGTCGAGTATCTTCCACCCAATCGCCTGCTGTGTTGGCGACGAGCAGCACCTCGTCTTCGTTTTGCACGCGAACGTTGGCTTTGATCATGCTGGGATCGCCGGCGAGAATCTTTTCGCCGACCGTCGAAGCCAAGGCCAACTTCTCTTTCGCAGGCACATCCAGCCAAACTCGTTGTCGCGGATAGAGATCCGGAATTTCCACCCGATTAAACTCGAGTGGGCGATCGGTCGGCGACTTGCGGGCGATCGATGCAGCGGTCGTCGCAGCTTTGGCGAGCGCCTGCGGCGAAAGATCTTCGGTAAATGCGTAGCCCGTCTGATCGCCAACCAACACGCGAACACCGGCGCCCAGGTCTACATTGACACTGGCGTCGTTGACGCGACCGTCTTCGAAGCCGATCGAATCGCGCACTCGGTGCTGCAGAAAGATCTCGGCATATTCACCGCCCGACTGCAACGCGATCGACAGCGTCTTGCGGATCAACTCGGGACCTACGCCAAAGTTCTCTTCAAAATAGCCCTGCATGACGTTGTTGCCTTCCGTCTTGAGTTTATCCGCGGCGTCGGCGACAGTCGCGGGCAACCAAAGGGGCGTCGCCGCTACGGCCAACGTGCCCGCCGTACTCCGCAACATCTCCCGACGATCGATTTTCATGGATCACTTTCCTGCGAGAAAGAGTTTGATGCGCCAAACCGATGAACCAGTGGCTCTGGCGATTCAGGAGACAGAATCATACCGCAACGGGTTCGCGGGGACCAGGAAGGTTAGATGCGACAGGCACGACGAACTGGATGCGCGTGTCCCACGCGAGCGCGGGACAAGGCATCCACTTCTGATAGTGATTACAAAACGGCAGGAATCACTCGCTTGTGGCGCTGGATTCCTCGGGTTCTTCAAGCCGGGCCATGAACCACTGTTGAGTTCGATCGGTGCCGAAATGGACCAGGATCGGCGTTTCGTCTTGCGTTAGGTTGTAGACACCGGTTTCCACAACCGTCGTCTTGTTGTCACCGATCGTCCAAGCAGCCCGCTGCGTCTCGGGATCTACGGCGCCTTGGATCGGTTGGCCGCTATCCGTGGCGCTGTTGTAGTACGTGCCGCTGATGATGCCGTCCTTGCTCACTGCAAGCTGCATGTACATCGAAGGCTCGGTCTCCTCCTCCTTGGTGGTGACCGCAAACACGCCAAGCGGCATCCAGTCCTCCTCAGCCACATCTTGCGCAGGCGGCAACTCGGTGTTGGCAATCGCCGTTGCCTGTTGGGCGTACTCGTCCGCCGAGCAAATCTCTTCGCCTTCGATGTAAACCGTTTCGTTCTGGTAGACAACGGTCGTGCCGTAGTCGTAGTAGTAGGGTTGTCCCCAACTGCCGACGAACCAACCCGTTAGCCCGACCCAAAATGCAGGCCGCCACCAGTAGCGCCCCCACGGGTGATGGTAGCGGAAGTGGGCGTGACGGAAGGCCGGGTAGCGGCCGACGAAGCCGGGCCTGAGCCACGGATGATGGTGGTGATGCCAATGATGGCGGATGTTGTTGCCCCAATTGTTCCAGCGATCATTCGGACCACCGGGGCGATAACCGGGGCGGTCCGCCCCTGGCCGATCACCGGGTCGCCAGGGTCGATCGCCATCGCCGGGGCGGTTGCCGTCGCCAGGGCGGTTGCCGTCGCCAGGGCGGTTGCCGTCGCCAGGGCGGTTGCCGTCGCCAGGGCGATTGGGACGCTCAGGGAGTTGTCCTGGACGGTCACCGTCTCCCGGTCGATTTGGCCGGTCACCGTCACCGGGACGGTTGCCATCGCCGGGACGCTCCGGCAAAGTACCCGGTCGATCACCGCCACCAGGACGTTCTGGAAGCGTACCAGGACGCTCTCCGCCACCAGGTCGCTCGGGAAGCGTGCCGGGCCTGTCGCCACCACCGGGACGTTCTGGCAACGTGGAAGGACGGTCACCGCTACCCGGTCGTGAGGGTAGCGTTGACGGGCGATCGCCGCCAGGACTTGGGCGGGTGGTTGGTCCCTGTGGCAGGTTCAGGAAATTCTGCAGGTCGCCGGCGCTGGGCCGCGAACCGAAGTCAGGGCGCGTTCCAGTGCTTGGTCGATTGCCACCAAAGCTGGGGCGGTTGCCGCCGCCAATGCTCGGTGTCGATGGTCGCGACGGAGTTGCCGGCCGCGATGGTGTCGATGGTCTTGAAATGTTCGGCGTCGAGGGCCGCGAGATGTTGGGAGTGGAAGGACGAGAGATATTCGGGGTGGATGGCCGTGACGGGCTCGGACGCGAAAAACTTGGCGACGACGGCCGTGACGGACTCGGACGCGAGATACTTGGTGTTGATGGACGTGACGGACTCGGGCGCGACGGGCTGGGTCGCGAGACCGACGGCCGACTGATCGAAGGGCTGGGGCGTCCACCGCCTCCGGGGCGGCCACCGCCACCACCGCCGCGGAATCCGCGGGCGTATGTATCACCGATCAAAAGGCCGGCCAGCATCGCCGCGCCAACTGCAATTACGAATCTAGTTTTCATAGCTATTCGTCCTGATTGGTTGTTTTGTATTGCCTTATTGGTCCTGCTGCCGCGAAATCACGACGCGATCGATATTCGGCAAGATCTCGCCGTCCACCTGCCGGCTGATCGTCTCGAACGCGAAACTGTCGTTGTCAATTTGCGTGATGATGTTGATCATCGAGGCCCGCGAACCGTCGTGACGAGTTCCCTTGAGTTTGATGATCCAACGATCGCCATCTTTGATCCAAACACCTTCGCCAAAACCACCATCGCTATCGAAGAGCCAACAGCGGATAATTCCCTCAGCAGCG
>Ga0180435_10007596_pt1 | contig 10318 bp, 9 predicted proteins | sample SS_ome_3_FD_132467 | JGI IMG/M metagenome (GOLD analysis project Ga0180435, IMG submission 132467) | Hypersaline lake sediment archaeal communities from the Salton Sea, California, USA - SS_3_S_1 metaG | ecosystem: Environmental > Aquatic > Non-marine Saline and Alkaline > Hypersaline > Sediment... | reverse complement strand
GCGGCTCAACTCGGTGTGCGCGACCGGCTCTTTTTCGCGACCAAGGTCTGGATCCAGGGACGCGAGCAGGGGATCGCGCAAATGCAGGAATCGATGCGCCGCCTGCGCACCGACCGGCTCGACCTGATCCAGGTGCACAATCTCGTGGATACGGCCACGCACTTGCGCACGCTGCGTGACTGGAAGGAGGAGGGACGTGTTCGCTACATCGGTATTACGCACTATCACGCGGGAGCTCATGAGGGCCTCATGCGCGTGATGCAGCGTGAGCGACTCGATTTCGTGCAGGTCAACTACTCGCTGCTCGAGCCCGAGGCGCAGGAGCGGCTCCTGCCGCTGGCGCAGGAAAGGGGGATTGCCATCATCGCGAACAGGCCCTTTGCACGCGGCCAGCTCTTCCGGATCACGAAGGGCAAGCCTCTCCCGCCATGGGTGGCTGAACTCGGTATTGCTTCCTGGGCACAATATTTCCTGAAATTCGTTGTTTCCCATCCTGGCGTGACAGTTGCCATTCCCGGAACGAGCAAGGCCCGGCACATGCGGGACAACCAGCAGGCCGGAACAGGACGCCTGCCGGATGCGCCAATGCGTGAGCGCATGTTCCGCTACCTGCAGAGTCTCTGACAGGGAGCCTCGGCTGCATTACACTGGGAGACTTAACCAACAGGGTACGAAACGACCATGCGTATCAGGATACTCTTGACCGGTGGCACCATCGACAAACTCTACTCGGTCGAAGAGGGCGAGTTGAGCTTCGAGGAGAGCCATGTCGAGGAGATGCTCGACCGGGCGAACGTCACAGCCGACATCGTTGTCGAGGAGCTCATGCTCAAGGACAGCCTGGACATCAGCGAAAACGAACGCGAGCAGATTCTCCAGGCCTGCGAGGCATGCGATGAGGAGTGCGTGCTCATCACGCACGGAACGGACACCATGGTCGAAACGGCCGAGCTGCTTGGCGAAGCCGGGATCGACAAGACCATCGTGCTGGTCGGCGCCATGATTCCCTACACGGTGCGCGACTCGGACGCTTTCTTCAACCTCGGTTTTGCGCTCTCTGCGGTGCAGCTGGCCCCGGGAGGCGTCTACGTTGCGATGAACGGCGAACTCTTCGACTGGGACAACGTCAGCAAGAACTATGACGAGGGGCGTTTCGAATGCATCGGGGAGGATTCTGAGGACTGACCGGAGCTCTCGCCTTGCTCCCCGGTCCGGCAGATCGTCATCTTTTTCCTTCCCCGCCTGCCTTGTATAGCACCCAGTCCAGCTGGCGGGTGCCGAGCAGGCGCTTCAGGACACCGAAGAGGCGGGTTGGCACCGTGACATGGTAGCGCGGGCGCGGATTTCTGCTCTCGAGCGCGTGGATCACCTTTTCCAGCACGGCTTCCGGCGGCAATGTGAAGGGCGCCGCCGGTCCCTCCTTTTCGAGGCGCGCCAGCGCACCTCTGTAATTCTCGCGGTAGACGCTGTGCTCGATGTCGATGTTCTCCTTCAGGGCGAGCAGTGCATTGGCCCTGAAGCGGCTCAGGATTGGCCCGGGCTCGACGAGTGACACGTGAATGCCCGTGCCGCGCAATTCCAGCCGCAGGGTATCCGCGAGCCCCTCGAGGGCGAATTTGCTGGCATTGTAGGCCCCCCGAAAGGGCATGGCCGCAAATCCGAGAACCGAGCTGTTATGCACGATCCGTCCCTCGCCGCGAGCGCGCATGACCGGGATGGCGAGTCGGGTGAGCTCGTGCCATCCGAAAAAATTGGCCTCGAACTGTTTGCGCAGGGTCTCTCTCGTCAGATCCTCGACAGCACCGGGCTGGCCATAGGCGCCGTTGTTGAAGAGCGCATAGAGTTCGCCATTGCTTTTCGCCATGACGTCCGAGAAACATTGCTGCACGGAATCGCTGCTGCTGTAGTCCAGGGGCAGCGCCTCGAGCCCCTTTCGGGAGAGCATCTCGAGATCTTCGCCCTTGCGGGCTGTGGCGAAAACGCGGTAACCGCGGGCCTTCAGGCCGGTTGCAGTCGCCAGCCCGATACCGCTGGAACAGCCGGTCACGAGGATATTCCTTGAGGACATGGGAAAAGTCTTGAATTTGGTGATTGTGGTACTATATCGCGATTTATTTTGTATCGTGTTATCAAGGTAGTGACTATGCCGATTTACGAGTACCGTTGTGATGAATGTGGCCATGATATGGAAGTCATGCAGAAGCTCAGCGATCCTGCTCTGTCAGACTGTCCTGCATGCGGCAAGCCCTCTCTCAAGAAGCTGATCTCTGCGGCCGGCTTCCGTCTCAAGGGCGGCGGCTGGTATGAAACCGACTTCAAGGGCAGCAGCAAGAAGAACGTGGCCGAGAGCAGCAAGGAACCAGCCTCGTCGGGTCATGCCTGCGGTACCGGCGGCTGTCCCAGCTGTAAATAGACCCGGGAGACACTCCTGCAGCGGCACGCCGGTCATCCGACGTGCCCTTTTTCGTTTTAGAGACTAAGTAACAATGATGCGGACTCATTACTGCGGACACCTCAATGCCGAGCATGTCGACCAGGCGGTCGAGTTATGTGGCTGGGCTCATCGCCGGCGCGACCATGGCGGCGTCATCTTCATCGATCTGCGCGATCGCGAGGGCCTCGTGCAGGTCGTCTACGATCCCGATATTCCCGACGTTTTCACGACGGCCGAGCAGATCAGGAACGAGTTCGTCCTGCGTATCAGGGGGATCGTCCGGCTGCGTCCCGAGGGGACCGCCAACCCTGACCTGCCAACCGGTCAAATCGAGGTGCTCGGCAAGGAGCTCGAGATTCTCAACCGTGCCGACACGCCGCCCATCCAGATGGACGAGGACAATGTCAGCGAGGATCTGCGCCTGCGCTACCGCTATATCGACCTGCGACGCGACGAGATGCAGAAGCGGATGCAGCTGCGTGCCCGTGTGACGCGCGAACTGCGCGCATTTCTCGATGCCAACGGCTTTCTCGACATCGAAACCCCGATGCTCACGCGTGCGACGCCGGAAGGCGCGCGCGACTACCTGGTGCCAAGCCGCACGCACGAAGGCAAGTTCTTTGCGCTGCCGCAGTCGCCGCAGCTCTTCAAGCAGCTCCTCATGATGTCCGGCATGGATCGTTATTACCAGATCGTCCGCTGCTTTCGCGACGAGGATCTCCGCGCAGACCGGCAACCGGAGTTCACACAGCTGGATATCGAGATGTCGTTCATCGAGGAGGACGACATCATGACACTCATGGAGAGCATGATCCGCGAGATTTTCAGGCGCGTCCTCGATGTCGAGCTGCCGGATCCCTTCCCGCGCATGAGTTTCGAGGAGGCGATGCGCCGTTTCGGTTCCGACCGTCCGGACCTGCGTTGCCCGCTGGAGCTCATCGACGTCGGTGATCTCATGAAAGAGGTCGAATTCAAGGTCTTCTCCGCTCCGGCAAACGACGAGAACGGTCGTGTCGCGGCCCTGCGCCTGCCCGCTGGCGGTGAACTCACGCGCAAGGAGATTGACGATTACACCAAGTTCGTCGGCATCTACGGTGCGCGCGGGCTTGCCTACATCAAGATCAATGATGTGTCGGCAGGCCGCGAGGGACTGCAGTCCCCGATCCTGAAATTCCTGCCGGATGAGGCAGTCAGCGGGATTCTCGAGCGTACCGGCGCAGAGGACGGCGATCTCGTCTTCTTCGGCGCAGATAAGGCAACGGTCGTCAACGAGGCGCTCGGCGCATTGCGTGAGAAACTCGGCAAGGACCGCGGCCTGACGGAAGAGGGCTGGAAACCCCTGTGGGTCGTCGATTTCCCCATGTTCGAATACGATGACAACGAGCAGCGCTGGAGTGCGCTGCATCACCCCTTCACGGCGCCGAAGACGGATCACGAGGAACAACTGGTCGCTGACCCGGGCAATGCACTGTCGCGTGCCTATGACATGGTTCTCAACGGCTCCGAGATCGGCGGTGGCTCCATCCGTATCCACAAGGAGGCGATGCAACAACAGGTCCTCGACCTGCTCGGCATCGGCGAGCAGGAGGCACAGGACAAGTTCGGCTTCCTGCTGAATGCGCTGAAGTTCGGCTGTCCGCCGCACGGCGGCCTGGCGTTCGGTCTCGATCGTCTGGTCATGCTCATGAGCGGTGCCGGCTCGATTCGCGATGTCATGGCGTTCCCGAAGACGCAGACTGCCAGCTGCCTGTTGACCTCGGCTCCGTCAGAGGTCTCCCCGGCCCAGCTTCGGGAGCTGCATATCAAGTTGCGCCAGATTCCGGCCAGCGAGACACCACCGGAAGCCGGCGAGGAGAGCTGACTCTGGTTTTCGGGGGCGGAGTCGGCAAGGCCGGTCCCGTCCTTCCGGCAAGAGACGAAAAAGCCCCGGGAATCCGGGGCTTTTTCGTTCCGTCAGTCAGCGAGGATCAGATCTCGCTCCAGCTCGAGGTCCGGCGTCGCCTGAAGCGGAGATAGGGCAGCAGCCAGCCCAGCAGGATACTGCCGAGAACAACCCCGGCGCCGATCAGGAACCAGCGCTGGTTGAGGTTGTTGGAAAGCTCGCGGTTGGTGTGCTGGAGATCTGCGACCTCCTGCTTGAGTTTGACGACCTGCTTGCGCAGTTCGCTGCGCTCATTCGAGATGTTGATCGCATTTGCTGCTGTCTGGCGTATTCCCGCCAGCTCCTGGGTGATGCTGTTCTTGTCGTTCAGGAGTTTCTGGTGCTCCTTCTGGAGCCTGGCATAGTCTTCCTGCAGCTGGTTCAGGCGCGTCCGTACCTGTTCGGGCTCGGCCTGCAGTTCCTGGATCTTGGCTGTGAGGGATGCGACCTGCTCGCGTGCACTCGGTTCGTCCATCAGGAAGCGGCTCAGCACGAAGCCGGTCTTGCCGTTTGCAGCACGGACTTTCGAGTATCCGCTCTTGCGGTCAACACTGAGCACCTCGACGGAGGTACCGCTCTTCAGCATGCTGATGATGCGCTGCTTGGTACTGGGTCCGACACGCAGGGTGATCTCCAGTTCATCGGAGACGAAGCGGGTTTCTGCTGCTGCGTCATTGATGATTGCTGTCGTCAGAAAGACGATCAGCAGAAGGCTCGGGCTTTTTACTCTCATGTCAGCAAGAACTCCATGAGTGCCTTTTGGGCATGCATTCTGTTTTCCGCTTCGTCCCACACGACACTGGAGGGGCCGTCGATGACCTCGGCCGTGACTTCCTCGCCGCGATGGGCAGGAAGACAGTGCATGAAGAGTGCGTTCCTGTTGGCTTGTGTCATCATCTCGCTCGTGACCTGGTAACCGGCAAAGGCGGCCTCGCGCTGCTTCTGCTCCTCTTCCTGTCCCATGCTCGCCCAGACGTCAGTCACGATCAGGTCGGCACCCTTCGCGGCCTCCATGGGATCACGGAATATCTCGCAACGATCGGACGCCGGTGAAAGAATCTCCGCATCCGGATCAAAACCTTCCGGGCAGGCGATGTGCAGTTTGAAATCGAGCAGGCGCGCGGAGTTGATATAGGAGTGGCACATGTTGTTGCCGTCACCGATCCACGCGACTGTTTTCCCGCGAATGTCGCCACGGTGCTCGAACCAGGTCTGCATGTCTGCAAGCAACTGGCACGGATGATACTGGTCTGTGAGGCCATTGATCACGGGCACGCGGGAATGCTCGGCAAAGGCCTCGACGATCTCGTGAGAGTAGGTGCGGATCATGATGATATCGACCATGCGCGAGATGACGCGGGCACTGTCCTCGATCGGCTCACCGCGTCCCAGCTGGGTATCGCGTGGCGAGAGGAACATCGCGTTGCCGCCGAACTGTGTCATGCCGGCCTCGAACGAAACCCGGGTGCGCGTCGAGGACTTCTCGAAAATCATCGCCAGGGTCTTGCCGACGAATGGACGATAATCCTCGCCGCGGTCTCGCATCGCCTTGAGCTCGGTCGCGCGGTTGATGATCTGGCGCAGCTCCAGCGGTGAAAGATCAAGCTGGGTCAGAAAATGACGTGGTTTATTCATCTGTGTAATCTCCTCCGCTGCGGCATTCATGCCAGGAACTCCCTGACAGCGGCAGCGAGACCTGTGACAAGCTCATCGGCCTCCTCGTTGTTCATGACCAGCGGCGGCAACAACCGGATGACATTGCCAGCCGTGACGTTGATCAGCAGGCCTGCAGCAAGCGCCTGGCTGACCAGTTCGCCGCAGGGGCGATCGAGCTCGATACCGATCATGCAGCCCTTGTGGCGGATTTCCCTGACGGCATCGACGGCCTGAAGGGCTTCACGCAGCCCCCCAACGATATGGTCACCGAGCCGGCGTGCTCTCTCGAAAAGCTTCTCCTCCTGCATGGTCCTGACGACGGCGAGTCCTGCGGCGCAGGCCAGCGGGTTGCCGCCAAAGGTCGAGCCATGGCTGCCGGGGCCGAAGAGGTCTGCGGCCGGTCCGCGCGCAAGACAGGCCCCGATCGGCATGCCGTTGCCGAGCGCCTTTGCCAGTGTCATGACATCGGGCAGGATCCCTTCCTGCTGGAATGCGAACCAGCTGCCGGTGCGGCACATGCCGGTCTGGATTTCATCCACCATCATGAGCCAGCCATTCTGGTCGCAGATCTCGCGGATGCCGCTCAGATAATCCGCTGCCGGCACATTGACCCCACCCTCTCCCTGGACGGGCTCAACCAGAACGGCTGCAATATTGCGCGCGCTGGCAGCGACATGGCGAATGGCACCCAGGTCTCCATAGGGCACGCGCGTGAATCCCCTGACCAGGGGCTCGAAGCCGGACTGGACCTTGCGGTTGCCGGTGGCCGTCAGGGTTGCCATGGTACGGCCGTGGAAACTGTTTTCCATGACGATGATGGTGGGTTCGCCAATGCCGCGTGCGTGGCCATGGAGGCGCGCCAGCTTGATTGCGGCCTCGTTGGCTTCGGCCCCCGAGTTGCTGAAGAAGACCCTGTCCATGCCGGAAAGGGTGGTCAGTGCCTCACCCAATGCCTGCTGGTTGGCAATACCGTAGATGTTCGATGTATGGACAAGCGTTGAGGCCTGTGTGCAGATCGCCTCGGCGACTGCCGGATGCGCATGGCCGAGACTGCAAACGGCAACACCGGACAGGGCATCCAGGTACCTGTTGCCATTGGTGTCCCATAGCCATACGCCTTCACCTTTTTCAAAGGTGACTGGCAAGCGGCTGTAGGTGGCCATGAGAGCGCTAACCATCTGCTGGACTCCGGGTGAAAAAACAAACGGCGCAGTGATTGCGCCGGAAAAGCCGATGACTATATTGGGTTTTTCTCAAAATTTCAATATCCTGCAGGCGCGCTTCGGCGTCCCGGGTTGACCATGAAAAAACCCGGCTGCTGCCGGGTTCTTGCAGTCGAATCCGCTGCAGTTTCAGATCGGCAGGCCATGCATATGCGCCGTCATGCCAAGAAGCATCGGGATCGACAGGGCAGTATTGGTGCGCGATGCCATGAGGGCAATCGTTTTCGCCCGGGCAATCTCGTCCGGGGAGGACTGCACGAGCCCCAGGATCTTCTTCTGGCTGGGCCAGATCAACAGCCAGACATTCAAGAGCATGATGGTGCCCAGCCAGGCTCCCATGCCGATGATGCGATATCCTTCCTGGAAGGTGAAGGCGGCAACAAAGCCGGAGCCGTCCGCTGCATGCATCGCTTCGAGGGCGGCTGCGCCTGTGAACCAGGTGAGGATTGCGGCATAGCGGAACCAGAAGAGGGCGCGGGGCGCGATGTACTTGTTGATCGCTGCCGGGCCCGGATCACCGTCCGAGACGGCCTGGGCAACGGCCGGCACCTGGATGAAATTGAAATAGTAGAGGAGGCCGACCCAGGCGATGCCGATGATCACATGCATCCAGACCCAGAATTCCCAGGGGTTGAACTGGCCGGCAGGACCGAAGATGACGATAGCGATGGCAGCAAGAACGAAACCGACGATAACGGTCCCAATGCGGCTGGCAAGTGGATTCATTGGGGCTCCCTCTTGAAGATGGTTGAGTGGACTGCTTTTGTTATCGTTCCGCCGGCCCGGCACCCGGGACGGCAGCAGTTTCATTGCCGGGCATTGTACTCACAATCATCGCGTGGACAAAGAGCTACAATAATCACCATCCTGCAGGAATGACTATGAACCCGGTAGAACTCACCCTTTTTGCCAGCCGCCTCAATGCTGTCTGTGATGAGATGGGGGGCGTCTTGCGGCGGGCAGCCTTCTCGCCCAACATCCGCGATCGCCTCGACTTCTCCTGCGCCATTTTCGACGCGGTCGGGGATCTGTGCGCCCAGGCCGCGCATATTCCTGTCCATCTCGGCAGCATGGCCTACGCCATGCGAAGCATCGTCAACCGTGTTTCTTCCTGGCGTCCGGGGGACACGCTGGTCTTCAATGATCCCTACCTTGGCGGCACGCATTTGCCTGATGTCACGCTGGTGTCGCCGGTCTTCTTCGATGGGGAGCTCCGGGGATTCGTCGCGAACCGCGCACACCATGCGGACATCGGCGCCGAATCACCGGGCTCGATGCCGATATCCAGTTCGCTCGAGCAGGAGGGCCTCGTGCTCGAGCCTGCCTTTCTCATCCGCGATGGCAAGTGGAACAGTCCGCTCAGGGAGAGGATCGCCGGCTCGGCGCGCAGGCCGGATGAGTCGCTGGGTGATTTCAGTGCCCAGGTCAGCGCGAACCTGGCGGGGTTGCAGCGCCTGGAGAGCCTCATCGGAAAGATGCATGCGTTCAGTTTTCAGCATGCCGTCGACAGCCTGAATGACTATGGTGAAACACTCGCGCGGCAGATGGTCGCGGAGATTCCCGATGGCCAGTACTGCTTCACCGATGTGCTCGACGATGACGGCATCGGAGACAGCGGGATACCGCTGAACCTCACGCTCACGGTCGACGGTGAACGCTGCCATCTCGACTTCAGCGGTACCGCCGCGCAGGTGCAGGGCAATGTCAATTGTCCGCTTTCGGTGACGGCTGCCGGCGTCTTCTATGTGTTCCGTTGCCTGATGCCCCCGCAGACCCCCTCCTGTGCCGGTATCTTCCGGCCGATCACGCTGTCGGCACCCGAAGGCTCCCTGCTCAATGCCCGTTTCCCTGCGGCCGTTGCCGCGGGCAATGTCGAGACCAGCACGCGGGTAGTCGATCTCGTCTGCGGTGCGCTTGCGCAGGCGATCCCGGATCGGATACCGGCAGCAAGTCACGGAAGTATGAACAACCTTGCAATGGGGTCCAATGGGGAGCATGCCTGGGACTATTACGAGACCATCGGCGGCGGTATGGGCAGCGGCAGGCACGGGGGCGGTCTGTGCGCTGTCCAGACACACATGACCAATACGCGTAACACACCGGTTGAAGTCCTCGAAAGCCATTTCCCGATGCGCGTGGAAACCTATGCGATCCGCCGTGGTTCGGGGGGAGAGGGCAGGCGCCCGGGTGGTGACGGTATCGTGCGTGCAATCCGCTTTCTCGAGGACGCGCGCTTCACGCTGCTGACGGAACGCCGCCGCTCTTCTCCCTGGGGACTCGCATCCGGTCGCAACGGCAAACCCGGCAGGAACCTGCTAAACGGCCAGGAGATACCGGCCAAGTGCGAGAGACGGGTCAGCCAGGGCGACCTCTTGACGATCGAGACCCCCGGCGGAGGCGGCTGGGGTTCTCCAGAGAAGTGAGCATCTCCCTGTTCGTGCACAACAGGCGCTGTCGCGTTTTCCTGATTGCCTCGAGCGCGGCATGCATTTAACCTGACCCGAAATTCCAGGGGATGCATGAGTTGGAACAGCCGACGATTCTCACACTCAACAACATCACCAAGCGCTTTGCTTCGCAGGAGGTACTCACCGGATTGACTCTTTCGATCGAGGATGGCGAGTTCTTCACGATTCTCGGCCCTTCCGGGTGTGGCAAGACGACTGTCCTGCGCCTGATCGCGGGATTCGAGCAACCCGACGAGGGGAGCCTGCTGCTCAACGGAGTGGATATTACCCGCATGCCCGCGGAGCAGCGCCCGGTGAATACCGTCTTCCAGAGCTACGCGCTCTTTCCGCACATGAGTGTCTTTGACAACGTCGCTTTCGGGCTGAAGATGGCGGGTGTCGACAGGCAGGAGCTAACGGACCGGGTCAACGAGTCGCTGGCCATGGTGCGGTTGAGCGATTACGCCACGCGCAAGCCGCACCAGCTCTCCGGTGGCCAGAAACAGCGGGTTGCCATGGCGCGTGCGATCGTGAACCGTCCGCGGGTTCTTCTGCTCGACGAGTCTCTGAGCGCACTCGATCACAAGCTGCGCCAGGAGATGCGCATCGAGCTCAAGCAGCTGCAGCGCAAGCTCGG
>Ga0180435_10007595_pt1 | contig 10319 bp, 7 predicted proteins | sample SS_ome_3_FD_132467 | JGI IMG/M metagenome (GOLD analysis project Ga0180435, IMG submission 132467) | Hypersaline lake sediment archaeal communities from the Salton Sea, California, USA - SS_3_S_1 metaG | ecosystem: Environmental > Aquatic > Non-marine Saline and Alkaline > Hypersaline > Sediment... | reverse complement strand
TCCCTGTGAACCTGCCTGCCGGCGTGTCCGCACCGAAGAAAAACCCGTTGCTATCTGCCGCCTGAAACGGGTTGCCGCAGATAACAAAGGGGACATTTCTGCCTTCATGCCACGTGTTCCCACGCAGAAAAACGGTAAACGTATTGCGTTGATCGGGGCGGGACCGGCTTCACTTGCGGTGGCTCGTGATCTGCTGCCGCTGGGTTACGAAGTGCACCTGTTCGAGAAGGACAGCAAAGGGGGTGGTTTCATGCGCAGCCAGATCCCGGCATTCAGATTGCCAGTAGAAGTGCTTGATGAAGAAGTTGAACAGATTCTCAACATGGGTGTGGAATGTCACTTTGGTCAGGAAATCACCAGCATGAAAAGCATGCTGGACATGGACTTCGATGCCTATTTCATCGGCACCGGCGCCCCGCGGGGCAGAGACCTGGAACTCCCCGGGCGCGAAGCGGTTGACGATCATATCCACATCGGCATCGACTGGTTGTCCAGTGTTGCGTTTGGCCATACCACCAGCATCGAAGGCAAGGTGATTGTTATGGGTGGCGGTAACACTGCCATGGACTGTTGCCGGACCTCTCTGCGCATGGGGGCTGAATCGGTCAAAGTTGTGGTGCGTTCCGCCTTCGAGGTCATGAAAGCCTCTGAATGGGAAAAAGAAGATGCCATGCGGGAAGGCATTCCGATTATCAACAATCGCCCGCCAAAAGAATTTGTACACGAAAACGGAAAGTTAAAAGGTGTGCTGTTTGAGTGTGTGGAGCCAGTCAAAGGCGAAGATGGGCGGCTTAAATATGTCCCCAGCGGTGAGCCTGATGTGTTCATCGAGGCAGATCATATCCTGATGGCCATCGGCCAGGACAACCACTGTCCCTGGATTGAGCGTGATCTCGGTATGGAATTCGATAAATGGGACTGCCCTGTGCTGGACGAAGTCACCCTGCAATCTACCCATCCAAAAGTGTTTTTTGGGGGCGACAGCGCATTCGGTCCGGAAAACATCATCTGGGCATCTGCTCACGCACATCAGGCGGCCATCAGCATCCATCTGTTGTGTGAAGGTAAAGACCTGAAAAAGGACCGTCCGCCTCAGGGGGTTAATCTTCTGTCGACCAAGATGGGGGTGCACGAATGGGCCTATGATGCCGAATACGACGCGTCAGCACGGTACGCCGTTCCGCTGGTAGAGAAGCAATCTGCTTTATCCAACTACAAAGTTGAAGTCGAGCTGGGCTTTGATCAGGCGCTGGGGGCTGCCGAAGCCCAACGATGCCTGAACTGTGATGTACAAACGGTGTTCACCGACAAACTGTGCATTGAGTGTGACGCCTGTGTTGATATCTGTCCTATGGATTGCATTACATTTATCGAAAAGGCGCCGGAACAGGAGTTGCGTCAACGGCTCACCGCGCCTGCGTTAAATATGGAACAGGATTTGTATCTGTCGGACGAATTGCCTACAGGCAGAGTCATGGTTAAAGACGAAGACGTCTGTCTGCACTGCGGCTTATGTGCAGAACGATGTCCTACTAATGCCTGGGATATGCAACGCTCGGTTGTGCATATTCCCCAACTGGGATCTTATGCAGAATGAGTGTCAGCTATAACGATTTTGTGATCCGTTTCGCCAACGTAAATGGCTCGGGCTCTGCCAGTGCAAACGGTATGTTTGCAAAAGCGCTGTTCCGCATGGGCATACCGGTGGCAACACGGAATATCTTCCCTTCGAACATTCAGGGACTGCCTACCTGGTTTGAGGTCAGAGTCAGCGAAGAGGGTTATATGGGCCGTCGCGAAGGCGTCGACATCATGGTGCCGATGAACGCTGAAACCCTGGTTGAAGACATCGCTTCAGTCAAGCCTGGTGGATACCTGGTCTATGACAACTCCAAGCCACTGCCTAAGCATCTGCGTCGAGATGACATTCACGAGGTCGGCATACCGATAGCTACCATGTTGCTGCCGGAATTCAGCGATCCGAAACAGCGCAGCCTGTTTAAGAACATCACTTATCTGGGTGCGTTGGCAGGCTTGATAAACATCGAATTTGATGTCATCACCGGCATGGTGGCAACACAATACAAGGGTAAAGATGCGCTCATCGCGCCTAACATCCGCGCGCTGGAAATCGGCCGTCAGTATGCGTACGACTACCTGGATGCGCCGCTGCCCATTCAGGTGCGCCGCTCCGACAAGGTCGGCAACCGCATCATGGTCGATGGTAATGCTGCTGCGGGTCTTGGGTCTATTTACGGTGGCGCCACGGTTTGTGCCTGGTATCCAATTACACCGTCAACGTCGGTTGCTGAAGCGTTTGAGCAACACGCCAATCGGTTGCGTATTGATGCCGAAACCGGGCAGAAAAAATTTGCCATTATTCAGGCCGAAGACGAACTTGCCGCGATAGGCATTGTCATTGGCGCGGCCTGGAATGGCGCACGCTCATTCACCGCTACCAGTGGCCCCGGGGTTTCCCTGATGTCAGAGTTTCTAGGGCTGGCGTACTTTGCTGAAATACCTGCGGTACTGTGGGATATCCAACGTGCCGGGCCTTCTACCGGCATGCCTACACGTACCCAGCAAAGTGATATCCTGTCTGCTGCCTATGCCTCTCACGGTGACACCAAACATCCGCTGCTGTTTCCATCTACTCCCAAAGAGTGTTTCGACTTCGCAGCGGACGCTCTGGATCTGGCAGACCGATTGCAGACGCCTGTGATTATTCTGTCTGATCTTGAGCTGGGCATGAATGACAACTTAAGCGAACCGTTTGAATGGGACGAAAGCAGAAGGTACGACCGTGGCAAAGTCCTCAGTGCCGACGATCTTGATCAGCTGGACGTGTTTGGCCGATATCTCGACGTTGATGGTGACGGCATAGGCTATAGAACCTATCCGGGAACACACCCGGATAAAGGGGCATTCTTCACCCGCGGCACCTCCCGAGATGAATTTGCCGCGTATACCGAATCGCCTGATGCGTACCAGCGCAACATGGAGCGGCTGTTGAAAAAGTGGGACACTGCCAAGACCCTCGTACCTGCGGCAGAAATCAGCAGCGGCAAAAGTCGGGTAGGCGTGCTGTACTACGGAACCACAGCCCTGCCCATGCCTGAGGCGCTGGATCTTCTGGAACCTGAAGGTGTCATTTTAGACACCTGTCGCGTTCGCGCTTTTCCTTTTGGCGAAGAGGTGACAGCGTTTATTGACGAACACGAACTGGTGTTTGTGGTTGAGCAGAACAGAGATGCACAGATGCGTACGCTGCTGATTACTGAAGGTGATTTTTCACCCGCGAAGCTGGTGCGTGTGAACTACTACGCCGGCCTTTCAATCTCGGCTGACTTTATCCAACAAAGCGTTCTGGAATATTTCCAGGCAAACAAATTACCGCGTCTAACTGAGGTGAAATCATGACCTTCGTCGCTAAACCCAAGGCTCATCACCCGAAGCTGCCACTCAACGAAATCGGGCTGACCCGGCGGGACTATGAAGGTTCGGTGTCTACGCTCTGCGCTGGATGCGGGCATGATTCGGTCAGCGCCGCGATTGTTCAAGCCTGTGCAGAATTGTCTTTGCCACCACATCGTTTTGCCAAAGTATCCGGCATCGGTTGTTCTTCGAAAACACCCAGTTATTTCCTCAATAAGTCCCACGGTCTCAATTCTGTACACGGTCGCATGCCTTCCGTGATGACAGGCTCTAACCTGGCTAATCGCGAGCTGTATTGTGTTGGCGTGTCTGGCGATGGAGACAGTGCCTCTATTGGTCTGGGGCAATTTGCACACATCGTGCGACGTCGTATAAATATGCTCTATATTGTTGATAATAATGGCACTTATGGTCTGACCAAGGGCCAGTTTTCAGCAACAAACGACAAAGGCTCAACCTCCAAGAAGGGTGCGCCGAACCTCTACGAACCGATAGATCTGGTCAGCATGGCCCTGCAGTTGGGCGCTACTTTTGTGGCACGCAGCTTCTCTGGTGACAAGCACCAGCTGGTACCCTTGATCAAAGCTGGCTTGCGTCATAAAGGCATGGCCTTTATCGACGTCATATCGCCTTGTGTGGCCTTTAATAATCACAAAGGATCGACAAAAAGCTACGATCACGTACGCGCACACATGCAGAATGTGGTGAACGCTGATTATATTCCTCATCACGATGAGATCACCGCTGACTACAAACCCGGCAGCAAAGAAGACATCAACATGCCGGATGGCTCGACCCTGCGCCTGCACAAACTTGACGACCAATATGACCCACACGACAGGGTCGGCGCCTTGAATTATGTGCAACGCAGCGCGGAAACCGGTGACGTGGTTACCGGACTCTTATATGTCGACCCGAAAGCGGCAGATTGCCATGACGTGATGGACACCATCCAGAAGCCGCTGAATCAGCTCAGTGAAGCAGATCTGTGTCCGGGGCAGAACCCGCTGGACTCGATTAACGCCGGTTTTCGCTAACCTCATCGCGTTTTTGCAAGTTGTTCACATCTTGGTGATCAAATTAGCGGTCACCAAGGTTGCTCGGATGTGGCCAGCCTCTATAATGGCGCCCGCTATTAACCCCTGCCTGACAACCTAAACGAAGAGGACGCGACGTGGCGCTACCGACCCTCGATGATTACTTCCCCGATTGGAAAGAACGTGAAGCTTTAGCTGAAGCGATGATCCCACTCATTGGTCAACTCTACCGGCGAAATGTGGTGTGTTACTGCTTTGGTCGTGCGATGTACAACCAGAGCGTGACGCAGTTGATGAAAACCCATCGCTATGTCCGTCAGATTGCCAAAAATGAGCTGTCTGAGTTTGAAAGCTTTCCGGTACTGGAAGCCATGTCCAAACTTGATCTTGGACCCAGCCACATTGACATTGGTCGTCTGGCTACCAAGTACATGCAAGAGCTCGAAAAAGGCGACATCTCGGCAATGGCGTTTGTCGAAAAAGAATGTGCAGAAGTGATTGGTCGGCATGTGCCGCCTCTGCCGCAACCCCAGGACGTTGTACTGTACGGCTTTGGTCGGATTGGACGCTTGCTGGCACGACTACTCATCGAAAAAACCGGCAGCGGCCAGCAGTTGCGCCTGCGTGCCATCGTGGTTCGCAAAGGCGGTGAAGATGACCTGATCAAACGTGCAAGCCTGCTGCGCCGCGACTCGGTTCACGGGCCCTTTGAAGGCACCATACGGGTAGACGAAGAAAACAGTGCAATCATTGCCAACGGCAACGTCATACGTGTGATCTACGCGGCTAACCCTGCCGAAATCGACTATGAGTCTTACGATATTCACAACGCGGTGATTATCGATAACACTGGTGCCTGGCGGGACCAGGAAGGCCTTGGCCAACACCTGCAAGCCAAAGGTGCAGCTAAAGTAGTACTCACCGCACCCGGCAAAGGGGCCATCAAAAACATCGTTTCCGGTGTGAACTCCAGTCTTATCGAGCCAGACGACACCATTCTGGGTGCCGCAAGCTGCACAACCAATGCAATTGTTCCCGTGCTGAAAGTTGTTAACGAAGAGTTCGAGATCGTTAATGGCCACATGGAAACTGTGCACGCATACACCAACGACCAGAACCTGACGGACAATTACCATAAGAAAAATCGACGTGGCCGCAGCGCACCGTTAAACATGGTAATCACCGAAACCGGGGCTTCGTCAGCGGTTGTAAAACTGATGCCGGAAATGGAAGGCAAACTGACCGGCAACGCGATTCGCGTGCCAACCCCAAATGTGTCACTGGCGATTCTTAATCTGACCCTGGGTCGTGAAACCACCCCTGAAGAGATGTCAGCGTTCTTGCGCGATGTCAGTCTGAACAGCAACCTGCAGCGGCAGATCGACTACACCACATCCCCAGATGTTGTCTCGACGGATCTGGTTGGTAATCGTCACGCTTGTATTATCGATGGTGAAGCCACCATCGTCAGTGGCAACCGCGCGGTGTTATATGTCTGGTACGACAACGAATTCGGCTACGCCTGCCAGGTTATCCGGGTGGTACAGAAGTGGGCTGGAATTTCTTATCCACTGATTCCGACCGACGTTGTTAAACTGGGATTCTGATGTACACCTCTGCAGGTGCTAGCTGGAAAACCTTAAAGTGAGCGTCAGAACCCGCATAGCGCCATCGCCCACCGGCGATCCACATGTGGGTACAGCTTACATGGCACTGTTCAACTGGGCGTTTGCAAAGCGTCACGGTGGCCAGTTTCTGCTGCGTATAGAGGACACCGATCAGGCGCGCAGCACCAGCGAATCTGAACAGGTCATATTTGATGCATTGCGCTGGCTCGACCTGGACTGGGACGAAGGTCCTGATGTGGGCGGGCCCCATGGCCCGTATCGACAGAGTGAGCGTCGTGAAATCTATGCCCAATACAGTGCACAACTGGTCTCAGCGGGGCATGCGTTTCCCTGTTTCTGCAGTAAGCAACGTCTGGATGAGGTGCGCAGTGCTCAACAGGCGGCCAAACAGACCACCCGTTATGATGGCCACTGCCTGACACTCGCGCCCGATGAAGTCAGCGCGCGCCTCGCCGCAGGCGAGCCCCATGTCATTCGCATGCGGGTTCCCGATCAGGGTGAATGTACATTCAAAGATGAGTTGCGCGGTGACATCACCATTCCCTACAGCCAGGTCGACATGCAGGTGCTTGTTAAGAGCGACGGCATGCCGACATACCATCTGGCCGTTGTGGTTGACGACCATCTGATGGGCATTACCCATATTCTGCGTGGCGAAGAGTGGGTGACCTCTGTACCCAAGCACAAACTCCTCTACGAGTACCTGGGCTGGCAGATGCCGGTGCTTATACACCTGCCGCTGTTGCGTAACCCGGATCAGAGCAAGTTATCCAAGCGCAAGAACCCGACCAGTGTCACGTATTATCGGGATGAAGGTTTTCTGCCGGAGGCGCTGCTGAACTATCTGGGCCTGATGGGGTACTCCATGCCCGATGAACGGGAAGTTTTCAGCAAGCAGGATATGCTCGAAGTTTTTGACGAAAACCGGATTTCAGTAGGTGCACCTGTTTTCGACCCGGTAAAACTGGCCTGGTTGAACGGACAATATCTGCGCACCCTGGATGCTCAGGAGTACGCCGATCGGGTGGCCTCCTGGATGCTTAACAAAGAGCGCCTGTCTGCGCTGGTACCCCTGGTTCAGGAGCGGGCCGAGAAACTCTCGGACCTCATCCCGCTGGTAGACTATCTTGTGGGCGCAAGAAAGGTGCTCAGTGATGAAGATTTTCAGCACAAGACTCTGCAACACAAAGAGATTGTGCAGGTGTTACACCATACGTTAGCGGCCTTTGACGAACTGCGCAGCTGGGAACGGGATGACCTTTTTCAGCTCTGTCAGCATATGGCGCAAAATCTCGAGATGAAATTCAGAGATTTTCTATTCCCACTGTTCATCGCGATCAGTGGTCGAAGTGTATCGCTGCCATTGTTTGATTCTCTGATTTTCCTCGGCGCTGACCTGTCGCGCGCCCGACTGAGGGATGCAATTGAGGTGCTGAATGTCTCGGGCAAAGAGCGTAAGAAGCTTGATAAGGCATTTGCACAGCTGCAGAGGCAACTTAATCTCACATAGTACGTACAACCCTTTATTGACAGGCCGTGGTGGGGTACCTAACATCACGCGCTCGTTTGGGGCCATAGCTCAGCTGGGAGAGCGCGTGAATGGCATTCACGAGGTCGGGAGTTCGATCCTCCCTGGCTCCACCAATTCTAGATACTGCCGGGACTGTGTATGACCGTCGGAATAACCCCCGAAGGCTGGACCTTGGTCGACAATGCTCTGATACGCAACTTTCAGTTTGATGATTTTGTTGCGGCTTTTGCGTTCATGACTAAAGTTGCGTTGCTGGCAGAAAAAGCTGATCACCATCCGAGCTGGCATAACGTGTACAACACGGTCAAAATCAGCCTGAATACCCACGACGCGGGCAATACCGTCACAGACAAAGACGTTGCTCTGGCAACTGAAATTAATGCCTGCGTCGCATAACCCTACCTATAGAGAGTACAACAAGGATAAACAATGCCTAAAATCACCTACATAGAACACGATGGAACCGAGCACCAGGTCGACGCTGAAGTGGGCACGACGGTGATGAACGCAGCACTGGACAACCTTGTTCCGGGTATCGACGCAGACTGTGGCGGTGAGTGTTCCTGTGCAACCTGCCATGTGATGGTGGATAAGAGCTGGATGTCGAAAGTCGGTAAACCCAGCGAAGCAGAAGAGTCCATGCTGGACCTGAATCCTGAGCGTGTTGAAAACTCTCGACTGTCGTGTCAGATTCCTGTGACTGATGAGCTGGATGGCTTGGTTGTCAACTTACCGGAGTTCCAATTCTAATGGCAGAAGCGACTACCCCTTTAATGGTTGATCTGGATCCTGCAACAGTACCGTTGGAAGACATCGACGTCAGCCAGCGAGAGTTGTGGTCGCAGAATAAAAAATATCCGTTTTTCAAACGGTTACGCGATGAAGCGCCAGTACATTACTGCAAAGACAGTGAATTCGGACCGTACTGGTCGGTGACCCGTTTTGAAGACATCATGGAAGTAGAGCAGAACTGGCAGAGCTTTTCGTCGGATCCGACCATTGTGATCCAGGATCCGGAAGAAGACTTTGAGCTGCCCATGTTCATTGCCATGGACCCCCCCAAACACGACGAGCAGCGCAAGACCGTCCAGGGTGTTGTTGCACCGCGGAACCTGCAGAATCTGGAAGGCACAATCCGATCGCGGGTGCAGACCATTCTTGATGATCTACCCATTGGTGAGCAGTTCAACTGGGTTGACCGCGTATCCATAGAGTTGACCACGCAGATGCTGGCGACACTCTTTGATTTCCCCTTTGAAGACCGCAGAAAACTGACGCGTTGGTCAGATGTCGCAACCGGAGGACCGGAAACCGGCATTGTTGAAAGTGAAGAGCAGCGCCGCGAAGAGCTGTACGAGTGTCTGGCATATTTCACTCGTCTATGGCAGGAGCGCGAAGGTACGCAAGAGGGCACCGACCTGATCTCCATGCTGGCGCACGGCGAGGCCACCAAAAACATGGATCCACAGGAATACCTGGGCAACCTCGTGCTGCTGATTGTAGGCGGTAATGACACAACTCGGAACTCAATTACCGGCGGTGTCATTGCGCTGAACGAGAATCCGGGTGAATACGCCAAGTTACGTAACAACCCAAAAGTTATTCCCAACATGGTTTCTGAAATCATTCGCTGGGTCACACCGCTGGCGCACATGCGTCGCACAGCCGTGAAGGACTACGTTCTCAATGGCCAGCAGATTAAAGCAGGCGACAAGGTTGTGATGTGGTACGCATCGGGCAATCGTGACGAACGTGTCTTAGATCGTCCGGACGAGTTCATCATTGACCGTGCCCGCGCACGCCAGCACTTATCCTTCGGCTTTGGTATTCATCGCTGTATGGGTAATCGTCTGGCGGAGATGCAGCTGCGCATTCTCTGGGAAGAAATCCAGAAACGCTTCCACAAAATTGAGATGGTTGGTGAGCCCGAACGTATACCGTCAAATTTTGTGCACGGCTTTTCTGACTTACAGGTTGTCCTGCATCCGCACTAGTGGCTGATGCTTCAGTTTTGACGGCTGAAGTACTTCACCCTAGCGGCTGAAGTTGGCGATCTGAATCTCTTCGCCATGATCAGCGTAGTCGCCCTGACTACGCTGACTCCGAAAATATCCCCAGTTGATTGAGTTATATTTAGGCTCCGCCTCGAGCAACGTAGCCGTCAGCGGCGCGTAGTCATAGTCATAATCTGGATTCAGAAAGTAGGGCGTGCTGATACGCGGCTCGCTGGCATTGGCCAGCACCCGATGCAGTGGTGCTTGATACCTGTCGTTGGACCAGACCTGCACGATATCGCCGATGTTAATAATCAGTGCGTCTTCGCTGGGCAAAATGGTATGCCAGCGGTTATCCCGATACACCTGCAATCCAGGCTGCTGGTCTTGTAACAAAACAGTTAACGCGCCCGCATCAGTGTGGTGACTGATACCCAATTCACCCTTCGCGGGCACAAAGTCGGCATCTGCCGGCGCGGGATCAGGACAGGGCGGGTAGTAGTTAAGCCGCAGAAAACTGCTGTGATTGTTAAACGCAGACGTCAGGTCTTCATCACTGCCGAGGCTTAGCGTTATCGATCTGATCAACTCAAGGGCAACCATGTGGAAATGACGCTCCAGTTCAATCATGGTTTCTTTAAATCCAGCTTGGTCTGGCCACTGCGGTGAAGAGCCCGCGAGCGGACCGTGTGTG
>Ga0180435_10007593_pt1 | contig 10320 bp, 7 predicted proteins | sample SS_ome_3_FD_132467 | JGI IMG/M metagenome (GOLD analysis project Ga0180435, IMG submission 132467) | Hypersaline lake sediment archaeal communities from the Salton Sea, California, USA - SS_3_S_1 metaG | ecosystem: Environmental > Aquatic > Non-marine Saline and Alkaline > Hypersaline > Sediment... | reverse complement strand
TTACTGAGGATATTGATGCTGTTGGTGATATTACTGGTTGGGATACAAGTTGTGTTACTAATATGGAAAGAATGTTTTTTGATAGTGATTTCAATCAAGATATTAGTAATTGGGATACAAGTAATGTAACAAATATGGCTATTATGTTTGAAAGGGCATCAGAATTTAACCAAGATATTACTGGTTGGGATACTAGTAGTGTAACAGATATGAGTCGTATGTTTAGACTTGCTACTAATTTTAATCAAGACCTTTCTAGTTGGTGTGTATCGTTAATAACAGAAGAACCAGTTGCTTTTGCAGAGAATTCAGCACTAGAATCTTCTAATTATCCTGTTTGGGGTACTTGTCCTGAGACTATTGTTGAGGATGAAGAAACGACTACTGTTATTGAGGGTGTTGGTAGTGGTTGGGTTCGTAGACCTAATTTGTTGACTGGTGCTGTTACTGGCGAGCCTATTGTTGATGAGGGTGTTGTTGAGGATGTTGGTTTGTGGGAGCGATTTGTTGCTTGGTTGAAGGGGTTGTTTGGAAAATGAAAAATAAGGCTATTGGTTATTGGATTTTGGCGTTGAGTTTTGCTCTTATTGTGGGTCTTGGTTTTTTTACTAATGCCTTTAGTATTGCTAGTATTGTTAATGAGCAAGGTAGTAACCCTAGCGTTAGCAGTGCTTTTAGTGATTGTCGTGTTTCTCGTGGTGAGTTGATAAATAAGGGTCTTGATTGTGAGCAGTGTGCTTTGGTTGCTAGTAGTGGTAAGGTTGAGCGTCAAGCTAATGGTCTTTATACTTTTGATTATGGTGGTGCTACTCGTTATAGTGGTGAGTGGAGTGATTTGCGTGTTGATTATATTGGTGGTGTTAAGACTTCTATTTCTAGTCATGAGACTACTAATGCTGGTTTTTACAAAACTACTTTGCTTGAAGTGAAGAGTTTTTGTCAGGATAGTATTCGTGTTTGTCAGGTTCAGGATGGTGAGGCTACGATTATTGAGACTTATCCTAGTGCTAATCAGGAGATTCAGAAGTTGAGTGTTGCTTATGGTTATAATGATTGTACTACTGATGAGATTCAGAGTGTTACTGCTTATGAGATTTTTTATAAGGTAGTATGTGTTGATAGTGATTTTTATGTTGATGGTTTGAAGATTAGTGAGAATATTAATGAGCTTGGTCAGTGTGTTCGTGCTGGTGAAAGTATTAGAGAAGGTCAAGCTGGTAGTTTTAAGAGTGTTAGTGTTGATGATGAAGTGAAGGTTAATAGTCAGGTTCATGCTACTGGTGTTTTTGTTGCTGAGACTGGTGGTAGTTATTTAATCAGTGCATCTCTTCGTGATGAGAGTTTGACTCCTTTGAGTGTTGTTACTGGTTTTAGTGCTAGTGACCCTTGTGGTCGTGGTGTTGATAGTGCTAGTAAGTATTTTACTCTTGAGGCTGGTGATAGTGCTGTTTTTGACTTAGTATTCCAAAGTCCTAATGAGGCTGGTGATTATGAAGTAATTATTGAGGCTGTTGATAACTGTCAAGCCCTGAATACTTTTGATTATCAACTTCGTGATATGCGTGTACTCGCTGATGATGCTTTTAAAGAGGTTGTTATTAATAAGGTGATTACAGAAGAGCCTGATTTTTACGAAGAGTATGTGAAAGGGCTTCGTGAAGGTTTAGAAGGTGTTGCTAGTGAAGGTTGTGAGGATGGCGATGTTGAAGTTGAGGGTTGTGTTGTTGCACGATGCGTTGATGGAGAGTTGTTTAGTCTTGATGAGATTGTTTGTGATGATGGTACGAATGTTAATACTAATGATGTGTATGGTTCACTTGAAACACCCACAGGGTTTGCTACTGGGAAGCTCTTGAGCTTTGAGAAAGGGGGTTTGGGGGTTTTCTCAGTAGTTATAATCGTTTTACTAGTTGTTGCTATTATTATTGGCATTTACTATGTTAGGGGTAAGAAAAAATGAAGAAACTAATGTTGTTATTGGGTTTTATGATGATTTTATTAGTAGCTTTAGCTAGTGCAGAGGTTGTTTCAAGAACTTTAACGTCTGATGGTTCGCAAGGTATTCCTTTTAAAGGAGTTAATTTGGAAACTGGTGTTGTTGCAGATGATGGTAGTGGAGATATTGATTTAATATTTGCAGGAGTACAAGATACTGCTGTATATAATACATTATTTACGAGGGGTACTACTTCTGCTTTTTGTGATAATTGTGCTTTTCAAGGATGTGCTGAAACTAGAGCTATTACTGGTGCTGGTCAAACATTTGCAGTATTATTAACAGGTGGTGGTACTCCTTGTGTTGAAGTAACTGTTGATTCTTTTACTGCTGGTGTTGGTGGATTGCCTCCACCTGAGGTTGGTTCTGTTACTTTGAGTTTTAATGCTACTAATTTAGCTGTTTGTACTCCTAATTGGTCTTGTGATGGTTTTGCTTCTTGTGATGTTGATGATGAGCAGGATTGCAATAGTGTTGTTGACCTTAATGCTTGTGGAGATTCTTATTCAGGCGATTACACTGAGTTTACTCCTTTGGTTTGTGATTATTGTACTCCTGATGTTGTTAATGATACTTGGAGTGCTTGGAGTGATGTGGGTGTTTGTTTGGTTAATGATACTCAAGAGCAGACTAGAAGTACTAGTGATTATGATGCTAATGATTGTTATGCAATTACTGGTTTGCCTAGTGATGAGCATATTATGAATTTTTATTCTGATACTCAGTATGTTGTTTGTGATTATTGTAGTCCTAATTGGAGTTGCAGTGATTATGAGGCTTGTGTTTATCCTGAGTCTAGTGTTGCTTGCAGTTTTGTAAATGATAGTAATAGTTGTTTTGACTCTACTGGTTTGTCTAGTGATGCTTATTCAGGCGATTATGGTGAATTTACTGAGTTTGAGTGTATTTATGATGGTCAGGTTGTTAATGTTGCTGGTGGTAGTTATGTGCGACCTAGAATTGATTTATTGACTGGTGCTGTTGTTGCTGAACCTAGTGTTGATGAGGGTGTTGTTTTTACTAATAATTTATGGAGTAGATTTATAGATTGGTTAAAGAGTATTTTTGGTGGTGAATGATTATGAAGAATAATAGATTGTGGATTTTTGCTGTTGTTTTGGGTTTGTTCGTGCTTGGTGGTGGTGCTTATTTGAGCAATCAGGGTTTTGTTGTTGTTGAGGAGGAGATTTGGTTGCCTGCTTATACTAGTATTGCTTGTAGTGAGCGACCTGAGAGTATGAGTAATACTGATTTGGGTAGTATTGATAGGAGGGGAGAGTTTTATAGGTGTACTCCTCAGGCTACTGGTTATTATTTTCCTACTGATGTTAGTGGTGTTGAGTGTGAGTATTATGTAGTTAGTTTTCTTGGTCATAGTGCTTATGTTTGTCCTTTGAGTGTTACTGATGTTGATGATGTGAAGGATGATTGTGTTCGTGCTCAGGCTGGTATTGGTACTTTTTTGACTAATAATCAGGAGTATCGTTATTATGTTGATGCTGGTGAACAGTTGTTTGTTAATCCTTTGGGTAATGCTGAGATTACTGCTAAGATTCCTAGTTATGGTTTGGATGTTATTGGCGAGAATGGTTATCGTTATGCAGTGACTAATAATTGTGCTTTATCTAGTATTACTAGGGTTGATAGTGCTAGTGGAGATGTTCATTTGGTTGAGGCTGTTAATGATGAGTTTGTTAGTCCTTTGAGTCCTGTTAATGCTGTTACTGGTATGCAAAGAGGTACTTCTACTCGTCTTGTTCGTTTGAGCGATGTTGCTGGTGGTGATTTGATTTACATTACAGCTCCTAATTATTATTATCCTGTGGCTGAGGCTGAGGATGGTTGGTTGTATGTTGATACTCGTGCTGGTGAGAAGTTTAACGAGAATATTGAGTGTATTCCTTTGTTGGTTGGTTGTGATGAGGATGCTAAGGTTATTCCTCTTGAGGAGCAAACTGTTACAGAGGGTGGTCTTGGTGTGTTGACTGGTTATGCTCCTGTGACTGGTGATAGTGGTCAGTTGTGTCGTTATGAGGTTGTTGATAATCAGTTGGTTGTTAGTGATGATTGTATTGTTGTTCAGGATTGTCCTGATAGTGCTCCTTTTTGGAACGCTAATACTGGTGAGTGTGAGTCTCAGCAGATTGAGCCTGAGAAAGAACCTGAGCAGGATAATTTTTTCTTGTTTTTGATGGTTGTTATCAGTGCTGTGTTGTTGGTTGTTATTGTGATGTTGATAATTGCTCAACAACAGAATAAAAAGAAAAAATAAATATGTGGTGAATTTGTTATGGCAAAGAAAAATATGGGAAAATTTAGTCGTTGGGTTTATGGAGTTGTTGGAATAGCTGGTGGTTATAGCCTCGTGTGGCTTATTATGAATGGTTTTAGTGGTATGGGTTTTTTAGCTAGCCTTTCTTATGTTTTGTTGACTGTTGGTGGTGTTAATTGGGGTCTTGTTGCTATTACTGGTGATAGGGATAAAGACCTTTTTGGCTTACTAAAAATTTAAACGTGGTGATGAGATATGGGTCTATTGGGGTTTTTACTCCTTCCTAAGTTAGTGCCAGCAATTATTGGTATTTTGTTGATTGCTCTTGGTATTGTTAGTGTTTACTATGGGTCTGCTGTTCGTTTGTTGCGTAGCTTGGGGCTTGGACTCATCATTACTGGTTTGGTTGTGATGTTTGGTGTGTCTTGGTTGTTGAAGGCTTTTGAATCAACTGAAGGTATTGTTGTTGTTGGAGCAGTAAGTTTTTTAATACTAATTGGTTTAGTGTTGTTTGGAAGGAAGCGAGAAGGTGAAAAATAATGGTTAGTAATGTTTTGGGTAGGGCTAATCCTATTAAGTCTCTTACTGCTAAGTTGAGTATGGTTGGTTTTGCTGTTATTCTTGGCTTTACTGGTTGGTTTTTGAGTGATGTTTTGATTAGTCTTGGCGATAGGGTTATTACTCAGTATTTTGTGTTGATTCTTGCTGTGTTTACTACTATTTTGGTTATGGTTGAGCTTGGTTTGAAGCGTTTTACTAAGTGGTCTAGTTTGAAGCGTTTTACTAATCAACAGTTGGTTACTGCTTTGGTTGCTTTTGCTGTGTTGTTGGGTGCTGTTTTTTGGACTTTTTTTCCTAGTGTTGAGGGTTTGACTTTTTTTGTTGGTGGTAGTTTTGTTGTTCAGAGTTTGACTATTGTTTTGGAGGCTTTTAGATGATTACTGATTGGGTTGTTTGGTTGACTTTTTTTGTTGTTGGTCTTGTTTTTGTTTATGCTTATTTGGCTTGGCTTTTCTCTCTTGCTCGTAGTAAGAAGGATAGGAAAGACCTTTTTTACTTACTGCTTTATGCTCCTTATGTGTTAACTATTATTAGTCTTATTTTGTTTGTTTTTAGTGGTATGAGTCTTGGCTTGTGGGGTTTGATTGGTTTGTTTGCTTTTATTGTTGAGCGTGTTGTTTGGGGTATTAGTTTGTATGAGGTTGCTGGTAAGGGCGAGGTTGCTTGGTTTTTAATGATTTATTTTTTTAGTCCTGTCTTGTGGATTGTTTATCAGTTGCAGAAGCTTGGGTGATTTGTTAGTTGGCTAGGAAGAAGGTTTATAAGAAGAAGAATGGTTTGAAGGCTACGCTTTTGTTAATTGGTATTGGGTTGTTGAGTGTGGGTTTGATTTTAGGTGCTATATGGTATTTTTTGTTATGAAGAAACTGCTTTTGTTGTTGGTTGCTTTTTTGTTCTTGTTTAATGTAGCTTTAGCAGTAGATGTTGCTAGTGATGGTTTTGAAAGTAATTCTTTTAGTGGTGGTTATGGTTGGAGTGGTAGTTGGGTTGTTGGTGGTCAACAGGCTTATACTTGGTATTTTCCTCACTCAGGTACTTTTGGTGCTTTTGTTAATGGTTTGAGTTCTATTACTAGGGAAACTGATACTACTGGTTATAGTGATGTGAATGTTGGTTTTTGGTTGAGGGTTGTTTCTCCTCCTCATACTGTTAGTTATGTTCTTGATGGTGTGGAGACAGATTTAGTGACTGTTAGTAGTGTATCGCCATATAGTTATTACGATTTTGATTTGCCTGCTGGAGTTACTAGTTTGAAGTTTAATAATGATGATTATTCTTCCCAGTCTTATGTTGATGATGTCTTGATTAGTGGAGAATTAGGTGTTGTTCCTGAAGTTAGTTTTTTAATGAGTGATAATTATGTTGTTGGTGGTGATGCAAACGTAGTTTTTTCTTCAACAGAGTCTAGTAGTTTGCATAGTTTTGCATTGTCTTATCCTAATGGTTCTGTTTTTTGCGATAAGAGTTTGTTGTCTCCTAGTGTTGCTCAAACTAGTTTTAGTACTAGTTGTGGTTTGCCTAGTGAGCAGGTTATTGATGCGAAGGCTTTTTTTTATTTGAGTAATGATGTTAGTGTTAATTTTACTGATTATTTTAATGTTGTTGCTTTAGATAATGACCCTAGTGTTCTTGGTATTAATCAGGTTTATTTTAGCAGGCAGGTTTTGCAGGGTGGTAGTACTGAGGTTTTTGCTCTTGTTGATACTGATTTGGTTGTTGATGATGTTTTTTTAGAGCTTGTTTTTCCTGATGGTAGTGAGAGGATTATTCCTATGTATCTTACTGTTAATGGTGAGTATAGGGCTTTTATTACTGATACTTATAGTGTTGGTGATGTTAGTTTTAAGATTGTTGTTCGTAGTGCTACTCATTTTGCTGAGTATGTTAATGAGTATGAGGTTGTTGCTTATAATGTTGATTTTGTTGAGACTGTTGATTTTGTTAATAGGATTCTTGAGCCTAAGATGAGTGTTTTTGGTACTGAGTATAGTACTGGTGAGAATGGTACTGTTTTTTTGCAGTTGCTTGATGGTTTTGGTAATGTTGTTAATGATGGTTCTTGTCATTTGTCTATTTTTTATCCTGATAAGTCTTTGTGGTATGATGATGTTACTATGGATTTTGCTAGTAATGGTTTGTATTATGAGGATTTTGTTACTCCTGATATTTATGGTATTTATATGACTAGTGTTTATTGTATGTATGATGATTTTGGTGCTCGTTTTGATGCTCCTAGTAGTGATGTGTTGTTGAGTGCTGGGGGTACTTTTGATAAGGAGACTACTGGTAGTCCAGCAGAAGTAGAGTATAGTGATTGCTTGATGGCTAAGGGTAAGGACACTTTTTATAATGAGTTTAGGTATGATGAGCCAGCGATAGGTAATATTAATGCTAGTTTATTGAGTAGTATTGATTTGACTTGGATTGGTCAAAATGAGAAGGATAATTGTTTTTTGCAAGCTTATGATTTTGTGAGTGCTTCTTGGGTTAGTATGGGTGCTAGTTTTGATAAGTCTGATGGTGCTGATGGTAATTGTGAGAAGTCTAAGGGTGTTAATAGGGATGTAACTAGTGATTTTAGTCGTTATATTAGTGGTGATGAGTTTAGGTGGAGGGTTTTTTGTGGTGATGATGATAAAAAGATTTTCACTGATAATGTTGAGTTGATTTTTCATAATTCAGGAGGTTTTATAAACAATATTAGGGGTAGTAATGAGATTCATATTAGTCCTAGTACTGATGGTATCTTGGGTGAGTTGGCTAGTATAAAAAACGATACTGAGAGTATTCTTAATAATACAGTACAGATAATCAGTTTGTCGTCTGTTTTTAATATTAGTCTTGAAGAGCTTATTATTGATTTGAGTAATTTGTCTGTTGAGATTCCTTCTGTGATGATTGGTGGTACTGAGTATGTTGCAGGGCAGGAGGGTTTGGTTGCTGTTCGTTTGGCTAAGACTGTTGGTAGTAGTCAGCAGTTGATTACTGGTGCTAGTTGTTCTGCTGATATTCTTTATCCTAATCAAAGTGTTTTTGTTAGTGGTGCAGGTATGGTTGAGTATGGTGGTGGTATTTATCATTATAATTTTACTGTTCCTAGTGTTGAGGGGGTGTATATTTATAGTGTTGATTGTAGTGATGGTGGTAAGGATTATTATAGTATGAATACTTTTCATGTTAGTCCTTCGTTGAATCTTAGTCGTTACGAGTTGGGTTTTATTAATCCTAGTTTTTATTTTCCTAATAGTACTCAGGTTGTTGGTGTTCGTTTGAGTAATGTTCTTGATAGTGGTTTGTTTATTAGTAATGCTAGTTGTGTTAATAGTTTGTATAGTTATGATGGTGTTGGTGGTTTGGTTAGTGAGTATGAGAATCAGGCTATGGTTGGTCGTGGTAATGGTGATTATTATTATGTTGCTGGTATTCCTAATAGTAGTCTTTCTACTGGTGTGTATCTTGTTAATTCTACTTGTAGTGTTGCTGGTGTTGATTATGTTGTTGTTGGTGGTTTTGTTGTTGCTACTGATTACGCTGGTGATTTTGATAGTTTGTCTAGTGTTTTGATTGATGGTTTGAATGTTACTTTGAGTGATATTAATTATAATACTGATGAGTTGTTGAGTCTTGTTAGTGCTTTGAATATTACTTTGACTGGTACTTATAGTAATACTCAGTTAATTCTTAGTACTCTTGATGAGCTTAATGATACGTTGTTTATTATTATTGATAGGGTTGATGGTTTGAATGATAGTTTGAGTGATTTGTATGCTTTGCTTAATAGTCACGATGCTAATTTATCTAGTCTAGTGTCTAGTTTGAACAATACTTTAACGATTATTGGTGGTGATGTTGCTGGTTTGGGTGCTGATTTAAGTGTTTTGAATAGTACGTTAAATAGTGTTGATTTGAATACTGCTGATTTGCAGAGTAATATTAGTAATTTGTATTTTTTAGTTGATAGTGGTTTTGTTGAGCTTAATAGTAGTGTTTCTAGTGTTTATGATTTGCTTGTTTCTAGTAATGCTAGTTTGTCTTTGCAGGTTAGTGAGTTGTATGATTTTGTTAATTATACCAGCACTGAGCTTGGTAGCGAGCTTTATGCTGTTAATGCTAGTCTTGCTGATTTGTTGGGTGTTGGCTTTAGCGACCTTACTGCTTTGCTTAATGGTGTTAATGTTAGTTTGTCAGGTTTGATTAGTAGTAATAGTGCTGATTTGGAATCTTTATTAAGTAGTGTTAATGTTAGTTTATCTAGCTTGGTTATTAGTGAGGCTGGTGCTTTGAGCGTGCAGATTGATGGTTTGAATACTAGTTTGTCTAATGTGTTTATTGATAATTTTGATGACCTTACTGTGTTGGTTGAGGGTGTTAATGTTAGTTTATCTAGCTTGGTTATTAGTGAGGCTGGTGTTTTGAGCGTGCAGATTGATGGTTTGAATACTAGTTTGGCTGGTGTTATTCTTGGTGAGTCTAGTGATATTCAGTTGTTGATAAATGATAGTTATACTAATCTTACTGCTTTGTTTGTTGATAATTTTGATGACCTTACTGTTCTTATTAATGGCGTGAATACTACGTTGTATGATTTGATTGAGAATAATACTGATAGTTTGAGTTTGGAGATTCAGGGTTATTATTATAATCTTACTCAGTTGCTTAATGCTTCAGGTAAGAATCTTACTGATTTGTTATTGAGTGTTAATAATAGTCTTTATGATGTTGTTGTTGATAGTGCTGGCGATATTACTAGTTTTTTATCTATTATGAATGTTAGTGTTTCTAATCTTATACAGAGTAATAGTGATAATCTTGAGGGTTTATTTTTGAGTATGAATGTTAGTTTGAGTGATTTGATTGTTGATAATTTTGGTGATGTGAATAGTTTTTTAGCTAGTATGAATGTTAGTTTGTATGATGTTGTTGAGAGTTCTACTGGTGATATTGATAGTTTCTTGTCTTTAATGAATGTTAGTTTGAGTAATTTGATTGTTAGTAATGGTGATAGTCTTGAGTCTTTGTTGTTGGAGGTTGATGTTAATTTAACTAGTCTTATTAATAATAATACTTTTTTGATTGAGGATTATTTGGAGTCTGTTAATGTTAGTCTTGCTACTCTTATAGAGAGTAATGCTGATGATATTATTGTTGAGCTTGATGGTTTGAATACTAGTTTGTCTAGTGTTATTTATAGTGAGTCTGCTGTTCTTGGTGATTTGGTTGTTAGTGTTAATTCTAGTTTGTCTTATTTGCTTGGTTTGCTTAATGATAGTGTTTCAGGTATTGAGGCTGAGGTTAGTGTTTTGGCTAATATTACTGAGATTCCTGTTTTGTTGATTGGTGGTACTGAGTATGTTGTTGGTGATGAGGGTTTGTTGGCTACTCGTTTGGTTGTTGTGAAGAATAATAAGCAAGAGTTGGTTACTGGTGCTAGTTGTTCTGCTAGTGTTCTTTATCCTAATGCTAGTTTGTTTTTTAATAATGTTAGCATGGT
>Ga0180435_10007592_pt1 | contig 10320 bp, 7 predicted proteins | sample SS_ome_3_FD_132467 | JGI IMG/M metagenome (GOLD analysis project Ga0180435, IMG submission 132467) | Hypersaline lake sediment archaeal communities from the Salton Sea, California, USA - SS_3_S_1 metaG | ecosystem: Environmental > Aquatic > Non-marine Saline and Alkaline > Hypersaline > Sediment... | reverse complement strand
GGTATGGGAGTTTGGCAACTTCCGTATCCCCGCGCTGATCATGGCGCCGATTCCCCTGACGCTGCTGGGGATCATCCCGGCACACACCCTGTTTTTCCAGGCCGGCTGGGGTGGTGAATTCACTGCGACCTCGATGATCGGCTGGATCGCGCTGGCCGGTATCATCGTGCGCAACTCGATCCTGCTGGTGGATTTCTCGGTGCACAAGCTGCAGCAGGGGAGCGACGTGGTCGAGGCGGTGATTGCGGCTTGTAAGACGCGAACCCGGCCCATCCTGATAACCGCCCTGGCCTTGGTGGCCGGTTCCTCGGTGATCTTTTTCGATCCGATCTTCCAGGGCATGGCAATCTCGCTAGCTTCCGGGGTACTGGTATCGACGATCCTGACCCTGGTGGTGATCCCGCTCGGTTGCGTGTCCGCGGCGGGGGCCTTGTGCCAGGTGGCGGGAGTGGACTGTGCCAAGCAGAATGCCCTGCCGGAGCAGACCGATCCGCCCGCGCCGACACAGAAAGTGGCAGGTGGCCAGCCGGTGTGGGTAAAAGCATGGGCCCTGGTGGCCGGCATGCTGATCAACATCTTCATGGCTGTGCAGGCGTTGATCGGCTGGGTCAATGCGTGGCGCGAAAAACGAGCAGCATCCAAACAGCAACGCAGCGAGGCCGCGCAGCCGCAGCCGCCGACGCCAGCACCGCCAGTGCAGCAGGAGAAACCGGCGGCCAAGCCCGTGGTGAGACCCAGGCCGTCCACGCATGCCGCTGACAGCGAACCCTCACCCCCACGGCCCGACGCGGAGGCCCGGGCGGCGGGGATGCGGAAACAGGAGGTGGAAAGCGCTCAGGTGAGCGGGCAGGGAGATGCCGGTGTGACCTCCAGCAAGGATGTCGGAGCCCACACAGAAGCGCCCGGGGCGCAACCGCCCGAAGACGCCGTGGTAAAGGACGGGCCGGCGTCCGCAGACAGTGCCGCCGCAGGCGCCGCGAGCCGGGCGAAAAAGACCGTGGCCAAGCAGCGTGCCGCGAAAAAAGTCGCGGCCAAGCAGGCTACGGCGAAAAAGGGTGCGGCGAAGAAAGGTGTTGTCCGCAAAACCCAGGTGAAAAAGACCGCGGCAAAGAAAGCCGCTGTAAAGAAGACGGTGGCCAAGAAACGTGCGCCGGATAAAGCTGGGGCGGGCAAGCCGGCCGCGCCCAGTGCCACCACCAAGAAAGGGGTCTCACGCCGGGGCATAAGGCTTAAAACCATGGACAACCTGAGCGACGACGGCCTGTCCTGAAGCGCAAAGCATTCTCAGGGTAATTGCGGAGTGCGATTCAGAGGCTAAACTGGTAGCATCAACGTTGGTTATCCAGAGTTGGCTTAATCCTTCGTGAACGTGCGTCGATCGTTGTCTGCAGCGCTACTTGCAGCCCTTGGGGGGCAAGGGGTGCTAGTCTCCCTCGCGGCACCGGTCGAAGCGGCTTACGGGGCGGGATACCAGGCTTACCAGCCAAGGCAGGTGGCCTGGAGGCCGAATGCACAGCAGCCGCGAGCATCCCAATATCGTTGGCGGCCGGTGGAACGCCAGGTCAGGCGTCCGTCCCCGGGTGTCTGGCGGCCCCGTGTCAGCCAGCCGGCCGGTCCCCCGCCGCGTTGGGCGCGTAATGCCAGGCCGGTCACAAGGGCCCGTGATTTTGTCTCCCAGTTCCGCCCCGACCAACGTTATGATGACCCGCCTCAAACGCCTGGACGGGTGGTGCTTCCCTCGCAGAGGAGCGATTTGCATTCGCAGTTCAGGCCGCTGCAAGAGCGCAGTCGCCTGACCTACGAGCAGATGTACGGGGACCAGCAGGCCATGCCGCAACCCCAGACGCCAATGCAACCGCAGGTACCCATGGCGACCATGCCCTACCCGGCGACCCCTTACCTGCCGGCGCCCATGCCATACTGGCCGCGCTGGTAGCAGTTTGTAGGTTTCATTTACTGGAGCGCTGCTTGGCGCCCCGCAGAAAAGAATCAAAAGAGAGAAGTCTTGATGTTGTTACAGCGCTGGATAAGATTCGGAGTCTTGTCATCCGCACTCGTACTTGTTCCTTCCCAGGCCGTATTTGCCAATGGTGCACAATGGCGGCCACATATCCCGGCCACCCCAAACCACCAGCCTGGCGGGTATCCGGCGATGCCTTCGGCCAGTGCGCGCCAGCAGCGGTTTCGCCCGGCTTACCCGATGATGCGGCCGCCGATGCCGGTGGCTCCACGCCACGCGCCTCCGCCGCCGCGGATGGCAATGCCGGCGCCAAGGGTTCGCGCTCCGGCGTTCACCCGGCAGTACGGTTGGCGTCCGGCGCAAAGCCCCTGGGTGGCCAGGAGCGAGGTGGTGCAACCCCGCCAGGTGCGCCGCGTGGCGCAGCCGCGGCAGGTGCGTGCCCCGCTGCCGCCGTCGGGCAGTCGTAACCAGTGGCGGCCGGTGCCAGTGGACATGCAGAGAACCATGCCGCGAGGTTATGCCGCGGCCAACAACTGGCGCCCGGTGCCCCCGCGGCATATGCAACAGCGCCTGTCGGCCCGGGCCGGCCAGCCTGTATACCGGCCGGTGCAAGTGCGTGCGCCCTATGTGCCTGCACCGCTGCGCATGCCACGCCAGGTGCGCCAGGGAGGGTACCCAGGGCACGCAATCCCCCCATTCCCGCCCCATCTCGCCGGCTATCCGGCTGTGTTCCATCCGCCGTACATGCCTTTTCCGGCGCAGCACTTGCCCGGGTTCCCGTTCCCCACGCAAGCGGCTGTTGCACCCTGGGCTCCCTACAGCGTGGGGGGATGGCCTTACCCGCAGCCTCAGCAGCTGGGGTATCCGGCCTATGGCATGACCGGGGGAACTGGACCCATCGGGTATACACGCCCGCGTCCGGCCCGGGTTGACGGTCCACCCCTGGCCGGCTGTCCGGGCTGCTGATTCAGTTTGCATAGGGAATGCCGATGATAACGGTCATTGGTAGTCTGAAGGGCGGCTCCGGCAAGAGCACGATAACCTTCAACCTCGCCATCTGGTTGGCGATGGCAGACGTGCACGTTGCGGTGGTCGATGCAGACCCGCAGGCAACCCTCAGCGACGTGCTGCACGTGCGTTCGGAGGAGGGTTACACGCCGGCCATTCCGCGCCTGTCGAGCGATGCGCTGCAGGATACGCAGGTGCTAGCTGATTACGAGCATGTGCTGGTGGACATCGGTACGGCCTCGATGGACAACCTCAAGCATGCGTTGGCGGTGGCCGGGCGCATCATAGTGCCGGTCCCGCCCAGCCAGGCGGATATCTGGTCCACCCAGCGCTTTCTGCGTTTCGTGAATGCCCAGACCGGCGGCCGTGACGTGCTGGTCCAGGGATTCATCAATCGCGCAGATACGCACCGCGCGGTACGGGAATCCGACGAGGCGGCAGCCGCCCTGGTTTCATTGCCTGGCATCCAGTTTCTCCGGCCAAGACTCGCGCAACGGACGATTTTTCGTCGCTCATTCAGCGAAGGCCTGGCGGTGTTCGAACAGGAGCCGCGCAGCAAGGGGGCGGCAGAGTGGAACGCCCTTGCAGCGGCGCTTTACCCGGAACTGCTTGCCTGAACGGGCATGAGACCGGGGCAATTGATCGATACCGAGTTGTCAGTCCCCCTGGGGGTTTGGAGTGCCGATGCCTAGTCTGTTCTCTGTCTTGTCTGGTTGGTTGATGACCCATCTCGTGGCACTGGGGTTCATCGGTTTCCTGCTGGTGGCGATTCTCGCCAGGGGGCCGCTGTTCGGCCTGGAGAGCGGGTCTTTGCAGGTGGTCCCTTCCCCCGCAGCGGCGCCGAACGCAGCGCCAAAGGCCGCACCGCGCGTACCCGCAGCAGAGGCGGTGGGGCAGGCCGAAGCGCCGGCGCCAGACGCTGGAAGCGAAGCAGCGTCGCCGCCGCCAGCGGTTGCTGAGCCGCAGGCGGCAGAGGTGCCCGCGGCGGCTGCCGATGAATCGGTTGCTGCGCCTGAGACGACGCAGCGCGGTAAGCAACAGCCGGTATTTCGTCCAACCCAGCCGGATATCACCGATCACCAGCAATTTGTCCCGATATCTGTCGCCAAGGAACCCGAAAATGCGGGGTTAAGTGCCGATCATCAGGAAAATATGGATGCTTTGGCGGAACCGGAAAGCCTCCGCGATAACCAGCAACTACTGGAACAGGCGCGATCGGCATTCTGGGCGGGCGAGCTTGAACGCGCTGAGAGACTGTACCTGGAGTACTTGTCGGTGGCGCCCACGGACGCTGATACCTTCGGCGAACTGGGTAATCTGTACCAATCGATGGGCAGACCGGGCGATGCCCTGGATGCCTACTACGAGGCGGGGATCCGTTTCAAATCCCAGGGGGATCATGAGCGCCTGGTGGAGATCGTGGAACTGCTCTCGGAAACCGGCGACCCGCGGGCGGCGCAGTTGGGAAACTGATGGCAGGCATGCCTTTGCCCGCGGCGCAATGATATTTCGCATAGCGCCTGATTGGTGGGATAGGCATGATCTGCAGCGGGTTTTCGACTTGACAGAACCTGGCAACTTTTCGCGCTAAACCTTTGTCTGGCGGTGTTATGCTGTGTGCGATTTGCGTTTGTGATAAAGTCGCGCCCAGGAAGCTTTATTTTTAGAGTCGGTACATGAGCGAAGCACAAGACAAGCAGGCGAACGAAGCGCTCTCCCACGAGGATGAGTACCAGCGTCTCTCGGAGGTTTTCGAGTCGAGTGCACGACGTTGGGAACTGATCATCTATCCTTCGCTGTTCGCCTTCATCGTGCTGGCCCTGTACGGGTTCTACCTGATTTACAATCTGCAGCGAGACGTCCATTACCTGGCGATCAGTGTCGATACCAACATGACGACGCTGGCGGGAAACATGCAATCCGTCTCGCAGAACATGGGACAGATGACAACCAACATCCGTGCCATGACCGTCAGCCTCGACTCGATCGACCGCAAAGTCGGCACCCTCGAGCCCATGCTGACCAATCTCGGCTCCATGGACGATTCCATGCGCCAGATAACGCCTACCATCCAGTCGCTGAACTATGCTGCCCACGGCATGCAGCACAACATGTACCGCATGAACCGGGACATGGGGCGGCCGATGCGCGTGATGAATACCTTCATGCCCTGGTAACCGGCTGCTGCGAACCTGCCAGAAACCGGCGTGCGCGTGCCGGCTTCAGCCGGCTGCCGATCAATCTTCTTCGAACGTGATCGTGTCCGAGGGCTCGGACAGGAAATTGCCCTGGATGCAGTTGACCCCGATGTTCCACAGCATCGCCAGGGTGTTGGCATCCTCGACCCCCGTGGCGACGGTCCGGTAACCATCCGACTGTAGACGCGCATTGAGTTGATTGAGCTGGTTTTGCTTCTGCTCGTTGATCGCCAGCCCATCCATGAATTGCGGTGTCAGCCTGACAATATCCACCGGCAGGTGCTGCAGCAGGCTTTCATCGCTGGCATTGCCCTCGTAGTGGTTGATACCGATGCGACAGTTGATCTTCTTCAGGCCCTCGATCAGTTTCAGCGCGGGTTGAAGGTTGTTGCGCAGATCCTTCTCGTTGAACTGGAAGGTCAACCACGCCCCCTTGGCCTTGAATTCGCGCAGACAATCACACACCCACAGCAGCATGGATTCATCGGCGATACCGTCAGGTGACAACAACAGCTGGAAGTTGATCTTCTTGCCGTGGTCCCGCAGTCTCGCCAATTCCCTGATCGCGTTGCGTACCACCCAGCGGTCGATTTCAGCGAGACGGTTCGACTTCTGCGCATGGTCCCAGACATTCTCCAGGCTGTGTTCCTGGCCATCCTGGTCGACCAGGCGCAGATACACCGCGTAGCTTTCACGGGTATCGCCCTGCAGGCTCACCACGGCCTGGTACACCAGGTGGAACTGGTCGTTTTCCAGGGCATGATCGATCAGCGCTACCGTTGACGTGTCAGCATCATTGAGCTCAGACGATGGTTCAGGCGACGGCTCGGTGAAGATCACCAGTTCGCCAGGTGCATCTTCGTAGGCCTGCTTGGTGGCCCGGCAGGAACGGTTCACCAGCTCGTAGGCGCTGATCTTGCCGGTGTCCGGGCACGGGGCAACGCCGACGCTGAAAGTCGGCGCGTCGAGTATGCCGCTGTCATCGAAGAAGTCACGCGTATTCAATGCGCTCAGGCAGCGTTCGGCGGTCTCGGTCAGTGCCTCCTGGCGGTCGATCAGTGCGATGAAGTCATGGTCGCCGAAGCGAGCCAGGGTATGGACCTCGGGCGTGTGCTCCGTGAGTATCTCGGCGACTTTGGTCAGCAGCCGGTCAGCCTGCTCGATGCCTGATTTATCGCTCAGTTCTGAGAAATTGTTGATCGATACCTGCATCAGGCCGGCGCCGGCCGGCAGGCCGTTGCCGGAGAGGGCATCCTCCAGACGTTCCATGAAGGCCTGGCGGTTGAACAGGTGGGTCTGGGCATCACGGTTTGCCAGCTCGTCGATACGGGCCTGCAGCTCGGCCTGCATCGATTGGTCCCGAATCACGATCTGGGTGCAGGGTTCGCCTTCCAGCTGGGCCGGGCTGAACTCCATCACAGCGTCAAAGGTCTTGCCATCGGTCGTCTGGCATTCCACCTCTGTGCTGAAGCTTTCATTGTTGCCCTGCTTGCGCAACACCTTCTTGAACTTCTGGCGCGCATCTTGAGCTACCAGGTCCATCAGCGGCAGCCCCTCGATGTCTTCCATATCCGGGATGCCGAACATCTCGCAATACACCGCGTTGGCATCGATGTGCATGCCTTCGTGGACGTAGGCGATCGCGTCGCGGGATTTGCCCATCAGGCTGTCGAAACGACGTTCCGACTCCTGCAACTGATGACGCATCTGTGCCAGTTCCTGTCTGAGCAGCAGGTTCTGATGTTCGCGTCGGACCACGAAGGCCAGGTGCTCCATGTCGTCCGGTTTGACGACGTCGCGCAGATCCAGATCCGCCGCAAAGCCAATCAGTCCGGCGGGGTCACGGCTCAACAGGATGATGGAGGTCGCCGGGTTGGCGTCGCGCAACGCGTCGATTGCGGTCTGCGTGGGCAGTTGCTTGGAATCGCCGTTGACCACCACCAGGTCACCGGGTTCGGTTTCGAGCAACTGGGCCAATGCGGGTTCGGTTTCTGCAGTTTCCACGTGTACTGCCTGGCCGGCATTGCGCAAGGCGATGGCGAACTGGTTCGCCTGGTTGGGTGTGCAGCCGAGCATCAATAATTCGACCGGGGAGGTCTCATCCAGGCGTTGGAAAACCGAGTCAAGACTGGCAGCCATCGAAATCAGCTCCTAGCGCATGCGACAGGGTTGGCCTGTGTCAGGCGCAAGACGTGGTCAATCAGTGTAAACATCAGAGACTGTTCCATAAATCGTCAAAACCGTCATCGGCGGCGGGGTCGTCGCTCGAGGGGTCCCCGGCGGTGGTATACGCGAACTGAAACTGCGCAAAGGCACTACTGGTTTCCACCAGCCTGGTCAGTCGAATGGGGCGGTCCTGCCCCCCCTGGCTGATCAGCAGGTTGGCGCCCACAGGGAAGGACGCGCTGCTCACCAGCAGGCTCGGGGTGTCACTGGGGGCCGCATTCTCTGCAGCCGATAGTAACAGGCAATTGACGGTTGCTGTGTCGGCCTGTCTCTGGGCGGTTTTTGCGGGAATCCGCAGGCGGACCGCCTCCACTTGGCTTGACAGCAGCTGGACGCCCAAATCCAGACTGTGCGAGTTGTGTAGGCCGATCCAGCGCACCACGCCCAACCCGTAGTGCTTGCGGTGTGCCGATGAACCAATGCCGAGCAGTTCCCCGATTTTAACTTTTGGCACATCCTGCTCGACTGGCCAGTGGATGCAGTAGCCGCCGGCACTTTCGTTGGCCGTGGTGACGACCGTCGACATGTTCCCCGATTCGCTCCTCAATCGGGTTTTTCCAGTGGGTTCGTCAATAAGGTCTGCCTGGGGCGCCGCGGGCTTGATATTGAGGTAGCTGTCGTGGTTCGTGTAACCACCGGTCAGGGAGGCGTCGTTGATCGGAGCGAGCGAGAGGCCGCTGCCACCCATGCTGTTCAGCAGCTCGTCCCGGGACGACATTCCAAGGGCTGGGTCTGGGTTTGCCCGGAATGGTTGGGCTGCTGTCATTCCTTCCACCGGGGGCGGCTCAGTCGGGGGCGCGCCTGACCCGGTTGTCAGGCGGTTGAACACGGTTTGCAGACCACACAGGATATTCAATTCGAATTGGAGTTTGGTTCTGACGAAGCGTCGTTCCGGCGGCCGGTTCCAGGCCATGATCAGCTGCCGCAGCAATGGGCGGGTCAGCGGGCGTTTGCCCTTGCCCAGGGAGGGGCTGGCATCCAGCGGGGCGGAGTCAAAACGCTCGCGCAGCTGCTTGAGTAGCGGGCGCACGTCCAGCACCAGGGTGCGGCGATCCTGTTCCGGTGCCCGCAGTGCGTTGTGCACGGGCGGGCTGTCCGCCATCAGGTTGAGGTTGAAACGCCCATTGTCGCCGCTTTCGTGTTCACCAACGAGGATGCGCGTCGAGCCGGCCCACTGCAGCGCATCGGCATACAACTGGTTGATATGGCTCTGGCGCATGCGCTGCGGCGCAGAGGTCGCGAGCAGCAACAAGGCCTTGTAACGGTCTTCAATGGTCGAGATTTCCTCGCCATCCTGCAGCGCCATCTTGATCGGAACCTGGTGCACACGGTTGTGCAGGGCAAAAGCGAACAGGCTGTTGATTTCGCGCCACAGCCCCTTGGGGTAGGGCGAATACAGCAGCATTGTATGCAGCATCACCTCGCCCAGGTAGTACATGGCGCGGTGTACCGTGATCACCATCAATTTGCGATCGAAGCGCTCACTGTTGCCCGAAAGCTGGCTCTCGATAATGATTTTGAAGGCGATCGCGAGTTGGTTGTTGAGTTCCCGGCTGAGGGATGCCGTCTTCCACGCCTTATCGGCCAAGGGGAACCCCATGTCCAGGTAGTGTCGTCGCAGGTTCTGGCAGATATACGCGACCGGCTCGCGAAACTGCTCGATCAGCTTGGCGCGCAAAATTTCGGGCAGCTGGTAACGGTTGAAGTCCAGCAATGTGCAGTAGATCTGGCGCGCCGTCTCCCCGATGTTCGCCATCGGCAGGCCGCTTATCCAGGTATCCGTCTCGCGCACATCGAGCAGGAAGCTGTCGGCAGGCGCCGGGGATTGCTCGGGCACTTTCAGCCCGAGGGTGTGCGCGACGCGGGGCGGCGTTGTATCTGGTGTTTTCAGCTTCGTGTCGGCCATGGTTATCAGGTCAGAAGACTTCCGGTTGCCTCGACTGTTCCCGGCGTGGCCCTGATGCCGCAGGGGCAAGCACAGTTTTTTGCCACGAATTTACCACGTTGCGGCTTGAGAAAGTACGTGCAAGTGATTGTAACTGCTTATTTTAGTCAGGGTTTTCCGATCGGGTGGGGCGCCGGTGATGGTGGTCACACTTTATCCAGTGGGGTTTTCGAGGGTTGACCGGGGATTTCCCTGACGATCCGTGGAACCAGGTAACCCGGAAGGCGTTCGCGCAAGGCGTTGGCGATCTGTTGCGCCGTGCAAGTGTCCACATCGAAATGCGCAGCCCCACGGACCGGGTCCAGCAGGTGCAGGTAGTAGGGTAAGACCCCGAAACTGAAAAGTTTTTCGCTCAGTCTCACCAGTGTCGACACCTGGTCGTTCACCCCGGCCAGCAGCACGGACTGGTTCAGCAGGGTGATCCCGGCATCGTCGCGCAGTTGTCGTAGCGCCTTCCGCAGAGCTGCGTGCAGTTCGTTCGGGTGGTTGCAATGCACGACCAGGCTGCAGCCAAGTCGGCTCGATGCGAGCAGACGGGTGAGCGCGGGCGTCACCCGGTCCGGCAGCACCACCGGCAGGCGGGAGTGGATGCGCAGCCGTTGCAGCTGGGGTATCCGCTCCAGTTCGCCCACCAGGTCCTGCAGGCGCGCATCGGACAGGCTCAGTGGATCGCCGCCGCTGAGGATCACCTCGCTGATATCCGGCCGTTCGCGCAAACTCTCCAGCATGCGCGACCAGTGGCGCACCGCATTGTCCTCGCCATAGGGGTAATGGCGTCGAAAGCAGTAGCGGCAATGGATCGCACAGGCGCCAGTGGTGATGAGCAGTGCCCGCCCGTGGTACTTGTGCAGAACACCCGCACCAAGCGCAGCTGCCTCGTCGCCGGCCGGGGCCTGGGAGTATCCGGCCGTCGGCCGTGCTTCGCCGCGCGCGGGCAGGGCCTGGCGCAACAGGGGGTCTGCCGGGGCGCCTGGCCGGCTCCC
>Ga0180435_10007590_pt1 | contig 10322 bp, 8 predicted proteins | sample SS_ome_3_FD_132467 | JGI IMG/M metagenome (GOLD analysis project Ga0180435, IMG submission 132467) | Hypersaline lake sediment archaeal communities from the Salton Sea, California, USA - SS_3_S_1 metaG | ecosystem: Environmental > Aquatic > Non-marine Saline and Alkaline > Hypersaline > Sediment... | reverse complement strand
TACGATTAAATTACCAGCTTACGCTGGACCTCTTTCTGCCAGAGGCGAGTTGAAAAGTTTATCTATTTCTTTTATATCACCTGAAATTATAAATTCTTATACAATTAAATTATCGACTTACGCTGGACTTCCTTGGGCCGGAGATAAATGAGCCGTTTGCAGCAAAATAATTTTTTAGAGGTCCCCTTATATCTTCGGCATTGCTTGACATCGTAATTCCCTATGAGTTTCGGTTAGCATCTGGAACCACTCAAAAAAAGGTATGAAAACATGGAAACAAACGATTCCACGGCCAAAATGGACTTTATACGGATGATTGTGGCTGAAGACCTGCAAACTAACAGGTGGCAGGGAAGGGTCCACACTCGCTTCCCGCCTGAGCCGAACGGATACCTGCATATCGGTCATGCCAAGAGTCTCTGCCTGAATTTCGGCATCGCCGAAGAAAACAAAGGCGGCCTCTGTAACCTGCGTTTTGACGATACCAATCCTATTAAAGAAGAGCAGGAATATATAGATTCGATTATCGATGATGTCCGCTGGATGGGATTCAATACGGAAAATCGCATCTTTTACGCCTCCGATTATTTCGGGGTCATGTACGAATACGCCCTGCAACTAATCCGGGACGGCAAAGCCTATGTTTGTGACCTGACCCCTGAACAAACCCGCGTCTATCGCGGCACGTTAACCCAGCCGGGCCAAAACAGTCCTTTTCGCGACCGCTCCGTTGCAGAGAATCTGGAACTTTTTCAGGAAATGAAGGCTGGCCGATTCCCCGACGGATCTCGTACTCTCAAGGCCAAAATCGACATGGCATCGACTAACCTCAACATGCGCGACCCGGTTATTTACCGCATCCTTCATGCTTTGCATCCTCGTACCGGCGACACCTGGTGCGTCTATCCTATGTACGACTGGGCTCATGGCTTGGAAGATTCCATTGAACAAATCACCCATTCCATATGCACTCTTGAATTTGAAAATCACCGCCCTCTCTATGACTGGTTTCTTGACCAGTTGAGCATTCATCATCCCCGGCAGATCGAATTTGCCCGACTGAACCTGACCTATACCATCATGAGTAAACGAAAGCTTCTGCAACTGGTTGCAGACGGATTGGTCCAGGGATGGGACGATCCCCGTATGCCCACAATTTGCGGTATGAGGCGGCGAGGATATTCCCCCGCTGCCATTCGTAAATTCTGTCGAGTCATCGGTGTCAATAAATATAACAGCACGGTTGACTTTGCTCTGCTGGAACATTGTCTTCGGGAGGACTTGAACAAGCATTCACTCCGGGTAATGGCTGTGCTCAATCCCCTCAAGGTAATCATCGATAATTATCCCGAGGACCAAACCGAACAGCTCGACGCGATTAATAACCCCGAGGACCCCGACGCCGGAATGCGAAAAGTTCCTTTCTCAAGGGAATTGTATATCGAACGGGAGGACTTTATGGAAAATCCTCCCAAAAAATTCTTTCGCCTGACCCCCGGCCGAGAAGTACGCTTGCGCTACGCCTACTTCATCACCTGCACCAAGGTTGTCAAAGATTCCAACGGCGAAATAACCGAGCTTCACTGCACCTATGATCCCGACACCCGCGGCGGAGATTCCCCCGACGGCCGTAAGGTCAAGGCCACCCTGCACTGGGTTTCCGCTTTGCATGCTCTCTCTGCCAAAGTCCGCCTTTACGAGCACCTTTTCTGCAAAGAAAATCCCGACGACGTCGAAGATGGCATGGATTTTAAATCCAACCTCAATCCCAACTCAATGAAAACCCTTGCCGATTGCCGCATCGAATCCTGCTTAGCCGATGCTCAACCGGGCAACCGATATCAGTTTGAGCGATTGGGGTATTTCTGCGTCGATCCGGACAGCTCCCCACCCCAAGGTCTTCTTTTCAACCGCACAGCCACCTTGCGCGACACCTGGGCCAAAATCCAAAAATCCCAGCAGAAAAAGAAATAACACAACCTCCGTCTTGTCACAAAGCGGCATTTATACCCATCGGATATGAGAATTCCCGGCAGTCAAAATGTGATTGCTTTTCTGATTAGTGACTACACAACAGGAAAGCGGGAAAACCCAATCGCGATGAGTATTCCATAAGTTACAAATTTCTATACGTTTAAATTAATCGAATTGTGGCGACAAAATAATCTTTATATTTTTCCTTGACATTTCAAGTGGTTTCTGATAGTTAGGAAAAAGTAGGGAAAAATTATTCACCCATTCATACCAAGCGGACCTTTCCTCGTAAAGGTCATATAGGGATTTTATGTATTGTTAGAGTTCGCATGGGAGAGAACTAATGAAAAATATCGCTTTTGGATGTGTTATTGTACTGATTACGGCTCAAATCGGCATAGCGGAAGATACGCAAATTTATGATATCGGCTTGATTTCTATCGGCATGACGATAGATTCTCGCGCTAATTTACCAAACTGTTTTATTAACGACAACAACTTGGTTACCGGTTCCACAAGAATAGGCGTCGGAACCTCTTACGCTTTTGTCTGGGAAAATGGAAGTAAAGTTACTTTCTCCGGTTTTATGAGCGGATACTCTTATGGTTGCGGCATAAACAATTCTGACCAGTTTGTGTGCACAGAAAATGGATCCCCGGTTCTTTGGCAAAAAGAAGATATACCCAGGTTTGGGCCTTCTTGGGATAAGGTAAACCTGCAAACTCTGCCTGCCACGGCGATCGCCCACCCTCTTGGCATCAGTGATTCCGGACGCATAGTAGGTTTTCACTACTACAATTTCCCAATGCTTTTAAAACATACTGCTCTTATGTGGAAAGACGACCAAGTGGTAGATTTGGGTACCATGCACGACGATGATAATTTCAGTGCCGCGTATAGTATTAATAATTCCGATCAGGTTGTAGGCTATTCCGGCGATAATGCTTTCCTTTGGCAGAACAACCAATGGAAAGACCTGGGGAAAATCGGTAATGATGTATCCGCAATTGCTCTGTCAATCAATAATAATGGCCAGGTCGTCGGCTATTCATCCGACAGCGACGACAACCGACATGCCTTTCTTTGGCAGGAAGACAAAATCAACTCACTTAATGGCCCGGACAGCACGGAAAGCTGGGCATATGGGATTAATGAAGCGGGAAAAGTAGTCGGTGCTTTTCAGACAGATGATGGCCCCCGCGCCTGCCTCTGGGATAACGGTGAACTAATTGACCTGAATCTGTTCGTAGAAGATACCGGGTGGGTATTACAGGAAGCTTTTGACATCAACAACTCAGATATGGTAGTTGGTTATGGTATTAATCCCAACAATCAGTCATATTGCGGATTTATCATAGAGGTCCCCGAGCCGGGCTCCATAATGTTCATGTTAACGGGATTATTATGGCTGACTAAACAACGAAAAAGAAACAGGGCGTGTTCATTTAGCTGTGTAAATGACCTTCACTAATTCATGCAGATTACACTTCTGCCTTGATTTTTTCAATATGTTATACTCATCGCGATTGAACTTTCCCGTTTTCGCGATATGAATATACTTATCCAGAAAACATTTACTTCGAGCCCGGCCCGGCAAAATAATACCCAATGGGCATAATAGTAATCTTGCTTACAAGTGGGTGGCCGCCTATAATGGCACTTACTATGAATAGTCAAGCACTGAACCGCAAAGATAATAATGAATGCTATCGGGTGGGTGCCGTCAGTTTTTTCAATACTCTGCCTTTGATTTTCGGCCTGGAAGACCACCCCCGCATAATTCTCCAGCGATTGGTTCCTGCCCAATTGCCCAAAGCTCTCAACTCGGGCTCTGTAGATATCGGGTTGGTACCCTCTATCGATTACCAAAAATCGGACCACCCCTGGGTGGTTTTACCGATAGCAGCCATTGGTTCTGTCGGGGAGGTTCTTACCGTGCGGATTTTTTCTCAGCGTGCCCCCGAACAGATTACTCGCCTGGCCTGTGATACCGATTCTCATACTTCGGTGATCTTAGCCCGAATTATCTGGAAGTTACGATTTAAAAAAGATCTCGATATTACTCCTCTATCGGCCTCCGGCGAATTTTCCGACAATTCCGCCATATTGCTTATTGGCGACAAAGTTCTCGATCATCTGGATGATTGGCCTTACGAATTCGACCTTGGCCGGGCCTGGACGGACCTTACCAACCTCCCTTTCGTGTACGCTTTCTGGGCTGTCCCGCACGATAAACAGATCGACAACTTAGCTGATATTCTGCAGCAAGCCGGTCTGCGGGGGTTTGGCCACATCGAGCAAATCGCTCAACAGCATGGATCCCGGCATGGCTTTACCGTCGAAAGGGGCCGGCAATATTTAACCCATAATATTTCTTATGATTTTCACGAACTTCAGCAGCAGGGATTATCCCGGTTTTACCAATGGGCTCATCAGCTGGGCCTGGTCGAAAGAAACCGACCTTTGCGATTTTACTCACCGGCCTGTTGTAAACTTGAACAGATCGGACAAAACCGGAGCAGGGCATGAGTACCCCAATTATACTCATCGCGATTGCGTTTTTCCGTTTTCGTATTATGTATTTACTTGCCAGAAAAACAATTACATCTGGCCCGGCCAGGAATTCTCATATTTATGGGGTATAAAACCTCCCATACAAAATTTCCGCGAACTATACCGGGGGACCGCTTGACTATGCTCCAGGCGGTAGAGCTTTACCAAAACAATTCCCTGCCCAACCTGGCTCTCCGAGCCGACCAGGTCGCCCGCCGCCTGCACCCGGCAAATATCCGAACCTATGTGATTGAACGTAATATCAACTATACCAATGTCTGTGTTACACGCTGTTCCTTCTGTGGCTTTAGCGTATCACCAGGAGACCAACGGTCTTATACGTTAACTCCGGAGCAGATTTGTGCCAAAATTACACCCCTGCGCGATCTGGGAGGCACCCAAATCCTCTTGCAGGGAGGCATGAATCCTGATTTACCTTTAGGCTGGTATGAAAACATGCTTGGTGAAATTAAAAATCGTTTCCCTTCCCTTCATATCCACGCCTTTTCCCCACCGGAAATTGTCTTCTTAGCCAAAAAATTTGATCTTTCCCTGTCGGACATTCTTGTTCGCCTGCGTCGGGTCGGCCTGGACACCCTGCCTGGAGGCGGAGCGGAAATCCTTGTCGATAGAGTCCGCCGGCAGATTGCCCCGGCCAAGTGTTCCACTGATGAATGGCTCGAAGTTATACGCCAAGCCCATCGACTGGGCATGTGTACTTCCGCGACTATGATGTTCGGCCACATCGAAACTCTCTCGGAAAGAATCGAGCACCTGGATAAAATCCGGCAGCTGCAGGACGAATCCCTATCGCGCCTCCAAAAAGACCCTGCGGCAGGTTATTTCACCGCTTTTACCTGTTGGCCCTTCCAGCCCGGCCGGACTCGGCTGAATAAATGGGAAAAATACCTTCCCGGAAAAGCACAAACCCGAGCAGAAAATCAGTTACTCCTGGCCGGAGCCTTTGAACAACTTAAAATGACTTCTCTGGCGCGGCTGTACCTCGACAATATCAAAAATATTCAGGCTTCCTGGGTTACCCAGGGGCCCAAAATCGGACAATTGAGCTTATTGATGGGTTGTAACGATCTGGGTTCTTTGATGATGGAAGAAAACGTCGTTTCCGCCGCCGGAACTACTTTTCAAATGGAACTCAATCAACTACGCCAAATAATCCACACCGCCGGCTTCCTATCCGTTCAGCGAGATTACTACTATCAATCCGTCGGCAATCATTAAAATATCATATTTACTCATCACGATTGAATTTTCCCGTTTTCGCGTTATGTATATAATTATCCAGAAAACAATTACATCGGGCCCTGCCAGGTATTTTCATCCTCGATGGGTATAAAAGAGAAAAAAATGATTATTTTTTGACGGATTCCCGCAGTTCTTTGGATATCCGCACCGAGCACCACTCTTTACCGCACATTGTACAATGATTGGTGTCGGGTAAATTCTTTTCGTCATGCATCGCTCGGGCGGTTTCCGGGTCCATCGCCAGTTCCAGATGCTTCTGCCAATCCAGGTTGGCCCGAGCCCGGCTTAATTCATCATCCCACTGGCGTGCCCCCGGTATCCCCAACGCCACATCCGCTGCGTGTGCAGCAATTTTATACGCGATTACTCCCTGCCGGACATCATCCACCGAAGGCAACCCCAGGTGTTCCCGGGGAGTCACATAGCAGAGAAACGCAGCGCCATAGTACGCTGCCGCCGTGGCGCCTATCGAACTGGTAATGTGATCATACCCCGGCGCCACATCCGTAACCAACGGCCCCAGAACATAAAACGGCGCATCCTGACAGATTTCCTGCTGCAATTTCATATTTCGTTCAATCTGATCATAGGGAACATGGCCCGGCCCTTCCACAATCACCTGGCAGCCTTTATCCCAGGCCCGCTGCGTCAATTCACCCAGCACGCGCAGCTCGGCAATCTGGGCATCATCAGTCGCATCGGCCAGACAACCAGGCCGCAAACCATCTCCCAGGGAAAAACACACATCGTTCTCGTGCATAATGTCACAAATCTCATCGAAAACTTCATAAAAAGGATTTTCTTTGTTATGATGTACCATCCAGCGGGCCAGCAGTGAACCGCCCCGGCTTACAATCCCCGCCAGACGTGATTCCACCAAAGGCAGATGCTCCTTGAGGAGCCCGGCATGTAAGGTAAAAAAATCCACTCCCTGGCGAACCTGTTTGCGGCAGGTTTCGAGGATGTCGTCATAAGTAAGCTCTTCAATAGGCTTATGGACAATCATTTCGTACATCGGAACCGTACCCAGAGGAACCGGACTATGCTCGATCAAATTACAGCGGCAACGGTCCACATCGCCCCCGGTGGAAAGGTCCATCGCTGTATCCGCTCCATACTTTAAAGCTATGTTCAGTTTATCCAGTTCACCGCTTTCATCGGAATCCAGCGGAGAAGCGCCGATATTGGCGTTAATTTTTGTCGTAATGGCCCGTCCAATCCCGATAGGCTGCAAAATACCCTGCAAATGAAGACGGTTGGCCGGTATCACCATCCGCCCCGCCGCGATTTCTTTGCGGATAAATTCCGCTTCCCGGCCTTCTCTACGGGCCACCTGCTGCATCTCTTTGGTAATAATTCCCTGGCGGGCTTGCTCTAACTGGGTCATAATCATTCCTGTTTTATTAACTTTTATGGTAGTAATATTCTCGTATAAAACGGAAAGTATAATTATATCTTACTCACCCATCCTGGTCAATTGTTGATATTCAGCCCCTCCAAATCTCATAGCCCCAAAGAATCCCCTCAACCAACATGAACAAGCCTCTTTATCGTTTCAATCGCCCTATAAACCCGGTTTTGCCTTTTATTTACCTACCGCTACGGGAAATAACAATACCCGAAAATCGCCAGATTCCACTGAACTCCCCGTAGCTGAAATCAACTTTCCCCTGCAGTGGGTCTCCGACAATAACCTTATCATCGGCAACCTCCAGAACCGTTACATAATGATCTATCCAAAAGGTGAATTTAATCACCGCAATAGTCGGAACCGCTGTTTTTAGCTGATTAATAGAGTCAAACAAACGAACTGTACAGATAATCCCCTCGGAACCATAAAGGTTCTGTAATGTCTCACTCAGCATATCTACCGGGGTACCGGCAACAGGACTGCTATGAGCCCTGATAGCAATCCGCCCCTCATCAGCATTAATCCCCAATTGCGCCAAGGCGGTAACTCCACTTGCGGGACCACAGGTATATTGGGTTTGCTGCAAACAAACGCCATCAGGAGAAAAAACAGTAACCAGTTGGCTTAATTGATGGTGGAGAAAAACTGGCCACAGAATCGGCAAAACCGCATGACGGGTTGCCCCCAGCACCATTATAATCATTACCAGAATCCGCACCCTTTTTTGTCGCAGTCGTGACAAAGGTGTCATAAGCATCATGGCCACCGCCACCGCGAAAATCACATATTCACGACGTCCTGCAACCAGCCAGGAAAATGGAGGGGTAAAAATAAACCTATGGAACCGTAACGTCACCGTTATCAGTAGAATCAAAGACAACGGTACCAGGAAACCCAAAATCCAGTAAGACTTTTTAAAGCCGGAAAAAACTCGGCCCAGCCAAATCCCCACCCCAATCAACAGAACAATGCCTATGGATTCAAGTATCGTTTCAATCATTACTATTCACAAAGAAACAGGCTCACCTTCCCAGGTAAAGCGCCTGAATCCGGGGCGACATTGACCATTTTTCCAGTTGTTTCTGAATATTCAGCGGATTATCTCGCCCCGCGGCATCGGCGGTAAGCATTTCTCTGATCGTGGGCGGCTTAATAAATCGAACAACCTGCGGATCTGTGATATTCAAATCCTGGGCCAGACCCTCAACTACATCTTCCAAAAAACCCACTTCATCAATCAGTTTTTTCTCTTTGGCTTCCGGCCCGTCAAATACATCACCCGAGGCCAGTTTCCAGATTTCATCTTCAGTCAAATCCGGGCGCCCCTCAGCAATGACTTTAACAAAACGCTTATGTACCGTATCCAAATCTTCGGTAATTTCTTTTCGCTCCTGGTCGCTGGGCATGCGGAACGGTGAACCTTTATCCTTGAACTGCGACTCGGAAGACTTAATCACAATCGGCTCAATCCCCAGTTTTTCCTTTAATGTTTTCTCCAGAACCAGGTTCATATAAATAACTCCGATACTGCCCACTACCGCGTTGGTCTGAGCGTATATTTTATCAGCCGCCGCGGCAATCCAGTACGCTCCGCTCGCGCCCACCTGTTCAATGGCCACATATACCTTCTTATTCATCTTCAAATCACGGACATACTGATTAATCATATTCGACGGCGCCACTTGCCCGCCCGGACTGTTGACCACCAGGATTATCCCTTTGACGGTGGCATCTTTTTCCGCCCGTCGAAACATTTGATGCATCTCCGCCGCCGTATCCATGTTGATTGCTCCCTGCAGATCAATGAGCACGATTTTATTTTGATCATCCCCTGCCCGATATATTTGTTGTTGACGAGACATCGCCAGAAACGCACTCAGGTAAATATTCAATATCAGGGAGCCTATCAACATAAAGACAAACAGCGACTTGACAATCCCTCTAAAAACAGAAGGTTTACGGGGGGCTGCCGCCGGAGACGGTGACATATAAACCGGTACCGGTTGAGGCGGATTCGGGGAAACCGGTCGTTTCGGAGCAGTGCCGGCGGACGCCGAAACCGTAGGCTCTTGATTGGAATCTTGATTTTGGTCCGGGTTTTGATCATAATCCATAAGTCTAACTCCACTAAATTGTAAGGTTCAATTCTTTCTTTCAGTTCGTATTATAACTCATATTTGGGATAATATCGTCAAAAAATTCCCATTTACTCCGCAACTTCTCTGGTTTGATCTTTCATTCAGCAACCACTATAGAAACCATAATTATCCCCGGTGTTCGACTCGAAAAAAATTTTTCTATTAGTTTTTTTCAAACAACGACTTGTGTTTATCAGGCTAATTCGGTAAACTCGTGTCTTATGCTGGTAATTTTGGTTAACAGGGCGGTTATTGATTTATACTGCTTACGATTGAATTTTCCCGTTTTCGCGTTATGTATATATTTATCCAGAAAACAAATACATCGGGCCCTGCCAGGAATTATCATACCCGATGGGTATAATAAAGAACTTCTAAAGCTTTTTTTCGACCGATTTTACCGTCCCGGCTGAACTGGATAACCGCTTACTCAACAGTTGCATAAATCGTTCTGTAACCGTATGATGACACCATGGGTGAATATAACGAACATAGAAAAAGTTTCCTGAAAAGATGGTCCGATGGTGATTTAGCCTCGCAGCCCGTTGTGGGCACAGTCGTATTGGCAGTCATTCTGATTCTGACCTTACTGGTGGCGCAGATTTTCGTCTGGGTTAGTGCCCGGCGGCTTCGCATCGAGCAGCAAAGCATTCAGTTGATTCGATCGGTATCCGAACAAGGCCTGGATACATATTTAGGTAACGCCCCCCTGGCCAGGTATTATCTGCTCAAGGAACAGGATGAATTAATCGGCTATGCTGCCACCATAATAGAACCACAAATCCTGCCCAATGGCGAACTGATCTTCAAAGGGCGGGAATTCCAGACTCATCTCAATACCGAAAAAACCTTCGAAAAAATATTGTTCTACTTTATAACTGAAGTTTTGCAAAATTAGATTTTCTGAAGCCAAATGGCCTATAAGTCCGATAATTTAAAAGGAACCTGTTTTAACAGCGTCAAGTGCACTGCGAAGCCTGTTC
>Ga0180435_10007589_pt1 | contig 10322 bp, 9 predicted proteins | sample SS_ome_3_FD_132467 | JGI IMG/M metagenome (GOLD analysis project Ga0180435, IMG submission 132467) | Hypersaline lake sediment archaeal communities from the Salton Sea, California, USA - SS_3_S_1 metaG | ecosystem: Environmental > Aquatic > Non-marine Saline and Alkaline > Hypersaline > Sediment... | reverse complement strand
GAGACGCCGCCGCAAAGGGCCATCACAAGGAAGAATCCTGCAACCATACCGAGAAGATAACGCAGCGAGGCCTTGTACCCATAGAGGATGCCCATTGAGGCGCTGCTGATGTTGTTGGGACCGTGTTGAGTGCTGAGCCGCATCAGGCCAATGCAGAAGAGCAGGTTTTAATGATGCAGGGCCAGCTAAAGATCAGCGTGCAGGATTCGGACTACACCGTGGAGCAAGGTAATTTTATTGATTTCCAGGCCAATTGCGACCATCGCTATGAGAATACGGGGGAGGAGATGGTGATCGCGATCATGTTCATCTCGTATTCACCGTAGAAAACCATTTCATTCCAGTACAAATTAACACGCGCAAGTTGTCATTGAGACTGAAAACCTTTTGCGCAAAAAAAAGACCTGTCGATGACAACTCCATTGACAGGTCTCTTTCGTTTGCTAGTAAATATGGTTCTTAGAAGATCACTTGCAAGACGCTGTCAATCTTCTCCAGCGCGTTAACCATGCCAGCTGTTTCGGATGCGCTCAACGCGTAAGGATCGACGTTTGCCAGGGCCTGCTCCACAGCGGTGAAGGCTTTTTGCACGTTCAGGTCTTCGTCCATGTGAGTTTCGAATGCAGCGGTTAAGCGCTCGTTCGGGGCCTGGTCAGCAGCGGGTTGGGCTGTTTTACGAAGGGAGGCAGCTTTCACGCGGAATGCACGCAGTCGTTCGCTGCTCGCAGCCATGTATTTCTTGCTGAAGTTCAGTGCTTCGCGGTAGGGATGATTGATGACCGCAAAGCGAATCTCTTCCGCGGAGTAACCCATATCCAGCAAGGTGGAGGTGTAGTACTCGTTACCCTGACTCTTGGCCATTTTTTCTCCGTTGGAGAGCAGGTGGCCGCCGTGCATCCAGTAACGCGCCATTTCATGGTCGCGGGCGGCCTCGATGACAGCGACGTTATAGTCGTGATGACGTACGAGGTTGTCCACGCCGCCGCAGTAAATGGAAAGGGGCTCGTCCATCGTGCCGACGATGATGCTGGCATCCTGCACATTCCAGGCGGGGCGGCCGCGGCCGATGCGGGTGTCCCAGTCGATGCCCAGGGCCTTTTTCTCGCCATACCAGAGGATGAAGTCTCCTTTGTTCCACCAGTTGGGCGGATAGTTGTCCAGGTGGAAGCGGCGCTTTTTCTCGGGCCAGTCGCTCAGGTCCAGATGTGCGATCTTGCCGAATTGGGTGAATTTGAGGGCGTCATAGTAGATATTATCTCTATAGCGGTAGGCATAGCCCTTTTTCATCAGGGTCTCGATCAGGTCGACAGCGTCCTCTACGTGGTCTGAGGCGCGTGCCAGGTGGTCGGGGTGTTTGATGCGCAGCAGGGCCATCTCATTTACGAATTGGGCGATGTTCTCTTCGGTGATCTCGTTCAGGGGACGGCCCTGTTTTTGTGCTTCCAGCAGGGCTTTGTCTTCCAGGTCGGTGATATTCATCCCGCGTTTTACGGTATAGCCCAGGTACTCCAGGTAGCGCACGACGACATCTTCGTAGAGGAAGGTGCGGAAGTTGCCAATATGCGCACGGCGATAGATGGAAGGTCCACAGGTGAAGATACTCACCTTTTTGGGATTCACAGGTTCAAAAGCCTCCAGCTTTTTGGAAGCGGTGTTGTAAAGTTTCAGCATTGATATTCTCCAGTATTTATGCGTTTGGCAGTTCTACTTTGTTGCCGGTGTGGCGGCCGAGGAAATACCCCAGGGCAAGTGAAAGCACCAGCGTGATGCCACCTGCAAGGATAAAGGCGTCCTGCCAGAATTTCATTGGGAAGAGACGGATGAGGGTGTCATCATAGCGGAACAGCCAGGTGTCGCCTTCGAAAAAGAGGTGATGGAATTCTGTAAAGAAGGCATCGAAGCTGGTTGCAACCAAGACGAGCATGGTCAACAGCAGTCCAACAGTCAGCCAGCCTCCACGAGAGACGCCTTTCCAGAATGCTGGCAGCCAATCTGCGCGCCAGGCCCAGATGCCCAGGCCGACGAAGATGGCGATGATGGCATACCAGAAGATGAGGGCTTGCTGCACCAAAACCTGCACATCCACCATGTGGCTCAGTTCACGTTCATCATACAGTGGTGTGCCGTCCGGCAGAGTCTGGCCTTCCAGCTCGGCGTTGTTGAACAGGTAGGCAATCGAAATTTCGCCCCATTTGAGCCGTTCTTCTTTGGTGAAACCGTATGTGTCGGGCGGAAAATTGGGTTTGTTGTATTCGTATTGCAGGTAGAGGGGGGTGAAAAGCACCCGCGCCACGCTGATGATGAGTAAGAAAGGCAAGATGAAGGTGATCAACCAGCTCAGCCCATTGTATCGTTTTTTCATTCGTAAAAAGTCTCCAAATCCTGTCAGGTTTGTTTTAATTTTACACGACCTTACAAACATTGGGGCAGAGCAAGCATAAGAGTTTTATTGGAGTTTGATCAGGGTGCAATATGCACTTCAATGCCTTTTTCAGAGATCGCATCCAGCATGTATTGGGGAGCGCCGCTGTCGGTGACCAGAATGTTCACTTCGCTGAAGCGCATTACCTGGTTGAGGGTGCGCTTGCCGAATTTGGATGAGTCGATCAGTACGATCACCTTCTCTGCGGAACAGCGCATGGCATCCTTCAGCGTGGTGTAGAGTGGTTCAGGGTCGGTAAACTCATCTTCAAGGGTCATACCGGAGGCGCTGAGAAAGACCTTGTTCACGCGAAATTCTGAGAAGAAGGCTTCGGCCTGCGGGCCGATGAAGGAATCGGCATATTTATTGAGCACCCCGCCACAGCACAACACGCGCATGCGGTCGATCAATGGCGCGGCCAACATCATGGTATTCATGCCGTTGGTCAGGAGGGTGAGGTTTTGCTGGTCGAGATAGGGCACCATGCTGGAGACGGTTGTGCCACCTTCCAGGATGATGTTGTCGTTTGCTTCCACAAGAAAATGAGCGGCGTAGCGGCCAATGCGGGATTTAATGGGAGAGAAGACAGCCGGATTGAGTTGGAAATGAGCATGCAAGGAAGAATGGCTGGCAGCAGGGGGGATGGCTGCTGCCCCACCGCGCACTCGCTTTAACAAGCCTTGTCCTTCCAGTTGTTTCAGGTCGCGCCATACGGTCATGCTGGAGACTTGCAGTCTCTCACTCAGTTCAGATGCAGAAATTGTTTTTTCAATTTGCAACCATTCCAGTATCTTATCGTGACGGTTTTGGATCATTGTTTGCACTCCCAATGGATGAATATAACATATTATAACATATTATTGATGTAATTATGTTAATATATTGTTAGTGATGCTTGATTTGTGGTAAGAATTGGTTTATAATCAGGGCGTACAACAACTAGACAAACGAGAATTGATATAAAGTGTTAAAAAAGTGAAATGAAAATTTTTTCAAATGGAGGATATTCTGATGATCAGTAAACAAGAACTTGCAAAAATGATCGACCATTCGCTGCTTAAGCCCGTTGTGACAAAGGAAGATACCATTAAGGGTGTTGAGATTGGGTTGAAGTATGATGTAGCTTCTATCACAGTCAAGCCGTGCTGGGTAAAACTGGCTGCCGAGATGTGCAAGGGAACAGACGTGCTCGTGGATCCTGTGATCTGCTTCCCCTTTGGGTATGACACCACAGAGACCAAGGTTTTTGCTACGCGTCAGGCCATCGAAGATGGGGCGGGCGAGATCGATATGGTCATGAACCTGGGTATGTTTCTCAGCGGCGAATACGATTATGTGCAGAATGATATGAAAGCCGTTGTAGACGCGGCTCAGGGCGCGCCCGTCAAGGTGATCTTCGAGACGGCGTTCTTCCTTACCGATGATGAAGCACTCACCAAAGCCTGCCAGATGGCCGAAAAGGCAGGGGTGAAATTTGTCAAGACCAGCACCGGTTTTGCTCCTGCTGGCTATACCTTCCATCAGTTGAAAGTCATGCGTGACGCTGTGAGTGATGCGGTTGAGGTTAAGGCTGCCCAGGGTGTGCGCAGTCTGGAAGATGCGATTGCCGTGCGCGAGCTGGGCGTGACCCGCTTTGGCGCTACCCGCACCGTGGCCATTATGGAACAATGGGAAAAACGCTTCGGCTAAACAAAACTAATACGCTATGCAAGAAGATGATCAGGCGGGGTCTTTTGACCTCGCCTCTTGTATACTTAGAGCATATTTCTATTAAAGGAGCTTTGTATGAATGGCCGGGAACGTGTACGTGCTTTGATTGCCGGTGAGCCGGCAGACACCCCAGGCTTTTGGCTGGGTAATCCACATGAAGAGATCTGGCCTGTGTTGGAATCTTATTTTGGTGTTTCCACAGATGAGGACTTGCGCCAGGTATTGGATGATGATTTTCGCTGGATTCCGCCGCACCACGTGCCAGGTTTTTATGAACATCCGCGTGGCAGAGCGGTGTTTGACCTGGGTTTCGAGAAGACAGCTCACGGTCAGGAAGGTCCTTTTGCCCATACTACTGATCCTAAAGAGGTAGAAGATTACGAATGGCCGCGTATTGAATATCTGAATGTGGACGTGACCATGGCCGAGCTGCATAAAGCTGGTGGCGCCTACCGCGCCAGCGGCTACTGGACGCAGTATTACATTGATATTATGAATTTGTTTGGTATGCAGAATTACCTGATCAAGATGTACACACATCCCGAGGTGGTGCATGCTGTGACCGACCGCGTGTGTGATTTTTACTATCGGGCCAATGAGCAGCTATTCAAGATTGCGGGGGATGAGATCGACGGGTATTTCTTTGGCAATGATATGGGGACGCAATTGGATCTCATCTCAGGCCCAAAGCAATTTGATGAGTTCCTCAAGCCGTGGATGAAGACCTTTGCAGACCAGGGGCACCGGTATGGCTATCAGGTGATCCTGCATTCGTGTGGGTCAGTGTACAAGATCATTGACCAGTTGATCGAGATCGGGATTGATTGTCTGCATCCGCTGCAAGCGCGGGCGCGCAACATGGATGCTGAAACCCTGGCGCGGGAGTTCAAGGGACGGATCGCTTTCCTGGGGGGAGTAGATGTGCAGCGGGTTTTGCCCTATGGCACGCCGGAGGAAGTGCGCGCCGAGGTGCACCGTGTGCGGCGTTTGCTGGAACCACAGTTGATCGTCAGCCCCAGCCATGAAAAGGTGCTGCCAGACGTGCCGCCGGAGAATATTGAGATGCTGGCGCGTGCGGCGAAAGAAGAATTATAAAGCTCACCAGGGACAGGTCAACGACCTGTCCCTGGTATTATCTATCCAAATCTTCTCATCCACAAAAATAACAGACACGCCAATACTGGCAGGATAAATGCGCCGGGGCAGACGGATGGTAATAGTCGGCCGATGCCGCCTTCCTCTTCAGGCGATTCGGCCTGCGGGGCGGGTTGTGCCTCATTTGGTTCGGCAGGCTGCTCTGGCTGGGTTACGTTGGCCTGTGCTTGCCCGAGGCGGATGCTGTCAATGTACAGGACATTTTCTGCGGGGCCGTAGGGGATGCCGATGGCATAACCAGTCATGGATGCCGGGCTCAACTGCTCGGGGCCTGCGTCTGCCCAGGGGGCGAGGGAGAAGGCATCCCAAGCAAAGGAGATAGTGCCCCAGCCGTTGATCATCGCGTCCGTCGTGGTGAACTGCACCTCGTAAGGGATAGGGCCGGTTTCGCCGGTGGTGAACACGGTCAGGGTGATCTCCTGCCCGGCTTGCTGGCTGCTGATGGCGAGCGAAATACCGTCTGCGATCGACCAGTCCTGCGGCGCGTCGAAATGCGAACCGCAATCCAGCCAGCCATCCGCATCCAGGTCGTACACCATACGCAGGGCGTTTGCCCCGTCAAAGGCTCGTTCGCTCGTGAGACCCATTTCATGGGATGAACCCTCTTCATCCACGTAACAATCATAGAAGCGTGAGACAGTATCAAAGTCGTCAATCAGATTGCCGCTGGAGCTCCCCTGTGGGGCCGCTGGCTGGGATTGTTCTGCTTCCTGGGCAGAATCCGGCTGTGGTGCTTCGGCGGCGGGGGCAGTGCCGCTGGGGGCTTCCACCTGCGGGGCGGGCTGCTCACCGCGCCAACTTTGCACGTAATAATTCAGCAGCGGCACGAACTCATCGGTAGCTTTCTGGCTGCCGGCTGCGTTGGGGTGTTCATCCCCGGCGGAGTCATAATGCAGGGTGCCGTTGCCATTGGTGTTGATATATTCGACGCTGCCGTTGACCACTCGGTGGTGGTTGTCTGGGTGGGTGAGGATGGCGTGGAAATCGAATACGTACACATTGTTACCGCTGTAGCCGTCCAGCCACTCCGTGACCAGCCATTGATTGAAGGCGCGCGCGTTTTGGGCATTGCTGGGGTCCAGCAGGGGTGGGGCTGTGATGGCAACGAACATTTTGTCCGGTTGGGTGCTGAAGTAGTCCAGCAATTCCAGATAGATATGCTTGGCACCGCCGACAGTCATGTCGTAACTGGCTTGGGGCGGGTCATTCGGGCTGCCGTAAAGGTCAGAGTTGGGGAAGCAGGACTTGAACATGATGATCTGGTTTTCGCCGCCGGGATCACCCATTGTGCGCGTATAGCTCGAGAGCTGGTTTGTCTCGCAGTGCAGATCTGCAAGCACGCGCTCATCGCGTTCGGCGCCAAACCAGGCAGGCCAGTCCACGATGTCCGTACGGTCACCAATGTTGCGGCGTCCCCAGCCATAGTTGGTATCACTGACGAAATAGTTGTTGTCTGAAAGGGTGCGTCCCAGGTTGCCGTAGCCATCGGTGAGCCAGTTCTCACCGCAGGAATGATGGATGAAGATCAGCTTGAGGGGGGTGGCAGGCGGCTCGGTCTGTGCAGCAGCAGTCCTGGCAGGCAGGGCGATTAACAGCATCATGAGTAGTATGAATACGGTGCGTTTTTTCATCATGATCTCTCCAATTCTCTTCAGTCCATCATGGGAAAGCAGCCGATCTCTTCTAAATCTAGTATTGCGTATTCAGAGAAATTTTGCAAACGTTTAGCGGTATCTCCATTCTCGTTCTAATCAATTCATTAATCAATGCGGGCTGACTTGTTATCCCTTGTAATGACAACTGTGAAGGGCTACAATAGGAGCATCAATAGGACCAAAAGGAGAAAATTGTGACTGAATTGACTCACCGTGAACGGGTGGCGCTGGCGCTGGACCATAAAGAAGCGGACCGCGTTCCGATCGACTTGATGGGGAATGCCAGTTCTATTCTGGATGGGGCTTATTTCAAGCTGCGGGACCACCTTGGGCTGGATGATAGTGTGGGGCCTTTCCGCGAAGGCAGCACGGCAAATTATTATGATCCGCGCCTGCTGGAGATCTTTGATATTGATTTTCACCGCGTATTCTTGAAATCCACACCGGCAGCAGCGATGAAGAAGAACGCTGATGGTACGGAAACGGATATCTGGGGCATCACCTGGAATAAGTCAGGCATATATGTCAACGCGGACACGCATCCGCTCAAGGAACTGGACATTGATGGCGTGGCGAATTACGCCTGGCCGGACCCGGAGATGATCTGGCACACCGAGGGGCTGGCAGAAGAGGTCAGGGCGCTTTACGAGAACACAGATTATGCGCTTGTGGCCCGCAACCCTGTCACCCCTGGTTTCCTGGACCGCGGCTGTGTGCTGCGCGGCATGGACCAGTTCATGATGGATATGGCCCTCAATAAAGAACTGGCGAAGTTGATCATCGACAAGACGCTGGAGATCCACCTGAAGATGTGGGAGATGTTCCTGGATGCGGTGGGGCCGTATGTCGCCATGGTGGAGACGGCAGATGACCTCGGGGGCCAGGAGAACCCACTCATCTCACCGCGCATGTATCGCAAATTTATCAAGCCCGCGCAGACGAAGGTGAATGAATTGATCAAGGAGCGTGCCCCGCAGGCGAAGATCTTCATGCACAACGATGGAGCGATCGTCAAGCTGATCCCTGATCTGATCGACGCTGGCGTGGAGGTGCTCAACCCTGTGCAGCCTTCAGCAGGCGGTATGGGCTCGGCCTTCCTCAAGGCGGAGTTTGGTGAGCAGCTTGTCTTCCACGGCGCGGTGGACCAGAAGCCGGTGGAGGGCAGCGAAGAGGAAGTGCGCGCAGAAGTGCGCCGGCGCATTGATGCTCTGGCGCCGGGCGGGGGGTATATCTTGGCGACATCGAATGTGATTGTTGATCCGCCGACGAGCAATATTCCGATCATTTTTGAGGAAGCGCGGAAGTATGGAAAGTATCCGTTGCGGGGAGAGTAGGAAAAAGAATATGATGTGAAGAAACTCCCACAGGTTGAAAAACTGTGGGAGTTTTAAGAAAAGGTTGAGATTTTGTAGATATTTGCTGCTTCAAGCGGGCCAAAACAACTAAAGCCGTTCCTACAATGGGGAGATTAGCATTACTGTAAATTATCCACGTCATCCGAGAAGATGAAATTGAGTACCATCGCGTTTGTGATCCACTCCACAGGGGCTTTGTCGTCGGTGAAGACGATGGACTCCTGGGGGGTGGGGGCGGCATTGAGCATGGCAATCTCGACGGACTGGATCAGCAGAGGGCTGATCTCCCCGCTTTCTTCGCGTTCCAGCAGCAGCTTGAGGTTCTCTTTCAGGTTGTCCGCTGAGGTGGGCTGCATGGTGGCATAAAGGATGGAATTGAAGCTGTAGGGCAGGTCGATGACGTGCACGTCCGGGAAGATGGTCAGCAGGGTGGTTGAGAGGGCGTCGATCATACGCCTGTCGTTGGGGGCGCGTCCGACGTTAAGTACCAGCACGCCGTCATCGGTGAGGTGGTCGCGGGCGATCTGAAAAAACTCACGCGTGGTTAAGTGGTAGGGAATGTACGGTGGGCGGTAGGCGTCCATGCTGATGATCTGGTATTTCTCTTCGCTGTGGGCGAGTCCCCAGCGGCCATCCTGCACGTAGACGTTCAGGTTTTCCTGGCTCATGTCAAAATACTCGCGTCCCACGTCCACGATCTTGGGGTCGATCTCATAGCCGTCAATTTGGATATCTCCGTAGGCTACTTCAGCCTGGCGGGCGGTGGTGCCGGCTGCCAGGCCGACAATAGCCATCTTCTCCACGTTTTCTGGCGCATAGGGCGGGGCGTTGAAATAAGGCGCGGCCAGCACTTGCTCCCAGGGACCGAAGTAGCTCAGTTGGGTGGGATGCCAGATGCTGTGCACGCCCTGGCCCTCGTTGAGGCGCAGCATGCGGTAATCATCTTTCTCCAGAACCTGGATGTAGTTATATGAGGATTCAGTTTCATAGATCTGCCCGGCGGAGGCTTTGTCTGTGCCGCCCAGCCCCCAAATGGCGAGAGCGATGATGACAATCGGCACCCAGATATAAGGCAGGGCTTTGCGCCATCCGCTGCCGGTCCACAGGCCGACCAGGCCGACGATGGCCAGCACGAAGGCGAACAGCAGGAAAGTGCGGTAGGTGCCGATGGAGGGAAAGAGCACCAGGGCGGGCAGGAAGGTGCCAATGAAGGAACCAATGGTGGAGATGCCATAGATGCGGCCGGAGGTGCTGCCCACGCTGGCAGTATCCCGGATGGCCAGACGGATGGCGAAGGGGGAGGCCATGCCCATCAGCGTCATCGGGATTGCGAGGAGGATAATGACGGAAGTGAAAGAGCCGAAGAGGATGCCCAACTGCAGCTCGTCGAAGGCGTTGGCTGCCAGACGCAGCACAGGCCGTGAAAGCATGGGCACAACCGCCGTACTGATGGCGGCCCAGATGATGATCGTATAGAAGGTTTTTTCGCTGCCGGAGCGGTCGGCCCACTTCCCGCCGAGGAAGTAGCCCACGGCCAGGTAGATGAGAATCAGGCCAATGATGCTGGCCCATACGATGTTGCTGGTGCCAAACACGTTGCCAAGTAGACGTGAGGCAGCCATTTCTACCCCCAGACTGGTGAGACCGGAGAAAAAGACGGCCACGTAATTGTATTTTCGCATTAGCGAGTGCCTCCCGTGAGAGTTTGATTAAGATTGATTATAGGGGACAATCCTTAAAGTATGCTCAAGTATAATACGGATAGTGGGATATATCGTTGTCTAACACGAGGAGTGATGCATGAAACTGGTCAGTGTTGCTGAGATGCAGGCAATAGAAAAAGAAGCAGATGCCAGCGGTTTGAGCTACGCGCAGATGATGCAGAACGCGGGCGAGGGTCTCGCCCAGCAGGTGCACCAGCGCTTTTCCAACGACCGCCACAAGGCTGTGATGGCTCTCATCGGTTCAGGGAATAATGGTGGAGACGGGCTGGTTGCCCTGACCTGGCTGGCGAAAAATGGTTGG
>Ga0180435_10007588_pt1 | contig 10324 bp, 19 predicted proteins | sample SS_ome_3_FD_132467 | JGI IMG/M metagenome (GOLD analysis project Ga0180435, IMG submission 132467) | Hypersaline lake sediment archaeal communities from the Salton Sea, California, USA - SS_3_S_1 metaG | ecosystem: Environmental > Aquatic > Non-marine Saline and Alkaline > Hypersaline >... | reverse complement strand
GCCAAACTTCAGCTTGATCTCTTCCACCTGATTTCTTTTGAAGCCAATCAGGAGCACCTTCTTCTTAGCGTGAGCTTTAGGAGCGGTAGTCGACCCACCATTTGAATGCTGCACGACCTGTTGCAGCATGTTTGCGATATGTACTTGACGTGCCTCGACATCATGAAATACTCGGCCGATTGCTGCGGATACAAGCTGTTCCGTTGGTAGCGATTCAAGCAACTCCGACACCGCAAAATGACTGCCCAGCTCTGCTGGTGTCATTTGCTTGAGTACCCGCGTACCAAACCGTGTTAGAATCTCGTGATCAGTTAGCTTGGATACGATTTCTTCTTTGTCAGGGACTTTTGGGGCGCTCTCCAACTTTGCCTGGAGCTTCTCAACAGTGTCCTGGAGCTTCGCGATCTCCGTCTCCGCAGCTGCTAGTTTCTGAGTGTCTTCAGATACCAGTTGTTCTACTCGCTCGGAGAAGTCGGCAATCACCGGACCTTGGATTGGCCGACGACGATTCTCAGGTAGCCGCTTCATCGCATCGTCGTAGAATGCTGTCAGCGAATCTCTTGCATTGGCTAGTCGTCGATCCCGCAGGTACGCAGTGAGATCGTCCCACTCCTCTTCTGTCCACGTCACACGCCTCTTTCGAACCGTCATTGCTCTTCCTCGTCGCACCAATGTTTTGATAGACTGCTGCCCAATACGTTAAACATACACCAAAGTACGCTTCTCACCAAATGGTGTTGGGAACGTACGCTCATTTGATACGAAATGCACAAATGGTGTACGAAAGGCGTACCGAAGGCACAGAAACGCAAGAAGGACTCGCAGCTGTATGCCACAAGTCCTTGCTTTTCAGTGAGTTGTGTTGAGTGGACAGGGGGGTACTCGAAACCCCGACACCTGGATTTTCAGTCCTTAGCTTTAGGATGTCTTTGTGATATAATGGATACGAGAAACACACGTAAGTCCTTTGCTCTGTAGGAAGTTGTGGTGATGTCTGTCAGTTTTGCGCGCACAACACATCTATGCGGCATACAGTGATATGTGGTGTACCGATGGTGTACGGCAGCAAAAGTGGTGTACGGCGCTGTACCCTCGGAAAAACAAGGGTGGAGAGCATCGATGGCTAATCTGCGACAAGATCCGCGAACCGAAAATTGGCTGCTGCAGTTCCGCTACCAATCCGGTTCGAAGTTCACCAAATCCACAGGCACCAAAGATCGTCGAAAAGCAGAAGACAAACGGCGTGAGGTTGAGCAGACGATTCAGCTTCTGCGAGATGGCCTGATCACGATCCCCGAAACTGCGGATGTGGCCGAATGGATTTTCACACGCGGACGATCGTCTTCGAAGCGTGCACCAGAACCACCCAAGGTATCTACGATATCGCATGTCGCCGACGCGTGGCTGCACATCCGAGAACTTGAGGCAACGGCCGGGCAGATCTCCGCGTCTAGCTATGCCAGCGACTTTGCGCGCATCAAGAAGTTCAAAGAGTTCTGCAAACACGCACCGGCTACTGAGCTTGGACAGATGCTCGTAGAGTACCGTCAGGCATGCCTTCGGCGACTGGCTGCTGGCGCTGCTGGCCAAACAATCAAACACGAGCTGCGCACCGTCAAAGCGATGACTACCTGGGCGTGGGATTCGGCGCATATTGACACTCTCCCTAGATGCTTGCGAGGATACGCTAAGATTCAGCTACCACAGCCTGATCCGCGTGCATTTACTCAGGAGGAAGTTCAACGGTTGTGCGAGAACGCTTCTGGTCGTACGAAGCTGTTCATTCTTCTCGCGATCAACTGCGGGTACACGCAGAGCGACATTTCTTCTCTGACGCATGACATGATCCAGTGGGATGTCGGGATCATCGACCGATCGCGAAGCAAGACAAAACAGCCACAGGTACATAAGCTGTGGCCTTCGACGCTGAGGCTGCTGCGAGAACACGTTACTGATGGCAGCGGTAGTGACCTGTGCTTCGTAGGCCAAAAAGGCAACCCACTCCTGCACGAGTTTATACGCGAGAATGGGAAACCGTACCGTGTGGATAGCATACGGCTGGCGTTTGATCGCACGAAGAAAGTGTGCAAGCTTCAAGATGGTCGGGGATTCAAGACGCTGCGCAAGACAGGTGCCACGGAGATCGAAAAGGCTAATCAAGAACGACCGTGGGTATCCTCACTGTACCTGGGACACAGTGAGAAGAGCGCAAAGAAACACTACACACCGCAATTCTATGACGTGTTACATCAAGAAACCGACAAGCTAGGAAAGCTGTTCGAGGTGTTTGAATGATCGTCCCGTGTCGTTCGCAAAACGGTACAGCTCCTCGATATGGACGCGCAGATGACCGGTAAGCGTCTTTTCCGCCATTAGCTTACCTGCCTTGATCCAGGTATTACGAACTGTGGTATCTTTGACGCCAAACATCTTCGCAACTTCTCGCGGATTAAACCACTCCCGTTCTTGCACATTTGGGGACTGGGCTACTAGCAGCTTTTTCAGCTCCGCAAGCTCAGTCATGATTCGTTGTTCGACCTCGTATATGAATTCCTGTGTTGTCATCACTACTTCCTCTTACGGTATCGCGTCAATTTCCTGGCGGTCAAATCCCATTTCTTATGGTCTTTGCGTTCTTTTGGTCGTTGGTCTTTCTTGTACCGATAGCGACGACCATCGATCTTCCTCTGGTGATCTTCCCCGAGATCTAGGCAATCGGGACAGCAGTACCATCTTCCTGTAGCGTCTCGCCAACCTAGATCCAAAGCAATCTCGACACATATCCGCTGAGACGAAGCGCCAAGTTTTATCGGCTCATCCCGCGTAACGCCGAAAAGCCACTTCTTACACCACTCACACTGCAAATCCCAGCCAAACTTTGCGAACGTCATTTCTCTACCTAGTTCTTGTGTTCCACGCGATGAGTACGTCGTTAGCTGTCGACCACTCACCAGTCATCGCAGCACCGCAAGCACATGTCACTTCACGCGGTTCTCCGCCGCAACAGAGCGGGTCGCAGTACATGATCTCGATATTCGTTCCGCCACAAAACGGACAGGGTAGAAACTGGTCTGTCCAGTTTGGTGGTTCATACCAAGGTTCCCAACAATCGTCGTAGCAGTTTGGGCACTCCCCCAACCCTCCTACAAGTTGTCCGCAAAGATCACATCGCTCCTGTGGCCCAAGCGTGACGTATTCCACAATCGCATCGTCTGGAAGCTCATGCCGACGATGCTGGTAGTACCTTTTCTTTAGACTCCTACGAGATGCCATGCGGTTCCTTTGATTCGGCGAGCTGTCTCACTCCAGTCAAAAGCACATCACCAACATCTGGGACGTAGCTGTTATCCGGCTCTACTACAGTGATCGGTTTGGTCCCAGCCATTTAGGGGTCTCCTTAATCTCGTCCCTCAAGTTCCTGTAACGCCTCTTGCGTTACTTTGATACGGGCACTCACTTGAGCTAGCTTGGACTCGAAATCGTTAAGCCAATCTTGAAGTCGTGTTGGTGATAGCGACTCTACAATTTGCACTAGCTGCCCGAGTTGTTTTCCACCGTACGCACGAATACGCACACCGCTAGTTGCTTCGAACGCATCTACAGACTGTTGCAACGTATTCAACCGCCTCTCCAAATCTCGGTGCTCATGAGCGTCTGAGTGTTGCTTGCTCTTTGTCGCGCTGTCGTAACCATCGGAATAACCCTCTCTACGTGCTGCACGAATGGTGGCCTCGGAAGCCGATGCTTTGCATGCTGCGCGGAACATCCCAGCCAGCAGAGAATGGTTAGGTAACTCTGGGTCCGTAAGCGTAGCAGGCTTCTTTGCACGTAACCCACCTGTACTTGTTGGGCACATCAACCCCCAAGTAGCTGGCAATTCTTCCAGTTTTACGAGGCCTACAGGAGCTGCTATCCACCAGTAGTGACAGAACCTAGAAAATGCTGCGGCTTTGGATACGTCTTGGATTTCGTTGAGCCAGTCACTTCTGTTCACCTTGATCTCGTAACCGTGCAGATGTAGTCCTTTGCTGGGCCACAAACACATGGCAAGTCCGTCGCACCGTCGATCCATATCTAAACCAGTGCCGTTTGGAACCTCCGTTACAAAAGCCCATTCCTGGCCGTCATGGCGATTTCTGAGTAGCTGTGTAATCTCCGCTGCAGTCCACTTTTTCGTGCTTTTCTTCGCCATCGCTACTCAACCAAAAGTGCAGGAATTACACCGAAGCGATTCACTCGGTTGTTCCAGTCGTCGTAAAGTTCCTGCGGCGTGGCGTTGATCGTAACCTCAACTGGCTTTGGCTGTTCAAACCCACAACCGGCCTGCCACAACACACGTTCCAACTTTGGACCACCATCTACAGAAACATCACCGCAGGTACACGAATGAAAATCATGCCCTGCCCGGCTGTAAATGGTATCCTTACATCTTGGGCACGTGATCGCCTTGACTTGCATGTAATGCCTCCTGATCATCCTTCCCACTCTTGATCGGCCATTATCGTGTCCTCACGACTGATGTGATCAAGAGCATCGTTTAGTTTGGACAACACGCCCGTTTCATCGTCGAACGCGGTCATGTAATCAAGTACGTCTTGCCGACGAGCCTGAAACCGCTCTAACGCATCTTCTCCGAGATATCGCACAATCGAATCGCGACACAGCTGCTTCGCAATGGCTGGCTGTGTCACTAACACGTTCGCCTCGCATTTTCTACCACCGACTGTGCGCAAATAGTCTTGCACGTAAGCCATATTGTGATGTCGATGTGATGAGCTACGCAGATCCTTGCCGCCACCTGTAACGAGATTGTCAATCCAAGTGAAGTCGTGCTCCTCGATGAAGTCGTAATTGAGGCCGAATCGATCGATGGTTAGATTGGAAGGGTCGTAGCCTGCTGTTCCGTTTGCCCACACAACACCGTTCAAATCTCGCAGGTTTTTGCGGAGGAAGTTACTGATCTGCAGACCCGCAGGATCATGATCCCCGCAGTAGAGCAATACGCAGTCTAGGCCGTCTTCCTCGGCCGCTTTGAATCTGCGCGCATACTCAGCGCGCTGGAGCATCGATGACCAGCCTTTGGAGTTAGCTATTGGAATGTGGTATTCCCGGCATACCGGTTCAAACAGCGTTACGAGGTCGATCTTCTCGACGACCATCTGGATGTAGTACGATTCATATTTCCACCAATCAACATCGTATTGGTACCCGGAACGAAGGGACGCCTCCACCCATTCACCGAGATCTTGCACAGGCGAATGAGTTGCAGGAATCTCAACACCAGAAAACTCTCTTGCCGATTCTTCAGCTACGAAGTCGATAGGCAGCAGCCCTTCTCGCCGACAAGCGTTTACCCATGTCTCGACCTTGTCAAACTGATCTTTGTTGATAGCTCCTGCTTGTTCCAAGATGTAGCACCATCCACGCGAAGACACTCGGAAGCCAATCTGGTCCGACAACTCTGTTAGGAGATCAGCAAACTCTGATCGCCGAGATCGAGTTAGTTTTCTGTCGAAGTCAAACATCATTTTCCTATACAAGATCGCCTGCGGTGAAGCGGCGTGACAAGAAACGTAACTGTTTCGTCACCGTTAGTCGTGACGCGTATCACCGACTGACCATATGTGGGTGTCTTGGCCAATTTCGCAACCAGCTGATGCCCTGAAGTTTCAAGCAGTTGTGTGAACTTTTGCTTCGCAGATATTTTGTGCATCATTCAAACCATTTTTCAGGTAGTGCTTGGCTTTGTTGCTCTACAATGTCTACGTACTCTTCGTAGTCACCGTAATAGTCTGTATAGCCAGCGATCCCAGCTTTGAAGATCACCTCACAGGTATCTCCTGGAAGATCCAACATGTCTGCGAACATGTCGAACTCCCAAGCAAACAAATGTTCAAAAACCCAGTCGGTGATTCGTCGTCGCGTATCTTCTAAGGGCTCCAGTTCGTACACCCACACTTCCAGATCCTGCAGCTCTTTCTTGTAAAACACTGCGCGTGCTTCGAAGTTCGCTTCTGGCATATCAAACTCCTATCCATCTTTCCATTGGTCGGTTGCAATTGCGGCTAGATCAATTAACAGATCCATCAGCTTTTCACCGTCGTTAGGCTTTGCTACATATACAGAACAGAACCCACTATCCAAATCAGGTGGTAGTGGTCCGGATGCGAGACCGGCATCCTCGACGATCAGTCCGATCGCTGTCGCTTTCTCGACAAGCAGTTTACGCTCGCTGGGGTTGAACCGCTCTCGTTCTTGCGCATTTGGAGATTGGGCTATTACCAGCTTCTTCAGTTCCGCAAGCTCAGTCATGATTAGCTGTTCAACTGTAGTAGGCATTGTCTTTTCTCCTGTGGGAGTACTCGCCCTATGTTTCTTTTGCGCTTTGTTACACCTGCAGGTATATCGCGAGTATTGCTAGTACGAGCGCTAACATACCTAATACGACCGCACTCTGTACGATCCCCTCCCACACGCCGTGCAGCAGAGCAATCACCAAGGTACAGTTTGAGGACTTGGTGTCGGGATGATATAACCACGTCTTGAAAAGACGAAGTTGCCATGGAAGCCACATCCTTCTGAAAAGCTGTTGTTGAGATAGAGACATGTTAATCCTTACTCTTCTTTAGGATTCGGAAACCGTATTGCCACAACATTCGCAGACTGGGCTGTCATGCTCCGTGCACGGTAGAGGGTTGCCGCATGTATTGGTTTGTGAGTTACCAAAGGTGCAAAGCCCACCAATTTCATCTTCTGTAGGGTTGGTTCCCTGCACTTCACGCATTTTCTTGACCGCCACACCCACGATCTCGTTGTAGCAGGCATTACAGAGGTCGGCGGTTACGGATCTACCGGAAATGGCGTTTCCTACATGATCTGCATAACCATGCGTTTCTGATTCAAGATGACATTTGTAAGTAAAACGGTTCACCCTATCTGCGAGTAGTGTTCCGCAAGCATCGCAATAGATACACGTTGCCATACCAAAAGTATCCTATGAGTTAAGCTCCGAATTCGGATTCGAACCGACGACCATTTTCGTGCATACCGTTCCGGTCGGTAGGTACATGCCTGCAAGCACTCGCCTTTGCATTTTCGGAGCGTGTTGTGGTCTCTTGTAAATAGTGACCTACGTAAAACCGGGGGTCGAGCGGGAGCTGGCGATCTCTCTCGTCCACAGCAGCATTGCCCTCGTGTAGCGTCACCAGTCGATGTGTATGTTCCAGCCAGCAAGCTTAACCAAACTTCGCCGTGCGGTGCGTGGATTCCTCGACCGTTGGCCAGCCCAGAGGGTTGACGTGACCTTGCCGTTACACCCTCACAACTTATGTTGCGTTATCGAACTGTCCAGGCCATAAAGCTTCATCCACGCTACAATGTGCTCGACGTGCAGCCGGTACTCTTTCTGCTCAGCTTTGGTGTAGCCGTGTTCTTCAGCGCATCGCTCGACATTTTCTAGCCACCATTCAATCGGATTTTCTATACACCCACTCACAATGTAGCCGGGCCGAGAAAAACCAATCTGGTACTGCGAGCCAAGGATCAGGATCGGAGTGCGGTCAATTTCACCACCACAGACCTGGGCGTCACCATAGATCCGGACTTTATCGTAGATCTGGGCGTCACCGTAGACCCGGGCTCTGCCATAGATCCTGGCTTCACCACAGACCTCGGCTTTACCGGAGACCTGGGCTTTACCGTAGATCTGGGCTTCATCGTAGACCACGGCTTTACCGTAGACCTGGGCTTCCTCGTAGACCTGGGCTTTACCGAAGATCTGGGCTTCACCGTAGACCCGGGCTATACCATAGACCAAGGCTTTGTTACCAACCATCGCATGCGGATGAACATGTGCAGTATCTTGAACCCAGCCCCCTCCGTTTTCATGCTGATGATATCCATCGCTTGCTTTAGGTAGATACGGATGGAGCTTCCGAAAGTCATTCCAATTCATTGCACTCTCCTGTGTGAAACTTTCTTATCACTAACTCCCATTCCACAGTGTTTCATCCCAACTATTGACGACCGACCTTAGCGGCCTTCCGCAGCCATCGCCGGAACGTCTTGTCCGAACAATACCCTTCTCGCAAATACCACCATTCAACCTGGCCTCGTTTTGCTGGATCTTGGCTCCATAAGACTTGCTTACGGTAGAGGGAATAAATCACCTGAATTCGGGACTGGCGGTTATTTGGGTCGTACTCCTTGATAACCCGCCTGGAGTCGCCGCACTCAAATACGTCACCCTCTTCGATTACGTCCATAATGTCCCTCGACTAATGACGCACGGCGGCGTATTCGCCAACCGCTTGAAGAACCTCGCGGAAGTTGTCGCACCACTGAACCATCTTGCGCATGAGCCCTGACTGCTCGCCCTTGGCGTGTAATCCAATGATCGGCACGCCACGCCCCCACGCGGCACCGACCTCTGCCCACGCGTCCGTCCCGCTCGGTGACACGTACACCACTAGGTCGGATTCCGTGGCTCCCTTGGTGTCGTAATCAAAACTTCGGTTGGCCTGTTCCGTGTGTATCCACTCCTCGAAATCAATAGGCTTGTCAGCGCCGTGCCCCTCGCCGTAGTTGTTTTCCACGAACGAAAGCACCTCGTGCCCTTGCTCCCTCAATAGATCGGTGAGCATTTCGACGGCGTGTTGATTCTTCCAGGAACTCGCAATGTAGATTTTCATGGTCGGTATTGTCCTCGAATAGGGACCGCTTAGGCGAAGGTCTTCTCGACGCCCAGGCTGTCAAGTTCGGTTCCGCTGAAACAGTGTAAAGACACCGCTTTTTCACAGGTTGGCCCCTGCGCTGTAGCCGTATCGTTTGAGTTCGATGTCCCCTTTGCCGTCATCAGCGTCTCGACTCTTCTTCGGTGTCCAATACGCGTAAGCACCTTGCCACCAAAGCCAGTCGCCGACACGGATGTTTTGCTCTCCTGTCGGACTAGCCACCCACACGTAGCACGCATTCCGATCGTCCCGTTTCCGTCTTCCTCCGCGTAGCCGGATGTACTCGCTGCACAATACGCGGACTTGATCAGGTCGTGTTGCTGACGTAGTAACGCCTATAATCTCGCCGCCTACCATATGTCTATTCTGAAAGAGGATTCGCTGGACATTGATGCAGAGTGTCGCCGTTAAATAATCGCCAACTACCGTTGTGTTGTTTCCATACCAATCCCGCCTCACCACAACAGCGACAAGTCTTGGTACGCGCGCAGCGTCTTGATTCGATGAACGCTCCGTACTCGTCAATAATTCCAAGTTCGTAGGCTTCTACATCACCCATACGACCGTGTTTGTAGTCTATACGGAGTTCTTCAAACTCCATTACTTCGCTGAGAAAAGCGTCGGCCATATCACCCATCTGACTTCTCCGTAGCAGCCCATGTCACATCAAAGAACTCGACATATGCTTCGGCTAGTTTATCAGCATGCCGTGCTGGAATACCCCGTGTCCAAAGCCAAATGAACAACGCGGAGGCGCACATTGCCTGCTGTTTTGTCATCTCGTCGTTTTCTGAAAGATTCAAGAACGAGATAACACCGTTCTTCCAAGACAGTGCCCAAGCGCCAAACTTCGGAAGTCGAGTAACGGTACCCTCTCCGTTAATGAATTCATCAGACCAGACTACTTTCGCATCTGCCCATGAGAGAATGTCGTGTACGCGCTCGGGCTCGCATTCAAAGTCCGGACATACATCCGTGTGAATGTCTTGTTCGTGAGAAGCTGCTGGAAGAGTGGTGACTGGGATCATATCATCCGCACAGTGCTGCACCAAGTATCCACCCGAAGATAACTCGATCTTCGTCGGCGCAATCTGACGGAGCCGCTGTAGCTCCTTCCCTAGCCTGTCGTTTTCTTCAGCCAGTGCCGCAACTGTGTCATCCAACGTATGTCCAGCACTCTTCATAAACCGTACAATCGCACAGTTATTGAGTGCTTGTACGTAGGTCCAAGGTTTCTTAGCCACCAGTACGTCTCCTATCAGTCTGTATACTCATCTGTACGAGTGTGACCATATCGATCGACTTCTTCGTGATATGCGCCGTTGCCGAAAGGATCGTTCCAGCACGCAAATGGATCATCACGTCGCATCGGATCATTCCATGGAGCTAGTGGATCGTCCGCATACATAGGGTCGTTCCACTTTTTGAAAGGATCATCATTACGCATAGAAGTCTCCTACCACGCTTCGCAACTCTGTTTGAATGGTGGGCGGTAGACTACGCCACGCATTCTTACCCGCCTTGAGTACGATTTCTTCCAAAGCTGTTGCTAGAAATACAAGATCCCGCTCAGAATCTGTAAATTCTGAGAT
>Ga0180435_10007587_pt1 | contig 10324 bp, 9 predicted proteins | sample SS_ome_3_FD_132467 | JGI IMG/M metagenome (GOLD analysis project Ga0180435, IMG submission 132467) | Hypersaline lake sediment archaeal communities from the Salton Sea, California, USA - SS_3_S_1 metaG | ecosystem: Environmental > Aquatic > Non-marine Saline and Alkaline > Hypersaline > Sediment... | reverse complement strand
GCGATCCCCGCCGGGGGCATGTGGTAGTCGACGATCTCCGGCAGGATCAGCTGCGCCGGCACCAGGAAGAGGCGTTCGCTCGCCTCGATGAGGTAGGCGTCCTCCATGGGCGGCCGCCCGACGATCGTGGCCGGGTAGACCGCGTCCTTCCGCATGGTGATGGCCGTGACGTGGAAGGCCGGGTAGAGGTCCTGCAACGTGTAGAAGCCCGTGTGGTCGCCGAAGGGCCCCTCGACCACCCAATCCTCGTCCGGATCGACGTAGCCCTCCAGGACGATCTCGGCGTTCGCGGGCACCTCCAGGTCGACGGTGACGCCCTTGACCAGCTCGACCCCGCGGCCGCGCAGGTAGCCCGTGAGCGAGTACTCGTTGATGCCCGGGATCGGCGGGATCGGCGCGGTGGCGGCGTAGGTGAGCGCCGGATCCCCGCCGAGCGCGACGGCGACCTCGAGGCGCTGGCCCAGCCGCTTGGCCGACTCCAGGTGGCGCGCGCCGGTCTTGTGCCGCTGCCAGTGCATGCCGGTGACGTCCTTGCCCATCACCTGCATGCGGTACATGCCGATGTTGACCTCCCCCGAGGTGGGGTCCTTGCTGATGACCAGCGGCAGCGTGACGAAGGGGCCGCCGTCCTGCGGCCAACAGGTCAGCACCGGCAGCTTGCCGAGATCGACCTCGTCCCCGCGCCACACGACCTCCTGCACGGGCGCGCGGCGCACCCGCTTGGGCGGCAGCGACGCCAGCTCGCGCAGCTTCGGCAGGTTCGACGCGAGCCCCACCAGGCCGCCGCCCACCTTGACGTCCATGAGTTCGCGCAGGCGGGCGCCGAGCTCGTCGAGGTCCTCGAGCCCGAGGGCCCAAGCCATGCGCCGGCGCGTGCCGTAGAGGCCGATCGCCAGCGGCAGCTCGCTGCCCTCGACGTTCTCGAAGAGCAGCGCCGGGCCGCCGGCCTTGACCACCCGGTCGGCCAGGGCGGTGATCTCTAGGACGGGCGACACGGGCTCCTTCACCCGCACCAGCTCGCCCTTCTCCTCGAGGAAGCTCAGGAAGCGTTGCAGGTCGCCATGCATGCCCTCATGCTACCGGCGGGGGGCCGCGCCGACCGTGGCCCGCGGCGCGGATTCGGGCGCTCCCGGCCCCGGTCCGGCCGCCAGGCGGTCGCGCGGGCGCGGGCGGACGTCAGCGCCCGCGCACCTCCGCCCACTCCTCGGGCGTGTGCCACACGGGCGGCTTGCCGGCGGCCCGCTCCAGCCAGCGCACCAGCTCGTCCTTCAGGGCCACCAGGCCGTCGCCCGTGCGCGCCGACACGGCCGGCGCCTCGAAGCGCGCCTGCAGCGCCTCGAGCGTCGCCTCGTCGGCGGCGTCCGCCTTGTTGAGCACGACGCGGCGCGGCCGCTCCAGCTTGAGGTCGTCGAGGATGCGGTCGACGGCGGCGACCCGGTCGGGCGCGCCGGGCGCGGCGGCGTCGACCACGTGCAGCAGGACGTCGGCGTCGTGCAGCTCCTCGAGCGTCGCGCGGAAGGCGTCGACCAGCTCGCTCGGCAGGTCGCGGATGAAGCCCACGGTGTCGGTGTACACGACCTTGCCGCCCCAGGCGCCCAGGCCCGGCAGCCAGCCCTCGCGGGTGGTGGGGCGCAGCGTGGCGAACAGCGCGTCGCGCGCCAGCGCGTCGCTCTTGGCCAGCGCGTTGAAGAGCGTGCTCTTGCCGGCGTTGGTGTAGCCGACCAGCGCGATGACCGGCACCGGCCCCTGGGTGCGGCCCTTGCGCGTCTCGGCGCGGCGCTTGGCGATCGCGTCGACCTCGGCCTCCAGCGCGGTGACGCGCGCGCGGATGCGGCGGCGGTCGACCTCGAGCTTCGTCTCGCCGGGCCCGCGGGTGCCGATGCCGCCGCCCAGGCGCGACATCGCGCGGCCGCGGCCGGCGAGCCGCGGGAGCTGGTACTGCAGCTGGGCGAGCTCCACCTGCACCTGCGCCTCGCGCCCCTTGGCGTTCTGCGCGAAGATGTCGAGGATCACCTGGGTGCGGTCGAGGACCTTGAGGTTGGTGGCCTTGTCGAGTTCGCGCGCCTGGGCGGGCGTCAACTCGCGGTCGAACACGAGCAGGTCGGCGTTCTCGTGGTACGCCGCCGAGACCAGCTCGTCGAGCTTGCCGCGGCCCACCAGCGTGCGCTGATCCGCGCTGGCGCGCCGCTGCAGGCTGCGGTACGCGACGACCGCGCCGGCGCTGCGGACCAGCTCGGCCAGCTCGTCGAGCCGCGCCTCCGCCTCCGCCTCGCCCTCGCCCGTGTCGATGCCCACGATGACCGCGCGCTCCTCGGAGCCGCGGCGCACCTCGCGCGCGCGCCACGAGCGGGCCAGCTCCTCCTCCAGGGCGGCGATGCGGCGCAGGGCGTCGTCGCGCTCCAGGTCGCGCATCGCCAGCGGCGGGTCGATGAGCCAGTCCTCCTCGTCGGCGGTGGGCGGCGCCACCATCGCCACGTGCGCCGCGCCCAGGACGACGTCGCCGCGCTCGTTGGCGGCCACGTCGACGGCGACGAGCATGTCGAGGCGGTGCAGGAACAGCGTCGTCAGGTCGGCGGGGGAGAGCCCCGTCGGCTTGAGGTGCACGTGCACGAGGCGCAGGCCGCGCAGGCGCGCCTCGGCCTCGCCGGCGGCGGGCGGCAGGGGCGTGTCGGCGGCGTCGCCGGCGGCCACCGTGACCACCCGACCGCGGCGGTCGATGAGCACGGACACGGGCCGCGCGAACTCGAGGGCCAGCTCGCCCATCGCGCGCGCCAGCTCCGCGGTCGCCGCCTGCTCGGGCGGCACGCGGCGGCGGTAGAGGTTGGAGAGTCGCTTGACCTGGTTGGCCTTGAGGCCGGAGAGCTTGCCGTGGACCTTGTCGATGGCCGAAGATACCACGGCGTGGGGCCCGGCCGGGCAGTCCCGCACACCCGACGCGTGGTAGCTTCCGCGTGTGGGACGTCTCTTCGGGGTTCGGACGGCGGTGCTCGTCGTCGCCGTCGCGTGGGCGCTGACGGCAGGCGGCGCGTGGGCCCAGGGCGCCGGCGACGGCGAGATCGCGGCCCGGACCGAGGGCCCCTGGACGCTGCTCGCCGTCGACGACCTGGCGCGCGCCCTGGGGGCCCCGTGGAGCGCCGAGGGCGACCACCTGACGCTGCGCGCCGACGCCGGGGTGCTCGTCGTCTTCGCGGGTTCGCCCGACGGCTGGTGGCAGCCCGCGGCCGCGCGCGAGGCGACCGCCGTCTCCTCGGCCCTGCCCATCGCCCGCGTCGACGGCCGCTGGTACCTCCCCGACGACCTGCTCGGCGTGCTCGGCGTCCGCGTCGACGGCGAGGCGGTGACGTTGCCGGACGGCCGCCGCCGCGCCCTGGCGATCGAGCGCCCGCCGCCCGACGGCGGGCTCGCCGAGGTCATCGCGCTCGGCCCCGGCGTCGACGCCCTGCGGCTCTACGCCGCCGGCGCCGGCGCGGCCCACGAGGTCAGCCTGTTGGCGGTCGACCTGGGCCTGCTCGGCCTGGCGTTCCCCGAGCAGCAGGGCGCGCTCGACGCCGTCCTGCGCGAACTGCGTTCGGAGAAGGCCCTGTTCCTGGTGGTGACCGCGCTCGGCGAGGCCGCCTGGCAGCCCGCCGTCTACGTCGCCCAGGACGGCCGCGAGACCCTGCTGTCGGCGCCGCTGACGGTGCAGGTGCTGGAGGGCGATCCCGAGCGCGTGGCGCCGGGCGCGCCGGTCGCGGCGGTGGCCTTCCTGCCGCCCGACCTCGACCTGCGGCGGCCGCTGACGCTGCGGTGGGCGGGGGTGGCGGGCTCCTGGACGCTGCGCCGCTGAGCTCGCCGGCGGCGCGGACCTGGCCGTCGCCGCTGGGTAGGATGGGGTCGCATCCCGAGGAGGTCCCGCCCATGGCCGTGGTCATCGTTGGCGCCGTACGCACCGCCATCACGAACTTCCAAGGCGGCTTCACGCCGCTCTCCGCGCCACAGCTGGGGGCCGCCGCCATCCGCGCCGCCCTCGAGCGTGCGGGCGTCGGGCCCGAGGCAGTCGATCTCGCGCTCATGGGGCAGGTGCTCACCGCCGGCGCGGGCCAGGCCCCGGCCCGCCAGGCGGCGCGCGACGCCGGCCTCCCGGACCGTGTGCCCGCCGTCACCGTCAACAAGATGTGTGGCAGCGGCATCGAGACCGTGATCCAGGGCGCCCGTGCCATCGCCCTCGGCGACGCCCGGGTGGTCGTGGCCGGCGGTATGGAGTCGATGACGAACGCCCCCTACCTGCTCATGGCCGCCCGCGGTGGCCTGCGCCTGGGTGACGCGGCCGTGCTCGACAGCATCCTGCGAGACGGCCTGGTGGACGTGTACGACGGCCGCCACATGGGGGTCTGCGCCGAGTGGTGCGCCAGGACGTACAGCTTCTCGCGCGAGGAGCAGGACGCTTACGCCGCGCGCTCCTACCGCCGCGCCCAGCACGCGACCGACGCCGGCATCGCGGCGCGCGAGATCGTGCCCGTGGACGTGCCGGGGCGCAAGGGCGCGGTCACGGTGGTCGATACCGATGAGGGCCCGGCCCGCGTCGATTACGACCGCTTGCCCCACCTGCGGCCGGCCTTCGAGCAGGCCGGCACGGTGACCGCCGGCAACGCCTCCTCGCTCAACGACGGCGCCGCGGCGCTCGTCATCGCCGACGAGGCCGTCGCCGCCGAGCACGGCTGGCCGGTGCTGGCGAGGATCCGGGGCTACGCCGGGCACGCGCAGGCGCCGGCGGAGTTCACGACGGCGCCCATCGGCGCCATGCGCGCCCTCTACGAGCGCACCGGTTGGCGGCCCGACGAGGTCGATGCCTACGAGATCAACGAGGCCTTCTCCGTCGTGCCCATGGCCGCCATGCAGGCCTTCGAGCTCGATCCCGAGCGGGTGAACGTGCTCGGCGGCGCCGTGGCGTTGGGGCACCCGATCGGTGCCTCCGGCGCGCGCATCCTGGTCACGCTGCTCAACGCGCTCGAGGAGCTCGGCGGCAGGCGGGGCGTGGCGAGCATCTGCCTCGGTGGCGGCGAGGCGCTGGCGATGGCGCTCGAACTGGTCTGATCGACGCGGGATGGTCGGCCCGCGGTCGCGCGCGGGGGCCGGCCTACGGCTCGATGCGGGTCGACATGCGGCCGATCTGCACGGCCTCGGCGACCGGCTTCGGCAGGCCCCAGGCGACGATGTCGAAGGCGACCGCGGCGAAGTCGTAGTCGACCTTGTCCATCTGCACCTCGACGCCCGTCTCGTCGATGCGCAGCACGCAGACGTCGGCGCCCGGCTCGCCGTTGAGCGACAGGCCGACGGAACCCGGGTTCACCACCCAGCCGGCGTCGGCGACCTTGCGGAAGTAGGGGACGTGGCTGCCGCCGGTGGCCAGGATGTCGCAGCGGTTGCGCGCCAGCAGACGCGCGAGCGCCATGGGGTCCTGCTGCAGGTTGGTGCGGTCGCTCGGGTCGTGGGCCGAGCCGTGGAACGCCCGCAGCTTGCCCGCGTCCGTGTCCAGCCGGCGCTGGACGGGCAGGCCGCGCAGCCACTCCACGTGCTCCGGCTCGATGACGCCGCGGGTCCACTCCAGGGTCTCGTGGGCGACGCCCTTGCGCACGCTCGTGCGGGCGAACGGGTAGGCGATGCGCTCGTCGGCGTCGCCCAGGCAGCACATGACGCGACGCTCGCGCAGCAGCGCGATCGTCTCGTTCGGCGAGGGGCCGTAGCCGACGAGGTCGCCGAGGCAGAGGACCGACTCGACCCCTGCCCGTTCGAGCGCCGCGAGCGCGGCCTCGAGGGCCAGCACGTTGGCGTGGACGTCCGAGATGAGGCCGAGGACCACGAGGCAGTCTATCAGTCGCGCCCGCGCGCCGCCGCGCGGGTGGCGGGAGGGTGGCGGCGGACCGGCGGCTCGGGGAGACCGGGTCGGGCGTCCGCGCCGGGCGTCAGAAGGCGGGGGAGGTCTCCGCCAGCCACGCCTCGACCGCCTCGCGGAAGGCCGCCGGGCACTCTTCGTGGGGCAGGTGCCCGCAGCCCGGGAGCTCGACGAGCGTCGCGCCGCCCGGGACGCCGGCGAGGTCGCGTGCCAGGTCGCGCGACTGCTCGGCGGGCACGATGGCGTCCTGCGCGCCGGTGACGACCAACACGGGCACCCGTACGGAGCCGAGGAGGGGCACGAGGTCGGGCTCGCGGCTCGCCTTGACCAGCTCCCACAGGGCGCGGTCCCAGTCGAGCACCTGCAGCGGCCGCCGGTAGGCCTCCCAGGTGGCCTCGTCGATGCGCGCGGGGTCCGCCCACGACGCGCGCAGGAAGTCCTCGCCCTGGCGGCCACCGAGCTGCCGGACGACCAGCGGGCCGATGCGCTCGAACTGCGGCGTGCGCAGCAGCGGCCGGCTCCAGGCGGGCGCGCCGCCGCCGGCGTAGACCGCGGCGCCCACCAGCACCAGGCCGGCGACCCTGTCGGGGTGCTCCAGGGCCGTCTGCAGCGCGATCGTGCCGCCGGCGGAGTGCCCGAACAGGACCGCGCGCTCGAGGTCGAGCGCGTCGAGGACGCCGATGGTGGTGGCCACCTGGGCCTCGGGGCCGTAGGGGTTCTCGCCCGCGGGCCACGGGCCGAGCGGCCGGTCGGTGAGTCCGAAGGCGGGTCGGTCGAAGGCGACGGCCACGGCGCCGTCGCTCAGCCACGGCAGGGTGGCGACCCACGAGCGGGTGTTGGCGCCGAAGCCGTGCAGCAGCACGAAGGCGGCGTCCGGCGCGTCGGCGGGGGCGGCCAGCAGCTCGCCCTCGGCCGCGGTCAGTGGCGCGCCGTCGACCACGGCCTCGACGTGCACCTGCAGGCCGTCGACGTCGACCCAGGCCGAGCCCGGCCAGGCGACCTCGCGCGCCGGCCGCAGGCCGTCGAGCGGGAAGACGGGCACCAGCAGCGGACCGATGACGACGGCGGCCACGAGGAAGGCGAGGATCCAGAGGGAGACCTTGATGCGGAACGGCACGGGCGCATCACACCACGGCCGGCGCGGCGGCGGGCGTCGTCCTCGCCACCCCGCGAGGGCGTCGTCGGGCCCGTGCCCCCTTCGCCGCACGCGCGCGGCCCCGTGGACGCGCCCTGGTAACCTCGGGCATGCGCCCCGTTGCGACCTTCTCGCTCGTCGCCCGCGACCCCGACACCGGTGACCTCGGCGTCGCCACCGCCTCCAAGTTCCTGGCCGTCGGCGCCGTGGTGCCCTACGCGATCGCCGACGTCGCCGCCATCGCCACCCAGTCGTACGCCAACACCGGCTACGGCCCGCGCGCCGTCGACATGCTCCTGGCGGGCGTGCCGCTCGCCCTGGTGAACGAGGCCCTGCGCGCCGGCGACGAGCAGGCCGCTCAGCGCCAGTACGGCGTCGTCGACGCCGACGGCGACGCGATCACCTTCACGGGCGACGGCTGTCACCCGTGGGCCGGCGGCGTCGCCAAGCCGGGGCTCGCGGCGCAGGGCAACCTGCTCGCGGGACCGCAGGTGATCGACGCCCTGGTCGCGGGCTTCGAGGGGCACGCGGGGCCCTTCCCGGAGCGCCTGCTCGCCGGCCTGCTGGCGGCGGACCGCGCCGGCGGCGACGCCCGCGGCCGGCAGTCCGCGGCGCTGCTGGTGGTGCGCGAGGAGGGCGGCTACGGCGGCTTCAACGACCGCTACGTCGACCTGCGCGTCGACGACGACCCGGACCCGATCCCGCGCCTGCAGGGCCTGCTGGCGCTGCAGCGCCTCTACTTCGACGCGCCGCGACCCGAGGACGTGCGGCCCATCGAGGGCGACGTCGCCGGGCGCCTGCTGGCCGTGCTGCGCGCCGCCGGTCACGCCGTCGGCTCGGCGTGGGACGACGACGCCCGCGCGGCGTTGGCGGCGCTGGCCGGCCGCGAGAACGTCGAGGAGCGGCTGCTCGAGGGCGACCGCGTGGACCGCACCGTGCTCGAGCACCTGGAGCGCGTCGTCGCCGGTTGAGCCGGCCGCCTTCAGCGCCCCTGGAAGTCCGCCGCGCGTTTCTCCAGGAACGCCGCGGTGCCCTCCGTCGCGTCCTCGGTCGTGGCCGCCATGCCGAAGAGGTCGGCCTCGATCTCGAGGCCCTGCGGCAGCGTGACGTCGAGGCCGCGCACCACGGCCTCCTTGGCGAGGCCCAGGGCAATCGGCCCGTTGCGCAGGGTCTGCCGCGCGAGCGCCACGGCGCCCTCCAGCGCGTCGTCGGTCACGCGGTTGACCAACCCCATCTGCAGCGCCTCGTCGGCGGGCACGTGGCGACCCGTGAGGATGAGGTCGAACGCCCGCCCCTGACCGATGAGGCGGGGCAGCCGCTGGGTGCCACCGAACCCGGGGATGAGCCCGAGGCCGACCTCGGGCAGCCCCAGCTTGGCGCCCGGGGCGGCGACGCGCAGGTCGCAGGCCAGCGCCAGCTCGAGGCCCCCGCCCAGCGCGAAGCCGTTGATGGCGGCGATCGTCGGGAAGGGGAGGGCGGCGATGGCGTTCATCACGTCCTGGCCGGCCAGCGCCGTCTCGCGGCCGGCGAAGGGGTCGGCGAGGGCCGCGAGCTCCTCGACGTCGGCCCCGGCCACGAACGCGCGGCCCGCGCCGGTGAACACCAGCGCGCGGACGCCGACGTCGGCCTCGACGAGGTCGCAGGCGGCCCCGATCTCCAGCAGCAGCTCGCCGTTCAAGGCGTTGAGCGCGTCGGGCCGGTCGATCGTGATGACGGCGATGCCGCCGTCGAGCGCCAGGCTCAGGTGCTCGAAGGTCGGTTCCTCGAGCGCCTCGTGCGTGAAGGCGTCGTCGCTCATGCGTCCCCCCCGGGCGCGTGGAGCGCCACCATGGCGTCGAGCGTCATGCGCGTCATGCGGGCGACGCCGTCCGCCAGCACCTCGGGCGCGACGAAGGCGTCGTCGCCGATGCGGTTGCTGGCCACGAGCGCGCAGCCCGCGCGGGCGCCGCGCAACCTGGCGATGAGGAACAGCGCGCTGGCCTCCATCTCGATCGCCAGCACCCCCCGCGCGCGCAGCCTGGGGACGTCGTCGGGCGAGGTGGCGTAGAAGGCGTCCTCCGTCTGGATGAGGCCCACGTGCGGCGCGCCGCCGTGGGCGGTCCCGGCGTCGACCAGCGCGCGGGTGACGTCGAAGTCGGCGGTCGGCGCGTAGGCGTCGCCGCGCAGGTACTGGCGGGTGGTGCCGTCGTTGGGCACCGCGGCCGAGGCGACGACGAGGTCGCCGGGCTCGATGCCGTCCGCGACGATCCCGGCGGTGCCGACGCGCACCAGCGTGCGGGCCCCGAGCCGGATGAGCTCCTCGCTGACGATGGCCAGGCTCGGGCAGCCCATGCCGGTCGCCTGCACGCTCACGCGCAGACCGCGGTAGCGCCCCGTGAAGCCGAGCAGCTGGCGGTGGTCGGTGTACAGGACGGGCTCCTCGAAGAACGACTCGGCGATGCGGCGGGCGCGATTGGGGTCGCCCGGGAGCAGCACGACCTCGGCGACGTCGCCCGGGTCGGCGTGGAGGTGGAGTTGGCTCATGGGCGTCACGATACCGGACGCCGCGCCGGGCCCGGGGGCGCGTGCCTCGAGCGCGGCCGGCCGGGCCCGCGGCCATGCCCGCGCCCGGCCGGGCCCGCGCCCGCGCCCGGCGAGGCCCGCGGCCGGGGGCGGGTAGTACACTCGGGCATGCCGCACCTCGAGGACGTCCTCGCCGAGCTCGCCGCGCTGCCGCACGCGCGGGCGGCGGCGCTCGCCGGGTTCGATGGCCTCCTGGTCGACGAGGCCTTCGCGTTGACCGACGACCGGCAACCGCAGGCGCTCGACGGCGCGGTGGTCGAGTTGACGCACGCGTGGAACGGCGTGCGGAGGGCCACGGCCGATTACCTCGACGGCGGCGGCGCCCGCGAGATGATCGTCGTCGCCGACGGCGGCGTGGCGCTGTCGCACACGGTCGCGCACGCCTGGTTCGCGCTGCTGTGGGCCGATCCCGACATCGACCTCGAGCGGGCGCGGGCCGCACTGCGCGACGCCGCCGAGCGGCTGGCGCAGGTGGTCGCGTGAGGCAGGCGTTGGCCGAGGCGCTGGCGGTGCCCGGCGTGGCCGCCGTGGCGGTCGTGAGCGGCGACGGCGAACTCCTCGCCGCCGCGCAGCACGAGCCGCCGGGCCTGAGCGAGGCGGGATCGCTGCTCGCCGCGGCGCTGGCCGCCTCCGGGGTGTTGGCCGAGTCGCTCGGCGGCGGCCTCGGTCAGGCCGTGCTCGAGTACCGCAGCGGGCCGCTGGTCCTGGCGGTCGCCCCCCACCCGGAGGACGCGGCCTCGCGCGCCGTGCGCGTG
>Ga0180435_10007586_pt1 | contig 10325 bp, 7 predicted proteins | sample SS_ome_3_FD_132467 | JGI IMG/M metagenome (GOLD analysis project Ga0180435, IMG submission 132467) | Hypersaline lake sediment archaeal communities from the Salton Sea, California, USA - SS_3_S_1 metaG | ecosystem: Environmental > Aquatic > Non-marine Saline and Alkaline > Hypersaline > Sediment... | reverse complement strand
GCGGCGGTGGCCGACGGCGTGCTGCCGCAGCTGGTGACCGGCGGCGACATCGTGCTCGAGGCGGCGGCCGTCGGCATCGGCGCGCTCGGGGCCCCGCTCCTGATCAACCAGCTTGCAGGCGGCAGCACCACCGCGCGGGCCGATGGCGCGATCCGCCTCACCGCGCCGACCAGCGACATCACCGTGAGCGAAGTCTTCTCCGACGCCGGCGTGGTGCTCGCGGCCCTCACTGGCGCGATCACCGATGCGGGCAATGGCGACGGCATCGACATCCTAGCCGACAACCTCGCGCTCTTCTCCGGTGGCTCCATTGGTGCCCCGGGCGATGCGCTCGACGTGCAGCTCTTTGGCGCGGTGGGCAATGTCTCGGCGCTGGCCGTTACCGGCGGGCTCGATCTGACGGTCTGGGGCGGCGACATGACGGCCGGCGTGGTCGGCTCGGTTCAGGGCGACACGACGCTCAGCGTGCCGGACGGCGCGCTCACGCTCGCGGGTCTCGCCGATCCGGCGCTGGCGGCGCTGTTCGACCCGGGCGAGCTCGCGGGTGCGGACACCCTGCCGGGGCTGGCCGACATCGGCGTGCAGATCGGCGGCGGCGGGTTCCTTGACGGGCTCGGCGGTGATCCGGATGCGGGCGACGTCGATGCGCTCGCGGCCGATCTCGGGGCGTTCGGCGCCAGCGTGCCGCTGATCGAGGACCGACTCGCGGCAACCGCCGGCCCGCTCGACGGGCGGCTGGTAGAGATCGCCACCGCGCTCGACGACTCGGGGCTTGGCGGCACGACCGGGGGGCTTGATGACGCGAGCCCGGCGGACGCGCCGCTGGTGCCCGCGCTCTATGCCGGGGGTGCGCTCGCCCTCGACGTCGCGGGCGACATAATCGGCCGTGACGGCGCGGCGGTGGACCTCGTGGCCGGGGCCGGGGCCACCTTCGATCTCGGCGGCGATCTTGGCGCGGCCGACGATATGATCCTCGCGCGCCTGCCGGCCACGGTACTGGAACAGCAGGCCCTGACGATCCGCGACCGCGACCGCACGGATGCCGTCGCCCCCAACGCCTACCTCGCCCTGCTCGACGGCGTCTCACTCGGCACGATCAACCTCACCGAGGGCGAAAGCACCCTCCGCCTCGTCGCGCTCGGCGACGTGGTCATCGGCGCCGACACGCGGCTGCGCGCGGGCACGGCCTGGCTCGGGGCGTTCTCGCCGCAGGACCAACTCGCCACCGCCGATCTGCGGATCACCGGCACGCCGGAGCTGGCGCTCGACAAGCTCGGCCTGGTGTCGAACAATTCGGTCCGGTTCGAGACGACCGATCCGCTGGCGCTCGGCCAGGCCGACCTTGCCGTTCTAGCGCCGGCGATCGTCGCGGCCGGTGGCTGTGCGGGATGTGGGGTGATCACGGCAGAGGGCGATCACAGCGTCACGCTTCTCGCCCGTAACGTGGCCGACCTCGCGCGGATCAGCGCGCCGGATGGTCAGGTTGATGTCACCGTCGCCGGCACGGGCTGGATCGACTTCGCGACGCTGGAGGCCGACCGGATCGATCTCGTCACGAAGCTCGGGTTCATCGATGTGGGCACGATCACTGGCGGCGATCTGACGATCCGGGGCAACGGGCTTGTCACCTCCGGCACCTACGCGCTCACCCGCTCGGTCGATATCGACGCGCTGGCGATGGGCTCCGACGTTACCGATCCGCTGATCATCGCGGGGGCGGGGCTCGATACGCCGGCGATCTCGCTCGCGGGCGAGCTGGGTATGCTGGTGCGGCTCACCGCCTCGGACGCCTACACCGTGCAGAGCCTCGCGTCGGGGGACGCGGGCGTGGGCATCCAGCTTGAGGCCGAGACCGCGCTTGGCCTGGACCTCACGCTGGAAAGCGTGATGACGACCGGGGCCGATGTGACCATCACGGCGGGCGGCATCACCGTGGTAGGCGATGTCGAGACCCAGGGGGGCGACATCACGCTCGACGCCGGCGAGGCCTCGTTCGAGATGTTGCCCTTCACCATGATCGACGCGGGCACCGGGGCGGTTAGGCTCACCTCGGACAAGGACATCACCGTGGCCGCCGTACGCAGCACCGGCGGGGCGGGGCCGGTTGCCAACGTCTACATTTCCGCGACTGAGGCGCTCACCGGGGTCGCGGCGAACGCGCCGAACGTGTCGGCGGCATCCTTCGCGGACTCCTCCACAGCCGTCTATGCCGGCGCGCTCACCAACCAGGGCGTGGATGCCTTTGAAATCGACGCCCGCCAGCTCGACCTCTTCATCACCTCGGGCGATGCCCACGTGATCTCCACCGTTGATACCGCGATCCAGCGGCTGGCCACCTTCGACGGCGGCGACATCGAGTTTCTCACGCTGGGCGACGTGGAGCTGGTGGACGCGGTGCTGACTGCGGGTGTCGGTGCCGCGCCGCGCGGCAACCTCTCTGTCGCCTCGGCCTTCGGCAGTGTCACGGGAACGGTTGCCACGCTCTCGGCGGGCGAAGTCTCGCTGCTGGGCCTTGGTGGCACCGTCGGTGATGCAGGCGCACCGATCACCCTGCCGGGCGACGATCTTGCCACATTGCGGGCCCTCGCGGCGGGTGACATCGGGCTCGACGTCACCGGCGGGATTGCCGGCGGGGTCGTGCTGTCGGAAACCGGCACGGTGACGCTCGTCGCGACCGATGCGATTGCGCTCACCGGGATCGGCGGCGCCACGGTCGACGTGACCGCGACGGGGTTCGCCGCGCCGCAATTCGCCGACGGTGACGTGGTCCCCTCGGCCCCGACCATCGCCAATCTGGTCTCCACCGCGCTTTACCGTGACGTCGTCGCCGGCCCGCAGGGGGCGGTGACCTTCACCGACACCAGCGGCGGCGATGGCGGGGATGGCGATGGCGGTGATGGCGATGGTGGCGATGACGGTGGCCCGCCGGCACCCCCGGGCAGACCGCCACTGCCCCCGGTTATTCCGGGCGCCGGCCCGTTCGGTCAGCCGCCCTTCGCGTCGGGTGGCTTCCCGGGCGCCTCCGGCAACGGCCCGAACGGACCCAATGGCCGCGGTGCGCCGTTCCAATTCCGCTGGACAGGCGACGGCGAAACCGGGCAGGAGGAAGAGGAAGAAGAAGAAGACGAAACCGCCGGCGGTGGCGGCGAGGACGGAAACGGGACCGGATGAGTTCAAGACGTCGAAAGATGTGGTTGCAGCCCCGGCGTGCAGCCCGTCGGCCTGCAATCCTCGCATTCTGTGGCTGGGCCTTGGCGGCATTGCCGGCGTTGGCCCAGGGGTTGCCGCCATCGGAGGCGGCCGAGGCGCTGGCGACGCTGTCGGCCACCGCACCGGGCACGCCGACGGCTCCGGCGCCGACCGCCCAGACCGCGCAACCGGCCCCGCGCCCCGCGCCGGTGGCCTTCACGCTGCGGTCGGTAAGCTTCACCGGGCCGTCGGGCTATTTCAGCCAGGCCGAGCTTCTCAGCGTTGTCGAGCCTTACATCGGGCGGCAGTTCACCGTTGGCTCCAGTACGACCCTCGCGGAGGCAATCAACGCCGCCTACCAGGCGCGCGGCATCGACCTCGCCCAGGCGCAGGTCGTCGGCGTCAGTCCCGTGACCGGCCGGGTGACAATTGACCTGTTCGAGGCACGACTCGGCGCGGTGCGCTACGTGGCCGAGCGGGCCGCGCCGCGATATCTCGCGATGCGCACCGGTCTCTCGCGCGGCGATCTTGCCGACACCCGCCGGATCGCGCGCCGGCTCGAGCGGCTGGCCCTGACCGACGGCGTTCTGGCCGATGCCGCCTTCGCGCCCGGTGCGGCGCCGGGCACCACCGATCTGACGGTGACGCTGGCGGAACCGGCGCCGACGAGCACCGAACTCAGGGTCGATAACTACGGCGAGGCCGGCACCGGCGCGGTGCAGGCGGGCGTCGGCTTCCGGATCAACAACCTCACCGGCTGGAACGATCCGCTGTCGATCGACGTGACGATCTCGCAAGGCGCACGCTCGGTGGCCCTCGGCTACGCCCGGACCGTGAGCGCAGCTGGCACGATCGTTGGCGTGAATGGCAGCTTCGCGACCACCCGGAGCATCACCGGACCGGACCGCACGTCGCAGACCATGAGCCTGGGCGCGAGCGTCTCACACCCGCTGGCCCTGAGCCTTACACGGGAACTCTGGGCGAGCTTCAGCGCCGAAGGATTTGACGAAACGGCCACCACGGCGGCTGTGCCGAGCGCCGATCAATCCGGTATCGGGGCCACGCTGGCGCTCAACGGAAGCCACGTCTTCGAAGACCTGCCGATCACCTCCGCGGCCTGGAGCCTCTCGGCCCGGGCCGGGCGCTATGACGACGCGATCCGCGGGGCAACCGGCCTCGGCTTCGCCGCCGTCGCCGCCTCGGTGCAAGTCGACGCCGCGCTGGGCGACTGGGGCCGGATCGTTGCCTCCGGCGCCGGCCAGTTCGCTACGGCAGACCTGCCGACGCGCTACGATTTCGCCGTTACCTCGCCGTTCGCGGTGCCGGGCTATGGCATCGGTCTGTCACAGGGGGCGACGGGCTACTGGGCGCGGGTGCAACTGGAGGCGGCGCAACCGCTCGCTATTGGCGATGGCTTCGCGCTTCAGCCCTACGGTTTCGCCGCCCTCGGCGAAGCCTTCGACAACCCGGGCGGCGGCTGGGTCGGCCAGGGTTTGGCGGCGGGAGTCGGGGCGGGCGTCACCGGCCAGATCGGCGACAACGTCAGTTTCGACGCGCAGGTGGCGCGCTCGCTCACCACCGTGCTCGGGCAGGGGCCGGGATGGGATTTCCGGGCCGGGCTCTCGGTACGGTTCTGAGACGACAACCAAAAAGACGAACAGGGAGACGATCATGACACGGATATTCGCAGGCCCCGCTCGCGCCCTGGCTATGGCGCTCATTCTCGTCGGTGTGCCGGGTTCGGGCGTCGCGCAGAACGACGGCCCGGCCGCCACCACCAATGTTCCGCCCGCGCGGATTGCCAATGGCACGCGGTTCGGGCAATGGGTGGTCAGCTGCGAGGCGCTCGCGGTGAACGAGACCGCCTGCGTGCTCACCCAACGCCTCGCGCGTGCCTCCGACGGGGCGTTTCTCGCCGAGATGCTCGCTTTCGCCAGCGCCGACGGCACGCGGCGTTACATCGGCGCGCGGGTGCCGAGCGGGGTGTATTTCCCACACGGCTTCGCGGTGCGCCCCGCTGAGGGCGAGGCCGAGGAAACCCGCTTCGTCTGGCAAAGCTGTTCGCGCGATCTCTGCGAGGCGTTGATCGAGCTGACGGAAGAGGAACTCGAGGCGCTGGAAGGCGCCGAGGGCGGTCTGATCGCGGGCTACCGGCCCGGGCTTCTGGCGCAGCCGCTGATCTTCACCATGTCGGTTGAGGGCGCGGGCGCTGGTCTCGATGCGCTGGCCGCCTCGGCCGGGGCAGGCGCTGCCGAATGACCCTCGCCCCGGCGCTGCGTCGGGCCGTGGCGCTGGCGATGGTCTGGCTGGCCGGACCCGCGGCGGCGGCAGAGCAGTTTCGCGACTGGTCGGTTCTGGCGCCCGAGGCGGGGGGCTGCCTGTTGCACCAAAGGGTGATCGCCGCCGAGGCCGGGCTGGCAATCGCCGACGTGTTCGCCCAACCCACCGACGCCGGGGGGCTGCGTCTGTCTGTCCAGGTGCCGGTCGGCGCCTCGCTCGCCGACGGCATGGCGTATCGCCACACCGGGCAGGCGCGGGCAGTACCGCTTCTGTGGCAGAGGTGCGATGGCGAAAGCTGCCTGGCGCAGGTCGAGGTCGATGCCCGGGAGCGCGGGCGGCTGATGCGCGCGGTGCGGGTTGATGTGGCCTTCGTCCCGGTGCCGGGCGCGCGGCCGTTGACCTTCCGTCTGTCGCTTCTCGGACTGACGGCGGCGCTCGGCTCTGGCACCTGCCGAGGAGAGGATTGAACGAGCTGTCGCAGCGGGAGGGTCATCACGAGCCCGAGAAACGAAAACGCCGGGCCCGGCTGTTTCATCCTCTTGGGAGGACCGATGGAGCGGGTGATGAGATTCGAACTCACGACCCTTACCTTGGCAAGGTAATGCTCTACCCCTGAGCTACACCCGCGTCCTTTCGGTGAGGGGGAGATATAAATTCTCGCCCGGGGCTGCAAGTGGAAAATTGGCACGGGGGTGATTTTTCGTCGGGTTCACTCAGGCGTCGTGCATCGGCAGGTCGGGAAAGATCTGTCGGAAGATCGTCTCGGCATGGGCCGGGTCCTGCAACTCATGTTTGCCGCCGAGCATCAGCGCCGAAAACCCGTGGGCGAGCGACCAGACCAGCGTTTCGGTGCCCTCTGCCCCGGCGGGGCCGTGCGCGACCGGCGCGCAGACCCGCGCGAGCACCCCGTAGGAAGCGCCTGCGGCGGCCTGGAAGCCCGGGTCGTCGCGGTCGATCGGGCCGGAGAACATCACCTGGAACAGGCCGGGATGGCGGCGGGCGAAGCGGATGTAGCCAATGCCGGCGGCCACCAGCGCCGCGCGGGCCCCCGGGCCAGCCTCGGCGATGGCGGCCTCCATCGCGGCGGTGAACCGGCGGTGTCCCTCGATGGCGACGGCGGTGCGCAGCGCCTCGAGCGAGGCGAAATGGTGCTTGGGCGCGGCGTGGCTCACCCCCACCCGGGCCGCGACGCCGCGAATCGTCAGGGCATCGGGGCCGCCGTCGCGCACCAGCGCGATCCCGGCCTCGATCAGGTCTTCGCGAAGATTTCCCTTGTGATACGGGGGGTTGGTTTCTGTCATAGCCGCAGTCTAGCAGCAAACTTGACAGCGTCAAGGAATCTGGCAAGGTTAACTTGACAGTGTAAAGTTTTACCCCGAAAGGACGCCACCATGCTTCGTTCCCTGCCGATCACCCTCGCCGCCGTTTCCAGCCTCGCGGTGGCCCTGATTTCCTGGCGCTTCCTCGCGCTGGGGCTGGAAGCCGCGTTCCCGCAAATGCTCGCGCATATCGATCACGCGCGGCTCGCCTTCCTCGCCCATGTCACCGCCGCGCCGGTGGCGCTGGCACTGGGCGCCTTCCAGTTCATGCCCCGCCTGCGCGCCCGCCGGCCGCGTTTGCACCGTTGGTCCGGCTGGGCCTACAGCGTGGCGATCCTCGTTGCCGGCCTGGGTTCGCTCGCGATGACGGCGACGACGAATGGCGGTGGTGCGGCGCAGGCCGGGTTCGGTGTGCTTGCCGTGCTCTGGATCGGGTTCACCACCTTCGCCCTGCGCGACGCGATCGCGCGCCGCTTCGACGCGCACCGGCGCTGGATGATGCGCAGCTACGCGCTCACCTTCGCGGCGGTCACGCTGCGGCTCTGGCTCGTGCCGATGATGGGCGCGGGGATGAGCTACGAAGAGGCGATCGGCATTCTCGCCTGGCTGAGCTGGGTGCCGAACCTCGTGGTGGTCGAAGCCATGCTGTCGCGCCGCCGCCTGCGGGCGGGGGCCTGAGCCGCGTCAGCGCCAAGGGCCGAGCTTTTCGACCGGCCCGCCCGCCTCGCGCCAGCCGCTGAAGCCCTCACGCAGATGAGCACAGGGAAAGCCCATGTCGCCCAGCGTGGCGGCGGCGAGCGCGGAACGCCAACCGGCGGCGCAATGCAGCACGTAGCGCTTGCCGGGCTGGTCGAAGACGGGTTTGTGATACTTGCACTCCGGGTCGACCCAGAATTCCAGCATGCCGCGCGGCGCATGGACCGACCCGGGAATGATGCCCTCGCGCTCGCGTTCGCGCAGATCGCGGATGTCGACGATCACCAGGTCGCGCGCGCCGAGTTGGGCGACGAGCTCCTTGGCGCCAATCTCTTCGATCCGCTCGCGTGCGTCGGCGACCATTTTCGCGGCGGTGATTTTGAGCTGCGGCATCTGTTCTCCGGGGTTCTCGGCGTCCTACCCACCGTGTAGTCTGAGCGCAACCGGACGGGGCGGGTCAACCTGCCACGTTCGCATTCCGCCGGCTGGGCGCTAGATCGCGGGCCACAGGCGTTTTCCGCGGACCGGCTGGCGCGAGACAGGAGATTTCGAATGACCCATATCATGATCCTCGGCAGTGGTTTCGGTGCGCTCACCGCGGTGCGCGAGATTCGCAAGGCGCGCATCGGGGCCACGATCACCGTTGTATCGCCGTCCGATCATCTGACCTACCTGCCATCGCTGATCTGGATGCCCGCGGGGATTCGCCGGGCGGCGGATATCGACGTCGATCTGAGCCGGTTCTTTGCCCGCGAGCGGGTGACCTGGCACCAGGGCCGGGTGGCAAACGTGCGCGACGGTGGGCGCACGGTGGAGACCGAGGCGGGCGAGGTTCTGACCAACGACTACCTGATCATCGCCACCGGCGGGCGGTATTTGAAGAAACTGTCGGGCCTTGCCGAGAACGCCATCATCCCCTGCGAAGGCGTGGCGATGGGGCAGAAGGTGCATGACCGGATCGCGGAGATGCAGGGCGGCACCATCACGCTCGGATTCGGCACCAATCCCAAGGAGCCGTCGGCGGTGCGGGGCGGGCCGATGTTCGAGTTCCTGTTCGGGATCGACACGCTGCTGCGGCGGCAGGGCCGGCGCGACAAGTTCAAGCTGGTGTTCTTCAACGGCGCCGAGCGGCCGGGCCAGCGGCTCGGCGAGAAGGCCGTGGACGGGCTGCTTGCCGAGATGAAGCGCCGCGACATCGACGTGCGGATCGGCGCGAAGCCGACCCGGATGGAGGTCGACAAGGTGGTCACGGAACGCGAGGAGATCGCCACCGATCTCATCCTGTTCATGCCCGGCCTCACCGGCCCGCTCTGGCTCGACAACACCGATCTGCCGCGCTCCGAGGGCGGCTTCATCCAGGCCGATGCCCAGTGCCGGGTGGTGGGCGACGCGTGGAAAGGCACCTACGTGGTGGGCGACACCGGCTCCTATCCCGGCCCGAAGTGGCTGGCCAAGCAGGCGCACCAGGCCGATCTGCAAGCCGAGGCCGCGGTGGCCAACATCGCCGACGAGATCGCGGGCCGCGCACCGGGCCACGCCTTCAAGTCGGAACTCGTCTGCATCGTGGATTCGGTCGACAAGGGCATCCTCGTCTATCGCAACGACAAGCGCGCGATCTCGCTGCCGCGGATGCGGCTGGCGCATTGGGCCAAGCGGCTGTTCGAATGGCATTACCTGCGGGCCTATCGGCGGTAGACCTCCGCGCCGGGAGAGACTGCGTGGCGCAAGACACCGCACACGGCTGGGGCGGGCGGCAAGCGGGTTCGAACCCGTTTGCGAACGCGATTTGGAACTCGCCTCGCCATGGAGTTTCGAAAACCCTTGGCCCGCGCTGTACCTGTCGTCGCTGACGCCGGGTGCGCGCGGGGCGCCGCGCCCGCCCGCGAGCCCGGCCTATTCGAACTCGACGAGCAGGTCCTTGGCGTCGATCTGGGCACCGGGGATGACGTAGACCGATTTTACCACCGCGTCGTGTTCGGCGCTGATCCCGGTTTCCATCTTCATCGCCTCGATGGTGAGCAGCAGATCGCCCTTGCGGACTTCCTGGCCCGCCTGCGCTGCCACCGTCGCCACCACGCCCGGCATCGGTGCGCCGACATGGTTGGCATTGGCCGGGTCGGCCTTCGGATGTGCGGCTTTCGTGGCCATGATCTTGCGGTTCGGCACCCGGATCGCGCGCGGCTGGCCGTTCAGCTCGAAGAAGACCTTCACCTCGCCTTCCTCGTTGGTCTCGCCCACCGCCTGACAGCGAATCTCCAGCGTCTTGCCCGGGTCGATCTCCACCGAGATCTCTTCGCCGGGCTCCATGCCGTAGAAGTAGGTAAGTGTCGGCAAGGTGCGCACGGGCCCATAGGTTTTGTGGCGCGCGACATAGTCGGAGAACACTTTCGGATACATCAGGTAGCCGTTTAGATCCTCGTCATCGAGCGGCACGCCGAGCTTGTCCTCGGCCTCCTTGCGGGTGGCCGCGAAGTCGACCGGGGCGAGGTGCCTGCCCGGCCGCTCGGTGTCGGGCTGTTCGCCCTTCAGCACCTTGGCGACGATGCCGGGCGGGAAGCCGCCCGGCGGCTGGCCGAGGTTGCCGTGCATCATGTCGACGACCGAGTCGGGGAAGCTCACGTCGACCGCCGGGTCTTCGACCTGCGCGCGGGTCAGCCCCTGGCTCACCATCATCAGCGCCATGTCGCCCACCACTTTCGACGAGGGCGTCACCTTCACGATGTCGCCGAACATCTGGTTCACATCGGCATAGGCCTGCGCCACCTCGTGCCAGCGCTCTTCGAGCCCGAGCGAGCGGGCCTGCGCCTTGAGGTTGGTGAACTGGCCGCCCGGCATCTCGTG
>Ga0180435_10007585_pt1 | contig 10325 bp, 7 predicted proteins | sample SS_ome_3_FD_132467 | JGI IMG/M metagenome (GOLD analysis project Ga0180435, IMG submission 132467) | Hypersaline lake sediment archaeal communities from the Salton Sea, California, USA - SS_3_S_1 metaG | ecosystem: Environmental > Aquatic > Non-marine Saline and Alkaline > Hypersaline > Sediment... | reverse complement strand
CTGATGAAGAGATGCGACAAGCGTGGGGTGACTAGCTTTAATATTTGTCGATAGAATACGGCAATACTGACAACTAGTATTGAAGAGATCGCCGGAAATCCTTTGGTGGCAGATTTCTCATGGTCATTTACTACTCACTCCAACGATGACAAGAACGGCAAAAATAGGAACGGTATCGAATGACAGTACTCTGAAAATGCATAATTCAAGAATGACATATGCACTTTGAGGTTGTGGTACCATCATCAAATATCTGTAAAAAGGTTCAAGCGCTTAAGGAAGTGCCTTCTTCCTTCCCGGCCCACTATGTTCCCTCGGTTGATAAGTTTGCAGAATTTATTGTCTTGGGCCTTGCCTATGGCATGCTCAACGAGTCCGGAAGACACTACGTTAATCCTGATTTCATTTTTCAGTTCCAATGACACTGCTTTTGTGAAGTTGTGAATGCCTCCGTTGAAATACTCATTAAACATGGTGCACAAACTGTCATTGTAGAGCAACAGAAATGTTTCATTGAGTAAAGAAACAATGGAGGGTTGTTTGATGACAACCCCTGAAAGCCGAGACACCCAATCTATGATAACAAGCGTGTTGGCTATGTCGGCCAGATCTTCTCAATGATTTGATTGATGCAAATAAAATTGATTTTGCTGACTTTCTTATTACTGAAAATGAGGCTAGAGAATTAAAAAACTGCACTTTTGTTGATTTCCGTAATGCATCAGAATTTAACAAATCTCATGTCAAAGGTGCAAACCATGATGATTACAGCAATATGTTTTCCAAGCCTATGATGGAGGAATTAAACAAAAGCAACAGTCTGGTTGCCATACATGATGTCCAGGCCGTTGCGGGTGTGATTGCCATGACTTTGAAGCTGATGGAGTATCCGGATATTTACATTCTTAAATAGGATTTGTGTTTTCGAAATCTGTGAGCAGGGCCATATTTTGGCCCTGCCATATTTTCCAACTAATGGTTAGGCAAGAATAAGAAAATAAATATAGCGAATACGATACCTTGCCGGCAGAAAATTCCAGGGATTAGATGTGCACCTTGGTGCACAGAGTTTGCCCACAAAATACCTTGCCTTTTATATCCAAGATTTCCATTTCTTGACTCATCTACCCAAATCAAGTATGTAGGTTATATTGCTTTGAAATCATATCTGATCTCTATCTCGACTCGACTTCTAATGCTGACCTGATCCTGCTCCCGGCTAGTCCTTATCCCGTGGTTTCAAATAAATTTTCCTTGAACTATGATCATTGTTTTTATATATGACTGCGGTTCCACAATGGGTAACATAGAAAAATCAATTTGGAGGTATTAGATGGGGCAAGATAGACGCCATGGTATGGATCGGAGAATAACAAGAAACAGGAGAATAGGAGCCGATGTTAGAGGATACTTCGGTCCTGAAAGAAGATACGAGTCTGATCGCAGAAACCATAGCGAAAGAAGACAAGAAAAGTATACATTTTCAGAAAAGTCAGCTTTGTTTAATTAATCACATATTTTATTTTAAAAATCATTGGCAGGGTCAGAAATGGCCTTGCTTTTTGTATTTCTGAATTGCATATACCTCAAACAAAAGGTATATTTCAGACACTCCCAAAATTACCGATATTTAAAGATAATCACAACTGACCCATCCTCGTATTCATAGACCCTTCCGAGATCAATTGACATAACCAGATCTATCCCACCTTCAGTTCTTTCTGAAGATCATCTATAGCAGACTTTCAGGGAGCTTCTTTTAGAGCGCGCTAACAATCTTATGCAGTAAATTATGAAGAAAAGTACACAAAAAGTTCCTCAATTACATAATAAATTCCCCAATATTTAGTATTGCCCGATTTAAAAATTGACAACTTAATGTAATTGTTGGTAAAAAAATCTGAGACACTCCTGCACGATTTATGCATACACTAAAAACTATACCAAGCCAGCCAATAAACCTGAAAAGTGCCTGTGACTGAATTATCACTTGGCAATATTTAAAATACAAGGCAGGCTATCTACATATATCCAACTAATTATAAGAACTATTTTTATGCGGAGATCCCTCGTGTCTGCAAAAAGATATAATTTGGTTATTGCCATCACAGTAGTCTGCCTTATAACCGCCATGAATGCCCAAGCACAGTTAGCCTCCCAAATCAGCAGCGCATCTTCACCAAATCCTGTAGGATCTGGCGCGAGGGCCACTGGAATGGGCGGTGCTTTTATCGCTGTGGCCGATGACGCAACAGCAGCATCCTGGAATCCGGGCGGTTTAATTCAGCTGGAGACGCCGGAAGTGTCGATCGTCGGGGCCCATAACCACAGGATCGAGGACACCACCTACGAGGACTTTCCGGAAGCCTCCGGGCCGCAAGACTACAGCTCACTTGATTTGAACTATTTCAGTGTTGCCTACCCATTTTCACTCTTCAATCGCAACATGATTGTTTCGCTGAATTATCAGCACCTTTATGACTTCGGCAAGGAGATCAGCTACCAGGCATCCGACGAAACATCTTCCGCGAGCCTGGATTATTCCCGTGAAGGGGGGTTAAGGTCCATTTCGCCGGCCTACGCCATCCAGGTAATCCCCAGGGTTTCCTTTGGCGCTACCCTCAATATCTGGCAGGATCCCCTTTACGACAACGAGTGGCAATCTACATGGACAGAAAGCGGAAAAGGGACTGTTGATGGTATGGACTATTCATACCAGACAACCATCGAGGACACCTACCAATTCAGCGGAGTCAACATCAATTTAGGGTTCTTATGGCACATCAATCACATCATTACCTTGGGCGGGGTATTTAAATCTCCTTTTACAGCCGATCTTCAGCGTGATTATCACCAAATCAATACGACATCTTCAGGACAAGGAGATCCTTTAGTTGATGAATCATCAGATTCTATGGATGAAACATTGGACATGCCCATGTCCTACGGCATCGGTATTGCCACCCGTTGGAGCGACGCCTTCACACTGTCCTTTGATCTGTACCGCACCGAATGGGGAGACTATGTGCTTCACACTGCAGACGGCAAGGAAATCAGCCCCATTACCAACGCACCCATCGATGAATCCAACATAGACGCCACCACCCAGGTTCGAATGGGGGGCGAGTTCCTTTTCATCGGCGAGCGTGCAGTCATACCGCTGCGGGCCGGCGTTTTTTACGATCCCGAACCTGCGCCAGATCATTCAGATGATTTCTGGGGTATCAGCATCGGGTCCGGCATCGCTTACAAACAGGTGGCGTTCGACCTGGCGTACCAATACCGTTTTGCAGAAGACGTCAGAGCTGCGACGGTAGGGTCTGGACAAGCAAGTCAGGATATTCAGCAACATACGGTTTACATGTCTGTGATCTACCACTTCTAAATTCGGAGTTCCGCAGCTCAAAGCGCGGTATATATTATAATTTTTTATTGACCGAAAGTTATATTAACCTATTGATTAAATAGCTAAATCCGTCATGTCGGACTTGATCCGGCATCCAGTCTCTTCCTGGATTCCCGCCTTCGCGGGAATGACAAATGTCGAGTAATTTATCGCCGAAGTAATAGTATGAGGTTTGCCATGCGAAAAGGATGGTTGCTTTTTCTGCTGCTCCTTTGTCTGCTCTTGGCGGTTACCGCCGGTGCGGCCGAAATTCGTGTTCCCGATGACCATGCCACCATTCAGGCGGCAATAGATGCGGCAGCGTTTGGAGACGTTATCAAGGTGGCCCAGGGGATTTATCGAGAAAACCTGGTTTTCTATTTGAAGTTCGGTGTGACGCTTAACGGTGGATACGCCTCTGATTTTTCAACCCGGAACCCATCAACCTATATAACGGTCATTGACGGTGGCGAGGTAACATCCTCGGTTATATTATATTTAACTGGATTGAATACCATTGACGGGTTCACAATCCAGAACGGATTGGTAGAGGGGGGTAACGGCGGCGGAGTGTATTGCTACCAATCAAATCCAACCATTTCCAACAATATAATTAAAAACAATGCGGCCATGGGTTCCGACATCCTCGGTACTGGACTGGGTGGTGGCATCTATGTGGAAGAATCCGCCCCGCAAATTATCGACAATACGATTTCTTTTAATAAGACAAGTGGCGGCAAAATCGGGGGTGGGGGTGGAATTGCTATATTCAAAGCCTATCCAGAGACTGTAATCAAGGGCAATACTATATCTAATAATACTGCTGGTAAAAATGGAGGCGGTATTAACATTCTAGATTCAAACCCCCATATTCTAGAAAACAGCATTGCCGCCAATGAAGCTACCGATTTTGGAGGGGGTATCGCTGCTTACGATACATCGGCAATAATAGAGAAAAATGATCTTGTGGAAAACATAGCCCTTTTGGGGGGTGGCATTTTTTGCACCGGCTCTGCGAACAGCCCCAATTTTGTAGGAAACAATATCATTGGCAACCAGGCCGGTGACGGTGGGGGTGCAGCCTTCTATAATGCAGATGGCAGCTTCAAAGGCAATGTTGTCGAGAATAACAGTGCGGACCGTGGTGGCGGACTTTTCTGTGTAGGTCTGACTCCGGCAATTTCCAATAGCGTGATTGCGAAAAACTATGCCGAACAAGGTGGTGGGATTTTATGCGCAGGCTCAAGTCCCACTGTTGCCAACAGCATCATCGCCGGCAATGTAGCAGCTAAGGACGGAGCAGTCATCAATTGTATCAACCGTGAAGATGAAGAAGCGCCTGGTGGTGAAGTCTTATCTTCCCCAATATTTAAAAACTGCACGTTTGTGCGCAATCAGGCTAAGAGCTACGGCAACATCATATTATTATTTTCATCGAATATCCAGATTTCAAACAGCATCTTCTGGGAGAACCAGGGTGAATTCATTCTTGAAACCACGACTCAAGCGGACATTACCTACACCCATATCAGGGACCCCCGATACAAAGGAGTCACCGGCAATATTTTCCAGGATCCAATGTTCTTTGATCTCGATGCCGGCGACTATACTCTGGTTAAGGACTCGCCATGTATTAATGCTGGAAACCCTTCCCTGGTTGATAACGATGCGGACGGCACTCGGAATGACATGGGCGCCTTTGGAGGACCTGGTGCCGCTGGTTGGACCGGGTTCCTGCCTAAAGTTCCAGTAGAAAAGATTGGGGATGACGCATGGAACGACCTGGGCTTGTATGGCGGCCAGGTAACGTCCATTGCTATCGACCCCACCAATTATAGTAAAATATTCGCTGCCACCTACCAGGGAGATGGTCTGTTCGTTTCTTATGACCTTGGCGTGACGTGGAAGCCTGTGCCTGGTTTTCGAAATTTTGAAAGCCATCAAGTTGCCATAGACTCGAACAACTCGCAAAAAGTGTGGGTCGCGTACAATACCTTTATCGCCCGAAGTGAGGACAGTGGCAGTACTTGGTCCCGGTGGCGATTGCCTGATGCAAGGCCCGCCTATGCGGTCGCTGTTGACCCTCAGGACAGCAAGGTCATATACGTAGGTTCTGGTGGCAAGTACAACTCTCCTGCAAACGGAACTGTATACAAAACCATGGACGGCGGCAGCACATGGCAGCAGACGACCCTGGCAGCTGATAAAATGATAGTCGCTCTAGTGATTCACCCCTCCAATTCCGATGAGATCTGGGCTGTAACCGGATTGAATGAAAGTGGCAGTGTTTATAAAAGCGGAAACAGCGGTGCAGAGTGGGCCCAGGTCGGCATAGGTTATGAAGGAGAAAATATTCATCAAATCGCCATCAATCCTACCAACCCATTGATTCTGTATTTAACCGGCTCGTTCGGTCTCCTTAAATCTGTGGACGGGGGTCTCAACTGGGATGGAGCCGGTGTGACAGACCGCTGCCACGCGCTTGCGTTAGATCCTGACAATCCAGACATCGTATACGCGGCCACCTCCAACGAACCGGAACCCGCTTTTTTTAAAAGCGTCAATGCCGGAGACTCGTGGACAAAGGCCTCAATATCCAACATCGGCAGGCTGCTTACCTTGACCGTCAGCCCGGATGGCAGCGGACGGTTGTTTGCCGGCAGCTACAACTCTGGGATTTACATCAGTCAGGACCAGGGGCAAACCTGGCAGGATTCCAGCAAAGGAATTACGGCCAATATCGTCCACGATTCCGCTGTCGATCATAGGGCACCGCTGGAAGTCATGGTGGGCACAGAATCCGGTGTTTTCCGAAGGGACCATCTGAATGCCTGGCATAGATTGTCCATAGAGGAGTCCTATGCCGTGGCCCTGGATCCCCATGACAGTCAAATCATATATTCCGGTCGAAATTATAACCTGGCCAAATCGATCGATGGCGGAGCCTCTTGGACAGAAACCGAGATACTAGACTCGCGGGATGAGATTGTCAGTGTCTCCAGCATTGCCATCGATCCAAACAACAGCCAGGTGCTCTACATTGGTGTAGATTACAGCAAAGGCAACAAGGGAGAAGTATACAAAAGCGTGGATGGAGGACAAACCCTGACTCCGCTCCTGGAACTCACTGTTCCAGTCAACACCGTGGTTATCAGTCCAAACGATAACACTGTCATTTATGCTGGTTCCGGCTCATTCTACGCTTCGGAATTTAATCCAAATGGAGGCGTATACCGCAGCATTGACAGTGGCAGTACTTGGTCGGATTCCTTGTTGTCCAATGTTATTGTCAACGCGATCCAGGTCGATCCAAACAAGGATAATATTATCTACGCTGCTTGCGGCGGCAGCAAGGCAAATACCGGGGGCTTTTATAAAAGCGTGGATAGCGGCCAGACCTGGCAGGACAAATCCTTTATCATTGATGCTGTCAGGGACATCAAAATCGATCCCCAGAACACCAAAAAAATCTATGCAGCCACCTACAGCTACGGCATCTTTCTGAGCATCGACGGCGGTGAAAACTGGACCAACATCGGCCTTTCAGACTATGTGATCAATGATGTGACATACCACAGAATCACTGGCGCTCAGGCCATGCACTCCTCAATCGCAACCAGTGAGACGACAGAGGAAAATACAGGTCTTGTATACGCAGGCACCAACAGCGGCGTGACCGGATACACTGGATCCACCATCTATGGCATGATCTACAAAGAAGACACCACGGAGGTGGTCTATCCTGCTGATGCGTGGCTGGATGTAGGCTTGGACACACCCTTTCGCGCCTTGATATGGGATACCGGTCACTACCTGATCGCCAAACCCCCTGTGGGCGATGACTACATTCTTAACTGCCAAACCGACGGGTTTTATGATCAGATCACAGGCATTCGCGTGTGGTCCATGGCTGAATTAAATTATGATTTTCACCTGAAACCCGGCAGTCTCCCCTCCCCGGGTACCACCAAGAGTGATGGTGGCGGAGGTGGAGGTGGGGGCGGAGGTGGTTGTTTCATTGGGATAGCAGGACAATAGGTTCGTACCGGAACATAGTTATGTCAACCGGTATAATAGGGGAAGAGCATGCGGCTATGCACAAGAAAAACCGTTCCATATATTGTTGTCGGAATGATCTGCTGTATAATAGTTGCAGGGTGCCCGGGCGGCGGTGGAGACGGTGGAACAGATTCCAACAACAACCCGGAACCCGGCAGCAATATCAATACAACCATATATAACGGTAAGGCAGACATCATTATCGATTATTATGATTATAATTTTTTCGGCAACCTTATCTTCATTGAACAGAAATCCTACCAGCATAATGTAGCGGTCGAAACCGGGCCACCCAAGAATGTGGGTTCCATTTATGAGCAAAATGCCATTAATCTTCAAATTATGACAACAACCATGGGCGGCGAAGGTACTTTTGGAATGTCTTCGGCCATCCTCAACGTGGCCCTGCAGGGCGGGCCGGTACTTCTGCAGTATTGGGACTTGAACTACGCCAACCAACTGATCGATGGGACCCTTGTCGATACCCATATTGCCGAATCAGCTGCTGCAAACCAACTGTATGCCTGGGAAGATTTAGCCGGTTTTATATCTGTATTGCTTTTCTATATGGATACGGGCACACATATAACCGGCAGGCTGTCCAGCGATGTTGCTGACATTCAAATTGACGGTCAAACAACAGATGGGACGCGGATTTTTTCCATAGATGTTCAGGCCAATAACTAGGTTTTGCTTTGCCAATGATCCGAATAGCCATGGTATTGTACAAAAAGTGAATAGAAAAAAGGTGTCTTATATGAAAAGATCGAAAATTCCGTTTATTAAATGCCTTCGTTGTCTTCTTCTGGTTTATGTCTGTATGTTCGGATTGTGGGCTATCGTGGGGTCCAGCGGGGGAGGCGGCGGGGGCGGGGGAGGCCAAGGCAACCCGGGGTCTATCCAATATATACCCGTACCGTCTTTGACCGCATTGCCGGCTGGAGAAAGGATCCTGTATGTAAAAAGGACAATAGTGTTGGATACGCCTTTATGGGAGCTTTATTCCATGACCCCTGATGGGGGTGACGTGCTGAGGCATTCTCAAATAGCACAAGATGGTTTTTCGATATCTATGCCTGAGATAGCACCCACTGGGAATGCCGTAACCTTTACCTCTAACTATAAAACCTGGCTCAGTTCTTTTTATAAGGATATATTTTTCTGGAATCTTACCAACAATACAGTTCAAAGGATATCGGGTGGCCAGCGGCCGTCCCTTCCAGAAAATACAACCGATGTTACGGTCAATGTGGTTTATCCGACTGATATGGTATCGTCCCCCAGCCAGATACGGGTATCATTCAAAGGTTGCTCGGATTATGTGCACCCCACGCCAAATATTTCCAATTCCAACGGACTGAACACCGATCAGGTTGTGCTCAAAGTACCTGCCGATGAGGATATCTGGATAAAGGCCGAAGTCGCATCAGGAAAGGGGGACATGGTATCTACCAGGGTTCCCAAAGGTTCATCCGAGGTTATTCAGCTTGACCTGAGAAATGGCACCAGGCAAGCCGACTTTGCAAAGGTCTCACCTGACGGCAAATGGATTGCCTGTGCCGTCATCAACAACAATACGAGTTTTGAATGCAGTAAAATTGCTGTCTATTCCGCTGAAGGATCCATTGTCTATGAAGAAAATATTGGCGGAATGACGCAATGTGGAGACTCAACCCCGGTATATTCGCCTGATGGTACCCAAATAGCCTATTGTCCAGGTGAACCCGCCTCGCTTGGGCTGGGCATATTGTCTGCATCGGATCCAACAGCACCCCCTACCATGCTTTTCACAAGCAGTTTTGCCAATGGCTACCCTATTAGCGCATTTCCAGTATGGTCACCTGACGGAAATGATATCATTTTCAACATTACCTTGGTCGACGGACTCGCCTTGAGCACGAATTTGTTTAAAATTCCCTCCACGGGAGGGTCTTTGGAGCAAATCACTTTCTTCTCAGGGAATCAGATAGTCGGCAAATCATCATATTCACCGGATGGAACGAAAATCGTCTTTGCCGTACTGACATCAAACAATCCCTTATATTTCACGTTTGCAGATAATTATACAACAGACATATTTATTATGCCCGCCTCAGGGGGAACTGCCACCCAGATTACTTTCGATGGGATATCGATGGATCCTTCTTGGGAACTAGTCGCAAAATAGATCTCTTTTTCCATCAATGGAATAGTTATTAAGTCCACCTCCATATTGGTTTATATGCAAATATATGAAAATAAAAGCAAATTATTTATCCTTTATGATATTCGCTTTTAAAGTTAATCAAAATTGATAAACTTTAATAGATAGTGTCCACACGCTATTAATAATTTCAGCAGGTTACAAAACACAAAATGTAAAAGAAAATGTCCATGGAATCCAAAAATGGATTTCATGGACATTTTCTTTTACATTTGTTTTATTCCAGAATATCCATATTGGATATGGCATTCGTAAGAATACCGTTTCTATTCTTCATTTTGCACAGAATTGGACTATGGCAAGTCCTGGAAAATAATTATGAGTTTGGAACCTGAAATCCAACACTGTTTTTCATCAAATTGTCAAATTTGACATAAAAACCTTATCGTAATATAATTACTAATTACCATCTGGCTCTCACAAATGATCGATATACCTACCGTGTAACCTGGTCAGAAGATGATAATGAATATGTCGGGTTATGTGCGGAATTTCCAAGTCTCAGCTGGCTTGCCCGTACACCGGAAACTGCTCTGAAAGGTATCCGGGAACTGATCGCTGACGTTGTAAAAGATATGAGCGTATCTCATGAGAAGGTTCCTGATCCTATTGCCAGCAGACCCTACAGCGGCAAGTTTATGGTAAGAATTCCGCCGGATGTTCATCGCAAACTTGCTG
>Ga0180435_10007584_pt1 | contig 10326 bp, 8 predicted proteins | sample SS_ome_3_FD_132467 | JGI IMG/M metagenome (GOLD analysis project Ga0180435, IMG submission 132467) | Hypersaline lake sediment archaeal communities from the Salton Sea, California, USA - SS_3_S_1 metaG | ecosystem: Environmental > Aquatic > Non-marine Saline and Alkaline > Hypersaline > Sediment... | reverse complement strand
CTGATGAAGATGATCGACCCAAGCCATTACGACGTGAAGCTCTCCGATCGGGAGCGTCTGACAATCCGCCTCTGGATCGATGCGTCGGCCACTTACGCCGGAACTTGCGCCGCGTCAGGCACAGGCAAGTTCCCCGCACTTCCAAGACTTGCGTCCCGGTCGGCGGCCGCGGCGGTCATGCAGAAGCGATGCAACTCCTGCCACACCGGCAATCGCCGGCTCCCCAAACATCCCGGCGACATCGTGGGCGTTAAGGGCTACACTATTGTCAAAGACAAGATCACACGGCGCATGTCGAACCATATGGTGTTCAACCTGACCCGGCCGAAAAAGTCGATGATCCTGCTGGCACCATTGTCGAAATCAGCGGGCGGATTCGGCGTTTGCCGCAAGAATGAGCGCGCGATCTTCGCCGACAGGACCGACGCGGGCTACCAGACCCTTCTCAAACTCGTCGACCAGAGCAAAGCGATGCTCGACGCCGACAAGCGGTTCGACATGCCGGGCTTTCGACCCAGCCGACACTACATTCGCGTTATGAAGACATACGGAATCCTGCCGCGGTCGTTTGACATCAAGAACGATCCGATCGACCCGTACAAGACCGATCGAGCCTACTGGCGGTCATTCGGACACAAGCCGACCGGCGGAGGATGACCGGATTAATTGGGGACACTCCCCAATGGCCCTAAGTTAAGGGGTTTTGTTGTGATGGTACGGGAATAATGATAGGCCTGCCTCGCGTAATTTTTGCCGCTATAATAGTTTTGGGGCAAGAAGAGGGGAGTGTCTACTCCCTTTGAAGTATTGTGTTGTTTAGAAATTAAATGAAAGAAAGGAATTATCATGTTTAAGCAATTAGAAGCGTCAGATAATGTCATCGCTCTTAAAGTCAGCGGCAAAGTTACAGCCGACGATATCAAAGGTTATGCGGAAATCCTTAAGGGTCAGCTAAAAGATAAAGATAAGGTCAATGTTTATTGTGATTACACTGGCCTTTCAGATATGACCGCCGATGCGCTGGTAGCAGGTGCAAAAGCTGATCTCACGTTCTTTTCGCATATTAAAAAGCTTAATCGCCTTGCCATGGTTTCGGAAAAGGAATGGATGAAGGCTGTGATGGACTATATTAAGCCCTTGCTGCCAACTATTGAAATAAAGATATTCCCGCCGGAAAAGAGCGGAGAAGCAATGGAGTGGGCGTCGCAAATGCCCAAAGAAACCAAGCAAGCTCAAGGGCCGGCGATTAGTTTTATACCCACCAATCGGGCTGATGCCATTGCTTTCGAGATGGACGGCATTATTTCATCAGAAGAGATGCCCGGCGTTACCGAAAAATTTAATGAGTTTCTTGAAAAACATGACAAAGTACGCCTGCTTGCCAAAATCAAACATTATGGTTTTGAACCTGCTGTTCTTACACAAAAAGGATTGTTTTCAATGAAATTAACCGCTATGCGAAAAGTGGCTCGGTATGCAATTGTCGGTGGCCCGACATGGATGGTCAAAGTTGTAGAAGCAATGAGCGGGATTTTTGACGGCATGGAGATACGGACTTTCAAAGCTGAAGATGAAGCGGATGCGTGGGCATGGCTCGAGGCAAAACCTGCTGAATAAGTTTTCCTATAATCTGGAAAATATTTGGTTCGGTATTGTCCCCGGCTCTTTATCGCAGCCGTTGGGGGATTGAACCGCGGATCGGTTCGCTGAAGACCACGCTGCAAATGAGCGTGCTGCGAAGCAAGAGCCCAGGGGCGATTCGACGTGAGGTCGCCGCCACGGTCCTCGGACATAATCTGGTGCGGCTGCTTATTCACCAAGCGGCCCGACAAACCGACACGCCGTCGCAAAACATCAGCTTCGCCGGAGCGGTAAAAACGATGCTGTCCTTCTCGCCCACACTGGCCGCAGCCGACAAGTCGGAGCAAGACGATATTCGCCGCGTCATGCTCGATCGCATCGCCAGCCAGAGAGACCACCATCCCCCGGGGAGAGTCGAATCACGACTGATAAAACGCGACCTGCACAGATACGGATCGTTGAGAACTTCACGTGCACAGGCACGCATCGACCGCTTAACTTAGGCGCCATTGGGGACGCTCACCTGTTTGTGTCACGATAAACAGGGAAGCGTCCCGAATTGTTCCGGACACCTCAGCAGGCGGAGACACGCACAATGACCTGCTCCACCGGACGATGTTCCGCCTATAATGCAATATGAGGGCGTTCGGGACTCGCTCGAACGGTGAAGACGGGAATTCAGAAAGGAAAAACAGAATCATGATCGAAGTGGAAAAAAAGAATGAAGGAAAAGTTATCGAAGTCAAGGCGACTGGTAAGCTTAGCAAGGAGCACTACGAGCAGTTCGTGCCGGAGTTCGAGCGCCTCGTGCAGAAGTGCGGCAAGATCCGCGTGCTGTTCGAGATGCATGACTTCCACGGCTGGACGGCCGGGGCTCTGTGGCAGGATATCAAGTTCGATCTGAAGCATTTCAGCGACATCGAACGCCTGGCCCTGGTCGGCGATAAGAAATGGGAAGAGGGCATGGCGACCTTCTGCAAGCCTTTCACCAAGGCCAAGATCCGCTACTTCGACCAGGCCGAAGCCGATGAGGCCCGCCAGTGGCTCGAATCCGACTGAGCATCCCGCGCCGCAACGGCTGGGGCGATCGCCGCAGCGGACGAAAAATGGGCCGAAAGTCCCTTGCCTTATTATGAGGCACATAGTTATGGATCTTACCCGCATCCATTTCTTGTGCCGGACGCCATCTTTCCTGAAAAACCGCTCATGACATATTGATAGTATGTCATATACATGATTCCGATCGGTCTTACGTCGTGAACGGCGCTTCACTTGCCGGCCGCGATCTTCACGCCGGCCAGGTAGATGCTGGTCTTGCCTTCGTGGCTTGAGTAGTAACTGACCCACAGCACGCCGTCATGCCATAGCAGACCGGGGTAGCTTGTGTCGCCTCCGCTTGGCAGTTTCAGGACGGCGCCGATCTTGCCGCGGTCCATATCGAGAGTGAACAGTGCGGTGTGCACTTTGGGTTTGTGAAACCGCCCCGAGCCGATCCACACCCCCGACGGCAGTGGGATCATGTTCGGCCCGCCGACGAACTTGCCCAAGTCCCGCCATTTCCATTTCTTGTACGGCGGACGCGACCGCCCCACCAGCGCCGATCCTCTGCGGCGCTGCAGGCAATAGGCCGTTCGGTCGGGGGCGAACCGCAGCGTCGCCTCGTTGGGGGCGCCCTTGCCGCACATCGGCGACAGCAGCGTTCGATAGTCAAGCCCGTTGTCGGTGACAAGGAGCCTGGTCTTGCCCGGATAGCTGTAGTCCACGGCGTATCCCCTGGCCCCGCGCCACGTGATGCGCCATATCCATCGCTTCGGATCGCCGACCAGCTTCGGAGCGGTCCATGAAACGCCGTCCTTCGAAAACGATACGAAGCTGCCGGTGGGCGCCGACTCGCGAGCCTTTCGCGGCGCGGCGCCGCCGAGGATCATCAGCCGCCGGTCAGGCATTGCGGAGATCTTGGCATCCCGCAGGTCCATGCCCTTCCTGGCCAACAGAGCCGCCGGCTTCCAGGTCTTGAAATCGGCGGAGACCAGCACGCGGATCTTCCCATCCGGCGAGACGTGAGCATCGGCCTCGCGGAAAACGCAGTAGGTCCGCTCCTTAAAACGGATCAGATCGGTGAAGGCGTTGTGCCTGCCCTTGTCCCAGATCTTCTTGGCCGACAGGAGTTTCATCGTCACGCCGGGTCCCGGCTGGGCGGTCGATCCGGTCCGGCACAACAACGCCAACGCAACGAACGCCAGCAGGAACATCCGACCCAACGGCGGATTGTACGAATATCTCATCGTGTTCACTCCCTAATGCTATATGGTTGACTTCGGCAAGTCGCGAGTATTCGTCCCAGAAATACAGGCCAGGTTGGGATCATCCATACAGTGCGGCGCCTGCGAGGGAGATCCCTTGCGAAAATCCTGATTAACTGTGGGCGCCGCCCCATTCACCGTGATCCTGAATGGGATGTCATCCCCGACCAAACAGCTTCCGCTCGGCCGGGCGGCCCGGAATCGCATAATAGGCCAATTCGCCCGCCCCGGCAACGACAAATTACGGGGCCCATCCAGTCGCTCGCAGAGTCAGCGACAATAGAACTTCCGATTGACAGCCTCGGGATATCGATTAAAATAGAACCTGCATATGAAGACCTCTTCGCTGTCGCATATGCGTTCTCTGTCGAAGGTCTGCATACATATTCGAAACCAGAGCCGGGCGAATCGATGAGCAAGCCAACAAAATCCGGGCCGCGTCGGAGGCCGAGCCCACCCGCCTCGGGCGAACGTGTCGGCCCCAGTCGGGCCGGGAAGGTGAGGATCGTTTTCGTCGGGGCGATTCTGCTCGTCGCCGCGTGCGGCGCCCTTGTTCTTGTGCTGTTTCCCGGAGCCTTCGGCGAACCCCGGACCCAAGGTCTCGGCGACGCTCAACCGGACGGACCGCCCCCCCCGCCCCCTAAGGCGGTCGCCGCCGATGATCTGCGGGCCAGGCGGGAGGCGTTGAGAAAAGAGACTTTCGACGCGGTCCGACAGTTGATGGCGGATTTCCCGAGAAGCTCCGACCCGATCGGGTTGATGGCGATGCTGCACGGTCAATACGGCAACTCCGCAGAGGCGACCAACTGGTGGCGAAAGTGCCTTCAACGGGACCCCACACGGGTGGACGTGTACTTGGCTCTGGGTCTGATCGCCATGAAAAACGGCGAGTATCACAAGACCTTGGATCTGTTGGGCAAGGCCCGGGATATCGACCCGAATTTGCCCGGCGTACACGGCCGCTGCGCCGAAGCGCTCCTGGCGTTGGGAAAGCCCGACGAGGCGCTGGCGGCGCTGGCCAGGGAGATCAAGGTATCACCCGGGACCCGCATTAACGATGTTTTGCTCGCCCGAGCGCATCTTCAGAAAAAGGAGTACGCCAAGGCCAGGGACGCCTACGCCAGGGTGGCCGAGATGCAGCCCGGCGAGTCCATAGAGTACTACAAGCTGGTCACCACGGCGTACTACGGACTGACGACTTCATGCACGAGGCTGGGCCAAAGCGATAAGGCCGGGGAGTACATGGAGAAGTTCAAGAAGCTGCAGGCCGAGGAGAGCAGACTCGTAGCCCTGCAAAGAACAGCAGCGTATAAGCGGGTTTACGAAGCCCAGGTCCTGGCCAGGACGCTAACCGATGCCGGGCGGGTGTACTCTGGACACCGAGAGTTTCTCAAGGCCGAGAAGCACTGGCTAAGAGCGGCGGAGATCGCCCCTTCAGACACCGCTTGCCGTCAGCAACTGGCCAACCTGTACTCGCGATCCGGTCGCCCGCGCAAGAGCCTGGAGATGTGCGAGCAACTCATGGAACTCGCCCCTAAGAACGTAAGTCATGCCCTGATGAGGGGCTTTCTTCTGGCCAGACTTAAGCGATTTGACGCCGCCGAGGAGGCCATGCGAAGGGTAATCGACCTTGCGCCGATGCGCGCGGTGGGCTACCGATCCCTGGCGAGGTTCCTTCTGTTGCGCAACAAGAAACTCCCCGAGGCCGCGGCGGCCGCCCGGAAGGTAGTCGAACTGGAGCCGACGGCCGACCACTACTCCCTGCTCGGCGAAGCGTGTCACCGAAACGGCGACCACGCCGGGGCTCTTGCGGCGGCCAAGCGGGCCGCCGAACTGGCCCTGAACAACTCGGCAGTACGTTGAGAAAACCGGGGACGCTTCCCTGTTTATCCGAACGACAACAGGTCAGCGTCCCCAGTTTATTCTCTATTAACGGGCGTTTAGAACGGATTGATCATCGACGGGACCTGGGCGGTGCCCCAGATGCGTGCTTCCTGTATGAAGCAGTTTTCGGGCACGTCTATGCAGTGGACCAGCGTGCGTGCGAACTCCTCGGCCCCGGGGAATCCCTCCAGCCAGTCGTCGTCAATTCCGGCGGCCTGGCAGAAATTCGTGCGCGCCGCGCCGGGTACGAACATGGTGGCCTTTCCGCCCCAGGCGCTCATCTCCACGTGCAGGCACTTGGTCAGCCCGACGAGTCCGGCCTTGGCGGCGGTATAGACACCGAACGCCGGCCAACTGTGGTAAGCGCACGCCGACGTAACGGTCACGATATGCCCCTTGCCGGCATGCTTCATCACCGGCATCACTTCACGGGCGCCCTTCATGACAGAGATGATGTTGATGTCCATGACCTGCTGGATCTCATCGTCGGTCATCTCGTCGATGTTGGCTATCTTCACCCCGGCGCCGTGATTGAGCACGAGCACGTCAATCGCCGCCCACTTGTCGGTCACCTCGGCGATGAGCTTCCTCCAGTCCTCGGTGACGCAGGCGTCGGCCTGGACCGCCATGAGGTTGTCGCCGGCGCCGAGATCCGCTTTGGCGGCCTCCAGGCGGTCGGCGCTGCGACCGGTGATGGCGACCTTCGATCCCATTTCCAGCAGCATCCGCGCTGTCTCGAGTCCGAATCCGCTCGATCCGCCGGTAATGACAATGACCTTTCCATCCACGTAATGTTTCATGTGCTGTTTTCCTTTATTCAGTTGGTGAGATCGAATCGGCTCCGACGTGAACACGGCGGGCGGTACGTTCGGCGAGTACTAACTTATCCCATACCAGTCATCCGTTCAAGATGCAACTCAGCCCGACAGGACCTCGCCGCAGAAATCGGCCGCATACCGAGAAGTAAGTGAGGCGTTTTCCTTGTGGTCATATGGAAAACGGCCTGATAGGATTGAGTGCGAAGTCAGGTGGAGAGAATCTATGTGGGTGCGAAAACCGGACGAAGAACTGGCGGCTGAGGAGCAAGAGCGCAAGAAAAAGGCCAAGCGTCTTTGGCCTCGACTGAATCCTCTTCGGCCCGTCGCGGCCGGAGTGGCGATCTACTTGCTGTTCTCAATACTGACACATCTGGGGGCCCCAAGCAAGTTCAGCAATCTGCCTCGACATGGGCCGACTCTGTGGGATGCGCTTGAGTTCTGGTTTCCATTGGGCTTCCTGGTGGGCTTCATCGGAGCCTACGTGATTCAGTTCTTCCGAATGATGTCCATGGCCGATGCTGTGACCACGATGTGTCCGAAATGCCACAAGGTCGAAGGCGATGAGCCTCCCTGCCAGTGCGGCTTGCCTCGTGAGCCGATTAACTGGTGGCGCTGGATGGAAGACGACGATGGGAAGGCAAACGCCAAAACTAAATAGGGACGCTCACCTATTTTCACCGGCAATAAACAGGTGAGCGTCCCCAATTAACTAAATGATACCCGTCGCGAGGCGGACCATTGTTTCGTAGTTGGCCATCGTGGTCGGTGTAATTTCCCGGCCGTAAGGACTGGCCGACGGCATCAGGACAAAGCCCCTGCCCTCACCGGACGAGCCGTCGCGAAGTGACGCCGCTGCGACACGCTCGAACTGGTCGGGCGGCATCGCTTCTATGTCGCGGATTTCGATATTCCCGAACAGCACCATATCGCGGCCATACTGTTTTCTTACGTCGGCGAGGCTCACGTCGCCGACCGGCGGCGGCTCGATCGGATCCAGCGCCGCGGCGCCGGCGGCCAGGATGTGCGGCAGGATGTTGGCCAGTCGTCCGTGGCAGTGGATGCGCGCAAATCCGCCGGAAGCGTCGATGCTCCGGACCATCGACCGATCGTAGCCCACCACGTAACGCTCGAACAGATGCGGAGGCAGGTACGGTTCGGAGGCGTACTCCGGCCCGTAAATCCGCCACAGCCGACCGGGCGCCTCTCGGGCGACAGTCTCTGTGCGTTGCCAAAGCCCTCGGGCGAACTTCTCGATCAGTCTGGCGAACAGCGCCTCCTCGGTCATCGCCGCGATGGTGTAGTCGCCCATGCTGAGCAGTTCGGCGGCCAGGCAAAGCGGATCAGGCGTGTCGATCATTACGATGCCGCGATCGCCCAGTTTCTCCTCGGCCTCCAGAATCCCCGCGACGTTCGGGGTGTAGTCGAACACCGCATCGGGCAGTTCCAGGAACGCCTTGAGATCGTCGAGATCCTTGAGCAGATGCTCAACCGTCCAGACGGTGTCGATATCCCGATCGCGCCGCGTCAGCGATGTCATCTTCCGCCCGCCGCAGCGCAGCGTGGTGCGGACAAACTTCGAGCCGTCTTCCTGATACTCCCGTCGGCTGAAAAACTCGTCGCGCGGATTGTGCGGCGCGGGGATCAGTTCGGGCGAGCGCATGCGGATCAGGTCGGTGCGGTCCTCGGCCAACTGAAGCAGCGGTCGCCAGGACGGCGAGTTGTAGATATTGAACTCGTCGGGGTCGTCCGGATCGACGTCGAACCCGCCGATTTCGTAGAAGTTCACCGCGGGGCGGTCCACCGCCCGTCCCTGCAGCGTCGCGATGAGTCTCTCTCTTCGATTCATACGCAACCCCGGTCGGAAGATCGCACAGCCGCCGGAGACACTGCTAACTGACGCAGACCCGTCCTCTTGAGGGCTTCTTGATGTCGCCGGGATTCCTTATCGGATTTGTGTCCGGATTGACCTCGGGCTTCTTCTTCGGCCTGGGGTCGGGCTTGGGTTCGATTTCCGGTTTCGTCTTCGGCTCGGTTTTCGGCTGCTTGTCCGGTTCAGGCTCAGGTTCAGGTTCCGGCATCGTTCCCGGTTCGACCTCCGGCTGCGGCTCGGGCCGCTCTTCGATTATGTCGGAGCTGGCGGGCCAATGCCCGGTCTCCAGCCACGGCGTCACGTAGGTCGAGACGAAATGCGGTTGTGTCGTGGAGAAATGCGCCCCGGCTCCCTGGAGCATCGCCTCGCTCAGGGGCGCCTGGTAGAGTTTCCGGTAGGCCTGTTGTTTTTCTTCATTGCCCGACATGTCGGGAACGTTGAAGCCGGTGAGTCCGGCCGACGGACCGTGGGCGCCTCCGACGTTCCCCAGCACCGTTGTTACCAGTCCCAGGAGCACAAGATCGTCGCGGTTGTAGAAGTTCACGACCCCGTTGGAGCATCGCTTCAGGGCCTTGGACATGTCGTGGTTGCTGGAGATGCTGGCCGACAGGAGCACCACGCCGTCGATCTTCCTGTCTTCGGGCAGCGCCGCGGCGGCCATGACTGCGATTCCCCCTCCTCCGCTGTGTCCTATGATGTGGACCGGCCTGTCGGGGTAGTTGTCCTGGTATTCCATGATTCGCTGGGCGACTCTGTCGCCGGCGAGGTAGTTGCCGATAAAATCGATCTGGTTGACGACCAGCCCCAACAGCGGCAATGGTCTGCCCCAGTGCCATATCTGCAAGCTCCTGTCGACCCCGGCGGCGTCGAGCCCGTCGCGGATATCACGATTGGCTCCGGATTCGCCCTCGATTCCCGGAAGTATGACCACAAGTCCCGCGTCGAGCTTCTCGGGGGTCGAGAACGCCGCGTTGTTCTCGCAGCCGCACATAATCGATATCGCCAGCAAGGCCGGGCAAATCGCCAGTGGTTTTGTCATTGGTGTTTCTTTCTTCTGTCGGTCTACGACGAGTCAAGGCGAAGCAAACACCGTTGGAGTGTACAAAGCGGGAGCCTGTCTGCAAGAAAAACTCCGACAAGAGTGAGAATGGAAATACTCCTTTGATCTTGATACTCCGGCTTGCACGCAATAATATCGTGTTTCGCGACTAACAACAAACAACCCGTTGAGAGCACAAAGGAGAATCCCATGAGTACTCGTCGAAGTTTCCTGCAAAGCGTCGGCGCAGTCGGCGGCCTTAGTCTTATCAGCCCCCTGCTGGGCTCGGCCCAGAGACCCGCCAGAGCCGCAAAGGCCAAATACATGGGCGACTTCGCGGCGCCCAAGCTGCCTACGGTCAAGTGCGCGTTCATCGGCGTGGGCGCCCGCGGAAGCGGACACTGCAACGACATCGGCAAGATTCCCGGCACGAAGATTGTCGGCGTCTGCGATCTTCACAAGAGCCTGGCCGAGCGATTGGTCAAGGGCGCCAAGGCCAAGGGACACGTGGGAGCCAAGGCGTATTTTGGCGGGCCGAAAGAGTATCTCAGGATGCTCAAGGAGACCAAGCCCGACGCGGTGTTCATCTCGACGAACTGGAATGCGCACGCCGAGCACTGCATCGAGTCGATGAAGGCCGGAGCGCATGCGTTCTGCGAAGTTCCGATCGCGGTGACCATCGACGAGATGTGGAATATCGTCGACACCTCCGAAGCGACCGGCAAACACTGCATGATGATGGAGAACGTGAACTACGGCGCTGACGAACTGCTGTTCCTGAACATGTGCCGCAAAGGCCTGCTGGGCGAGCTCCTTCACGCCGAAGCGGCT
>Ga0180435_10007583_pt1 | contig 10326 bp, 7 predicted proteins | sample SS_ome_3_FD_132467 | JGI IMG/M metagenome (GOLD analysis project Ga0180435, IMG submission 132467) | Hypersaline lake sediment archaeal communities from the Salton Sea, California, USA - SS_3_S_1 metaG | ecosystem: Environmental > Aquatic > Non-marine Saline and Alkaline > Hypersaline > Sediment... | reverse complement strand
TCGGCAGTGGAAAGGAACGACGCAGTGGCGCCGAGGTCTCCCACCAGTTCTTGGAGCGATTCGATCTCAGCCAGGGAACTGAGCCCGCCCCGATGACTGTTTACGTCCTGGGCGGTGTAGCGGAAGTTCTTGAGCTTGCCGGGCGACGTATAGGCCTGCAACGATTCCAGGAAAGCCTTGGTCTCGTCGAGCCGGGTACGGAGCTTCTGCGCCTCCTGCTCGGCCAGCAGGTTCCGGCCCCAGAAAAGCAGACCGTTTTGCAGGCTCTGCTGCAGGAGCACCAACTTTTCCACCGATTCGGAGATGCCCTTCTGCAACTGCTGAACTGGCTCATCCTTCCCCTGAGTCACCAGTTGGGCCATGCCGGGCGTGAGACTGAGCAGTTCAAACAATGCCTTTAGTGCCGGCAGGTTCCAGTCCTTGGGCCGTTCGATGTGCTTGAATTGGGTGAGTTCATCCACGCCGGTTCCGGCCAATTGCGGCAGGCCGGTGGCGTCGAACTTCTTGCCCGGGATGGCGAGAACTAGATCGCCGGAGTAGACCAGTACGGCCAGCACGACCGCAGCCCATTCCGGCTCCAGACGCTGTCCGTCCTTGTCCATATATTCGACGCCCTTGTCGTCTTGAATCAGCTCGGATCGGTTGACTACCTGGCCGTGGCCCTTCTTCTTGAGCAGGCCAACGACGTGTTTGGCGTACTTCGATTTGCACGGATCGAGTCGTTCACCATCGAACAGCTCCAGTGCATCAAGCACTGCCGTGGCTTGTTTTGTACGGTTCTGACCGGCAACAGCTCGCAGGGCATCTTGCGCCGCCTGATCCCGGTTGGCCCCGGTGATGAGCACGGAGAAACAGGGGTATTCGGGTGCCTGATCCTGGAAATGAGCGCCGAGACAAATGCCGCCGATAGTGTTCACCAGGTCGCGGAAGTTGATGCGCTCGTGGGAGCCGAGCCCGGACAGTTCCCGAATCGACTTGCCCTTGGCCCATTCGGGGAGCGACTTGGTGCGCCCCTGATAGGTGACTTCGAAGGCATCTGTCATGTGCTTTTGCAGCCACTGCACCAGGTCCCGTAGAAAATGGGATGACTTCGACTCGTATGTAGATTTGGCGTGTCCCGACGAGGTTGAGGCCAAGTCTAGGGCAGCGGCGTAGTTTTCGAGCGCGGCGCGGAATTCGTCGTCTGAGTTAGTAAGCCGTAGGAACAGCTCGTCGGCTTTCTTCTCGTCCTTGAAATGGGGCGCATCGAATGGTTGGATGAAATAGAGGTAGAAGTCTCTCGGCGGTACGGCCGTGGACCGCTCGTTGGGCGCGCCGAAGAAAAGGTAGCCTTGGCGCGCGGCCTTACGGTCCAGCCACTCCAATTCGTGCTGCCAGATCTTGTAGCCGGTAACGTAGGTTTGGTCCGTACACTCCATGACCCGTTTCAGGGCTTCATAGTAATAGCGATCGAGCTGGGAGGAATCGAGACTCTCGGCTCGTTTCTCGATCAGCGCGTCGAAGTCGTCGGTCTTCTTCAGATCGAGATAGAACTGCCGGTTGTCGGGATTTGAGGAAATGAATTGCCCGCTGACAGTCTTGTGGATTTCTCGAAGGACGGTTTCCACTTGGGAGAGCAGATCGTCGGCAGGATCGCCGCCCAATTCTTCGATGCCCGGTTGATATAGGCAGAGCCCGTCACGCAACTCGCCGGCCGTCGCGCCCAGCGTGGCGTAGATGTCACCGGTGGTGAGCCGATGAACCGACAGGGCATGGATAAGCCGCAGTGCCATGGGCTTGTAGGCCGGGCGCGTGAATGCTTGCTGAATGCGGGACTCCAATACTTGGCTGCAGTCGATGACTGCCTTGATATCGGGTACAGCCCGGAAGGACGGGTTCTCGCGCAGATTCGTCCAATAACTGTCGTAGGCAATCAGACCGGGCCGATCGTCCGGCATTTCCTGGTCGAGCATCTTCTTCATGGCCAAAGACAATGTCTTGAGCACTTCGCGTTTCTCCACCGCGGTCACACGCTCGAAGGTGTCGATGTAATCGGGATGCACCGGGAAGAGACGAACGAACTCGTCCATGCGCTCGTTCATGTGGCCGTAGAATTTGCCGAAAGGCGTGAGGTACTCGCGTATCTTGGCCTGCTGCTCACCGGTCTTTTTGAGCAATCGCTCGGCGACCACGAACTTCACGTCTTTGCGGGCGATGAGGACTTGCTCGAAGCGATCTTTCACCCGACGGATGCTGTCGGCCACAAATGAGAAGCGGGGGCTGTCGAAGATGGCTTCCTGGACGCCGGCCATGAAACGGAATCGCAGGTCTTTGCAGACCTCGCCGATTTCACGGAGGAAGTTCAAGTCCAGGATAAGCTCCTGATCCTTACGAGTGCGCAGGTAATCAAGCAGCTCGTCTACCACGAGCAACAGACCGTGGTCTGGTAGCTCCTTGTGAAATGCCGTCATCATTTCTTCGAAGGAGCGTTTGTTGCTCGACACCTTGTCGGCAGCGGGGAAGCTGTAGCTCACGCCCATCGCGCTGAGATGCTCTTCCATTTCGGCCACGAGGATGTCCCGAAGCGACATGGTAGTGGCCCCGATCTCGGTACGGACTACCTTGAACCGGCCGCCAATCTTCCCGACAGCATCCGCCACGGCCGCGTTCTTAAGGCTGGCGCCGAGGTCGGGGTTTTCCGCAAGCCCGGAGATCACCGACATAAGGTGAGACTTACCTGTGCCGTAATTGCCGACCACCAGAAGGCCTTTGTTGTCGGTTTGCTCCTCGAACTGCAACTGAGGAATGACCAAGCTCACCAGTTTCTCAGCCATCTCATCGGAGATGACATAAGTCTCGACGAGCTGGCGGGCCGCAGTGGCTTCGTCGGCGTCGCGCAGTTGGACCACGGACTCGATGGGTTCAAAGTGGATCAGGTCACCGTATTTCATCGCGTCTGTTCCCTTGCAGAGGAATCTATTGTGTTCATGTCGTCGCTTCCAGGCTCGCTACAAGAAGATCACGCTTCGGATAGCACCTATACTCCGGGTGAGTTGGGGCAGCATAGGTCAATGAATCTTCAGTCAAGGCGCCGTTCCATGCCGCAACCACAGTCTTGTTGCGCGAGAGTCCCTGAAGGAGCCGAAGCGGGTCCTGTTTCAGGCGAACAGCGAATATGACTTCAGTGTTGTCAAGCAGAATCATCTCGTCATCGCCATTGCCGACGATATCACGAAGAAGTCGCGGCAATTGCAGAGCCCGTTGTCGCTCAGTCAAGTCCAGCATTTGGCGGCAAAGCTCAAGATTGACACTGACCAGGGGTGCGCCGGTGCGATCCCGAATATCCTGAAGCGCGATGGTCTTGCCGGCACTCGCCGGCGCAACGACCAACAGCAGCCGGTAGTAGAGCGCAGCAGCCTGCTTGACCTTTCGCATGATCTGATCGGCAAGCGGTTCCGGCATTACCTTTCTCCCTCAGACTTCGCGTCCCCAGTTCGTGTCTCCTCTAACCAACGATCGATGGCTTCCTTACGAAAACGCCAATGACGCCCCACTTTTTGAGAAGGAATTTTGCCTTCCCGGACAAGTTTGTAGAGCGTTGAAGTCGAGATCTTCAGGTAGACGGACAACTCGTCGATGGTCAGAACGTCGCCGGGTGTGTCGTTCATCGGAAGCGGTTCCCTGGGAGTCCCACGGAGGTTCATCCAATTGCGCAGTAACAGCCCAATAGTTTCCAGTTAATGGCAGTTGCTGTCAATTGCACCCCCTCGACAGATGGGTGCCATGTGAATTGCCGAGAGACAATGGCCAGTCAAGCAATCTGGCAAAGGCGAGAGCAGAAAGGCTCGGAGCACCCCTTATTGGCCCTGCGCCTTCCAGCGCGAGCCCTTTGGGTGTTTGCAGCCCCAGCGCCGGGTTTCTTCGTAGCGGGCAAGATTGACCAGGGCGCGGCGGCCGCGGAGTCGGCAACCGCAGATACCGCAGTTGAGCTTCCGGCCGCCGCGCTTTGTCTTGCGGACACGGACGTATCGGCATCGCGAACAGATCTCAACGCGACGTCGGATGCGTTCGTCGTTGACGTGGCGCCCCATGGTCAGGGCGATCGCCAGGGAGATCGTCTTCTGGTTTAGATTGTCACCCGGGAGTTTGATCATCGGATCAATCCCAGGATGCGACCCTGGTTCCACATGCGACGCCAGCGGCGGCCGCCGTCTGCGCTACTTCTAGTGGCGGCTACTCCAATATTCAGGAATTACACGGTACAGACACAGAGACAAAGAGTAAATCGCCGCCACGACAATTGCGAAACCAATGAACCTCGTATCTGCATATTCATGTCGCATGAATACCCGTGGTGACGCCGTCTGCAAGTACACAAATCTCGATGCGCCAAGAATTGTCGCTACAATGCCACCCGCACATGCTCCGGCCATGATTCCCATTATGTAGAATCCGAGACTCTGCAGTAGCGTTCTGGGCAGAGTGAGAACTGTCGACCGGGTCCAGGCGGATGTGCACAATCGTACGAAGACGAACGCAAGGGTAAGACTAGCGGTGTTGCGAGCCATTTGCATGTGGTCCGCTCCTCCCCAGTGGCTTAACAACAACACTGATCCAACTGGCAAACTAGCATCAACTGCCGCAAATATCATATGACGGACACGGTCGTTTACAGCAATCAACCTTGGCCACAACATGATGTGTATAGCGAACCAGTAGCAGGCAAGGATAACAGCAACCACCGGATAAAGGAGAAGGGCAACGGCAGATTGCAGAATCGAAATACCGTCGACAAAGGCTAGGATCATGCCCATCTGGACAAGAGCTGTACAGAAGACAACGAACAGACACACAGAGAGTTCGGAGGGAGATACGATGTTTGTTGTCCGTCCAGGAGTACGTGGTGAGCTTGCCAGTTCAGACACCTTGTAGGTCGAGGGCAAAAACGCGGCCCTGGCGTCGCAAACAGACGTGAGAAACCCTCGAACTTTTTCAAACGCTTTCCTGATGTCTCCGCCAAATGAAACGTACACCACCCCATCTAGATTGCTATATCCAGCTACGCCGTCCTGTCGGAGAATACAGAGAGTGCTCTGCCTTTCTTGCACGCCTCGCCAGCGGCCCACTTCATCCAACACGTTTGGCGCGCCACTTTCACCGCGATTGTCTGGCGTGACGAGCGCTATGGCACAGTCCGCCCATTTCATTGCATCGCCAACGCGTTCGTCAATCGTTCGCGCTGTATGGGGAGGGAAGTCCGCCACAACCCGCGCGTCGATCCCCATTTCCGTTTTACGGAGCCATGCCAATAGGGCGTCGCGATGTCGATTGGCTCGCTGACCACCGTAGAACAGGAGCACCCTGAGGTCACGTGATCCTGCGCCAGGGTCTTCAATCGTGAACGTTGCCATCTTACCCCCAACTCTTCGAATGCGAAGCAAAAAAGGTTGCTCGCCCGATCCCCGCTATAAACCAGCGCATGCGCCCCGAAAAGGGATCAGTTAACCGGCTGGTTTGACTGGTGGTTTGTGCTGCTCAGTCGCTTCCACTGGAGATGCGACCTTGACGTGTCCCCGTGCACAACCCTCTTCATAACCATTCTATATTTTGAGATGCCACAAGTGGTTGCAAGAGGAGGGTTGCGCGGTTTGAATCCCAGGCGGCCATCGTACGCGGAACCCCGGTGCCGTTGAAGAGGGGGTCACCAGCCGTTTTTTATGGCGACGTTGCGGCGAACAGAAACCAGGCAGCTTGATCGCGTAACCGGAATGTCGGTCCGGGCGGTTGCGCGTGAGCACACCAACGGGAACGATACTCATCAACAGCCCCTTAGACTTGGCCTGTGCGAGTCCAGTTCCACCAGCACCCCTCGCCACTCGAGGAAGAGCCGACGTAGGTGCAATCCTCGTCGTCGCTGCCGGCGGGCAGCTTGTTGAAACGTGTACCGCGAACACGGTACTGCACGTTGACGTTGGTGTGCTCGACGAGGAACGTTGCCTGGCCCATATCGGTCGTGATGTACTCGGCGCGGAGTTCACACACGGACGGTGCCAGTTTTGTCCAGCTGCTGCCGCTGCCCCGCTGAATCCACGCCTTGGCCGTGCGGGGCTCGACCCAAGACGCTGTGTCGCCCGCCTGTGTGTCGATATGAAGTGTCACCAGGTAACGCCCCGTTTGTGTGATGGACAATTCATAGGACGATACCGAGAAGGCGCTATCCGCCAGATCAATCGTATTGAGATGCAGTGTTGCTTCTTCAGTGGAACTGTCGACCGTCTGATCGGAGTAAAGACAGGCCTGCCAAGTCAGTAGATCCCCCGAGGACGGATTACTCAACCGAACGAGGGCCCAGTCCGACAACGGGTCTTTCCACAGGACGTGCGCCGAACCGGAGGCACTCGACCTCAGCCACCCCGACTCAAGGACTTCGATATCCGCGTATGTGTGGCTCGAGTCGGCCACGTATAGACGGGCAGGACAAACGCCGGATACGGTCGCCCGGCCGATCGCGCCGGTAGCCAACGGCTCTGACAGGACTACGAAACACCCACGGTGTGCGGCCGTCGGTGTCACACCCCGGAAGGTGGGGCGACGTTTGAACTCGGCCAGGTTGTCCTCAGGTCGAATAATCGGTTCCGCCAAACCCAGCACGTCGAACCGGTTGCGATCTCCCCCCGACTCATTGGCCACCAGGACAATCCCCGAGTCCGGGTAGTACGGCTGAGTCTTTGAACTTTGATCGCGCTGCCGCTGTTTGTAATCCCGAGCCGCATCGATGAACGTGTTGAACGTCGCGGCGGGGATTTCCAGTTTTTGACCGGATTGGACTTTACGCAGATCATCCATGCTCAAATCCCTAGGTCTGCAAAATCACCTTCCTCATAAACCCGCTCGACGTAGGCGGCCACCGGCTGCTTGACGAGCACTTTGGCGGCCGCGTCCTCGGCATCGGCATAGCGAACCCACAACAGCTCCCAGCCGCGTTTGGAGGCGACGGTGATCGGACCGATTTCCAGGTCTTCGACATTCGGGGAGGCGGCAAACTTGAAAGAAATCTCCCAATCGTCCTTGCCCCGTTTGCTGCCCGAAGCACCCAAGAAAAGCACTTCACCGGCTGCGAAGTTACGAAAGGCATCTTCGTTCGTCTTGCCCGTGAGGCTGAACAGTTTGCCTTTGTAGGTATCCGTGACGAGCGCGTCGTCGATATAGTGGGTTTCACCGAAGTTGTAGACGGGCACCGTGATATCGACGCCTTGAACGTCTTCGTGCGTGACCCCGATCGCGCCAGCGAAGTTGGGCGCCACCAGCCCGGGCGCCGGGTAACTTCCCTTGGTTTCCAGGGACTGGGTGATATGCTGGGTACCGCCACCCGTGTCGAAGGTGAAGGTGGATTCCTGCGGATCCTTGACACCGTATTGGGCCGAGACATCCCAGCAGCCGACAGCATCCGACTGGTCGACATGAACCGGGTCGATGCTGTAGGACTGGTACGACAGCCCTCGATAGAAGGCGGGAATCGTCGCCTGCACCAGCGCGTGAACGGCCGCATCGTCGTCGGTGCCGCGCACGATGTACTCGAGGGTGGCCGACGCATTGTTGTCGACGCCCTCGGTGGCGCTGCGGCTGGTCGGTTTTTCGGCGATGCTCATTGCCATACGTTTTTACGCGAACTGAATCCCGCCTTTTTTCGCTTCCTGGACCAGGAGCCCGATGTTGCGGTCGATCTCAGCAACGCGGTCCTTGATCTTGTCAACCGGGCCACCCGAACTGAGTCCCCTGGTGGCGGCCACCGCATTGAACGTGCTCTGCACCTCGATCGCGCCCTCGACACCGCCCAACGCGCTCAGGCCGGCAACCGCCTCCTGCGCCTTGGCGATCAGCGCCTCAGGATCTTCCAGTCCCTCCGGCCCTTTTTTCTGGGCAGCCTTCTCCGAGGTTTCACGCTTTGACTTGGCTTCCGCCAGCGCGTCTTCCCATTCTTTGCGGGCTTCGGCCAGGTCCGACTCGTTGTCGGCCATCTTGGCGGCGTACTCGTCATCGAGTGCCTTGTGGGCGTCCAGGTTCTCCTGACCGATTTGGGCCATGGTCGCCTGGTGCAACTGGGACGACTGACGCCGCCGCCGTTGACGTTCCGCTTCGGCCGCCGCGATTTCACGCTCGTTTTCATTCTGGATGCGCTTGATGGCGGCCTCTTTCTCGCGATCGATCTCCGCATTGACAGTGGCCGTACTCTTGCGGGCCTTCTTGCTGAACAGGCCCTTGATCCACTGCCAGGCCTTGCGGGCGATGGCCACCATGTTCTGCCAGAGGTTGGCGAAGAACGACAGCAAGTTCGACCACAGTTTCTTGAAGAAGGCGGCCGTCTCGACCCAGCCGACCTCCAAGCCGTGCCAAACCACCTGCACGATGGCGATCAGACCGTGCCAGGCGTCGTAGCCGATGCGAATGAAGAAGTTGCGGAAGTTGAGCCAGGCTTTTTCGAGATAGTTGATGCCCCGCTGCCACTCCATCTTCAGGGTGAGCCAGAGGATCTTGGCGGCGAGCGCTATGTCTCCGGCCGCCAGTGCGTCGGCAATCCCCTGGTAGGCGCCGACGGCGTCATCGCGCAACACGAGGAACTTCTCGCCGAGCCAGGCCAGCGCCTTACCGGCCATCCCGGTTGCATAAAGGATGTACGCACCCAAGGCGGCGAAGGCGGCAATCACCAGCCCGATGGGGGACACCAGAACGGCAATCACCGCAGCGATGATTTTGAAGACGGCAATAGCGGCCGTCACCACCGAGATGATCCCACCGATGGCCGTCGCCAGGGCGCCGAACACAAAACCGAGTGTCACCAAGGCGGCGCCGACCCCCATCACGACGAGGATCACCTGCATGGCGGTAACGATCAGTTGTTTGTGGTTCTTGACCCACTGGGTGATCGAACCGGCCGCCTTGCCCAACCAGTCGGCCATGTCGGACAGCGGTTGCGCCAGGGAGTCGCCGATGGCAATGGCGATTCCCTCGACGGCCGAATACAAGCGCCGAAAAGCACCGCCGATGCCGCTGTCCATGACCTGCGCCGTCTTATTGGCAGTGCCGGTTGCGCCGTCGATCGACTTGTTGAGGCGATCGAACTCGGCGGCCGTCAGTTTGGCGCCGCCCGCGATCGCCCGCATACCGAAGATTCTGTTGAAGATCTCCAGTTTCTTGGCGTTGGGCATCCCGTCGACCGCCTGCCCCACGTCGCGCAGGATATCGGAGACGTTGCGCAAGTCGCCGCCCGCGTCCGCCACGGAGACACCCAGCGCTTCGACTTGCCCTCGGATGGCCGGATCGGCCAACCGCAGCAGAATGTTTTTCATGGTGGTGCCGGCCATCGAACCCTTGATGCCGAAATTAGCCAGAGCGCCCAGCGCTTTGGCAGTCTCTTCCAGAGTCAGCCCGTACTCGGCGGCGACCGGGGCCGTGTATTTCATAGCCTCGCCCAAATCGGTGAGCGTTTGCGCCGAGTTGTTGGCGGTGGCCGTCATCACGTCGGCCACGCGCCCCATCTGATCGGCCTCCAGGGAGAACGAACGGAGGGTGTTGGCCGCGATGTTCGACGCCTCGGGCAGTTCGGTGCCGGTGGCTCGCGAGAGATCGAGTACCGAGGCGATGGCCGCGTCGATCTGTTTGGGCGAGAAACCGGCGCGACCCAGTTCCAGCATGCCGGCCGCCACTTGCGCCGCCGAGAACGAGGTCGTCCGACCGAGATGCTTGGCCTTTTCTGTGAGCATATCGACCTCACGGCCGGTCGCGCCGATCACCGCTTGGACGGCCCGCATCTGATCATCAAAACCGGCAAACACCTTGGTGGAGATTGCCAACGGCGCGGAGGCGGAAATCCCCACCGACAACATTCGCCGTCCCATGTTTTTCAGCTTGTCGCCAAAAGCCCGCACTTTCCCCTCGGCCCGTCGCAATCCGCGCACCAGCTTGGTGTCGTCGGCGAACAGCTCGACGAAGGCGCGGCCGGCTCGAATTGCGGAGGAGGAGACTGCCATCAAGATCCCTCATGTGACTTCCGAAGGGTCTGTCTGATGGTTGCGATCAGGGCGTTGTCGTGGATCTCGTCCATGCCGCCCCCTTCAGGACCGAAAGCCTTTGCAAGGGCGTCCGCGCCGAAGCATTCCTTAAACCTAACTTGAAATGCAGATTCGCATTTAAGTTGTCGCGACACAAGGCTTTACGATCATTTCGAAATGCGCGCTTTCTGGAACAGTGCATACGTCCCGCGCAGAGAGGGTTCGCAACTATAAGCGATCAATCGGTTTGCATGAATCCCAGATTTATTTTCGTGGAACGGTTTCTGCATTTCGAATC
>Ga0180435_10007581_pt1 | contig 10326 bp, 16 predicted proteins | sample SS_ome_3_FD_132467 | JGI IMG/M metagenome (GOLD analysis project Ga0180435, IMG submission 132467) | Hypersaline lake sediment archaeal communities from the Salton Sea, California, USA - SS_3_S_1 metaG | ecosystem: Environmental > Aquatic > Non-marine Saline and Alkaline > Hypersaline >... | reverse complement strand
GTTCCAGGGGGTGCCTGCCGAAAGGTGGATTTCGACCGGAGAGGTGTCGGTATGACGATGCGGGAAAATCCGGTCGAAGCGCTGACGATCATCAACCCAGGCTCCCCTCGGAAGAGCTTGCTCCCCTATGGAGCCGTTGCTGCGGCAGCGCTCGTTGCGATCTACTACTCGCGCAGGCAGAGGGGTCAGGGCGACGAGCGTTCATGGGCGATGCTCGGGGCGATGAGCCTTACGACGGCGTTCGCCTGCCACATTTTCCTGGGCAAGAAAGCGCCTTCAGAGATCACAGAAAACCCACGGCGCAAGTACTACGTTCGCGTCGTCGGAATGCGCGAAGTGTATCCGAAGCCCGACAGCGACTACTACCCCGGCGGATATTCTCTCAAGCAGGCGCAAACATTTGCTAGAATGGGCTCAAAAAAGGGCGAACCGAGAAAAGTACTTCGAGGTGGTCCCGGCGGGAAGCACGTTCGGACATACGAGGATGGCAAACGAGCCTGGCCGACGACGGCGGCGCAGGCGAGTAAATTGTATCCTTCGGAAAGACCGAGGGATCTGAGAAACTGAGGGAGGGTGTCGCGATGGCGACCATCAAGAAGAACGCGAAGAAGACCACCAAAAAGACCACCAAGAAGGCCTTGACCTGGGGCAAGGGCGTCGTCCACCCCGTCCGTAAGACTGCGTGCGGCGGTCGCCCGATGAGCCAGCGCGACATGAAGCTCTTCACGAAGATGGGCAAGCGTCGCGCGGGCGTCACCCCGACCATGGTCAAAGAGGCCTACGGTCAGAAGAAGGCGGCGAAGAAGCCCGCCAAGAAGAAGACTGTCGCCAAGCGGAAGCCCGCCGCGAAGAAGAAGACCACGGCGAAGAAGAAGACGCCTGCGGCCAAGAAGCACATCGGTCGCAAGGGCTCATCGACCAAGCGGCGCCTCGGCTCGACCGTGACGATCAGCGGTTGCCCCGCTCGCTGCCAGCGCTACGTCATCGTGGATGGTCGGATGCGGTTCCAGTCGTCTTCGCGGCTGCTCACCGGTGCTCGCAAGAAGGTCGAGGCGCTGGTCAAGAAGCACCCGCGCAAGGTTTTTCGGATCGTCGACACGAAGTAGGGAAGCATGCACCCTCAAAACCCTCAGATGATGATGAACCCGCTGGCGGGTGCGCTCGGTCAGTTGTCGAACATCGCTGGCTTGTCCGGCATTGTCACCGACCTGGCCAAGGCGCCCGTTCAGCGGTGGAATCAGGCGTCTGGAACACACAAGATCATCTCTGTCGCGGCAGGCGCTGGAATCGCCTACTACCTGCACTCCCGTGGCATGGCCAATGCGGCGGTCGCCGTCGCGGGTGTCGGGGCGGCTTATGCCACCTCGATGATCATGCACTTCCCCTCGGTGCGCCAGACACCGACAACGGGTCAGGGCGGGGCGACTGCTGGCGCTCTTCCTCCGGGGCAGATGGAGGCCATGAACCAGCAGGCTCAGGCCGTGATGGGCATGGGGCGAAGCTCGGCACCTCAGGGTGGCTCGATTGCTCCTGCTGCTGCTCCCACGGTGTCTGCTGGTGCTCAGAATATACCTGCGGCCCGAAGTGGCCGATGGGACGTGCTCGACGCGGAGATGTAGACGTTGGCGGGACGTGCGAAAAAGGGCTGGGAAGCTCAGAGGACGATGTTCGGTTCTCTGCTCGACGAGATGATCGGAAGCGGCGCTCAGCATGTTTTCGATACCGTCAAGCAGGTCGCGCCGAAATGCGCTTTCTGCTACTCGCCAACCATCTTCCGCTGCATGTCTTGCGGGAAGTTCGTGTGCCGGACGCATGCGTTTGCGAACGTGCAATCGGTCGAGCACTTCAACGTGATCTGCGCCGAGTGCATCGGTCAGCACTTCCCCTTCGTCACGGTTGCACCTCCTCCTGGCGCATCTTCATATGGCCCGGAGGGTAGCAGCCCGCCTCGCGATGACGAATCCTGGCCTTATCGCGAGAAGCCCTGGGAGATCCTGGGGATCAACTGGTACGCCAAGGAAGACGAGATCAAAGACGCTTTCAAGCGCGAGGCAAAGCGTGTTCATCCGGATCACGCGAGCGACGAGAAGGACCGTCAGGCCCGGGAAAGAGCGATGAAGATGGTCGCAGCCGCCAAGGAGTGGATGCTGCGTCATCGGAAGGGATAGCTTCATGCATCCTCTGTTGCAAATCGTCCTGGGAGGTGCTGCGGGTTACGTTGGCGTCAAACTGATGATGTCCAAGAAGAACCGTGAAGAAGCGGTTCTTGGTGAGGGGCTTCTTCTGGCAGAAGTTGCTGCCAACCCCCGTTACAAGAGGCGAACCCGGCGTCCGGGGCGCAGGGCGAGGTAGGCTGACGTGACCCAGATACCGCATAGCTCCAGCGGCCCGACCTCGAAGAAGAAGTCGGTCGATGCGATGCTGGTCGTCGTCAAGATGACGCCGAAGCCGCTTCGCAAGGGGCGCGGTGTGTGGAGCGTCTGCGTGTACGTGAACGGCAGGCTGCTCATCCGTCCGCGCTTTCAGAAGCGCAAGCCTGCGGTCAACCTCGCGGCCATGATGGTGCAGCAGGGCCTCATTCACGGCTGGCACGTCTCTCACCAGGTGCTCGACGAGCAAGGAAAGCTGACCGACGTCAACCTCGCCGCTCTGGGAAACAGGGGCGGCTGATGTCGTGGATATACCCCAGGAGAGTGAGCGAGCTTCCGACGACGAGAGTCAACGGAAGGGTCGCAGAGAAGCTGCCTGGGGAGACGCTGATGATCAGCGAGGGAGTACACCAGCCGCTGTGGGGGTCAGCGGCTTTTCGTGTCGACAGTGACTCGATCGTTGTCAGCCCGAGGGCTAACGAACCGATCATTCTGCCCTTCGGGGCGTGGAGAGAACGATGAACCAGGTCAAGCCCCTGAGGCAAAAGCACCTTTCGCGACTCAGCCCCGTGATGTGGACGTTGCAGACGGGCTACCCCCGCCCCGAGATCGCCGTGCCGATTCCAGAGGCCCAGGGGATGAGCGAGTACCTCGAAGTCCCCATGAGCGGAATGGGGGATGCTGGGGGTCGCTACGAGGCGACGCCGATCAACCCCAAGGCGAGCCCGCTGTGGTCGAACCTCTACCGGATCGGGACTGCTGGCGCGCTGAGCCGCGTGGCTCCGTTCGGCCCGAGCGCCTTCGGAAATGACAACGGCAACGGATCGACGCTGAGCAGCCTGTGGCCGTTCTTCCTCGCCTTCGGCGGGATGGCCGCTCTGACGTTCCTGTTCACGCGCCGGTAGTCAGGGGCCAGTTCTCGTGGATCACAACCCCGAGTCAGGCACCAATCTCTACTACCCCGCCTGTACCATTGAGCGGCTCTACGCCTACCACGGCATCAACGCATACGTTGCCGCAGAGGACTACAAGCCGAATCTTTCTTCTTCCACTCAGAACGTCGTCGCGACTGAGAATGCTTTTCGTCACATCTGGCAAGAGGGTGTCATCTACTCGAATGAGCGTCGAGAGCAGATGGATGACAATGCCAGTAGCTCGATGATCTTCGGGCTCGATGCAGCAGCGGGCGACGGATCATACGTTTTCATGAACGTGTGTAAGCCTCATTCGGCGGGCGAAAAGGGGTACAACCTCGTTTTCGATCCGTACACACTTGTCGAGCATGGTGCGCTGGTTGGTCTCGACGACCTCCAGGGTATCTACATGGATATCGCTACGAGCATGGGGCTGGAAGCTGCTCCGAGGGGTTTGGACTGGACACCGGGGCAGGCTGGTAAGTTTCTGGCAGAAGCCGAGTGGGCGCAGGAAATCTGGCGAGCCAGTGGGGGTGAGGCAACGCGCTGGCTGGAGTGGCTTCAGGGTCTCAGGGAAGAGTTCCCTCTGAGCCCAGAGCTACTCAGGTGGTATGAGCGTCATGCGGGCGACTGGAAGTATCGTTCGATTCAGTGGATGACGCAAAGCCAGGAGTCAGCGCTCGACCGTGCTGAGGTGCTGATGCCGGACGAGCTTTCGCTCGACTTGCTCACCGGCGTCATCTTCCGCCGTGATTACTACGACATCGAGGATTTTGTCGAGGCTTATGGGCCACCGGGGACCGAGCCGCCGCCTGCACTCGATTTCTACGAAGCGCGCATCATTGAAGACAAGGCCGGGAACCCCATTCGGTGCCCACGGTGCGGCGGTTGGTTCGTGCATCCACCGCTGGTCATTGACCGCCAGCCCTGGGGCATGAGAGATCGTTTCAAGGTTCCGGGTCGCGAGTATGGCGTGTACGGGACGGTGTGCCAGTCATGCGGGGCTGTGTTCCATCGCGAGCACATGAAAGGTCTTGTCGAGGACGAGTATCTCGGTCAGAAAGACGAGTTGGAGCAAGAGCGATGGTGAGACCCGCAGCAGGCATCATTGCGCTCGCCGCTGATACGGGCCGCGTGCTCGCGATCAAGAGATCTCGTCACGTCAACCACCCGCACACCTGGTCGATTCCAGGTGGTGGCATCGACCCCGGTGAGCATCCCACAGACGCGGCGATCAGGGAGTTCTACGAAGAGGTTTGTCCCCCTCCCGGATTCATGTTCCTCAACCTCGACCCGGCAGACAGGTGGCAGTGCCGTGATGGTGCTGGCTTCTACTACCACTTCGCCTGCGTCCCCATGGAGTTCGAGCCACGGCTGAACTTCGAGAGTGAGGACTGGGCCTGGGTCTCTTGGGACGAGATGATCCGCCTGCCCCTCCATCCCGAGTTCCGCAGCTACCTTCGCTCGATCTCCTGAAATCGCATTCCTGGTCGACACCCATAGTAGCATTTGCTACTATCTCGCCATCACAGCATCACTGCACGAAACCGCGAACGCAAGGAGAAAACCCATGTCTGACCCTGACGAGAAGTACCTGATCAAAGGTCCGCAGCCCGAGCCCAAGCCGGAAGAGGTTTCCCAGGTTCCTGCTGGGTTCAAGCCGAAGAAGGTCGAGATCAGGAAGGGTTTCGACAAGGACGGCAAGCCGATCGTCAGTGCGATGACCACGCTCAGCCAGGTCAACGAGGAGCACATCTACATCCTGTATCAGTCCTACGCCAAGCAAGCCGTCATCGAGTGCGACCTTCTCGGTGACCAGGCTGTCCACAAGAGCGACGGGAAGCTTCCCCCTGTCATTCATATCGAGTGTCCAAAGTGTACCGGGAAAGAGGACAAGGACCGATCGGTCCTGTCTATCACTCATGGAAACAAGCACTTCGAGATCGAGCCGCTGCCCCAGAAGGACTGGGGTGTGGTCACGATGCCTGACGGCAGGCCCGTGACGGGCTCCGATGGCAAGCCTGCGATCGTCACCAAGCGGCTGACGATCAAAGAGGCTTTCAAGTGCTCCTACTGCGGAAGCCGGTTCAGGATCACCGATAACATCATGAGCGACTCGTAGGAGGGGGCTGTGCAACTGACACTGTGCATCCTGACCCACAACCGGGTCGAGGAAACGGACTCTCTCATCGAGAGCATCAGCCGTTTTCGTGATGTCGAGCTTGAGATCAGCATTGCAGACCAGGAGAGCGAGAGCGCTCCTCGTCAGCACTTCGAGCGAATCGCAGATCAGTTCTGTGAGGTCAGCGACCGAGAACTCTGGGAGTACGGGTTCGGTTCGGCCAAGCAGAAGGCTGTTGACCAGGCCTCGAACGACTGGATCGTCTACGGAGATCCGGGCGAGATCTGGCACGAGAATCTGGAAGAATGGCCCGACGGCATGGTCGCTGGCATCGAAGACCTCCACAAGAGCTTCCCTGCATTTTCTGTGGTCCGTGGCGACCCGAGCGTGGTGCAGGAAGTTCTTCGTGGCGAGAGGCCACGGGCTGATCTTCGGGACGACAATGGACGACTGTTCTTCCGGCGCATGATGAAGATGATGGGCTACATCCACGAGGCTCCGCTTCACAAGGCCACGGGTGAACTCTGGGCCTACTGGGCTCGTCAGCACCCGCCAATGGCGCTGGTCGAGCATGCGGGTCCATCGAGCGACGATCCTGTCTTCGCAGAGCGAAAGAGGATTCTCTACTGGCATCTGATTCACAAGATCGTGGTGGACCCTCAGCTTCGAGTCGGAACCGACTTCCACTGGTGGACCAAGTACTGGATGTACGAGGTCGAGCCCCGGTTTGAAGAAGTGTCTTTCGACGAGTGGCAGAAGGTGGGTGGTTGAGATGGGAGACGACGTTTTCAAGGTCACGCAGTGGTGGAGCACTCTCGGGATTGGCGACGGTCACGACTTCGCAACTCGTGGCTACCTGGGCGCACTGATGGAGGTCGGCTACTCCGGGCTCCGCATTCCTCCGGGGATCACCACGACACTGCTCCGTATGGACAAGGAAATGGAGCACTTCGAGGGGCTTCTTCGGCCAGACCCTGCCGTTCGGATGAAGCCGCTCAAGCTCGTCGAGGCCGGTGACCCGAGGATCGGGACCAAGCGGGTCATCGAGAGCAAGGACGACCACGGCAACACGACGGAGACAGAGGTGCTCATCACCGAGGGGTCGATCGACCTCGACGTCGAGCAGCAGTACACGAGTTCTGTCAGGCAAGAGGTCCGCTGCGTGGTTATACACCACGACCCCGCGTCCATCTGCCGTCACTTCACGAACTTCACCAAGCAGGGCCGTCCCGAGGGCGTTGCATACGTCGGCCTGACGGTCTGGGAGGCGAGCGAGATCCCCGAGGCCGTTGCGATGGTTCTGTCAGAACTCGACATGATCATCGTTCCGTCGGAGCACGCGAAAAAGGCTTTTGTCACTTCAGGAGTGTCGTGTCCCATCCGTGTCGTCCCTCACTGCTACGACCCGATCCACTGGCCAGAGCCAACGGACGACGAAATGGATCGCGTCGAAGAGCACGAGCGCTACGTCTTCTATTCGATCGCCACGCCCATCGAGCGAAAGAATCTCACCGGTCTGATGGAGGGGTACTTCAGGGCGTTCGAGGGTCGCGACGACGTCGTGCTTCGGATCAAGAGCAGCGCGGACAAGAGCCAGCTTGTGGAGATGGCGAAGGCGGCTGTCGAGAAGGCGGGCATCGACAAGTCGAAGCGTCCCGCGCTCAAGTTCTTCACGAAGAAGTGGTCCATCGAGAAGATTCGTGCTTTTCACCTGGACGGCGATTGCTACGTCTCAGCCACGCGCGGCGAGGGCTTCGGTCTGTGCGAGATGGAGGCGAGGCTCTGCGGGAGCCGGGTCATCACCACGTCGTGGGGCGCGGCTCCCGAGGTCTTGCTCACCGAACGCGAGTTCAAAAACGCGGACGGCGATTGTGTTTCCCTTGTTCCGTCGATTGAGGTCCCTGTGTTCAACATGCAGGGAATCGGCTGCTACGAGCCGGACCAGAAGTGGGCAGAACCCAGTATCGAAGCGCTCGCTGGTTGCATGAGGTGGGCTGCGGGGCGGGGCCTTGCCGTGACCGATGAGATGCGGCGCGGGTGGGACAGCATCAACACGCGGTTCAATCCGAAGGTCGTCGGCTACCAACTCATGAAGGCTCTCGAAGAGGCCCAGGCGATGGCGATGGAGGCGGCAGATGACGAAGAGGGATTCTAGCACGCCAGCGCACAGGGAGGGCTCGAAGACCGACGTGACGCTTCGGCTGATCCCGAAGTACGACAAGAACGACGACCTCTATCACATCGCCAGGTGTGACGCGCCGATGCTCCTCGACTTGAGGGAATGCACCATCTTCGTCTTCACCGGGGACAACCCGATGATCTCGATCCGTCGAAGTCGGCCCAAGCGACAGTCATCGTGCGAGGACGAGTCATGACCATGAAAGTGCTTTTTGTCGGCCCTGTCTCGGGCTACGCCAGCTACTCCGTCGTCTCCAAGGGCATTCTCAGGGCCCTGATGGCCTTTGGTATTCACCCGGTCGTCGCGGACGTCACCTGGGATGGTTCTCAAGACCACACAGAGCCCTTTTTCGAGCAGAAAGAAAACGGAATCACGTTCCTCGAACCCTCTCAGGTCACGGGTCTGGTCAACCAGTCGAAGCTGCCGTTCGACGGCATCACAAAGTGCGTCGCGGTCAACCCGGGCTTTCACCTGTCAAAGGTCAGGGATGCCGGGGTCAAGCTCGCTGGGATGTTTGTCGGCGACGTCGACGTCATCCCTGATTCTTGGCGCCAGGTGATGGAGAAGCAGGATCTCATCCTGACGCCGTCGGTGTGGTGCAAGGACGTCATCGAGGCTTCGGGGATCGACAGGCCGGTCACGGTGCTGAACCACGGGGTGTCGCCGTCGTTCGTTCCTTCTGGGCGACAGGTCGAGCAAGACACTGACGAGCCGTTTGTGTTTCTGCACATGTGCTCGTCGGTGTTCTACCCCGAGCGAAAGGGCACCCCGCAGGTGCTGCGAGCGTTCGAGACGCTGGTCGGTGAGGGTGCCGACGTGGTCCTGCGGCTCATCTTCGGGATGAAGAGCAAGCCGGTCAAAGACATGCTCAGGACAGTCCCAAAGGAGATTCGTTCGCGCATCCAGACCTTCTACTTCTCGGGCTCGCGCTCGCACGAGGAGATTCAGAAGTCCTACGAGGCCTGTCACGCGGGGCTGTTCCCGAGCAGGGCCGAGGGCTTCGGCATCATCCCGCTGGAGTTCAGGGCGTTGGGTCAGCCTGTTGTCCAGACCTTCTGTACGGGTCACCGGGATCACCTGGACCCGGATGACAACCCGGCCAGGTGGGGCATCGTCGAGGTCCACCACGGGGAGATGGAGGCGGCATGGGGCAAGTTCGGTCGCGCACCTCACGTCGACTTCTACGACGTGGTGGTCGCGATGAAGGACTGCATGTCTTCCTATAGTCGGCTGAAAGAGGCTTCCGTCGATATGTCAGAGGCAGTGCGAACTCAGTGGTCGTGGGAGCAGACGACAGAGCCGCTCGTCGAGTGGCTCAACGGATAGGGCGGGGGTTGAACTCGTAGTTGCCGACGCCGTACATCCCCTCTTCTTCTTCGATCGCTCCACCGGGCCCCATACGCTGCTCCCAGTACTCGAACTCGGCCTCTTCTTCCTCTCCCTCTCGGATGTGCTCACCACCAGCATCTCTCATGGCGAGATCCCACTGGGGGCCACCAAAACGCTGCCTGGCGATGTCGATGGTCTGGCCGATCAGCGTGCATCGGCGTCCACCCGGTGCGCCACACGTTGCACGAGCGGGGTGAAGGGCGTGGGCGACGTTGTATGCGCTCATCGCTGTCACGCTCAGACCAAGCTCACGAAGGAGGTTTCGGAGCGCAGCGTCGAGTGATGGGTCGACGGCGCCGCCCTTGGTGCTTGTTGCCTCTGACGGGATGAAGCTTCCCGAGCGTCGCCACTCCCGGTGCCTTCTTCTCTTTTCTGCCAGAATTCGCCTCGCTGCCACTGCGGACGAGACACCGAGAAGACCAAGCCCTGCAAGAAGAACGATGTTCATGGTGGAAACGCCTCTCTGATTGACTGGGCCATGATACCACAGGTCGGATACTGCGATGCGCTTTGTGGTACACTCCACCTGTACCTGTACCTGGGCCAGAAGGCCCTGTTCTGCCCCTGAAGGGGCTCCAGAAGGAGGAGGCAGTATGCCGCGTCGTGAAGAAGTTCATCGAGAAAAGATCCGTCAACTCTACTGGGACACCTACCGTTCGTGGGTGGACAGACTCGAAGAAAGACACCCCTCTGTTTATCTCTTCCACGGGCACCCGCGAGGCGTGCCGAAAAGCGTTTGCAATTTCGGAGGCGCCGGTCAGCTTCCATCTGATCAGTCAGGTCAAGTGGTGGCCATGGGGTGCCAGGTCGAGTGCAGCGACGACCACATGTGCGAGATAGTCAAGAAGAACGCAACAGCAGACCTTGTCGTTGGTGACAAGGTGCTTTTCGGAATCCCTCTTTCTCTTTCGACGGACATTGAGAAGAGTGATGAGGAAGACCCGGAGTGTGAGGTCATTCCGGACGGTTTTATCAAGCCGCTGCTGTTCCAGAGGCAGATCGCTATTCCACCGCGACAGCCCGTGCACGTCGATCTGCGGTTCGCTCCTGCCGCAGAGTCGCTGATTCGCCGGATCGAGAGTCGTGTCGGCCCCGGCTCTGGCTGGGTCCAGGTCACGAGCTATCTACTGATAGATATCACCCGTTCCGTCTTCTAACCTGTCGCATCGTGCAGTAACCACCGATTCGCGCTCCATGATATACTCCCGCTTTCAGGAGGGAGTATCAATGTCGGCACTCGAACAGCAACTGCTGAATACGAACGTCGTTCTCATGGCTGCGGGGGCGTGGTTCATTCTGTGGGTGGTCCGGAAAATCTGGAAGGGCATGGACAAGATCGAGTGGGTCAGTCGG
>Ga0180435_10007580_pt1 | contig 10326 bp, 10 predicted proteins | sample SS_ome_3_FD_132467 | JGI IMG/M metagenome (GOLD analysis project Ga0180435, IMG submission 132467) | Hypersaline lake sediment archaeal communities from the Salton Sea, California, USA - SS_3_S_1 metaG | ecosystem: Environmental > Aquatic > Non-marine Saline and Alkaline > Hypersaline >... | reverse complement strand
GGAATCGCGTATCGCGCCGTTGAGATCGACCGGGATCTGGCTCCGTTGCTGCGCGCAAGGCACCCGAATCTGGAAGTAATCGTTGATGACATCCTGCGCGTGGATCTCAAAAAAATTCTCGATGGTAACGTGCCCTGGCGATTGCTCGGTAACCTGCCATACAACATTTCATCTCCGCTGCTCGCCAGTCTGACCCAGTTTGTTGAAGCCCAGCCAGGCCAGATTGCGGATATGCATTTTATGTTGCAGCGGGAAATGGCGGAGCGCTTAAGTGCCATGCCTGGCACCAAAGCCTGGGGGCGGCTCAGCGTGATGGTGCAGTTACGGTTTGATGTTGAGCACGTGTTTGATGTGGGTCCTGAGGCGTTCAGCCCGCCTCCTAAGGTCTGGTCCAGCATTATTCGTCTGATGCCCAGAAAGCCAACCGATACTGCTGTCGATCTGAAGATTCTGGACCAAGTGTTAAGGTTGGCGTTTTCCGGGCGGCGTAAGCGGTTATCTAACTCGCTGAAAGTTCTGCAACTCGACTGGTCGACCATCGACTTGGATCCAGGTCTGCGGGCTGATAACGTGACGCGCGATGAATACGTCATGCTGGCGAGGCAGGTTGCAACCCAGGTAAATGAAAATAAATTGTCACCCGAATAAGAACTTAACGAGTAGTAAGCCTCTATGAATCAGGTCGAAGTGTCCGTCGCCACCCATTATGTCGAAGCCCAGTCCGAGCCAGCTGAAGATCGCTTTGTTTTTGCTTATACGATTACCATTACGAACAATGGCTCAGGATCAGCACAACTTATGAGCAGACACTGGATAATCACAGATGCCAGTGGTGAGGTAGAAGAAGTGCGCGGTGAAGGCGTAGTTGGCAAACAACCGGTGCTGGCAGCGGGTGAGTCATTTGAATACACCAGCGGTGCTATTCTGAAGACGCCAGTCGGCGCCATGCAGGGTGAGTACACTTTTGTAAGCGCTGACCAGACTCCCTTCAATGTGCCGATTGCGGCTTTCTCCCTGTCCATGCCTAACCTGGTGCACTGACCCTTGGCCACTTATGCAGTGGGCGATGTGCAGGGGTGTTTGCGCGAGTTTGAAATACTGTTAGAGCGAATTAATTTCAGTTCTACGGACCAACTCTGGCTGGCGGGAGATCTGATCAACAGAGGTCCCCATTCGCTGGAAGTACTTCGTCTGGTGTATTCAATGGATGCCCAAGTAGAGGTGGTGCTGGGCAATCATGAATTACATTTTCTAGCCATCTATTTCGGTGGGCACAGTAGAAACCGTTCTGACACCTTTGACACTCTGCTTGCGGCGCCAGATGTTGAGCAGCTGGCAAACTGGTTATGTCAGCAGAAAATGCTGCACCATGATTCATCCCTGAAATGCACGATGACCCACGCCGGTATTCCGCACATCTGGAGTTTAAAACGTGCGCGTGCTCTTGCCTCGGAAGTTGAGGCCGTCATTGGTGGTGACAATGCGCAGGTCAGTGCAAAAGAATTCTTTGCGGGTTTGTATGGCAACGAACCCAACTGTTGGGAATCCGGGTTAACAGGCTTGCCGCGTTATCGTTTGCTGGCTAATTATTTCACCCGCATGCGACTGGTGAACTCCGCAGGCTGCCTGGATTTCAGCCATAAAGGCGCAATTGGTGACGCGCCAACCGGCTGGGTACCCTGGTTCAACCTGGTCCCTCGCTCAACGGATAAAAGAAGCGCCATGAAACTGTTATTTGGCCACTGGGCGGCGCTGGAAGGTGTAACCGACAGAGATGATGTTATCGCGCTGGATACCGGGTGTGTATGGGGGCGTTATTTAACAGCCTATTGTCTGGAAACTGCCGCGTTGACAACGGTGCAGTCGGTCAGCTGAAGTGGCGCGGAAAACCAACATTACAGATGAACTGGAAGCCTACCTTGTGGGCGGCGCAGTTCGTGATGCCTTGCTCGGACGTGCCGTTGGCGATAATGACTGGGTGGTGGTACATAGTTCAGTGGACCAGATGCTGGCACTGGGTTTCACCCAGGTGGGACGAGACTTTCCTGTGTTCCTGCACCCGGATACCCATGATGAATATGCGCTCGCGCGTACCGAGCGGAAACAGGGGCAGGGGCATCGCGGCTTTGTCGTTGACGCCAGCGCGGAGGTCACGCTCGAAGAAGATCTGCAACGGCGAGATCTGACCATCAATGCCATTGCCAGAGATCCACAGGGCAACCTGATTGATCCTTTTGGTGGTGCCGCAGATCTTGAGGCGCACATATTCCGGCATGTGTCGCCGGCATTTGCAGAAGATCCGCTGCGGGTGTTTCGGGTTGCTCGATTTGCAAGTCAGCTGCCGGAATTCTCAGTCGCAGCAGAGACTCAGCACCTGATGCGGCAGATGTGTGAGGCGGGTGAGCTGTCCTCGCTTTCGGCAGAAAGGGTCTGGCAGGAAACAGAAAAAGCGCTGAGCGCAGCGGCGCCTGAGCGTTTCTTTAATGTGCTTGCGCAGGTAGCAGGCCTGGATTTCTGGATGCCGGAGCTGCGCGGCCAGTCGCCTCAATTTAAACGGGTAGAGGCTGTGTACCGCTACGCTGAGTTACCGCTGAATGAGGCTGAGTTCGATTCGCTGGCAAACCGTTTGAAAGTGCCTGGACGCTACCAGCAGATGGCCACAGATCGCCTGCAGTGGGCTGACATCGTTATGCAATGGCAGTCTATCGATGTGGCTTCACTTGCGGGAGCATTGCAGGCCCTGCAGGTGAATCATGACAACACACGTCTGCTTAAACTGCTGGAGTGGTTGCAGCTTGACCAGGAGCAGAAAGACAGTCTGCAGCAATTGGGTGAAGGCTGGCGTGCTGTGCGGATATCGGAAGCGGGGCTCAGCGGCAAGGCTTACGGTAACGCTTTGTATAAGGCGCGTTGCGAATGGTTGGATCAGGCGCGGCGATAGATCTCAACGCCAACCTGTTCAGCCTTTTCCAGAGCGTTGGGCTTGCCGACGTTTACCCGCACAGCCTGTACCAGAGGTTGGGCGAGCGCGAGGTCCGCAATCTGCTGTGCCAGCGTCTCTACCAGTAAACATTGTTGTTCAATCGCTAAGGTTTCCACCGCTTCTGCCAGAAATGCGTAGTCGAGGGTGTCATTCAAGTTTTTTGAGTCGGCTGCGGTTTGAGTATCGACGCTCAGCTCGAGTGAAAGACAAATCGGCTGAGGCGTGATTCGCTCCTGCGGAAGCACCCCGATGATGGCGTCAAAAACAAGGTTACGAACATAAACGATGTCTGTATTGGATTGGTCCATCAGTTCTGCATCAGTTGAATTAGTTACACTGAGCGAGCGGTTCGTGCGAGCAGCTCAACGCCATTGTCGATCGGCGCTAGTTCAACCATTGGCCAGCGTGGCTTTGTGTTGATGCCAAGGTCGTTGGTTTGTTGGGCCATCAATCGTAGCGCGCCTGCAAATGCAATCATTGCACCGTTGTCGGTACACAGCGCATTAGGTGCGTAGTGCACGTTGGCATCCAGATCGTTGGCCAGTTTATGGCGCAGCGCTTTGTTTGCGCTGACGCCGCCAGCCATAACCAGATCTTTTAGTCCGGTCTGTTTGACAGCGCGTTTACACTTGATAAACAACGTATCTACCACCGCCTCTTCAAATGCAACAGCGATATCGGCAATGTCCTGGTCGGACAGGGGCTGGTTAGCGGCAACGGTATTGAGCGTGAATGTTTTCAGACCACTGAAGCTGAAATCAAGACCCGGGCGATCGGTCATTGGACGTGGAAAGGTGAAGCGGCTGTTGTTTCCTGTGGTGGCCGCTGCGGCTATTGCAGGACCGCCGGGATAGCCGAGGTTCATCATTTTTGCGGCTTTATCGAAAGCTTCTCCAGCCGCATCATCAACAGACTCGCCAAGGATGGTGTAGTTGCCAAGGCCGGTCACCTTCACCAGTTGGGTATGTCCGCCAGAAACGAGCAGCGCCAGAAATGGCAGTTCTGGTGCCGCGTCCTGACCCTGGGAAGGCGCAAGCAGTGGCGCCAGCAGGTGTGCCTCCATGTGGTGTACACCGATTGCTTTAATTCCCAGAGCCCAGGCGAGACTGCGCCCGAATGTGGCACCAACCAGCAGTGCACCCATCAGACCAGGACCGGCAGTGTAGGCAACGCCATCCAGGTCAGAGAGTTTTTTACCCGCTGCGTCTAAGACCTTGTGTGTCATTGGGGTGATTTTGCGAATATGGTCCCGGGACGCGAGCTCAGGCACAACCCCGCCGTAGTCAGCGTGCAGGTCTACCTGGCTGTATAAAGCTTCGCTGAGCAGGCCCTGTTCTGTGTCATAAACAGCAAGGCCCGTTTCGTCGCAGGAGGTTTCGATTCCGAGGATCAACATAGTGGCCCGGACTCTAGTGCAAAAGCGTTCCTTTAGTAAATCAGTTCTGTGTTGAGCTGATCATCGACGGGTTCGCTGGATTGTAGTTCGGATCAATACAGAGTATCTCCAGCATGGCACCTTCCAGTGCCGGTGGTGGAATCGGATTGTTCGACAGACACACCCGACCCTCTGCGCTGAACGTCATGTCGCGGGAATACGATCCTGACAGCGGTAGCGGATAAACCACAAACCGTTCCTCAGCCGGAATAAAACGGAATATCCGGTCAGTCATATTTTCGTTGATCCAGATATCCTGAGTATCTGGATGCACGCCTAGCGCGTAAGGTGCGGGGCGGAAGCCTGCTGCGAACTCGGGCATCTCATAAACGGTGCTGTCGAATCCGCGGCTCACATCAACCCGGGCCAGCTCACCTTCAGAATAGCCCGTTACCCAGAGAATGCCGTTGTCATCAAAACGCATGCGTCGAGGACCGCGAACCGGCGAATCGTATTCTGTGATTTCCAGCGTTTCGGGATTAACGTGACCAATCCTGTCACCAAACAGGCGGCTGTACCACATGGTGTCGTCAACCGGGTTGATATCGATGCCATAGGGTTGGGTGCCTCCGGATATGCCACCAGAGGTGGCATGGGGTAGATCGATCACATCAAATTTACCGGATTTGATGTCCAGACGAGCGACGTGTTCGGAGCCGGCGAGGGTGAACCAGACGTAGCCTTTTTTATCCGCTCGGATCGTGTGTGGATACACCGCACCGGTTTCAGCGGCGACGGCGTGTGAAGGTTCCCAGGCATTTTTTACTGGATCGAAGACGCCTATGCTGCGGCTGCCGGCGTTGGTGACGTAGTACTTACCATCAATGGCGAGATCGAGAGAATGTGGGCCGTGGCGGGAGCCGGGGTTGAATTCGCCGATCACTTCCTGGTCAGCTGAAGTGTAACCTTCGCGATATTCCATTGCTCGACCGTCCGCCTGAGGGAAGTACTCTGACTGGCCGGTTGCAGGGTCGGTGACAACGATGTGATCAAGCCCCTGATCAACGGTATAGATCAATCCGTTGGGATGAATGATGGCGTCATGGGGTACAAATGCGCGATCCAGCATATATTCGTAAATCTTGGTTTCCGCCAGGGACTCGTCGAGGGGGAACTCCGGTCGCACGGAAATCGGTTTGCCATCGAAGCCTTTGGCCAGGATTACCGAGCGACGATCGCGCAGAAGGGCGTCGAAATTGCCAACCATCTGGTGCATACGCTCAATGGTGCCTGACCAGGACTCAGCGGTGCGCACCTGTCGCGTGAAAGGATTCCCCATTTGATGGCACGACAGACAATCACGCTGAAACTGATAGCGGTTAAAGTCTTTATCGTCGCCGGATTCGAAGGGCAGGCTGCCGAAGTGGTATGCAGCAGGCAGGCTGTCAGAGATTTCAGCCGGGTCTGTCATGGGCATCATCACCAGGTTTTCCTGGCTGATACCGTTTGGTGCCAGTTCCAATGTGGTTTTTGTGTCTTTGAAATAAGGGGTGCGAGCGCGCAGCTTGAGCGTGCCGTGCAGCTGAGTAGCCAGCGTGAATTGTCCTGCCGGGCTCGTGTAAACCGATTCAGATACCCCACGGGCATCGTCTGTCACTCTTATAAGCACGCCCTCAAGGGGTTTGCCTTCATGATTCACCACCTTGCCGGTGAGCGTGCCGGCGCTCGCTGGGAAGGCAAGGATGGAAAGTAGAATAATTCCTGCAGGTATAGTGATGTTCATAGATCCCCCTAAATTTAGCAACGCTTCCCCTTGTTTGAGAATGCCCCAAAAGCGGGTTGCGGCGCAAATAAAGCAGAATTCAGACTCTGGACGGATAATATTCCAGCGTGTAGAATTCGCGCCCCTTACAGAACTCAGGGCCAAAATGCCTCACGTAAAAGTCCGCGAAAACGAACCCTTTGACGTCGCGCTGCGTCGTTTTAAACGCTCTTGTGAAAAAGCCGGTGTCTTATCGGAAGTTCGCCGTCGTGAGTTCTACGAAAAGCCTACTGCGGTACGCAAGCGCAAAGCGGCTGCTGCTGTGAAAAGACACGCGAAGAAGCTGCAACGCGAGGCGCGCAAGTACGAACGCGCGTTTTAGGCGATAGACCTGCTGCCTCCAGGCGGCATTGTTTAAGGTGGGAGTGCAGCTTCCGCCTCTAAAATCTGATTTCTTCCTCTACTGTCCTTACGAGACGCTGCGATGAGTGAACTCAAAGGTGTCATCGGTGACGCCACCAAAGAAGCTATGAAAGCCCGGGACAAAGAGCGCCTGGCGGTGCTGCGGATGGTTAACTCGGAACTCAAACGCATAGAAGTTGATGAGCGGCGCGAGCTGACGGACGCTGACGTGCTCAACATTCTGAACAAGATGTTGAAGCAGCGGCAGGATTCCCTGAAACAGTTTACTGATGCCGGTCGCGATGATCTGGCTGAACAGGAAGCGTTTGAGATAGGTGTCGTACAGGCTTTTTTACCTGCTCAGTTCTCTGATGCGGAACTGGAAAGTCTGGTTAACAAAGTGGTTACAGAATCCGGCGCCAGCGGCATGCAGGATATGGGCAAGGTGATGGCAGCAGTCAAAGCAGCCGCCGAAGGTCAGGCGGATATGGGGCGCGCGAGCGGTCTGGTTAAGGCACGGCTCAACCAATAGTTTAAGGAATTCAAATGGCTCAGAACTCGGCACCCAATATTATCCCCGTGGTTCTGGCCGGTGGTGTTGGCAGCCGGCTCTGGCCAGTATCGCGCTCTTTCTTTCCCAAACAGTTCCAGAAACTGCTCGGTGAGCATTCATTTCTGCAGGCCACACTCCTGCGTGCTGCCGCCATTACTTCGAGTGCGCCTATATTGGTGTGTAATGAAGAGCACCGCTTTTTAGTGGCTCAGCAGTGTCGCGAAATCAACCAGCAGTGGGACCAGCTCATTCTTGAACCCGAAGGTCGCAGCAGCGCACCAGCGATTGCTTTAGCAGCCTGGGCTGCGGTGGCACAAGATCCGGATGCGGTGCTGCTGGTACTGCCATCGGATCACCTGGTCGGTAATCTTGAACTGTTTGCACAGGCGGTGCAGCAAGCGGCTGTCGGTGCACGAGATGGCGGCCTGGTGACATTCGGGGTGACACCTGAGCGGGCGGAAACCGGTTACGGTTATATCCAGGTAGCGGATGCGCAGGCAGGCTTACAGGCAGTCACTTCGTTTGTGGAAAAACCCACTGCTGAATTAGCCCAGGAATATGTAGACGCAGGCAATTTCCTCTGGAACAGCGGCATGTTTGTGTTGGGCGCACAGACCTATCTGGATGAACTGGCGCACTTTCAACCGGAGATGGCCAGCTGCACGCAAGCAGCAATGGCGGATGCACAGTCTGATATGGACTTTCTTCGCCCTGCCCCCAGTTTCCTGAATTCACCGGCAGATTCCATCGACTACGCAGTCATGGAAAAAACCAGCCGCGCGAAGGTCCTGCCAGTGCAGTTCACCTGGAACGACATTGGTTCCTGGTCAGCGATTTGGGATGAGTCTGGTCGCGATGGCGACGGCAATCATCTGGAAGGTGATGTGGTGGCGGTGAATACACACAACTCCTATGTTCGTGCCAGCGAACGTCTGGTGGGCATCATTGGCGTTGATAACCTGGTAGTAGTGGAAACCACCGACGCGGTGCTGGTCGCCGATCGGGATCAGGTGCAGGATGTAAAACAGATTGTGCAGCGTCTTTCTGAGACCAAGCGCAGTGAACACCTTTACCATCGGGAAGTGTTCAGGCCCTGGGGTAGCTACGAAGGCATCGCTGAAGGTGATCGTTATCAGGTTAAGTGTATTAAGGTGGAGCCCGGTGCGACATTGAGCCTGCAGATGCATCACCATCGTTCGGAGCACTGGATTGTGGTGCAGGGCACCGCGCGCGTCACGCGAGAAGATGAAGTATTTACGCTGGGCGAAAACGAGAGCACCTATATCCCGCGTGGTGCAAAACATCGTCTGGAGAATCCAGGGCGGCTGCCCCTTGAGTTAATTGAAGTTCAGGTGGGCCCGTATCTTGGTGAAGATGACATTGAGCGTTTTGAAGATGTTTATGGGCGCTGAAACCAGGCAGCGATAATCTGTTCGATCACCACGGTGCCTTGGCCTCGGCTTATGGTAGGCTGGTGTGACCGTTTTCGTTTGTCATTACAGGCATAGTCACTTTGGCCGGTCGAATCCCACAAACTTTTATCAATGATCTGCTGACACGTGTCGATATCGTTGATGTCATTGAATCGCGCATGACTTTGAAAAAGACCGGCAAGAACTATTCCGGCCTGTGTCCCTTTCATGACGAAAAAACCCCTTCTTTCTCTGTCAGCCCGGATAAACAGTTTTTCCATTGTTTTGGCTGTCAGGAGAGCGGTACTGCACTGACGTTTATTATGAACTTTGACCGGCTGGAGTTTGTTGAAGCGGTGGAGAACCTCGCGCAACAACTTGGCCTGGAAGTACCTCGAGAGCAATCTGGTGTTGTAAAAGCGCCGGTCGATCCGGATCTATACGAGGTCATGCTCAAAGCCGAGCGCTTTTATCGCCAGTCGTTGCGACATGCGCCGGAGGCCATTGCCTACCTGAAGAAGCGTGGTCTGACCGGCGAAGTGGCGCGGGATTTTGGCATGGGGTATGCGCCACCCGGCTGGCAGAATCTCATGGATAACCTTGAGGATGTGAGCGAAAAAAGCCTGCTGGCAGCTGGCCTGGTGACCAAAAGCGATAAAGGGCGTGTCTACGATCGTTTCCGTGACCGCATTGTTTTTCCCATTCGGGATACCCGCGGCAGAGTCATTGGTTTTGGCGGCCGCACTCTGTCAGCTGATGACGGTCCCAAATATCTGAATTCACCGGAAACCGCTCTCTTTCAGAAAGGTCAGGAACTTTATGGCTTGTATGAAGCGCGGCGAGCATTGCGGCGAATCGACAAACTGATTGTGGTTGAAGGTTATATGGATGTGGTTGCGCTGGCCCAGCACGGTGTGGCCAATGCTGTCGCCACCCTTGGTACAGCATCGGGTGAGGCTCACTTCCATAAACTTTATCGATACACAGATGAAGTGGTGTGTTGTTTTGATGGGGACAACGCCGGGCGCCAGGCGGCATGGAAGGCGCTGGAGAATGCGCTGCCGACGCTGACCGAGATGCGCCAGGTGAAACTGGTTTTTCTGCCCGATGGGGAGGACCCGGACAGTCTGATACGCGCCCAGGGCAAGGCAGGCTTTGATAAGTTTGTGAATAATGCCGTACCTGGTCTCGAGTATCTCTTCTCTCGTCTGGCGCAAGGCCTAGATCTCGAAACGGTGGATGGCAAGGCGAAGTTTGGCGGCCTCATCCGTCCGTATATCGATAAAGTTGTGAGTACGGAATTAAAAGCGCTGTTGCAGCAGAAAGTAGAAGCGCAGGCTGGATTTGGGACAAGCACAGCGGCGCGCCCGTTATCTCGAGCGCCCGCGCGAAACAAGCCGAAGGCGCTCGTTAAACTAAGTGAGCGCTTACTTACGCTCCTCATCAAGCACCCAGGATATTGGTCTGATGTGCCGCTGGAGAATCGCAACATGCTGGTTGAAGCTGCGGACGACCTGGGCTTGCTAGGAGAGATTCTGACCTATGTGAGCAAGCGTGCTGATGCAGATACCGAAGAGCTCCTGATCCGTTGGTCTGACGATGAACGATCTGAACGCCTGCTGACACTGGCTCAGACGAAACTCGAACTGCCAGAGGATGCCATCAAAGGAGAATTTGTCGACGGGATGCTGCATCTCTGCAGTAAGCTGGAGCTGGCTCAACGCAAAAGTGCAATTGATGAGTTGCAAAAAACGCCTGACGCGGCTCGCCTGCAGCAGTACTGGCAGCATCGTAGTAAGGCTGAAAAATAAGTTCACGCCCTTGATTGGTGCTTACCTG
>Ga0180435_10007578_pt1 | contig 10328 bp, 7 predicted proteins | sample SS_ome_3_FD_132467 | JGI IMG/M metagenome (GOLD analysis project Ga0180435, IMG submission 132467) | Hypersaline lake sediment archaeal communities from the Salton Sea, California, USA - SS_3_S_1 metaG | ecosystem: Environmental > Aquatic > Non-marine Saline and Alkaline > Hypersaline > Sediment... | reverse complement strand
GAGGTATCTGCTTTCAACCATCGATCTACCTTTTCGGCGACATTGGCCCCATACAGTAAAAATGCCATCCAAATATTGGCGACCACCACATCCACGACAATCATAGAGGCAAATATCCGATCGCTTACCTCGTAAATCTCTTTCATGGCCGTCTGGTTCGCCCCTCCGCCAATCCAAGAACCCGCCACAGTAGACAAGCCTCTCCAAACTTCGTCCGGACTACTGTTATCTATGAGTCCGGGAGCGAATTCTATAATCAGGTACAGAGCAATAGGCCCTCCAAGAATAATCCCGGCTGTGGCAGCAAAAAACATAATAATGGCCTTAGGCCCCAAGTTGATAAATCCTTTAAAATCAATCCCTAAGCATAAAAGAATCAAGGCCGCCGGTAGCAAATAACGGGAAGCCATGAAATACAGATGGGAGTGATGCGCGTAAGCTGAAAAATCAGCTTTTTGCAGTCCCTGATCATCTAACCAAGAGTTGACTTGATCATAACTCATCGATAGGATATCCGAAGGAAGCTGAACATTCATTTGCCGTAAGGCGTCTAAAAGCCCTGCATCATACCAATGGGGAGCAATCCAGCCTAAGGGCCAATTCAAGAGTGCAGGCACGAAATAGCACAGCAAAAGCGCCGGTACATAGGTGTAAAACTTGGCCCAAAACCCTTTTTTAATGGATGAAGTGTAAAAGATGGCAGCCAATACAATCAGCAACAATCCAAGAATAACAGCATCATTCGTAAATAAAGGTTCCATAGTCTGAATTTGCTTTCCCCTAAAGTAAGAGAAAATTCAAATTCCCACAGAAAAAGACTATTCTTCGTCTTCGACCAAGGTGACCAACTTCATATCTATCTCCCTGCGGGTCAGATCTGTCCCCAGAATCTTTACGCGTACCCGTTTTCCCATTTTTAACTCCCAGCCGCTGCGTTCTCCGGTCGCTCTGTATTTTCTTGTTTCCACTGAAAAAGGCTCATTTAAGCTAGAGAAAGGAACTAATCCCTCGGCCATACTGCCTTCTAATTCTACAAAAATTCCTTTTTCAATAATACCACTGATGTAGCCCGGCAAGGTTTGTCCTACCTTGTCTTTCAGGAACTCCGTCTGCTTGTACTTGATGGACTCTCGCTCCGCATCCATCGCACGTCTCTCCACTTTGGAGATGTAAGCGCAATGTTTTTTGAGCGTTCCTTTTTCTCGTTTGAGGGTTTTGTCTCCCAAATTTTCTTGTAAAATTCGGTGGACCCAAACATCTGCATACCGGCGAATAGGAGAGGTGAAATGCGCATAATTGTCAAAGCCTAAACCGTAGTGCCCTATATTATCGACATCATAAATCGCTTTGGCCATAGTCCGTATAGCTAAAGGTTCAAGTACCTTGAGTGCCTCATCCCTTCGTGCCTGTTCTACGAGTTTGTTAAATGAGGATGTGATCGCTTTGGGATTAGAGGTGTCAAAATTGAAACCTACCTCCTGCGCCATCGCTTTAAAATCACTTATTTTATCGGGGTCCGGCACATCATGAACGCGATATACAAATGGAATTTCTCCTTTCTCTTTGGACTTTTGAATGATGAAAGTGGCGACTTCTTTATTAGCCAACAACATCAAATCCTCCACCAAGAGGTGAGCTTCTTTTCGTTCTTTGACAAATACTTCTACCGGTCTGCCTTCCTCGTCGAGCTCAAATTGCACCTCATCGGTTTCAAATGAAATGGATCCATGATCATAACGATAGTCGCGTAATCTGCGAGCTACATCCCGCAGTGCAAGGACTTCTTCCTGCAATTCATGGGGCTCGCCATCGATGACTTGTTGAGCGTCATCATAGGTGAAACGGTGGTTGGAATGGATGATGGTTTTCCCGAACCATCTTTTCTCTATCTGGTGTCGGCTATTGAAGGTGAAAACCGCTGAAAACGCATATCGATCTTCATGCGGCCGCAAGGAACAAAGGTTGTTGGAGAGCTTTTCGGGAAGCATGGGACAGACACGGTCTACCAAATAGACGGAGGTCGTCCTTTCCTTGGCTTCTTCATCCATCGCAGAACCCTCTCTCAAATAATGCGTGACATCCGCAATATGCACACCCACTTCATAGGAGCCATTTTCTAGTTTGCGATAAGATAAAGCATCGTCAAAATCCTTGGCCGTAGCGGGATCAATCGTCAGGGTGTTCACCTGCCTGAAATCTTCACGAATCTGTTCTTCCATTGGGTGAATCCCTTCCTGCAGGGCTTCTGCTTCTGCCATGACCTCTTCCGAAAAGGTTAGATTGAATCCATTTTTGATCAAAATGGAATTCATTTCAATCTCATTCGTCCCTGCTTTTCCTAGAACTTTTGAGATGGTTCCATGAGGAGCTTGCCCCTTTCGTTTAGCCCAATGCTTCACTTTTACCACCACAATCGTACCCGCTTGGATCTCAGCTGTTTCATGAATGGGGACCTTGATGTCAAAGTGCGTTTTTCCATCCTCTGTTTCTACAATGGCATGATTTTTAAACTTGACCAGACGTCCTACAAATTGGTCTCTGAATCGTTTGGTAACTTCCAGAATTTCGCCTTCAGGTCTTCGCTTAACCGGGCTAAATACGCGTACCCTGACATGATCTCCATGTAGAGCGGTGCCCATTCTTCTAGGGGCAATAAATACATCTTGCTGCCGATCTTCACTGACGATGAAGGCAGCGCCATTTCTGGTTTTATCGACTATCCCTTCAATAATATGTTGTGACCCTGCTTGAGGGGCCTTCTTATTCGAACCGGAGGGTGAAGACTGAAATTGATAGGACCCATTCGGGTGCTTCACAATGGTTTTCTTTTTAAGCAACTTATCCGCTGCAAAAAGCACGTCTTTCTTACCATTTTTCACCTTCAGTCTTTTTTGTAACTGTCTGGGAGAAAAGCTTTGTCCTGCATTGGATGTAAGGTAATCTTCTATTTTTGAAGCCAGCTTTTTGATGCTGAGCTTTTTTCTTTGTTTTGGCATAAATATTTTTCTAAATGTGTTTAAAGCAGATCCTCATTGACAGAGAAAATGATTTGTCCATCCGGCAATAATTCCATGGTATAAGCCTTTGAATCGCTGGCTTTATATACGGATTGATCGAGGGCTTCTGCACCTTCGACTATCTGAATGGTCCAGTCCGGTTCTATTGTAGCCACAGCGCGGTGAATGTTTTCGCCCTCCGTGAGCATGCCCCCAATTTTTTCTTTGGCAATAAAAGCACCCTTTTCCTCAAAAGTCAGCAGAAAATACTCGTACGTCAACAATCCTGCCTTAAAATACACCACCGCATGGAAAGTGTGGGTGTCCTTAATCCGGAAACAAGGCACATATTCCGTGTATTCATCCACAATCATTTCATCAAAGGGAATAATAAAATTTTGAATCACCTCGGGCGGTAAGGGATCGTTGATGCTGCTGTATTTGTGGTGTGCATCTTCAGTTAAAAGGACCGGCAGTTCAATTTCCGGAAAGTATGAGAGAAAGGTTGTAAAATCTGCTTTCTTAGGTTTATTTGTCATGGATATAGCTTATAAATTCCTTCTGAAAGAAAAAATTCCCTTCCATGGAAGGTTTTTGTGTTGTGCCTTTCGGCAAAAGGGTTGACGATTTCACTAAATTAAATCGATTCTAAATAAGGAACAGGGGTCAGCAACGGAAAACTTCCCGCGCATATTATTTATTATTTTGATAGTTTTGAGCATAACTCAAAAATAAGTGCATATGAGCAATTGGTTTGGTAACTTTTTGTCCTCCTCCATTGGTCGAAAGGTGATTATGAGTTTAACCGGATTATTTCTGGTGACATTCCTAATCGTTCATCTGGCAGGAAATCTGCAATTATTGGCAGGAGATGATGGGCAAGCGTTCAACGAATATACGTATTTCATGACACATAACCCTCTCATCAAAACGATTTCCTATTTGTTGTATGCGTTCATTTTGCTACATGCTATTCAGGGAATTGTGATTACCGCCAAAAACAGATCTGCCAGAGGGAATCAAGGATACAGAAAATATAGTTCCAGAACGAACTCCTGGGCGTCCCGCCAGATGGCGCTCTTGGGGATTCTTGTTTTAGCATTTATATTCCTGCACATGGGAGATTTCTGGTATCAAATGAAAATAGGCGCGCTATCTACCAAAGAATACGCAGGTTACGATGAGCCTCTATATGATCTTTACACTAAGGTGAAGGCTTCTTTCGAACAAACCTGGATAGTGATCGCTTATTTAATAGGTTTAATCGCGTTAGGATTTCACTTGTGGCACGGCTTCTGGTCTGCTTTTCAGACCTTGGGCTTAGAGCACGACAAGTATACGCCGGTCATTAAAACCGTGGGTTACGTCCTTGCGATCGTTTTACCCCTTGGTTTTGCGATTATACCTATTGTAATGTACACTCAAAGTATGGCATAAATTCAGATTATGAAGTTGAATGCAAATATACCTGAAGGGCCACTGGCTGAGAAATGGACAAAGTATAGATCTTCCATGCCATTGGTGGCTCCCAACAACAAAAGAAATTTAGAAGTTATTGTGGTAGGGACCGGATTAGCCGGAGCCTCAGCTGCAGCCTCACTCGGAGAATTAGGCTACAATGTAAAGGCTTTTACTTTCCATGATAGCCCTCGACGTGCGCATAGTATTGCTGCCCAGGGAGGCATCAATGCTGCGAAAAACTACCAGAATGATGGTGATAGTGTTTACCGTCTTTTCTACGATACAATTAAAGGGGGAGATTATCGCTCCAGAGAAGCTAATGTCCACCGACTGGCTGAGGTCAGTACCGAAATCATCGATCAGGCAGTAGCGCAAGGGGTGCCTTTTGCTCGAGAATATGGCGGATTACTTGCCAACCGTTCGTTCGGTGGTGTGCAGGTAAGTCGTACTTTTTATGCGAAAGGACAAACAGGTCAGCAGTTATTGCTCGGTGCCTACCAAGCTTTGTCTCGTCAGATTTCTACCGGGAATGTGACCATGTACAACCGGCACGAAATGCTGGACTTGGTGATGATAGACGGAAAGGCAAGAGGCATTATTACGCGTAATCTTCTGACCGGTAAACTAGAACGTCATGCTGCACATGCGGTCGTATTAGCCACCGGTGGTTATGGAAACGTCTACTACCTGTCCACGAATGCGATGAATTGCAATGTGTCTGCAGCATGGAGAGCAGTGAAGAGAGGTGCCTTAATGGCTAATCCTTGTTTTTGTCAGATTCACCCGACTTGTATTCCGGTTTCCGGATCCTACCAGTCAAAACTGACCTTGATGTCTGAATCATTGCGAAATGATGGTCGGGTTTGGGTGCCGAAGAAAAAAGAAGACGTAGAGAAAATCCGAAAAGGAACACTTAAGCCTACTGAAATCGCTGAAGAAGACAGAGACTATTACTTAGAGCGAAGATATCCTGCGTTTGGAAACCTGGTGCCCAGAGATGTAGCATCCAGAGCAGCTAAGCAAGCTTGCGATGATGGTTTTGGAGTGAATGAGACCGGACTAGCGGTTTACTTAGACTTTGCTTCAGCTATCCAACGGTATGGTAAATCAGAAGCACACTCTCAAGGAATCCAAAACGCATCTGCCACTCAAATCACTCAGTTGGGTGAAAAAGTGGTGGAAAAGAAATATGGCAATCTTTTCGAGATGTACGAAAAGATTACGGGTGACAATCCATATAAAACACCCATGAAAATCTATCCCGCCATTCATTATACCATGGGAGGTCTTTGGGTAGACTATAATCTTCAAACAAATATTCCCGGATTGTTTGCCTGCGGTGAAGCCAATTTCTCGGATCACGGAGCAAATAGGTTAGGGGCATCTGCATTAATGCAGGGATTGGCAGACGGATATTTTGTCTTGCCTTATACCATTGGGACATTCTTAGCAGATGAGATCCGTACCCCTAAAATTGACCCTGCACGACCGGAGTTTGAGCAAGCGGAGAAAGATGTGCAGGCCAGAATCGATAAGCTCATGTCCGTTAATGGAAACCGATCAGTCGAAAGTTTCCATAGGGAGTTAGGTTTATTGATTTGGGATTATTGCGGAATGAGTCGAAACGCAGAAGGACTCAAATATGCTTTGGGCAAAGTCCGAGAGCTAAGAGAGCAGTATTGGAAAGAAGTTTACGTCCCCGGTAATGCTGAGGACTATAATCCGGAGTTAGAGAAAGCTACCCGAGTTGCTGATTTCATGGAGCTAGGGGAAATGATGATCATTGACGCCTTGGATCGGGAAGAATCTTGCGGTGGCCACTTCAGAGAAGAATATCAGACGGAAGACGGAGAAGCTCTGCGTCGAGATGATGAATTTGCATATGTCTCGGCCTGGAAATGGAACGATGATCTGAATCATGAATTAATCAAAGAAGAATTGACTTTCGAGAACGTCGAATTGAAAACACGTTCTTACAAATAAATCACAGATTATGAAGTTGAACTTAAAGCTAGAGATATGGAGACAAGCGAATCCGAATGCTAAAGGACGCTTCGAGACCTATAATGTTGAAGCCAACACCCACATGTCTTTCTTGGAGATGTTGGATGTGTTGAATGAACAGTTGGTGGCAGAGAAAAAAGAGCCGGTAGCTTTTGAGCACGATTGCCGGGAGGGCATTTGTGGTACCTGCAATATGGTTATCAATGGCAAACCTCATGGTCCGATGAAAGGCACCACTGCTTGCCAGTTGCATATGAGGCATTTTGATGATGGGGATACCATTACCATTGAGCCTTGGAGAGCAAAAGCCTTTCCAATTGTAAAGGATCTTGTAGTGGATCGTTCATCTTTTGATCGCATTATCCAAGCAGGAGGGTACATTTCTGTCAATACAGGTCAGGCACCGGATGGCAATAGTATTCCGATCGAGGAAGAAGATGCATCCAGAGCGATGGATGCTGCGACTTGTATTGGGTGCGGAGCTTGTGTAGCTGCTTGTCCGAATGCTTCTGCTATGTTGTTTACATCAGCGAAAGTGGCTCACCTCAGTTTGCTACCTCAAGGTCGAGTCGAAGCAGTAGACAGAGCCTCTAAAATGGTGGCGCAAATGGACAAAGAAGGATTTGGAATGTGCAGTAATACGGGAGCCTGTTCAGCAGAGTGCCCCAAAGAAATATCTTTAGACAATATTGCCAAAATGAACCGTGAGTACTTATTCAGTGCTTTGGCAGACGAATAAATAGGGATGAGTTATGCATGAATAACTCGAGCCGATGCATTTTTGTATCGGCTTTTTTTATTGTGGAGTATTCTGAATGATTTCCTTTTCCTCTGAAAATGAGGTAGCAATCATATGGGTCTTATCTTTTTTATCTTCTCCCATATAGGTGGTGATTTCCAAAGCCATGCCCCCTTTTTGCTGAAGCGTTTGAAAAGAGGGATTTTGAGCTTGTTGCGCCATGAGTGCCGAAAAGTCCGTTACGTTAAATGGGAAATCTTTTGCAATCCACGCATGTGATTCAATATCTGAACCGGTCATAATGTACTCCGCACAAGAATAACCTAATATAGTCTTAGTTCGCCCGCTGGCCTCAATGGTATATTCTTCAGAATCCTCCTGCGTCTGGACCTGTTCACTGACCATATTTGGAAGTTTCAGAATGTTTCTGTTACCCTCTTCATCTACGGTATACATGACAATTACATCTCGATCTAAATCCCAGATGAAATATTGACCTTCTGAGTCTGCCGTTTTGAATCCCAATACATTTTCTTCTGCTTCAGGGAACAAGTAGGTGACTTCCAGTGCATCCTTTTCCTCTTCTGATTGAATTTGATAAGTTAGCCTCCCTTTAAAATAGTAGGCATCCGGTAATTCGACATCACTCATGTCAAATTTAGACCCCATCATTCCTTCGAATAGCGCCGCGCCGGTTCTGTCATATCCACCTTCGCGATTATCTTTTCTTAAGGTGGTGTCTTGATTCAGCTCTTCATCAACCTTTTTGCTCAAAGCCTTATCCAGTTCATCCTCTAATTTGTTCTCCAACTTACGTTCCAATTTTCGTTGCAAGCGACCGAGAATTTGGGCTTCTGATGATGGAATGAAAAAAATACTGACGAAAACGATAATAAAGGCGCGTACTAGGGTCTGCATATCAATGGATTTATATACAAGAATAGTAAAGCATAAAAGGAATTCAAAGTTCCCGAATAGAATTGTTTATGCGGACCGCCCTGGAAAACTATATCTTCGCTAAAACGTTCCAATAGGCATGTCAGAGAAAAAGAAAGGGTTCAATTACGGAACATTTGTCCGGCTGATTCAGCAGGCGGAACCTTATAGGACTGTATTTTTTCTTTCAGGAATCTTGGCTGTGATCCTGGCACTGGTTGGAATTTTACGTCCTTTCCTGATCAATCAAATGGTCGATAATCAGATCATTGAGAGAGATTATGACGGCTTGGTATATATGACCGGACTGTTATTCGTCGTCCTTTTTGCGGAAGCATTTCTACGATATGGCTTCATCTATGCCACCAACTGGTTGGGCCAATCGATTATCAGAGATTTGCGGGATAGGGTGTTTCGCCACTTGGTGAGTTTGAAGTTGACTTATTTTGATCGCACGCCCATAGGACAAAGCACCACGAGAACCATCAATGATATCGAAACCATTAATCAGACCTTTTCTCAAGGGGTCATCACCATTATTGCAGATGTGTTAAGCATTTTTGCGGTTTTGGGCATCATGCTCTATACATCCTGGTCATTAACTCTGGTGGTATTGACCACTTTGCCGTTTTTATGGTTGGGGACCTATGTGTTCAAAGAAGGTGTGAAGCGCTCTTATCAAAAGGTAAGAACGCAAATCTCTAAGATGAACTCTTTTTTGCAGGAGCGCATCACAGGAATGAGGGTAGTGCAAATTTTTAATGCGCAGGATCAGGAAAGAAATAAGTTTCGCGAGATCAACCGGGATTATACAGATGCCAACCTAAAGTCCATATTATACTATGCGATATTTTTCCCTTTCGTAGAGTTGGTCTCAGCCGCAGCTCTGGGGTTGATGGTCTGGTACGGAGCCAAAGGGGTCTTGAGTGACGATGTTACCCTGGGAGTCCTAATCGCTTTTCCTATATATATTAATATGTTGTTCCGTCCTATGAGAATGTTGGCGGATCGTTTCAATACCCTACAGATGGGACTGGTCGCAGCAGATCGGGTATTTGGTGTGTTGGACACACGAGATAAAATACAGGACAGTGGACATATTAAAAAGGATGCACTTGAAGGGAAAGTGGAGTTTGAACATGTGTTTTTTGCCTACGAGAAAGACAATTATGTCTTGAAAGACATCAGTTTTGATATACAGCCGGGGGAAACCTTGGCCATTGTGGGTGGAACCGGCTCCGGTAAGACAACCACCATCAATATCCTCAATCGATTTTATGAATTATCGGGCGGTCAGGTGCGCATTGATGATGTGCCCCTTCAGAAATATGACCTGGAGTCTTACCGCTCCCGATTGGCGATTGTTTTACAAGATGTCTTTCTATTTACAGGCAGCTTGTATGACAATATTACTCTGAAAAACCCTAAAATTTCCAGAGAGGAGGTTATAGAGGCTTCAAAGGTGATCGGGGCACACACTTTTTTTGAGCAGCTTCCTGATCAATATGACTTTTGGGTCAGCGAAAGAGGCAACAACCTGAGTATGGGTCAGCGACAATTAATCTCTTTTGTTCGCGCACTAGTGTTTGACCCCAACATTTTGATTTTAGATGAGGCAACCAGCTCTATTGATACGGAGACAGAGGCAATCATTCAGCATGCAATCGAAGAGCTCATCAGCAAACGTACCTCTATTATCATTGCGCACCGTTTGTCGACCATCCGCCATGCAGATAAAGTTTTGGTGCTCGATAAGGGAGAGGTGAAGGAGTTTGGTCGTCCGGAAGAGTTACTTCAAATTGAAAACGGATGGTATGCCGAGTTGTATGACAACCAATTCGTGAAAGCCACTGAGTAATTCGTCGATGCCTTGACTTCATTCATCGTTTTGATGAAACTAAATTGCAGATGATTTTATTAATTGATGTGAAAGAAGTTAGAAAGTTATGTTTCAAAGAATAAATATCAATCCGCTTAGCTTAATCCTGGGTTTCGTATTCATAGGATTATTTATCATGGCAGCCTTTTACATTGCACAAGGCATCTTCACCATCCTGATGTGGTTGGCCCCGGTTCTATTGGTGGCGACACTTATTTTAGATTATAAAGTGGTGCTGAATTATGGGAAATGGGTGCTGGCAAAATTCAGTAAAAGCCCCTTGTCGGGAGTTACCTGGTCTTTAATCACGGTC
>Ga0180435_10007576_pt1 | contig 10329 bp, 10 predicted proteins | sample SS_ome_3_FD_132467 | JGI IMG/M metagenome (GOLD analysis project Ga0180435, IMG submission 132467) | Hypersaline lake sediment archaeal communities from the Salton Sea, California, USA - SS_3_S_1 metaG | ecosystem: Environmental > Aquatic > Non-marine Saline and Alkaline > Hypersaline >... | reverse complement strand
TAAGATCTTTTTTTCATGCGGATCAAGCTTTATTATATATGGGCTTTTTCTGGGAATATCGCACCTCCTTTCTTTTCGGAGGACGATATCAAACCTGAATTAATTTGTCAATAATACGTAATCGTATTTAAGAATTTATGTACTAAGGAAGCAACCTGCGGATTCGTTCCCATCCATCGTCGGGAATGTCGGTGCCGATGACCTGGCAGACTTCATAGCCGCAGGCGGAAGCCAACTCGCCGCTTTTCTCGAGAGAATATCCCTGGACCAGTCCGAACAGGAACCCTGCCGCCCAGAGATCGCCGGCACCGGTGGTATCCCGCGCCTGACGCCCGCCTCGAGCTGCGATCGAAACGACACCGCCGTCGGTGCTGATAAAACTGCCTCTGGGGCCTACTTTGAGCACTGCCAGGGGGGCGTCTGCCTGCAGCGCTTTCAGGGCTGCCCCCTCGTCTTTGTGACCGGTATACGCTTCGGCCTCCTCCTCGTTGGCGATCAAAATGTCGACGGATTCCCGGACCAATTTTTTCAAAAACTCCCTGGACTCGGCGACAATGTTGAAACTGGCCAGATCGAGGGATATGGCAGCACCGATGGCGCGTGCGCGCTGAATGACAGCCGGAATCAGGTCGGGGTTGAAGAGAAGATAGCCTTCGATGTGAACAATGGCGGCGCCCTCGAAATCCTGTTCGGTGAACTCTCCGGGCTGGGCCTCGGCGGACGCCCCCAGATAGGTCAGCATAGAGCGTTGGGCATCAGGGGTAATGATTGACATCACTCTTCCGGTGGGCGAACTGGAGCGCAGCAGTTTCGGCTCAACATGCTGCTTGCGCAGATCCGATTCATAAAAATTTCCCATGACCCCGCTGCCGCATTTGCCCACAAAACGAGATTTGCCGCCCAGGCGGCCGATCCCGACGGCCGTGTTGCAAGCCGACCCGCCGGGAACAATCCGGGGTGGGGCGCTCACCTTTTCCAGTATCTGGTCGATGACGGCGTTTTCCACCAGTTTCATGCCGCCTTTGATCGCGCCGCAGTCGAGGACGAAATCATCGGACTCGTGCGCCAGTATGTCTACCAGAGCGGAACCCACGCCCACGATAACCCTGTTGCCCGGTTTGACGTTTGCCAAGATATTCATCATTTATCGACTACCACACCAGGGCGGAATAAATCCAGCCCCTGTCGCCGTCTGCGTGTTCCAGATGTATCCACTTGCCCTGGCGCCCGATCACCTTAAACGGAATGCCCTTTTCCACTTTGAAAAGGATGTCGTATGTGGTTCCCGGCCCGGAGCGGATATTACACTCATCCCGGTTGGTAATGACGGTCGGTATCTTTCCGGTCAGTGATTTATGGATCCATCCCTTGTCGTTTTCAAAATCGCGAAAATGGTACCAGGCACCGGAAGTTTCGATGACATGGATCGGGTGATACTTTTCCACCTTCCAGATGATCTGGTAATTGGTTCCGGGGCCGGAGCGAATGTTGGCCACCGATGCTGTGACCGCTTGACGCTGTGCCTGTGCCGCACCGGCGGTTAACAACAGCGCTAGCGCTAGCATCAATCCTGTCGTCAACGTCTTCAACTGGCACCTCACACTGAATAGAATTCCACCTGCGGGAGTTTGACGCAGGTGAGTTGGTTTCCGTAAACGGCCCCGGTATCGATGCCGATTTTGTTTGGTTTTACAAATGGCTCGTTAAAGGGGGTATGCCCGAAAACAACCCGTTTGCCGAAGTCGTAATCGGAATAAATAAATTTCTGGCGAATCCACACCATGTCTTTTGGCGACTGCTTTTCGAGCGGTACCTTGGGTCGCAGCCCGGCATGTACGAATATAAACTCTTCCGTTTCGTAGCTGGTCCGCAGCCGGTTGAAAAAACCCCGGTGCGCTGCAGGAATCGGTTCGTTTTCGCCAGCGCTGACATGGTTGAGATAGTCCTCGAGGGTCAGCCTGCCGCCATTCATCAAAAATGTCAACCGATCGCTACCGGACAGATATTTTTGAAGCATGTCCTCGTGGTTGCCCTTGAGGAAAATGATATCCGGGAAAAGTTCCTGAAGGTTTACCAGGTGTTGGACGACATCGAAGGACCTGGGCCCGCGATCGATATAATCGCCGATGAAAACGAGCGTATCCCGGCTCATATCAATGGGGATTTTGTCCATCAGGGCGCTCAATTTTTCGTAGCACCCGTGGATATCCCCTATGGCAAATATTGACGGCATGATTTGGTCGTCAGCCCCTCGGTTCAAGTTCAGCCCGCCCCTTCGAGCGGTCCCGATCGATTTTGGCATGAATCAGGGCGCGAACAGAAATCGGCCCGGCCGGTCGAGGCGTCGGAGCCCCGCATCGGTGGCGATTTTCACCGCAGCCCTGAATTCAGAAACCGACAGGGGTTCTGCCAGTTCCTCGATTTCTTGAGCATGCCCGCACGGACGGTACTGCGACATCAAGTTGACATAGCTGTTGCGCGAAATCCGCTCGGCGATGAACGTCATTATCGAGCGGGTGCCGGCCAGCCCGCCGGGCAGCACCAGATGGCGTATCAACAGCCCCCTGGTGGCCACCCCTTTTTGATCGATCTTCAGGTCACCGGCCTGGCGATGCATTTCCAGCAATGCGCTACGGGCGATTTCCGGATAGTCCGCCGCGCCGCATGCTTTTCCGGCAACCTTGGGGTCCCAGAACTTGAAATCCGGCATGTAGATGTCGACGACATCCTCCAGCAACGCCAGCGTTTCAACCCGGTCGTATCCGCCGCTGTTGTACACCAGCGGGATCTTCAGGCCATCCTGAACTGCAAATTCCAGGGCGGACAGGATCTGGGGCACCACATGCGATGGTGTCACCAGGTTGATATTGTGGCAACCCGTTGCCTGCAGCTCAAGCATGATCTGTGCCAGGGTTGCAGCCGAAATCTCGTATCCGTTCCCGCCATGGCTGATGTCGAAGTTCTGGCAGAATATGCACTGAAGATTGCAATGGGTGAAGAAGATCGTGCCGCTGCCGCTTTTTCCCACCAGCGGGTCCTCTTCGCCGTAGTGCGGTGCGTAGCTGGATACCAACGCATATTTTCCGGTTCGGCAGATACCGGTCTGCCCCGACAACCGGTCTACCCGGCACCGGCGGGGGCAAATGACGCAATCCTTTAGCATTTGCCGCGCTGACGCGGCTTTTCGCTGCAATGCGCCAGCTTTAAAAGCGCCGATATATGATGGGAGCTCAGACGGCATCTTCGCAGACCTGTAAGCCAAATCCACCGGCCTTTCATGTCCTGTCATCCGGTTGGGTGAAAGCGATGCACGGGCGGCGGGTCGATCCTGAAGGCAGATGCCGTTTAGCGGGTTTCCGTGCTTTCAACCATAATTTTCCGTGCCAGCCCGCGACCCAATACGAAGCGATGAAGATCCACCGCCACCGCAATTTGCCCGTGCCCATTGTTGCTGATGACCTCCACCACATCCCCCATGCGCAGTCCCATGCTGAGCAGGTGCAAGCGGGCGCTGCTGCCGCCGGTGATGTCTTTGATAAGAACTTTTTCACCTGCGCGGGCCGAAGTCAATGCCATCGTATCCAGCCGCTTCTGCTGGCATTCCGCACAGATGCCGTAAATTTGCATTCTATGCTGGAACATCTGAAATCCGTGGGAGATGGATATTTCCGACTGCAGGGACTCCAGACGGTCATCGTGGAACTCGACAATTTTGCGACATTTGGTACAGACCATATGGTCGTGGTGCTGTCCCAGGTGATGGTGCTCGTAGCGCAGGTCACCGTTGTCGAAGCGGCTCTGGTGGGCGAAGCCGAATCGGCACATCAGCTTCAGCGTGTCTTTCACAAAATCGGCATCCAACCGGTGGCCATTGTCGTTCAGCAACGCCATCAATTCGGCAACCGTAACGTGATTTTCGGTCTGCAGAAAAGTTTCAAGAACGATTAGCCGGTTTTCAAAATCGGTGATGCGTTCCTGTTTAAACAGTTTTTGAAACTGTCTTTTTTCCTGTTCGTGCAGGCGTTTCATTTGGAGTGGCCCGGCAACTCATAGGTACTGCAGCTTCCGCTGGAGCAGGTTCGATTGGTGACCGTCGGCCCCGATTCGCCCCCGCTGCTCCCCATGCTGTGGCAGCTGGTGCTCATGACCCGTTCGAACTCCTCGGACGAACAATGCGGGCACTTCATTTCGACCGTTTCGTCCGATTTCATCACCAGAAACTCGAAACATTCATTGCACTTGTTGCAGCGAAATTCATAAATGGGCATCTTATTGGTCCTTTTTTGGTATAATCCTTAAGTATTATCTATCTGCTTGAAATTGTCAAGAAAATGCCAACAGGCCCAATAACGGTCGTTCGCGCGGAAAAAGGTCGATATGTAAACGGTTGCCGGTTCCCCCCTTTTTAATGGTGACAGCGGAGGTTGCCAGACTTACATTTTCAACGCCAGGGGTCTAATATCTGCCGCATTGCGAGTTGCTCACCTGCGCGGTCAATCCGTCGGCGAGAGCGGACGCTGCGGATCGGGATGCTGATAGCGCCGCAACGCCGACGCAACTCTGACAGATGAGACAATCATTACACAACCCCGAAACGTTCGCTGATCAGGAACTACAGATGGAATCAGGTCGCCCCGAGCCGGGGGCAGTCGCCCCCACCCGGTTCAAATTCGAATGGATATCGGATCTGGGTGTCGTCCCGCGCCGCCAGTGGGATGCACTGGCCGAATCACTGGCGTACCCCTTTCTGGAGTACGACTGGCTGCGCACCCTGGAACTGTCGAAAAGCACCTGCCCGGAGACCGGTTGGATGCCGTACCACCTGGTCGTCTGGTCGGGGGAACGACTCGTTGCCGCAGCCCCGCTCTACGTCAAGGGGCACAGTGCCGGCGAATTTGTCTTTGACCACGTCTGGGCGGATGTCGCGCAACAACTCAATATCGATTACTATCCGAAACTGGTCGGCATGAGCCCCTTTACGCCGATGGTTGGCTACCGGTTCCTGATGGCACCCGATATCGACGAGGCTCAAGTGACCCGCCTGATGATCGATGCCATCGATGACCTCTGCGCCCGGATGGGGTTGTCCGGCGTCAGTTTCTTGTTCGTTGATCCCAACTGGGGCCGGCGCATGCAGCATTTGGGGTTTGTCCCCTGGCAGCATTTGAGCTTCACCTGGACCAATCGCCAGTTCCAAAATTTCGACGGCTACCTGGCCCGTTTCAAATCAAATCAGAGACGCAATATCAAACGGGAGCGACTGGCAATGGAGCATCAGGGCATTACCCTGCAAGTCCATACCGGCGGCGACATCCCTCCCGGCTACCTTCCACGCATGTACCGGTTCTACGAGCGCACCAACGACAAATTCGGGCCCTGGGGCTGCAAATATTTGACGCCCGCATTTTTCCAAATGGTGGGCGACCGGTTTTCCAGGCGGCTGGTGGTTGTGGCCGCCTATCGTGACGAGGACCGCGGGGCTCCCGTGGGCATGAGTCTGCTGGCTCGCAAAAACGGGCGGTTGTACGGGAGGTACTGGGGGAGTGAGACCGACCTGCCGATGCTCCACTTCAACACCTGCTATTACACGCCGATCGAGTGGGCCATCCAAAGCGGTATTCAGCAATTCGATCCGGGCATGGGTGGTGCTCATAAGAGTCGAAGAGGTTTCGAGGCCGCTGCCAACCACAGCCTGCATCGATTTTACGATGAGCGGCTGCAGCGGATCATGGATCAGCATATCGACACGATCAATCGCCTGGAGCGGGAACAGATTGAGAGGGCAAACCAGCAGCTGCCGTTTGCCAAGCGGTAAAGCGCATTGTGCGCGGCGGGATCGTGGCGGTTGAATCTCCGGCAGCCCTTGATCTGGCAGCGCTTTGGGACACGGAACGGTTTTCCCGGACTACGAATCGATCCCCGCCGCGGCCGGTTTGGGCGCTACTCCAGGCGTTTGGCGACATATTCATGGAACTGTTGCGATAATTCTTTCTTCCATAACCCAACGAATCCAGTGCGGACCGAGACCTGGGTCCAGTCAGGCCCGGCAATTTTGACTTTGACGGTTACCGGTTTTTCATCTTTGCGGGTCGCTTTGATCGTCGTCTGGACGCCGTCGGTGGTTTTTGACTGCACGCTCATCCCCAGATCATCGATAACGCTTTCGCAGGCCTTCAGCGTGGTCTCATATTCTTTCTGGTAGGTCCGAATCAACTCCCCCTTCACGTAGGCATATGTGCCAGCGCCGGCTCCGGCACCCAACAGCACGGCAGCGCATCCAGTCAATCCGACCAGCGCTACAATGGACATCACGGCGGTGAGGGTTCTTCTCATAAGCATAGACCCGCTCCGTTTAAGATGGTTAAAGGATATCAGCGCCAGACAGCGTTAGCATCCATCGGCGCAGTTTCCAGGACCATTGATGAATTCGGCCAAGCCAGCCCGTCATCCGGTTGGAATAGAGCCGGATAGAAAAATGCCCCCCTTGAACTGGCCACGAGCCGCGGATTCAACGGGTAGATCCTCGCCCGCATCGGCCGGGCGCAATTTCCTTCTATCATGAAGCACCGGACAAGTCCATGCCGTTGGGGGACCTTGTCCCATTGACTTTGGGGGCAAATGCCATTAGTCTTTCTTTGCCCGTTCGGCGCAGGCTTCCATTTAAATCGGAAGGGCATGGTTTTCATTCTTTTTGCGGCTGTCTTCCGGCCGCCAAACTTTGCGAGGCGATCCACTCATGGATGATTCGTCACAGGTAAATAAAAAGAGCTATAAGAAGTGGGCCCTGATTGTGATTCTGGCCTTTTTTCTGTTGTGGCCGCTGACCATTGGCTTGTACTGGCTGGCTTACCAGGGGTACACCGCCATTGATGCGGCAAAGTTCCCCTGGTTGGAAACGACGATGTTTCAAAAATTAAAACAGGTCGGCCCGGAGCTTTCAGAGACGGAAAAAGGGGTGCTGATGACGACAGCACTGAGTAACCGCCTGGAGTACGAACTCGAATCCACGTTCGGCTGGTCGGTCAACGATCTCATCATTTCGCCCACGCGCTACCTCGACAATCGCGGTTCCCGGCAGCGGGGCGTCATCTTTGCCACCCGTATGCTGATGAACTTTTTCTCCACGAACCTGGCCAAATACGGTACGGTGGATACTGAAAATGAAATGCTCAAAGAAGCCCGAGAAAAGCACTTCGCTTTCAGTGAGGACAGCTGGTGGCTGCCGTCCAGTGAAAGCGAATACGAAAAGGGGATCGAGCTGCTGCGACAATATGAAAACCGCCTCTCTGCCGGAGAGGCGGTTTACAACATGCGCACGGACGACATGTACAATTTGCTGACGTTCATCACCGGCAAGGAACTGATGGATCAACCCATGGGATTGCTGGTTCAGACCAACGATGAGGTCCCCTACACCCAACTGGATGACCGGATTTACTATACGCAGGGCGTCATACTGGTCTTGCGAGATTTCTTGCGAACATTTGTCAGGCTCTATCCTGAAATTAAAGAAAAGGGCGGTGAGAAAAATATCAAAATCGCCATTCGTGACATGGAACAGATCTGTACATTCGACCCGCTGATCGTCATGCGGGGAGATCATGATTCGGTCATGGCGGATCATCGCGGCAAGGTGGCAAGGTATCTCATTTCGATGCGTGAACGGGTGAACGATCTGGCGCAGTCGATCCGCCGCTAGCAGAATTTGACCCCTATGCCGTAATAGTAGTAGGATTCGTTTTCGGATTGCGGGCGGTTCCAGATAACTCTGGCGCGGTAAACGTCGTGGTTGGGTGAATAGGGAGATTTTTCGATACCGATAAAAATTTCTGCGCCGACTTCCGGCGAGTAGTCCGATTCGAAGCACATCCCTCCCCGGCTGTAATTCAGCATACGGCCTTCGTAGTATTTACCCGTGTTGAAATTTTCGAACATGATCGTGGCCTGGTGGGGAAAACGTGCATTTTCTCTTTGCTCGGGATTCATGACCATCTGGCAACCTCTCATACTTCTATGAGCTCGTTTTGCCTGAAAAAGAACCCCTTTTGTGCAGACGGCCAACATTGTCACAGGAAATCTTAGAGAAGCGAAAGGGCAATTTTTTCGACGGACCGTTGAGACCCGTCGGGTTCGGGTTAAGATTTTGCTAAATGTCTTCGCTGTCACAAAAGGGGTTCAGGCAACAACCCAAAAGCTGTTCTGTTTTGGGTGTGGAGGGCTTCCGCGCCATCAGCCGATGTAGCCGATGGAACCCGTCAGGATCACCAATCCACAAACGATTGCAACGGCCAGCGAAACGCGTTTTTCTTCCATCTGCGTGCCCCGGCCATGCAACACCGAGGGGGATTTGCCAGGAAATGAAGCACAAACCGTGCCCTAAGGTGGCTAAAGATTAAATTTAAAAAATTTCAGGTGTTTATGTGTTTTATAACAGGGGCCGGCAGGGGAGAAAGCCTCGAATTGTGAAACAGATGTTATAAATAACGGAAATTGTTTTCACAGTGAAAAGCGGCTTGCCCACAACAGCTGCAATGCCGTTCGCATCGTGCAAAAAGGTGCCGAAAACTGCGGTGCGAGGAACAAAGGAGGGTGACCCCTTTGGAATCACCCTCCCGAGCATTGGGACGCAGTACGAGTGCCATCGCACTGCAACATTTTATATCGGCTGCAAATGGGATTAACTTAAGTTATTTATTTCCGTTGAAGGATTTAGCAGGAGGCTCGTGGATGCATAGCGCATGGCGCAAAGCGCATAGCCAAAAATAAGAAGAGGCGAAATTCGCCTCGAGTTCTGCGACGTTCCTTATTCTAAATTGTGATCAGCATTTCAAAAGGGCTTTGATGCTCTGGTTTTAGCGCTTTGCGCTTTGCTCTCTGCGCTATGCCAAAGTTTAAAACCCCTCCTGTGCCGTTCGTGCAATGATTTCCTCCTGATGATCCAGGTCCAGATCGACGAAGAAATCGCTGTAGCCGGCCACCCGTACCAGAAGATTGCGGTATTCGTCGGGGGCTTGCTGGGCCCGGCGCAGCATTTCCGGATCCACGACATTGAACTGGATGTGGTGTCCGTTCAGCTTGAAATACGCCCGAATCAGGTGCGCCAGATTATCGATACCGCGTTCATCCGCGAGCACACCGGGAAGAAAACGTTGATTCAGCAGCGTTCCGCCGGACTTCAGCTGGTCCATTTTTCCGAGAGATTTCACGACGGCGGTCGGTCCGTTGCGATCTGACCCGTGGGATGGGGATGAGCCGTCGGAGATGGGCATGCCGGCCAGCCGCCCGTTGGCAGTCGCTCCCAGCTTCTTGCCGAAGTAGACGTGGCACGTTGTCGAGAGCATATTCAGATGGTAGCCGGAGCCCTTCGTGTTGGGTTTGCCGTCAATCGCCGAAAACAAAGCGGCGAAAACCCGCTGCATGATCCGGTCGGCCCGGTCGTCATCGTTGCCGAAAAACGGCGTTTTATTGAACAATCGCTGGCGCAGCGTTTCCTGACCATCGAAATTCGTTTTCAGCACCCCGACCAGCGAATTGAGGTCCATCGCCCGCCTCTCGTACACGTGCACCTTGATGGCCGACAGGCTGTCGGTAACGGTGCCGATGCCGCAGCACTGGATGTAATTGGTGTTGTAGCGCGGGCCGCCGTCATAGTAGTCCCTCCCGTTGGCGATGCAATCCTGAATCACCACCGATAGAAACGGGGCCGGTGCGGAGGCAGCATACAACCGCTCGATGATGTTGTTGACCTTTATTTTCAGGTCAACCACGTGATTGAGCTGTTTGACGAAGGCGTCGAATAAGTCATCGAACCCCTCAAACCCGTCGGGGGCGCCTGTGGCCAACCCGACAGCCTTACCGCTGACGGGATCGATGCCGTTGTTCAGTATTAGTTCCAATATTTTCGGCAGGTTTAAATAGCCCGTCAGGATATAGGCCTCTTTGCCAAAGCTGCCGGTCTCGATACAGCCGCTGCATCCCCCTTCGCGGGCGTCTTCCAGACTTTTTCCAGCCCGGATCTGCTCCATGACCACCGCGTCGGCATTGAACACAGCCGGATAGCCCTGTCCCTGGCGGATCACCCGGCAGGCGGCCTTCAGGAAACGGTCCGGTGTTTTATGGCTGATCTGGACATTGGACTGCGGTTGCAGCAGTCGCATCTCCGAGATGATCTCGAGCAGCAGGTAGGACACGTCATTGACGGCGTCCGTGCCGTCCCGGTTCAGGCCTCCCAGGTTGATATTGGTGAAATCGTTGTACGTGCCGCTTTCCAGTGCCGTTACGCCAACCTTGGGTGGCGCAGGCTGGTTGTTGAATTTGATCCAGAAACAG
>Ga0180435_10007575_pt1 | contig 10331 bp, 10 predicted proteins | sample SS_ome_3_FD_132467 | JGI IMG/M metagenome (GOLD analysis project Ga0180435, IMG submission 132467) | Hypersaline lake sediment archaeal communities from the Salton Sea, California, USA - SS_3_S_1 metaG | ecosystem: Environmental > Aquatic > Non-marine Saline and Alkaline > Hypersaline >... | reverse complement strand
TTGTTTTGGACCTGTTTCACATCGGGTATCCCTACCAGAACATTGTTACCGTCCTGGCCAAGAACTTTCCCAACGTGTACATCGACATGTGCTGGGCTCACATCGTTTCCCCAAACGCCTCGGTGCTGAGTCTCCTGGAGTGGTTCGACACGGTACCGGTGAACAAGATTTCCGCCTTCGGCGGAGATTACCTGTTTATCGACGGGGTGTACGGCCACCAGTTCCTTGCCAGGGAAAATGTCGCCAGGGCTTTGTCGATGAAGGTCGAGGACGGCCTGTTTGATATCCACCGGGCGAAAGAAATAGGGAAAATGCTCTTTTACGATAATCCGAAGAGGATTTTCAGGCTTTAGGAGGAATATATGGCACCATCCCAGTTTGAAGCCCGCATGGAAGTTGATGAGGTAATAAAAGATTTAAGCCGGGAATTGAACGGTCTTATCGACGGAAAGTTCAGCGGCGACAGAAAAGGGTTCCGGTTGAAGAAGCGGCGGGTGGTAAAAATGCTGAAAGAGCTCATCCACGATATTGAGGGTCTTCCGTTCCGGGGTTAGATTTCTTCTCTCTCTACAATTATTGACATTCAGATGTAACTGCGTTACCTTAAGCTCGAATTTGAACAATGTTCAAATTGGGAGCCTTGATGACAGACAATACGGAACCAAAACAATCGGCCCGGGACAGGATTCTGCAGGCGGCAATAGATATCATGCGGGAGAAGGGTGAGGTCGAAGCTGTGACCATCCGGGGAATCGCCGGGCTGGCCGGTGTGGGTATCGGGCTCATTAATTACCATTTCCAGTCGAAAGAGAGGCTTATCGCCGAGGCGGTACGATATTTTCAAACCCGGGAGGTTCTCTCCGGGTGGGAGGGGCAGCTCCTTTTCAGACCGAAGAATCCGGTTGCGCTGATTAAGGACATGCTCAAGAGTTTTGCGGATTTCATTGCAGATTTTCCCCGAATTTCCCGAATTTCCATTCTCAATGATTTAAGCCACCCGGGGACGGAAGAAAGTACTCTGCAGGCAGTCAAAGGGATTACTCCTTATGTTCAGGAAGCCCTGGGCAGAAACGGGAAAAACGGTAAAGCTTTCAGAACCGCATGGATCATCATTTCCGCGATTCAGACGGTTTTCATGCGGTCAGATCTTTTTTCCGGGGACGGAGGATTAAATTTTTCTGTAAAAGCCGATAGAGACGCCTTCATCGATGAGCTGGTTGGAACGTACGTGAGGTAAACGGTTCAGTCGAAACTGTATATCAGTATATCAGACACTCGATTATATTGACCCTTCATGCATTCCCCGTTACAGTTTACCTGCATACAATGTGAGCATCGCCAGTGAAGTAAAAAAGGGGAAGAACATGTTTGGTATTGATGATGTCTCGGTGGTTCTGGCTTTCATAGCATTAATAGCCAGTGTTGCTGTCTCGGTTTTGTACGGGATTATCAATTGGAACAGAGACGGGGGGCAGGATCGATGAACTTGTACTATTTGATCGTTGTTATCGTCCTGTATCTGGGAGTAATCGGGTATCTCGGCTATCGCGGTTATGCCAAAACCAGGAATTCTGTTGATTACATGCTGGGGGGACGGCAGATCCATCCCTTTGTTATGGCCATGTCCTACGGGGCGACTTTTATCTCAACTTCGGCGATTGTCGGGTTCGGCGGTATTGCCGCTCAGTTCGGTATGAGCCTTCTCTGGCTGGCCGCGGCCAACATTGCTGTCGGAGTTTTTATCGCGTTTATCGTTTTCGGAAAAAGAACCAGGAAAATGGGGCTCAATCTCGATGCCCACACCTTTCCTGAGCTGCTGGGACGGAGGATGGACTCCCGGTTCATTCAGCGCTTCATGGGGCTGATTATTTTTATTTTTATGCCTCTGTATGCCGCTGCGGTGCTGATCGGCGCGTCCAGGATTCTCGAAGGCCTCCTGGGGATTCCCTACCTCTATTCAGTTGTGATTTTTTCAGTCCTTGTCGCGGCCTATGTTATTTTAGGCGGTTTAAAGGGAGTCATGTATACCGACGCGCTTCAGGGAACGCTGATGTTTGCCGGGATGCTTGTGCTGTTTATCGTTATCTACTCTACTTTGGGCGGCGTTGGAGCGGCTCATCGGAGCTTAACCGATCTTGCCCACCTGGTGCCTGAAGGTTTGAAAAACATCGGACACAGAGGATGGACCGCTTCTCCAGCGGGGGGAAGCCCGCTATGGTGGGTGATCTACTCTTCTCTGGTATTGGGTGTAGGCATCGGTGTCCTGGCCCAACCCCAGCTGGTGGTGCGCTACATGACGGTGAAAAGTGACAAAGAACTCAACAGGGCCGTGTTGATCGGTGCGATCTTTATTTTATTTACTGTTGGAACTACCTATATTGTCGGCCCTCTCACGAATGTCTATTTTTTCCGAAAGTTCGGTATGATTGCAATAGAAGCGGTACAGGGGAATCCCGATAAGGTAATGCCCCTCTTCATAAAAGAGGCGCTTCCCGCCTGGTTCGGGTACCTGTTTATGCTGGTTATCCTCTCGGCAGGTATGTCCACCTTGAGTTCCCAGTTTCATGCTATCGGTACTTCCATTGGACGGGATGTTTTTTCCTCCGGGAAGACTGATGAGCAGGCTTCGTCGAAACAAGTTTCGTCGAAAGAGGTTCTGGTGACCCGAATCGGTATCGTTATCAGTATTTTAGCCACCGTTTTCCTTGGTCTGAAGATGGGAGGAGGAGTCATCGCAAGAGCCACGGCGATATTTTTCGGACTGATGGCTGCAAGTTTTCTGGCACCCTATACGGCAGCCCTCTATTGGAAGAAGCTTACCCGAAAGGGAGCAATTGCCGGCATTGTATCCGGTATCGTGACGGCGGTATTCTGCTTCCTTTTTCTCCACGGAAAAGAGGCAGCTGTTTTCGGCCTCTGCAAGGCCATCACCGGGAAAGACACTCTTCTGGGTGGTGTGTGGACCTCTGTGGACCCATTGGTATTTGCCCTTCCGATTTCCATCATATTCACGGTCCTGGTCAGTCTTTTTACCCCCGTAGAAAACAAGGAGCGTGTGGAGAAAAGTTTTTCCGGGATTCACGGGAGGTAGAAGTGGCGGCACGTAAAGCACAAGGGTGAACAGTCTAACGGTGGGATTTCAGGGTTTGTTTCCAGTCGATTTCGATAAAACCGACTAATGTGTCCTTTCCGTCTATTACCAGGGTGGGGTAGGTTAAAGGGAACCCGAAAGCATTCTGGAAATCGGTTTTTACCCGTTTTTTCAGCGTGCTTTCAAGGGTATCCATGTAGGCTATCTTATAAGAAAATCCCTTCTTCTTAAGCCATTTCTTAGCCCGGCCGCAGAAACCGCAGGTGGGGAGAGCAAAGAGTTTCAAATCATAATCTTCACGTTTACCCGGGACAGGTGTAAAGGTTACATATTCGAACAGTACAGGTTCCATTTTTATTAAATCGACTCTTTTTCTTTACAGCTTTACAGGTATGGTACTATATTTAATTGTAACGAGGAGGCTTGTATGAAAAAGTATTTTGATCTGAAACTGGAAGGGAAGGACTGGGCAAAGCCGTTTATCGTCTATTGGATTCTCTATCTGATTTTCAGCGGTCCCATGTCGTCGTCGAGATGGTGGCAGCCCGAGTCCGGAATGGGTACCGGAGCATACGGCGGGCTTTCCATTGTGTTTACCATTGTGATGGTTATCATTTCATCGGCGTATACAATCAAGCTTGCCAGGATCGCCGTGCCGAAACTCTCCATTGACGGGAAAGCTTTTGGGTTTCAGGGGGCCGAGGGTAAGTTCATCGGACTCAATATAGGCGGCCTCCTCCTCTCGATTATAACAATTTCCATATACATGCCGTGGTACATTGCTAAAATAACCAGGTACCTGGCGTCCGAGACGGAGTTCGATAGTGAGAATCCCGATTTCCTTGGTAAGGGAGGAAAGCTGCTGGGGCTGTTTATCCTCTTCTTCTGGATTCCTGTCATCATTATCGGGGCGGTTATCGGATTCGGCAGTGCCCGGGCAGTGTATCATGGTGGAATGGGGGACTATCCGGCTGGAGCAGCCTGGGCCGGGGTTCTCCTCTTTTTTCTCCTGATTCCATTTATGTATATCATGTACAGGTGGTACATCAACTTCAGCTGGAAGGATTTCAACATCAAATGGGAAACAAAATTCTGGCCCTCCGTCGGCTACATCCTCGGACAGTGTGCCCTGACGGCTGTTACCGCGGGGATTTACTGGCCGGCCGCCATGCTCAAGCTGTACAGGTATTTTTCGAATAAGACAGTGGTAGTACAGGGAGATGTGATAGTCGGCCATCTCGGGTTCGACGGTTCCATAAAAAAGGGATTCGGCCTGCTCTGGGGCCAGGCCCTTCTGTCGATCATTACCATCGGTTTCTATCTCCCCTGGGCTTATCCAAAGGTGGGTCGATGGATCGCCGGTTCTACCTATTATACAACTGCTTCCCAGGTGAATGAGTAAATTTCTCCCGGTTTCCATGCGGGAAGCCCGGGAGAGGGGCTGGGATGAACTCGATTTCATTCTTGTGTCCGGGGATGCCTATGTAGATCATCCCTCTTTTGGAACGGCCCTGATAGCGAGACAACTGGAAAACCTTCGGTTCAGGATAGGAGTTATTCCACAGCCGGATTGGAAGAATGTAGAGGATTTTACCATTCTGGGGAGGCCCCGTCTCGCCTTTTTGGTAACCGCCGGCAATCTGGATTCCATGGTGAACCACTATACGGCGGCAAAGAAGAGGAGACGGGAAGACAGCTACTCTCCGGGAGGAGCAGGCGGACTGCGTCCCGACAGGGCCTGTATTGTCTATACCTCCATGGTCCGCCAGGCCTATAAAGGGGTTCCGGTCATTCTCGGGGGAATCGAAGCCTCTCTCCGCCGCTTAAGCCATTACGATTACTGGACCGACAAGGTGAGGAGATCCGTACTCCTGGATGCCAAAGCCGACCTTATTATCTACGGTATGGGGGAAAAACCCATGACGGAGGTGGCGGAAGAACTGAAGAATGGGGTTCCCATACGTGAAATTACCACAGTGAGAGGGACGGTATGGAAGACCCGGTCGGTAGAAGGGGTGGATGAGTGCGCACTGCTGCCCCCCTTTGAAGCAGTTTCCGCTGAAAAAAAAACCTTCGCAGAGAGTTTTCAGTCCCGAATGACAAATCAGGACCCCATAACCGGTAAACCATTGGCAGAGCAATACGGCGACTGGTATGTTGTTCAGAATCCTCCGTCCCCTCCGTTATCGAAAAACGAAATGGACCGGATCTACGGACTTCCTTTCACCCGGAAAGCCCACCCGGCCTATGATTCCCACGGGGGGGTCCCCGCCCTCCGTGAAGTGTCGTTCAGCATCACCTCCGGCAGGGGCTGTTTCGGCGGCTGCAGTTTCTGCTCCCTTGCTTTTCACCAGGGAAAGCATATCTCAGTCAGAAGTGACGAATCGATACTCAGCGAGGCAAAACTGTTCACAAAAGATCCCGCGTTCAAAGGGAATATACATGATGTGGGAGGGCCGACGGCGAATTTTCACTGCTCCCCCTGCGGCAAATCAGACACGAAGGGAATCTGTTCGCATAAACAGTGCCTGGCTCCGGTACCCTGTCCCAGCCTTAGGCCCGATCACACCGCTTACGGAGAACTGCTGAAAAAACTCCGGGGACTCCCCGGGATAAAGCGGGTGTTTATCCGGTCCGGGATCCGGTATGACTACCTTTTAGCGGATATTCAGAGGGACGGAGGATCGGGGGATCGATTTTTCCGTGACCTGGTAAGGTATCATGTAAGCGGGCAGCTGAAAGTAGCGCCGGAACATGCCTCGAAGAAGGTTCTGGATGCCATGGGTAAGCCGGGAATTCATGTTTTCCAGGAGTTTGCCGAAAAATTTTCCCAATTGAACCGGGATTCTGGAAAGAAACAGTATATCATTCCCTATTTTATATCCGCTCACCCGGGCAGCGGGCTGGATGAAGCCGTCGAATTAGCTCTGTTCCTGAAGGATTTCGGCTTCATTCCCGACCAGGTGCAGGAATTCTACCCCACGCCGGGAACAATTTCCACCTGTATGTACCACACCGGCCTTGACCCGAGAACAATGGAACCGATCTACGTTCCCCGGGGGACGGAGGAACGGGCGATGCAGAAAGCGTTGCTTCATTTTCATAAACCGGAGAATCGCCGTCTCGTGAAAAAGGCGCTTCTCAAGGCGGGTCGGGAGGATTTAATCGGCAGGAACGGATTGATCAGATAAACAGGGCAAACCAGAGGGGAATTGAGGCCAAAGAGATGAGGGTAGTAATAAGCAGGGAGGCCGCGGCAAAGTCGGGGTCGCCCCCGAATCGGCGGGTGAGGAGGGGTGACTGCATGGTAGCAGGCATGATGGCGACAACCAGGGCCGTCTGGTAGACATCAATTGACAGGGGAAGAACCCGCAAAATCAGGATGGTGACGAGGGGAAACAGTGCCAGGCGGATGATTGAGAGCAGGGCAATATCCCTTCGGTGCTCATGGAGTGAAACACCAACAAGAGCGGCACCGATGAGCATCATGGACATCTGAAGCGAGGCAAGCCCGGCCTTCCGCATAATGTCGAGAATAAACGGGGGAAACCAGGAACCGCCGCCCGCGACGGCAACGAGAAGACCGGCGATGATGGCGGCAATATTCGGAGAAAAAATGTTTTTCAGGGTACTTTCTTCGTTCCTGGTCTTCAGGAATCCGACTCCGATAGTCCAGAAGGCGAGGGTTGAACCGAGATTAAGGAAAAAGAGTTTTGCCAGTACTGAATCGCCCCAGACCCGGCTGATTATAAAAAGAGGAAGAGAACTGTAGTTATTCGCGGTGCATAGATGAAGAAAGGTTTTTTTCAGATTTCTGTCTTTGGATTTTAACAGGGGCGAGAAGATTATTCCCAGAAGAGCCCCGAAGGCCATGAAAGAAAAACCGAGTATCGGAAGGGGCAGGAGCTCTATCATCCGTTTTACTTCCAGATCCCGGACGATGGACTGGAACGCCAGAAGGGGAAAAAAGAAGTCTATGAGAACCTTGGACCACTTGGTAATATCCAGATTTTCCAGGTAACCCCGCTTTCTGATCAGAAAGCCGATTCCAAAAAGGGCGAATACTTCAGCTAATGCGAGGAGAACGGTGATAAACACGATGTAGTGATACTATAAATGTTACCGGCGGCAAATGTCCATATAAAGAGGCTTTCAGGAGCCTGAAGGTTAGAGTTCTTTCGTTGAAATCAGTTCTTTCGCCTCGAGCAGAGTGTCCACTTCCGATGTTCCGTTTGCTCCCCCGGTTTGAACCCGGTGGATGATTTCACAGACCGCGTCGATATCTCCCTTCTGGAGCCCGGTCTTAAACAGGATGCCCCGTGCCGTTTCAGTGTCCAGGTCTTTCAGGATACAGGCAGGTACGAGAATATGCCAATCCCCTTCTTTCTCCAGCAGCTTATCTTCCAGCCGGCCTAATGTCTCCAGGGTTCGGGATACGGTTTCCGGTTCATCAGAAAGATGTTTTTTCATCTCCTTGAGAAGGGTCTCGCGGATACCCACCGCCCTGTTCTTCTGGTACTTGTTGTAGGTTTCTTCACCGACACAATCCTTACCGTAGGCGCACCAGTCGAGACAGCTCATCACTTTGTCCTTCATAACCGTGCGGCCGCATGCCGGGCAGTGACCTTTCAGTTCGTCCGACCAGATCTCCACCTCCTCGCCGCATGAGGGGCAGGAGAATAGCTCCGGCTTCGGCTGCCTGAGAAACTTGGAACCGGGGCAGAATTGATGATCCATAGCGTTAATATACTAGTAAATTACTCATATATCATTGACTCTGGTCAAAAAACAGGGATGAATTCTAGAGAATAATTCTCTTCGTAAGAGTATACTTCCAAAAGGATTATTATGACAGAACAAGACTTTCTACTCCAGTATGGCTGGAACGAAGACAAAGAGACGGTTTTTACCGGTATGTACGGTGACAGTCTCGTACCGGCTCGTGTGACCAGTGCCGTAAAAGGGCATTATTTTGTGGCAGCTGCCGGCGGAACAGGACTTGGGCGAATAACCGGAGCGTTTGAGTACAAGTGTGCTGTACCCGGTGATTACCCGGTTGTGGGCGACTGGGTGGCAGTTGAAGCGGTGGAGAATACCACCTCGCCATTTGTCATTCACGGGGTTCTTCCCAGGACAAATTCTCTCAGCCGCAAAGCCGCGGGAGACACCTCGGTGGAACAGGTCCTGGCGGCCAATATCGACACGGTATTTATAGTATTCAGCCTTGAAGGGGGGCGTAAGTGCTCCCCCCGGGCGGCGGAGCGGTACGTAACCATGGTTTGGGAAAGCGGCGCCCAGCCGGTTATTCTTCTCAATAAACTGGACTTGTGTGATGACAGTGAATCGATAAAAATCGAGATTGAAAAGGCTGCCCCCGGTGTGGATGTCCTGCCTGTCAGCTGTATTAGTTCTGCCGGTATTGAACTGTTATCCAAAAGGATACTCCCGGGAAAAACCTTCGCGCTTATCGGACCTTCCGGAACGGGAAAATCAACCATCATCAATATCCTGGCCGGGGAGGAACGTCAGGAGACGGGAGAAGTCCGTGAAGGTGATAAAAAGGGGAGACATACGACAACCCGGCGGGAACTGATTCTTCTGCCCCGGGGAGCTCTTCTGCTGGATACTCCGGGATTGCGTGAACTGCAGCTGTGGGGTGCCGCCGATTCTCTGGACGACTCGTTTTCCGATATTGCCGGACTTGCCGAGGAATGCAGATTCAGGGATTGTCAGCATACCGGTGAGCCGGGCTGTGCAGTCCTGAAAGCTCTGGAAGAGGGGGTTCTCGATGAAAAACGGTATGAAAATTACCTGGATCTTCGCCGGGAACTGAATTATCTGAAGAGCCGCACGGAAGAACATGTTGAGAGGAAACGGAGTGATCAGCGGAAGCAAATCAGCAAGCAGATACGCCGTTATTATAAGGAAAAATAGAAATATTCTTTTTCAGGAGGTAACGTATGCGTCCCAATCCATGGACTTTTTTGGAGGATTTTCGAGGGAAAGAGTTTACCGAAGAGCTGCCCACACTTCCCCAGTTATTCTCAATTACCGCGAAGCGGTTTCCCGAAAATTACTGTTTTACCGTTTTTGAACCGGACCGGCAAACCCTTACCTACAAGGAGGCGCTGGACAGAATACTCGAGGTAAGCGGGTATCTGAAATCCCTGGGAGTCAAAAAAGGTGTCACTGTTGCCGTCAGCGGCAAGAACGCAACCGAATGGGCGGTTGCGTATTTCGCGGTACTGTACGCCGGTGGTGTTGCTGTCCCCCTCGACTATCAGCTGAAGAATGAAGAACTGGCGGCACTTATTGAGTTTGCCGACGTTCATACCCTTTTCATCGATCAGGAGAAATACGATTATTTTCACGACAACAGGGGAAACATTGCCCATCTTCTCTCCCTTTCCCGGGAAAAAGAGAGGTATATTCTCGATCTGAAGGGAGATGGGCCCTGGCAGGATGAAACTGTCACTCTCAGTGATGTGGCCGCGATCCTCTTCACCTCCGGGACTACAGGAAACCCCAAGGGGGTCATGCTGACTCATGACAACCTTGTCAATGACTGTTTCCTCGGTCAGGAGCTGCTGACTATTTATTCAACCGACGTCTTCTACGCGTTAACGCCCCTGCATCATTCCTATACGATGACCGCGGTTTTTATCGAAGCCATCTCTGTCGGCGCCGAGGTGATTTTTGCCAAGAGCCTGGCCCTGCAGCAGATACTCTCCGATTTGAAGACCGGTAAGGTAACCATGCTTCTAAGCATTCCCATGCTGTTCAACAAGATGATGAAAGCTCTTATGAAAGGGGTCAGGGAAAAAGGGATAGCCGTCTACGGTCTGATTCGTTTTCTCATGGGGATAAGCGGTATCATCAAAAAACTGTTCCGGGTAAATCCGGGGAAGAAGATGTTCAGTTTTCTGTTAAAGAGATTATCTCTCGAAAACAACCGTATCTGTATTTGCGGAGGGGGGCCCCTTCCCGCCTCAACGTTCAGGCGGTTCAACCAGCTGGGAATCGATTTTGTCCAGGGCTACGGGCTTACCGAAACATCACCGATTGTCGCCCTGAATCCTAAAGAACATTACAAAGAAAAATCTGTGGGGAAAATTTTCAGGAATGTTGATGTACAGATTCATGACCCTGATGATCAGGGACGGGGTGAAATCCTTCTAAAAGGGCCTGTTGTCATGCAGGGGTATTATAAAAACGAAGAGGAAACGCGAAAAGTTTTCAC
>Ga0180435_10007574_pt1 | contig 10332 bp, 6 predicted proteins | sample SS_ome_3_FD_132467 | JGI IMG/M metagenome (GOLD analysis project Ga0180435, IMG submission 132467) | Hypersaline lake sediment archaeal communities from the Salton Sea, California, USA - SS_3_S_1 metaG | ecosystem: Environmental > Aquatic > Non-marine Saline and Alkaline > Hypersaline > Sediment... | reverse complement strand
TTATTCATTTAGTGCCCTGGGATATCTTTGCAAATATGATTGGACAGGGATTGAGTCTAATAGAAAAACATCCCGACACTTGATATATCGAATAGGGTAAATACGTATAGGTTCTCAATTCAAAACCCCAGAAGTGGTTTCAGAGTTTCAGATCGCGCCCAAGAGCAAGGCGTGGGCCGACGAAAAAGCGCAGCATACATATGGGAGTATGTGAGCCTTTGAAAAGACCCACAACACCGTTATTGGGGGTTAGATGCGGTTCTGAAACCACTTCCAATAAAAACATGAAATGGAGGTAAGGTATGAGCGACGACATCAAAGTCGAAAAATCAATGGATCTGAAAGGACTGGCCTGCCCCATGCCAGTGGTGAAAGTCAGCAAGGGTATCAAGGAGATCGAGATCGGGCAGGTATTGGAGGCCGTAACCACTGACCCAGGCTCCCTGAGCGACTTCCCTGCCTGGGCAAAAACCAGCGGCCATGAAATTCTTAAAAGCGAAAAAGACGGTACTGAGTTCACTTTCTATATCGAGCGTAAACTTTGATACCGTTTGGGGAGGCCTGTGCGGGCTGACGCTGAACGATATCCATAGGGCATGGCAGCGTCACATTGTCGGAACGTTATTTTGTCAAACGTTATTACCGGAGGGAAACATCATGGAAGTACAATCATTTACAGCGAATGACCTCTTTACCTGGCTGGTCGAAAAGGAGCCCTTCCTGTTGCTGGATGTCCGCAACGAGGAAGAGTTTGGCCGCTTTCAGGTGGAAGGGCCCCACCCCTTTGAGATGATCAATATTCCCTACATGGAATTTATCGAGCATGAAGACGAGAGTGTCGCCAAAGTTCCCAAAGGGAAAAAGCTGCGCATCGTGTGTGCCAAGGAAGGCTCTTCCAAGTACGTCGGGGAAATTCTCGTAAACCACGGCTATACCGATGTGGCCCATATGCTGGTGGGCATCAAGGCCTGGGGCAACCTGCTGGCGCCGGTGCAGATCGCTGCCAGCGACACATACGAACTCCATCAGTTCAGGCGCCCGGGCAAGGCATCCTGCAGCTACGGATTGATCAGCGGCAAGGAGATGATGCTCTTCGACCCCGCCAAAAACATCGATGCCTACCAAGCCTTTGCCGATGCCCGCGGGTGCACGATCACGCACACCTTTGAAACCCATCGGCAGGCGGACTACATTTCGGGCAGTCTCCTCCTTAAACAAAAACTGGGAACAAAAATCATGGCACCCCCAGCAGACTTTCAGGAGGCCGCCTTTGACTACACGGCTGTCAACCCTGACGACCAATTTACCTTCAACAACGGGGGGCCCATCGTCAAGGCCATCCACACACCGGGTCACACACCGGGCAGCACCTGCTATTTGATCGACGATCAATTTATCGTTTCCGGTGATACGATTTTTATCCTATCCATTGGGCGACCCGACCTGGGGGGTATGGCCGAAGCCTGGTCCAAAATGCTGTATCAGACCATGACCGAAAAAATTATCCCCCTCAAGGCATCCACACAGGTCCTCCCCGGTCACTACATGGACTGGAAGGAGGCCAATCAGGATCTCGCCTTTGTCGACACCATTGCGCATATCATAGAAACCAACAGCGCCATTTACGGCATCAATGACGCGGACGCTTTCTACCATTTCATCCGGGACAATCTGCGTCCCCAACCCGAAGAATATGCCAAGATTCGTGAAATCAATGCCGGCCTTGTACAGGTTGACGCCGATGAAGCAGATATCATGGATCTGGGCAAAAACGAATGTGCTGCCAGTCAGAACGCATAGCCGCCAATCAATGAAATGCCCGCATCCAGATGCGGGCATTTTAAGTTACACTTGACAAACCCTTCCGTCCTTTATAATGCATATCTTTTGACATGATTCGGACTGAATATCTGTGTCCACAGATAAATATAAAAAACAGTGAAAGGAGAAAACCCATGGCACAATTGATTCCCCCTCACGGCGGAAAAGGTCTAACCTGCTGCCTTCTGGAAGGCGCAGAGCTGGACGCGGAAAAAGCAAAGGCGGAAGGTTTAAAAAAAATCGAAATTTCACCGCGTGTGAAAGGTGATCTGATCATGATGGGTATCGGTGGATTCAGCCCGCTCACCGGCTTCATGACCCAGGCGGATTGGAAAGGGGTATGCGAAAGCTTTCTCATGGCCGACGGCACATTCTGGCCCATCCCGGTCACCCTTGACGCCAGCAAGGAAGATGCCGACGCCATCAGCGAAGGCGACGAGATTGCCCTGTACGACCCCGAGGGCGGCGAGATCATGGCCACCATGCAGGTCACCGAAAAGTTCGAGATGACCGAGGCCGACAAAAGGTTTGAATGTGAAAAAGTCTATATGGGCGAAGGCACCCCCACGGCTGAGGAATTCTGGAAAATCGCGCAAGATGACCACCCCGGCGTCCAAATGGTCATGAACCAGAAAGATTTCAACCTGGCCGGGCCGGTAAAGGTGTTGAGCGAGGCAGAATATCCCACCAAGTATGCCGATGTTTACGCCAGGCCGGCAGAGTCCCGCAAAATGTTCGAAGAAAGAGGCTGGAGTGAAGTGGCGGCCCTGCAGTTGCGAAACCCCATGCACCGTTCCCATGAATATCTGTGCAAAATAGCAGTGGAAGTATGTGACGGCGTCTACATCCACTCCCTGGTCGGCAACCTCAAACCCGGTGACATCCCTGCTGACGTACGCGTGAAATGTATCGATACGCTGGTTAAAAACTACTTCGTGGAAAAGAACGTCATCCAGGGCGGATATCCTCTGGATATGCGCTATGCCGGCCCCCGCGAAGGATTACTGCACGCCACATTCCGCCAAAACTATGGATGCTCCAAGATGATTATCGGGCGTGACCATGCGGGTGTGGGCGATTTTTATGGTATGTTCGAAGCCCAGACCATCTTTGACAAAATTCCGACACCCGAGGGTGAAGGCAAGGCCCTGCTTTGCAAACCGCTGAAGATCGACTGGACCTTCTATTGCTACAAGTGCGACGGCATGGCCTCCCTTCGAACCTGCCCGCATGGCAAAGAAGACCGTGTCCTGCTGTCCGGCACCATGCTGCGAAAGATGCTCTCTGAAGGCGGCGAACTGCCGGATCACTTCGGCCGGGATGAAGTCGTTGCCATCCTGCGCGAGTATTACGAAGGCTTGACCGAAAAGGTCGAGATCAAAACCCACAAGGCTGCCACCGGCGATTAACAATCATTTTTCCCTGCGGAAAAAATGAGGTAACGCGGCGTTGCCGCATAAAAAAAGGAGGGGTTTCATTACCCCTCCTTTTTTTATGAATTGGTTCTGCAGCAACGCTGCTGTGACAGAAAATTGGATCGCTGCAGCGATCCTATTTTCTGTCGATGTACGCGTTATATGCCATGGCCGTGGTGCGATAGACCAGATGGGCCAGTTTGGAGTAGGGAATAAAAAAGAACAGGCTCCATACAAACATCAGGTGAATATAGTAAAGAGCGTAGGACACAAATGCCCAGTCCAGCAGCCGCGTTACCTGCGTCAACATTCCGGTCACGCCGAGTGCAAAGGCCCATCCCACCAGCCACCAGTCTTTATAGGTTGAGACCTGGTCTTTTTTTGCCAGGCGACTGCGGATCATCAGGATACTGCCGACAATCAGGGCCACACCACTCACATTGGCAAGCCACTTGACCGGATTCAACTGAGAATACGGTCCATGCTCCTGTAGTCCGTATATGGCCACAAAGAAAATACTGGTCACGATGAACAGCCCAATGAACCCAAACAGCACCATCATGTGAGCTGCCGCTCGATCTTTGTTTTCACTGCATTCGTTGAACTTATCGTGCTTGAGAATGGGCAGAATCACCTGGAGCAGGCCCTGAACCATGCCTTTCGGGTCAATGGTCTGAATATCGGTTTTTCCTTCCTGCAAGGCATTTGCGTGCATGTCCGCCAGGAAGCGCTTCAAGCCCAGAGCAAAATTCGCCACCGCCCATATGGCTGCCGGAATCATCACGATATCCACCAGCCAGGTCGAAAAAAAGTGACCGTGTACGATCCGGTCCCCTTCAGGCGTAAAATCAAGCAGGCCTGTAATCAAGCCCACGATCAGAAACAGAACCGCCGGAATGCCCAGGACAACCGGCAGCATTTTGGGATCGTTGATCATTTTGCCGATGGCTTTCACCGGTCCGTAATCGGCAACGGCGTAGGCGCGAATCGCTGCCAGAACATCACCGGGCTTGGCCCCGCGCGGGCACAGTGTCGTACAGTCGCCACAATTATGACACAGCCAGATGTCGCCGTTTCCCACCAATTTATCCTTCAACCCCCATGACGCCGCAATCATTTCCTTTCTGGGAAATGGCTTGTTGTCAGGAGAAATCGGACAGGCCACCGAGCAGGTTGCGCATTGAAAACATTTTTTTAGATCGCCCCCGCCAAGCCCTTTTACCTCATTGATAAAGCCTACATCAGGCTCGACAATATATGTATCCGCCATATGAGTACCTCCTCTTTCCATGACTCGATAACGTCTATAGTACAATGATCATTCATCAAGCGAATTAGAAGCCCTTGAACGGATTCGGGCCAAGATCTTCGATCAATGCGACAAAATCATTCACGATCTCTGGAATCTTGTCGTATTCGTCGATCGCTATCTGGTATTGGGTGACACGCTCTTCTTCCAGAGCCAGGCTCGACAAGGCATCACCAATCTTTTTCATACGAATATCCGCAAGTTCACTGCCCTTGACAAAATGACACTGGTAGTCGTCTCCATATTTGCAGCCCATCAGAAAAACACCGTCCATCCCCTGGGAAAGGGCGTCCTTGATCCAGATTACGTTGACGGAGCCCAGGCAGCGAACCGGGATAAAGCGCACATCGGCCGAGTAAGACATGCGATTGAGCCCCACGATATCCAGGGCTGGGTAGGCATCGTTTTCGCAAACCAGGCCCAGTATCCGCAAGGGGGGATCATCATAATCATCCTCGGAGGGTACTTGAATGGATTTGACCATGGAGCCGACGCTGTCGATGTTGTAATCGGCAAATCCAATGATGCGTTCCGGGCAGGCGCCCATACACGTACCACAGCGGCGGCATCGTGTGGGATTTGGTTTGGGGGTTCCTTTTTCATCATCGTCCAGGGCACCAAAGGGGCACTCTTCGGTACAGCGCTTGCACTGTGTGCAGCGTTGAAAGAAGAAGTCCGGAAATGTCATATCACCGGAGCGTGGATGAACGGAAACACCCCTGTTGGACGACTCCAGGCACTGAATGGCCTTAAGGGCCGCGCCTGAGGCATCTTCCATGGACTCTTCAACGGTCAGTGCGCGGCGGATCCCGCCGGCCGCATAAATGCCGGTTCGCTGGGTTTCATAAGGAAAACAGATGAAATTGGAGTCGGCATATTCTTGAAAGATGTCATTATCCCTGAATCCAGGTCCCTGGCGATAGGCCAGGTTGACCACAGGATCGTCCTTGGTGGCCGGCACCATGCCGGTACCGAGAACAACCATGTCCGCTTTGACCTGTATTTTCTCTCCCAGGAGCGTATTTTCGGCTTCAACAATCAGTCCCTCACCGTTTTTGGATACAGCGGTCACCTCTCCTTTTGTCAAGAATATACCCGGGTCCTGCTGCAGGCTTTTGTAGAAATTCTCGCTCAGTCCTGGCGTTCGCATGTGCTGGTAAAACAAAAAGGCCTTGCCTTCGGGAAAATCCTCCCGCACATATTTGGCCTGTTTCAGTGCCACCAGGCTCGTGACCGAACCGGCATATTCAAAATCGCTGTCATCGCCCTCACCTGGGCTTTGTATGAAAACCACCGACGAGGCCGATTTCCCATCAGAAGGCCTGGCAATCTTGCCCTTCTTGGCAATCGCCTCAAATTGCGCGTTGGTCACCACATCCGGCAAGGTGCCATAGCCCAGATGGGCAAACTCACCGTCTTTGGGCTCATACGGCCGCCAGCCTGCTGCCAGAATCACGGCACCGAAGTTTTCGCCACCTGAATCGAGCGTCAGAATATCGTTCTTTCCCTCGTTGTAGGCCATGTAGGCTTCATGCAGCTGCTCGGCTGTCAGCTCTTTGCCCTTTTCATCGACTTTCATCTCCTCAGGAAGGGGAAATGGCACGTCGAAGGCGATTTTTTCACCCGGCTTTTTCAAGGTGACGATAAAATTGCCCGGCTCACCAGCGATACGAGCCGCAACTGTTTCGGTCTTTACGGTGATATTGGGCATGGATTCCACATTCTGGATCATTTGACCCACAACCGGTGGAAGCAATTCTTCATAGGGGCTTGTCAGCGGTAATTGTTTCCGCCAGTGGTTGGCATGGCCACCCAGCGCCGCTTCCCTTTCGATAATGGTGACATCGTAGCCTGCTTTGGCTGCATCGAGAGCTGCGGACATCCCGGTCACACCACCACCGATCACCAAAATTTTGGCGCTGTAATTATCCAGTTTATAGGGCGCCGGCAGGTCCACCTTCTCGACCCTGGCCATGCCCATGCGAATGTAGTCCTGGGCCAGCATTTCCAGCCGGTCGAAGTGTTCATCATCTCCCTTTTGCTCCTCGGTCAGGGCTGGAAATTCTGATCGTGGATGGGACCACACCACTTGCTCCCGCAGGTTGACACGGTCAACGATACATCCTTCGAATCGGAAGGTATCAAAATTCACCCGTCTCGAGCATGCCCCAATAACAAGAGTGTTGGTGCCTGCCTCGATATCTTTTTTTAGAAGGTCGACACCGTCTTTTCCGCAAAGAAACGGGTGTGTTTTCACCGGAACGCCCTCTTCCTCTGGAATCTCACAGAGTGCTTTCATGTCCAGGGCGTCTCCGATACCACAACCTTCACATATATACACACCATACTTTTTATCCATGGATAACCTCCTACCTGTTCACCAACGTTTGAATGGCCTTCAATGCCATCCCGGTTGCATTCTGATTTGATGAAACAACGTCTGCCGGTTTGTTGGCGCAACCGGCTGCAAACATGCCGCCTTTTTCGAAATCATTGATGATAAAACCATCTTCGTTATAGGTTAAATCGGCAGGAAGCTTTGCATTGGCCGCTGTCGGCTGCATTCCGGTTGCCAGCACCGCCATCTCAACGGTCTGATGAATCTTTTCGCCGGTGACTGCGTTTTCCGCCACCACGGTGACATTCTTGGTTTGAGGATCTTCGTTGACTTCAGCAACCTTACCTTTGATAAAGAAGACGTTTTCGTCCTCTTTGATCCGTTTGTAAAACCGTTCATACCGGTAGCCCGGTGCCCGAAGATCAATGTAGAAGATGTATATTTTGGCATCCGGATATCGTTCCCGGATATAGGTAGCGTGCTTGAGAGAGGCCATACAGCAAATATAAGAACAGTAGGGAAGGTGGTTTTCATCCCTGGACCCGGCACACTGGACAAAAGCGATGCTTTCGATATCTTTCTTGTCGGAGGGGCGCTGAATGGTTCCTTTTGTGGGTCCGTTCGGAGAGGCCAATCGTTCCAGCATCATGTTGGTAATCACATTGTCATACTGGCCAAAACCGAGATTATCGATCTTGGTGGCATCGTATGGCTCCCATCCCGTTGCCCAGACCAGGGCCCCCACTTTCAGATTCAACGTTTTGACCTGCATGTCAAGATCGATGGCGTCGTACTTACACGCCGCTTTGCAGCGTTGTGCGTCTTCCGTCCCGATGATTTGGGGGGAAAGCACATAGCGCGCCGGAAAGGCCATCTCAAAGGGTTGATAGGCGGCCTTGATCTTCTGCATGCCAAAATCGAATTCACTGTCAATCTCGGTTTCACAGACAGCGGCACAATCACCGCAGCCTGTGCAGTTTTCATTGACATATCGGGGCATCAACTTGATCGCGACATCGTAGTCTCCAGGAGACCCCGTCACACGTTCCACCTCGGCAAGGGTGAATACCTTTATCTTGGGGTTGTCCTTAATTCGCCGGAAATTGATTTCCAGGCCACAGGAAGGCGGGCACAGTTTGGGGAAATATTGATTCAACTGCGCCACTCTTCCACCGAGGTAAGGATTCTTCTCGACCAGAAACACGTCGTACCCCACTTCGGCGGCCTCTAGGGCTGTGGTCAAGCCGCTGATACCGCCACCCACGACCATGATACTTTCACTAGCAGGGGCTGCTTTGTCTTCTGTCATGCTATCCCTCCGTGCAATAGTGGTTAGTGTCCATCCACAAATTGTCTTTTCGTGCCCTGCCTGTGTTGGAAGGCAAGATTTAATTCCTCAAAATAGTTCACTATTCCTGCGGATTAAATCAGCCTTCCGCCTTGGCATAACCCGAAAATCCCTATTTCTGGACGGACACAGTTATCATTTCGGTTGATAAAAAATCTTAATCCGAATATCGAAATCCGAAACAAACTCGTTTTGCGATATTATTTTGTTTGAGATGTCGATATTCGTGGTTTGAATTTGATTCACTGGTTGTCGTCAAACAACCCCTTATCCGGCGTTCTGTCGACCTTAACAAAAACCTCCAGGCGTCTTTCGACACCTGGAGGTTTTATGTATTTAACTCATACCACAACTGTCCTGTGACTAGTCAGGAATGATCTGGATATAGTCTCTCTTGAAGACATCCCATTCGCCTGATTTTGGATCATATTTGGAATTCACAAATGCGAACCAGTTCTCATCATCCTGGCCGGGGTAATCGGCCTGATAATAGAATCCAGGATAACGGGTTTCTTTCCTGAACTGAATGTGGCGCAGATGGGATTCCACTGTCCAGATACGATGGTAGATTTCCCATGCCCTCATGAGCTCATGAAGATCGCCGGCAGCCAGCTTTTCACAGTCTTCACGCATCACGGACAGCATGTCCATGATGATTTCCAGGTTTTTGCTGGTGGTCAGGTAATACGTCGCAGTACCGCCACCATACTCATGGGTCGCTTTCATGAGCCGCAAGGCCATCCCAGAAGGTTTGACATATTCCGGGTTGATGTCTTCCATGGTGGTGTATTCGTAGTTGTCCAGATAGGTCCGGACCGGTTTATAGACCAGGTCGACCAGCTCTTCATTCGACTGGGCCAGCGTCGGTGAAAAATCTGCAAAATCTTTTGCATACCGCACACACTGCTTGATGGCCATACGACCTTCGGCATGGGATCCGGAGGAGAACTTGTGCCCCGAGCCGCCAACGCCGTCACCAGAAGTAAACAGGCCGTTCACAGTGGTCATGCGATTGTAGACCTTGCCGTTTTCTGCCTTGATTTTATACGCGTCCGGCACCCAGTCATAATCCGGGCCCGAGGTCCAGAGGCCACAGCATCCAGAGTGGGATCCCAGCAGATAAGGTTCGGTGGGCATGACTTCGGAGTTCTTCTTTTCCGGCTCGGTGTCGGTGGCGCACCAGAGATTGGCCTGGCCACAGGTCATATCCAGGAAGTCTTCCCAGGCTTCTGACTCGAGATGCTTGAGCTCTTTCTTGTCCATGGTTTTTCCGAGCTCTGCCAGAGCGGTTACGGTATCCATGATAATGGGCCCGCGTCCCTCTTTCATTTCAAACAGCATAAGATGGTTTCGCAGACAGGTCGGTGTAATGGCAGCGGTGCCATAGGGTGCATATTTTTCAAGCTCTGCTTTAGCGGCATCACTGCCGGCAAAGGCTTCGCCAAGACCATTCAGTGTTTTGGCCTTGAACAGCAGAAACCATGCGCCGACCGGTCCATACCCGTCTTTAAAACGCGCCGGGGTGAAACGGTTTTCCATCATGGAAAGCTCGGCCCCTACCTTCATACACATGGTATATGTAGAGCCTGCGTTCCAAACGGGGTACCATGCACGGCCTTTACCTTCACCCACGGATCGCGGCTGATAGATATTGACCGCACCGCCACAGGCAACCATCATGGATTTACATTTGATAATGTAAACCTTGTTTTCACGTACGGAAAAACCAACAGCACCGGCAATCTGATTCTCTTTATTGGCATCCAGAAGCAGCTCGACAATAAAGCAGCGTTCCAGCACATTATCTTCACCGATCGCCTTCTTGGCGGCTTCGGCAACGATCCGTTTGTAGGATTCGCCGTTGATCATGATCTGCCATTTTCCGGTACGCACCGGTGTGGCGCCGCCCTTCAGCGTTCCCATCTTTTGGCCCTTTTTTCCGTCCAGGTTTTTGCCGTCTTCGGTCTTTTTCCAAACCGGCAACCCCCATTCTTCGAACAGGTGAACGGAATCATCCACATGACAACCCAGGTCGAAGATCAGGTCTTCACGGACGATTCCCATCAGGTCGTTACGCACCATGCGGACATAATCATCCGGG
>Ga0180435_10007573_pt1 | contig 10333 bp, 9 predicted proteins | sample SS_ome_3_FD_132467 | JGI IMG/M metagenome (GOLD analysis project Ga0180435, IMG submission 132467) | Hypersaline lake sediment archaeal communities from the Salton Sea, California, USA - SS_3_S_1 metaG | ecosystem: Environmental > Aquatic > Non-marine Saline and Alkaline > Hypersaline > Sediment... | reverse complement strand
CATTCAGTTGGTAAAGAGCAAAGCCGTTGCTCCGCAAGCGGAGTGCCTTAGCAGAATTATAGCACGAAAGTTCTAGAAAGGATTGCGGTTTCCTTCACCCGCTAAAGCGGAGTGGTTTCCACCGCGAAAACTTATGAGATCATTATTTCAAAATTGGAAGAATATCTGGCAGGAATTTCTGGAAGGCAGAATTGGACTGCACCTGGTATTGGCTGTGGCGATCGTTGCGCGCTATTTACATGGCTTGATCCAGCAGCCCTTGCTGCAGAAGTCGATCAGCCAGATCTTGCTGGCCGTGGCGATCGGTTTGTATATCCGCAACTGGATTGGTGTGGGCGAACACTCCCGTGCCGGGGTGCGCTTTGCCATTCGACGGTTGCTGCGTTTCGGGATTGTTTTGCTCGGTTTGCGCCTGAGTTTGCAGGACGTGGCTGCAACGGGCGGCAAGGCCTTAATCCTGGTGACGATCTGCATCACAGTGGCACTCATTCTGGCAAATCTGGCGGGCCGTTTGTTCAAGGTGCCGCCGCGGCTGGCGGCTTTGATCGGCATTGGTACAGCGATCTGCGGCAACACGGCCATTGTGGCCACCGCGCCCGTTTTGGAAGCCGAGGAAGAGGAAGTCTCCTTTGCCGTGGCGACAATCACCCTGTTTGGGCTGATCGCAGTGATCGTGTACCCCCTGGTGGGGCAGCTTCTGGCACTTACGGACCGCACCTTCGGCCTGTGGGCCGGGACGGCGGTCAATGATACTTCCCAGGTGATCGCTGTAGCAGCCATTTTCAGCGAGGCTGCCCTGGATGTGGCTACCGTGGTCAAGCTCACCCGCAACACGTTGATGGCACCTCTGATCGTTCTGTATGGCCTGATCTATTCCCGCGCTTTCAAGCAGGAAATGAGCGAAGAAGCCGCTGCGGCCTCGCGCATCAAGTGGAACAAATTGGTGCCTGGCTTTGTGATTGGGTTCCTGGTCATGTCGTTGATCCGCACTTTGGGGATTGCTTTGGGGTTCCTGCCGCAGAGCGTATCCAATCCAGGCGATCTGGTGTTTGCTGCTTCTGTGTTGAGTTTTCTTGACAAGACCTCGAAATTCCTGATCCTGATGGCCTTGGCCGGTGTTGGCTTGAACACAGATCTGGCCAGTCTGCGCAAGATTGGCCTCAAACCGCTGATCATTGGAACCAGTGTGGCTGTAGTACTGGCGGTGTTCAGTCTGAGTCTGATCCTCTTTACTCCTTTGGGAGCGTAAGTGCGTATGCAAATTCATTTTCCTTATGACAAAACGACACTGACCGCAAGCATTCCTGATGGGCTGCATGTGGATGTGATCGAGCCGCCTGCTGTGCCCCCTGCGCCTGACGAGATGGGCGCTGTGCGGGATGCGCTGGAAGAACTGCTTGGCGGCGTGCGGTGGGAGGATTTCCGCGGGGCAAAACGGGTCGCCATTGCGGTGAATGACAAGACGCGCCCTGTGCCCCATGACAGGTTGCTACCGCCGTTGCTGGCAAAGCTGGAAGCGCTGGGCATTCCGTCCTCAGCGATCACTTTTTTCATTGCTGTCGGTACCCATCCGCCAATGTTGCCAGAGGAGTTTCCATCCATTCTCTCGCAGGGGATTATCGATACTTACAATGTGGTGTCGCATGACTCGGAAGACATCTATACGCTCATTGATCTGGGAAAGACCCCGCACAGTACGCCGGTGTGGATCAACCGCGCGTTTTTCCAATCTGATCTGAAGATCGTGGTCGGCAATATTGAACCGCACCAGTTCGTGGGCTTTTCCGGCGGTGTGAAAACGGCAGCCGTGGGGCTTGCCGGTCTGCAGAGCATCAATGTCAACCATGCCTTAATGACCCACCCGGATTCGAAGATTGGCACGTATGAGACCAACCCCGCCCGGCAGGATGTGGAGGCGATGGGTGAGATGATCGGCATTCATATCGCGCTGAATGCCGTGCTCAACCAGGACAGGCAGATCGTGCATGCTTTGGCGGGAGACCCTCATGCGGTGATGCAGGCTGGCATTCCGCTCTCGCGGAAGGTGTGCCAGGTGGGTGTGGCAGAGGAATATGATCTGTTGATCTCATCGCCTGGTGGACATCCCAAGGATATCAACGTTTATCAGGCACAGAAGGGGCTGGCACATGCCGCTCTGGTGACGCGCACAGGCGGGACGATCATCCTGGTTGCAGCCTGCACCGAAGGCAGCGGCAGTCCGCATTATGAAGACTGGATGGAAGGCAAGGAGTCCTGGGATGACGTGCTGCGTTGTTTCCGGGCCGAGGGGTTTCGCATTGGCCCGCATAAGGCGTACCTGATCGCACGCGACGCCACCAAAACGCATTTGATGGTGTGCGCAAAGATGGACCAAACGTTGGCGCGCATGCTGCTTTTCGATCCAATTTATGATTTACAGGAAGCGATAGAGACTGCCTTGCAGGTCCTGCCGCAAGGCGCACGCATTGGCGTGCTGCCGCATGCCTCTTCGACAATTCCATTTATTGAGGGTTGAATCTTATGCAACCATCCCGTACTGAATTTCAGAGAAAATTGGCCACCATGCGGGGCTTGTTGGATAAGCATGACGTGGACGGTTTATTGTTGCGGCGGGTGAGCAGTTTTGCCTGGGCCACCTGCGGCGCGGCATCTTATGTCAACACGGCCGTTACTCAGGGCGCAGCTTCGCTGCTGGTCATGCGTGATGAGAGCGTTGTGTTTACCAATAATATCGAAGCACCGCGCATGGAAGCAGAGGAAGGGCTTGTTGCGCAAGGTTGGACGTTCCGCGTTGCGCACTGGGCCAGCCCAATGACGGAGCTGGACCGCCTCACAGTGGGACTGCGGTTGATTTCGGATGTGCCTTTCCAGGGTGCAAAGGTGATCGACGCTGAGATGGCGCATCTGCGGGCGCATTTATGTTCTGAAGAAGGGGAGCGCTTCCGCCAGCTGGGCAGCTTGTGCGCCGAGGCAATGAATGCATCCGCCCATGCGTTGAAACCAGGCATGACAGAGATGGGGATCGCGGCGCTTCTCGGTGCTGAGGCACAGAAGCGCGGCGTGCAGCCCATAGTCAATTTGATCGCCACGGATGAACGCATTTATCAATACAGGCATCCTTTACCCACAGATAAAAAGCTGAAAAAATATGCTATGCTGGTATTGAGCGGCCGAAAATACGGGCTGGTTTGCTCAATTTCACGGCTGGTGCATTTTGGCCCTGTACCGGAGGATGTGCAGAAGCGTGTGGATGCGGCCGCACAGGTCAACGCAGCCTTTATTGCGCATAGCCGACCAGGTGCTGTACTGGATGAGTTATTCAAACAGGGACAGAAGGCTTATGTGCAGGCAGGTTTCCCGGATGAGTGGCAGCACCATCATCAGGGAGGCGCGGTTGGATATGAGCCGCGCGAGTTCCTGGGAAAACCTGACGCGCAGGATGTGATCGCTGTGGGGCAGGCTTTTGCCTGGAACCCGACGGTGGCTGGCGCGAAAATGGAAGATACGATATTGGTAGGGGCGCAGGGGAATGACCTCATCACCACCATCCCTGGCTGGCCGGTGAAGGCGGTGACTGTGCCCGCATTGAATGTAGAAGTGAAGTGTCCAATGGTATTGGAGATGGATTAGTTGGAGGTGAAACATGACTATCGGTAAAGATGTCAAGATCTTACGTGTGGATTTGACCAAGGGATCAATCGAAGTGCAAACCCTGGACGATGATTTTTATCGCCTGTATCCGGGCGGCAAGGCTTTGGCAGGGTATATTCTGTTGAATGAACTCCCCCCGCACACCGACCCGCTGTCACCGGAGAATGTGCTGGTGATCGCCAGCGGCCTGATGACCGGTGCGCCGGTCTCGACGGCCACGCGTTATGTGGTTTCAGCACGCTCGCCATTGACAAATGCTTACGGCGAGTCTGAGGCGGGCGGTTTCTGGGGACCGGAACTCAAGCAGGCAGGGTTTGAAGCCATCGTGGTCAAGGGGGCTTCGCCGGAGCCGGTGTATCTGTCGATCAAGGACGGGCAGGTGGAACTGCGTCCTGCGGACCACCTGTGGGGGCGCACCACGCATGAGGTGCAGGAAGCCATCCGTGAAGAACTGGAAGACAAAAAGGTGCGCGTGCTACAGATTGGTATTGCTGGCGAGAACATGGTGCGTTTTGCCGGGCTGACTAACGAGCTGCGCCACTTCAACGGACGCAACGGGATGGGCGCAGTGATGGGATCCAAGAAACTGCGCGCGGTCGCGGTGCGCGGAACCTTGCGTTACAAAGAAGAAGCCTATGACCCGGAGACTTTGTCTGCATTGGGGAAGAAACTTGCCCGGCAAGTCAAGGAACATCCGGCAAGCTGGTCCTTGCAGCAGACGGGCACCCCCGTGCTGGTGGAACCGCTTCACAATCATGGCATGCTACCCACGCGCAATTTCCGCCAGGGTGCTTTTGATGGCAAGGATGGCCTTAAGTGGGAAACCTATGAAGAACAGATCTACACGGGTAACAAGAGCTGTTATGCGTGTGCTATCCGGTGTAAACGAGAGGTCAAGGTTGGGGGCAAGCCGTCTCCTTACGGCGGACCAGAGTTTGAAACTGTAGGCGCATTCGGTTCGGACTGCGGTGTGAGTGATATTCATGCTGTGGCAAAGGCCAATGAACTGTGCAATGCCTACATGCTGGACTCAATTTCTACGGGTGCGACGATTGCCTTTGCGATGGAATGTTTCGAGAATGGGTTGATCGGCCCGGATGACACAGACGGCATTGAGCTGCGTTTTGGCAATGCTGAAGCGGTGGTGCAAATGGTAGAGAAGATCGCCCGCCGTGACGGGTTTGGTGATTTACTGGCTGAGGGTACCCTGCGTGCTGCACAGAAGATCGGCTGGGATGCGATCCAGTACGCCATGCAGGTCAAGGGGCAGGAAATGCCCATGCACGAACCGCGCGGCAAATACAATATCGGTATGAGCTACGCTATCTCCGAGATCGGCGCTGACCACCTGGTGGTGGCCCATGATGCGGCTCTGGCCAATGAAGATTCGTTGTCGTATCAGGCAGCCATTCCACTGGGCATCCGCAGCGCTGAGCCGGTGCTGAGCCTCAACGAGGGCAAGATGCACCATTTCTATGTGCTGGAGCGTTGGGGGAGCTTTGAGAAGGCATCCGGATACTGTTTCTTCGGTCCGGCACCGCGTTCGTTCATTCACCCGGATGATGTGCTGCTGTCGGTGAATGCAGCCACCGGATGGGATGTGACCATTAAGGACCTGCTGGACATTGGCGAGCGGGGAACCAACATGGCGCGCATTTTCAACATGCGCGAAGGGTTCACGCGTGCGGACGATACTCTGCCGGAGCGCCTGTTTGGCGGCCTGGAAAACGGCAAGCTGGCTGGTATGCCCTTCCCGCGGGATGATTTTCAAGAAGCGCTCAGTAATCTGTATGAGCTGAAGGGTTGGGACCGCGAGACGGGCGTCCCGGGCCGCGAGCGGCTGGAGTCGCTGGGAATGGGCTGGGCTGCGGACCTGCTTCTGGCGGATTAATATGAAGTTGTTTGCCGGTGGACATCTGGTATTTTTCCTCCCCGGGCGTAGAAGCCCGGTGGAGGTTTCTCTATCTTCGCCTGCGCCGTTGACGGTTGTGCTGGCGGAGTTGGGGATCCCGTTGGGGGAGGTGAACCTCGCGGCGGTGAATGGCCGCGAGGTCGATGTACATGAGGCCGTGGTGGGGGATGAGGATATGGTAAACGTGATCTCGGCGGTGGATGGGGGGTAAGGATTGCGCCAGATTGGGCAATTGTTTGCAATTTTTTAGTGTTTCACCGTTTTAGCGGCGCACAGTGCTCAGTGTTTTGCTGGCGTGTGCTGCGCGCGATTTGCGCGCGAATTGGCAGGTCAATTTGCGTCGCGGCATGCTGGGGATGGCGGTGTGGCAGCAGAAATATTAGGAAGGTGGTGAGCGATGAGGAGGATTTGGGGCGGATACGAGTCTATTGAGAATAATCTGCTGGGCGATGGATGAGGAGAATCCGGAGTTTATCCCTCAGATTCTTGGTCTCTAATTCACTAATCCCTTTCCTCTTGTTATACTTACCCCCATGATAGAGATCAACCCCACAATCCAGCTTGACGAGAACGAGATCGAGCTGGACTTCGTACGCGCCGCCGGGCCGGGCGGGCAGAATGTGAACAAGGTCAGCACGGCCGTGCAGTTGAAATTTGACGCTGCCAATTCCCGCTCCCTGCCGGAGGAGGTGCGCGCGCGCCTGCTGGGGCTGGCGGGGAAGCGCGCCAGCAAGGGCGGGGTGATCGTGATCAAGGCCTACCAGTACCGCACGCAGGAAAAGAACCGCGAGGACGCGGTGGCGCGGCTGGTGGAAATGATCCAGCAGGCGGCAAAACGTCCGCCGCGCAAACGACGCCCCACGCGCCCCAGCCGCGCAGCGCATGCCCGCCGGCTGGATGCCAAGAAGCGCCGCGGTCAGATCAAACGTCAGCGTCAGAACCGTCCGGGGGATTGGGAGTAGGGGGAATGCGTTCACGAATTTGAGGAAAATATGTAACTAAAGATGCTGTCTAAAAACACCTCCTCCAGCTTCCCTTATCTTGCGGTGAGGCTGCACAATAAGGGAGACAGGTGGTGATTTTGATGCGGGTGGTTTAAGCACAGTGATGGAGTGCTAACGACTAAAGTCGTCACTACAATTATGATTGCGTAAGGGGTTTTAGGCGCTTGACAAGTGTTCTTTATTGTGATATTCTAATATTAGAATATACTATATATAGAGTATGGTGAGATGATGAGCAAAAAGCTGCCCAATAATTCGGAACTGGCCCTGTTGTCCCTGTTGGTGGAGGGGCCACAGCACGGCTACCAACTGGAACAGGTGATCGAGGGGCGCGGTTTGCGCGAGTGGACGGAGATCGGGTTCTCTTCTATTTATTATCTGCTCAACAAGATGCAGAAGGCGGGCTGGGTGACGAGCGAGCTGGTGCCCGAGGCGGGTAAACCGTCACGGCGGGTGTATTGCCTGACGGAGGAGGGCATGGCGCTGACCGTACAGGCGGTGCACCAGCGGCTGGAAAGCCCGCGTTATCTGAGCGGGGACTTCATGCTGGGACTGGCGAACCAGCTGCTGATCCCACAGGAAGAACGGCTGGCAGCCATGCGGACATACCGGGAAACGCTGGTGGAGCGCCATGCGGCTGTGAACGAGAAATGGCAGCGCGCGCGGGTGCCGGGGACACCGATGATGGTGGTGGTGGATGATCTATTCGACCACAGCCTGAAGATGATCGAGGCGGAGATAGACTGGTTGGATGCGTGGATCGAGCAGAATGAGGGTGGTGAGAAGAAGGGGCGTTGAAAGCGGGTGAGGTTGGTGTGGCCGCGGAACGTACTGATCGACGTGTGAGATCGCCGCGTCGGGCTTGCTTGCATTGCTACCGCATAGTGGTGACAATGAACGCCCTCCTCGCGATGACATGATATAGATGATTTTTGTTTTACATGCTTGAAAGGAAGGATGATGATGGCGGATAAAGTGGATCTGAAAAAAGAATTGAAGGCATTTTACAAACCTTCGGCAAAGAAGTTCAGCATTGTGACGGTGCCGCCGATGCAGTTCCTGATGGTGGACGGGACAGGAAACCCGAATACGTCTCAGGAATATGCGGACGCGATCACGACGTTGTATGCGGTGTCGTACACGGTCAAGTTCATGATGAAGCAGGAGCACGGGCGGGATTACACCGTTATGCCTTTGGAAGGGCTGTGGTGGGGGACACCGAGGGGCAAGACGCATTTCACAGAAGAGGACAAGGACCAGTTCATCTGGACGTCGATGATCATGCAGCCGGATTTTGTCACGCCGGAATTGATGCAGGAAGGGATCAAACGCGCTGTGAAGAAGAAGCCCCTGCCGTCGGTGGACAAGCTGCGTTTCGAGACCTATGACGAAGGGCTCTCAGTTCAGGTGTTGTATTTTGGCCCATTTGCCGATGAAGGCCCGACGATTGAGCGCATGCACCAGCATGCTTTCGATGAGGGCTATCAATTGCGCGGCAAACATCATGAGATCTATCTTAGTGATTTTCGCCGCACAGCACCGGAGAAGCTGAAGACGGTCATCCGGCATCCGATCGAGAAGGTGTGATGGAATATTAGAAAAGACAAACTGTGTGCGTTTCAATGGTGGTTGTACTGCCCCCCTTCCCTCCCCAAGTTGATCTCAACTTGGGGAGGGTTCTTTTTTGCTTTTCATTATGGGAGGGTATTGCCAATCACAGGATGTATGTTTCCTCATTCCTGCAGCGTCTAATCTTTAGTACTGAGATAATATCCATCTCAAGAAGGATATGAGAATACCTGTCTCTTACAAGAAGTTAATAACTACATTCTATAATGATTGTGTTGCAGAGAATATGCTCTGCGGGAATGAGGAAATAATGGTTGAAAAGATCGTGAAATCTAATGATGAATGGAAAAAACAACTGACGCCTGAGCAGTACCGTATCACACGCCAGAAGGGCACCGAACGCGCCTTTACCGGTGCGTATTACCATAATAAGGAAGAAGGCGTATATAAATGTGTATGCTGCGGCGCTGAACTGTTCTCTTCAGAGACGAAATATGAATCCGGTTCCGGCTGGCCGAGCTTCTGGCTGCCACTGGCTGCCGATAATGTGAAGACTGTTACCGATACCAGCCACGGCATGGTGCGCACTGAAGTGATGTGTGCGCGCTGCGATGCCCACCTGGGGCACGTTTTCAACGACGGTCCCCAGCCTACTGGTCTGCGTTATTGCATGAACTCGGCCTCACTGGATTTTTCACCCAAGTTGAAATAAACATAATTTCCCAGACATTAGGTGCATCCAGCCAGACAGGCAGGATGCACTTTTTTCAAACCGCTTGACGGAGGAATGATGGACAAACGACAACAAAAACAAATGAATTTTTCAATTATCTGGTTCCTGGCCACGATCGCCATTGTGTGGGCCTTGCAGGGCGTTTTTCGCTCTGTGGCAACCCCGCAGATGGAAGTGCCTTACAGCCAGTTCCGCACGGATTTGTCCGAGGGGTTGATCAGCGAGGTGACAATTGAAGGCGACCAGTTGTATTACAGCTGTGAAGGAGAAAGCTGTGGTGAGCTGGACGAGGTGATAGAGTCCACCTGGGTGCAGCGTTTATTGGAAGCCAACCCGGATGTGGAAATGCCCAATGTGCTTTACCACACTGTGCTGGTGGAAGACCCTGACTTGATTGATGAACTGCTGGCTTCGGGTGTGGAGTTTGGCGCGGAGCTGGACGAGCCCAGTATCTGGGTCACGGTTCTGGGATGGATCGTCCCGCTGCTGCCCCTGGTTTTGATCTGGTTCTTGATGTTCCGTCGCATGGGACAGCAGGGTTCGCCGGTGATGCAGATCGGCAAGAGCAATGCCAAGGAAATCCCCGGTGCGATGACCGGCGTCAAGTTTGCAGATGTAGGCGGGGCGGATGAAGTGGAAGTCGAGCTGAAGGAGATCATTGAATTTCTGAAGAACCCGGAAAAGTTCACCCGCTTGGGCGCGAAACTGCCCAAAGGCATTCTGATGGTTGGCCCGCCAGGAACAGGCAAGACATTGCTGGCGAAAGCCACCGCCGGTGAGGCTGGTGTGCCTTTCTTCTCGATCAGCGGCTCAGACTTTGTGGAAATGTTTGTTGGCGTGGGCGCTTCCCGGGTACGCGATATGTTCGAGCAGGCTAAGAAGAGGGCCCCATGTATCGTTTTCATTGATGAGATCGACGCTATTGGCCAGTCGCGTGCCTCCATCGGCAAGATGGGTGGCAACGACGAGCGCGAGCAGACCCTGAACCAGCTCCTGGCGGAGATGGATGGTTTTGAAGCCAACAAGGGTGTGGTCATTATGGCGGCCACCAACCGGCCGGAGATCCTCGATAAGGCCCTCCTGCGTCCGGGACGTTTCGACCGCCAGGTTGAAGTTACCCTGCCGACAGAAGATGGCCGGCGGCAGATCCTGGGCATCCATACTGTTGGCGTGACCCTGGCCGAGGATGTGGACCTGGACCGGCTGGCGAAGATCACCCCCGGTTTCTCTGGCGCTGATCTGGCGAATGTGGTCAATGAAGCCGCTTTGCTGGCGGTGCGCAATGACCGGGATATGGTCACGATGGAAGATTTCGACCAGGCCATTGAACGCGTGGTGGCCGGTTTGCAGAAGAAAATGCCCCTGCGTGATGATGTCAAGAAGCGCGTGGCCTATCACGAGGGCGGACATGCCCTGGTGGCAGCTTTGCTGCCCCAAACTGATCCGGTGCACAAGGTGAGTATT
>Ga0180435_10007572_pt1 | contig 10336 bp, 11 predicted proteins | sample SS_ome_3_FD_132467 | JGI IMG/M metagenome (GOLD analysis project Ga0180435, IMG submission 132467) | Hypersaline lake sediment archaeal communities from the Salton Sea, California, USA - SS_3_S_1 metaG | ecosystem: Environmental > Aquatic > Non-marine Saline and Alkaline > Hypersaline >... | reverse complement strand
CAATACCATTCAATCAGGAATTGCAGCTATAAAAGCCCCGGTTAAACTAAAAGTGAATGGGAAAGAGTTTTTCGTGAATGCCATGATTATCCGGGAAACAGCCCCTTATCGTCCCTCCGCTGAAAGTGGGATTTGGGGCGTGAACCCAATATCCATTTTAGGCAATGGCTGATCCCAGGGCGAAAATATCTTTCTATGAAAAACAGTTGGTCCAGCGGATGCTATTGCAGGAGCACAAAGCGAACCTGATATTCAGTGAATTTATCTCTTCGATATCTCCTATCCTGAAACGGTGGAAGGACGGCGGGGGGTCCTCGGTTTGGATTAAAAACCGGGCGATTGAAAAGGAGATTGAAAAGCAGTTGAATTCACTTCATTCCAACCTCTCGCTTTGGTCAATTTCTGAATCTTCCGAAGCATGGAAGCTGGCCAATGCAAAGAATAATGATCTGGTGAACCGCTACATAGGTCAGATGGCGTTAACGCAGTCGGTGAGGGAAGGTTTGTTCACTCAAAACATTAACGCATTAAATGCCTTTCAAACGAGAAAAGCAGGAGGGCTGGATTTATCGCAACGGGTTTGGAATATTGCCGGGAACACGAAAGAGCAACTTGGATTTTTTTTGGAAAGCGGATTGGCTACCGGGAGGAGTGCTGCTGAGATTTCCCGTGACGTTCGTCAGGTTCTCCACAATCCGGATAAATCCTTCCGAAGGGTCAGAGATCCGAAAACCGGGAAACTGATTCTTTCCAAGCCCATGAAGAACTTCCATCCCGGACAGGGAGTTTACCGGTCGCCTTATAAGAATGCTTTAAGGCTGACCGCTACAGAAACGAACATGGCCTACCGGCGAAGTGATCACGAGCGATGGAAGAAACTTGACTTTGTTACAGGCTACGAGGTGAAGCTCTCCGCTTCTCATCCGGTTTGGGATATTTGCGACTCGCTTGTAGGTAAATATCCGAAGAGCTTTTTATTTGTAGGGTTCCATCCCGGGTGCATCTGTTTTGCTGTGCCTGAGTTGATCCCGCAGGATGATTTCGTCAATTATTTGTTTACAGACCAGATCGCGGAAAAGCATTTTGTTAAGACCATCCCATCGGGTGCAGTGCAATATCTTAAAGAGAATACCGAGCGGTTTTTGAATTACAAGAACACACCCTATTGGCTGAAAGATAATTTTAGCCTGAAAAACGGGATGTTTGTGCTAAATAACACAATCAGGGAGATTCCGTCAATTGCTGTCAAAACATCTTCGTTCATTCCGAAAAGCGAAATAGCTGAAACTCCTCAATACATCCAGGCTTTGGATGGATATCCGACAACATTGGAAGACGAGTTCTTTGATTTGTTTACAGAAGGTATGATCTTGGATATTCACGAAAAATCAGGCGGAGCGCATTGTGAAGGATTGCACATGCACATCTTCAAGACAAAAAGATGGAAGCATTCTGATTTTTACAAGAAATCCGTAATTTATCATGAAGGAGGGCATGCGATACACAACGCACACGGAATTATAAAATATGGACGGGTAGAGCAAAGTTTTTACGAGGTGGCAAGCACTTTTAAGGATGATGTGATCAAAGGCAGAAGAAGTAAAAATAACCCTAATCCCATGAAAATGGGGGTGAAACTGAGAGATAGTTTACAGAAATTAAGAGTAAATTGTAAAAGAGGAGAAATCCCGAAATTTCTCGAAGGCTATGAGTATAATGACATCAATGAAATGATTGGGAAACTGGAAGATGTTTTAAACGGCGTTACTCATGGAAAAATAGAGGGAGGATTCGGGCACGAAAGATCCTATTGGAAAGATAAAACAAGCCTTTATCGAGAAGTGTTTGCTCACATGATGGAAAACCAATATGCCGGGAACCCTGTTTTTAAACGGTATGCCAAAAAATGGTATGATAAACTGAAAGAGTGGCACAACAATAAACTAAAAAATGTCGTAAAATTGAATAAAGAAGGAAAGTTGAACTATGAGAACCTTTGAAGAATATAAAATAAAGCATCCTAATGTGTCCATTGAAAAAAAGATGGATGCATATAAGAAATGGACAGGCAGGCCGCTCCTTTTTCTTGATGAGCTGGATGAAGAAGATTGTGCAGACGTGGCTTATGATGCATTGCTTCAAGGGAAATATGTTAATTTCCTACGAAAAAAACATGCCCTCATGGGGTATGAATACGTAGACTACGAAAATTGGAACGACAAATAAAAATCTAAGCCAAATATTGTTTATGAGCCCCGCACATTTGCGGGGTTTTTTTATTGTTAAAAAAATACGGTTTGCTTTTCTATTTTAGAGAAAATGCATTTATGAAAGAAAAGATTTTAGCATTCTTAAAGCAACGCATGGCCGGGGCGCAAGAATCATTCCTTTTAGGGGTTGCTGAAAACTACAGCAAAACCATTGCTTCAGAGGACCAAATTGAAACCGTAATCTCTGACGGGGTCATACAGTCTCTTAAATTTTCCGCTCAATTCGCACAGACCGAAGGCGACCGGAGGGCCAATGAAGCTCAGAAGACTGCCGTTAAAAACTTCCGTGAGAAGTTTAAGCTGGACGAAAACGGAAAACCTGTTTCAGATCCAATCCCTCCGAAACAACCGGGCGGTGGCGGGAATGAAATTCCGGACTGGGCCAAATCAATCCAGGAGACTGTAACTCAGCTTGCAGGGACAGTTCAGACGGTTGTATCGACCCAGACGACCGCTCAGAAGAAGTCAGAAGCCCGGGCACTTTTCGACAAGGCAGCGACAAAGCTCCCCGAAAAGTGGTTCGACCGCATTGATGTGAATTTAGAAACTCCGATCGACGAGCAACTGAAGACATTGACGGACGAATACACGGAACTCCGGCAAACGGTGATTGATTCTGAGGTGGAGAAAGGCAATTATACGCCAAACGAAGGCGGTGAGGCTTCTGATTCGGATATGGAAGCATACCTGAATGAAACATTTGGAAGTTCGTCGCAAGGTTAAAAATTTAAAACCAATTAAAGTATGTATGTAGAAAAAGAGACAGGTACCGAAAGGACCTATGCTGTTGAAAAAGTGATTGACGATATCCCCGGAGGAGGAACGATCGTTAAAGAGGATTTTCCGTCAACAACTACCGTTTTAAAAGAAGGTGCGGTTGTGGGGGAAGATGAAGATGGAAAATACCATCTCGTGAAAACTGCCAAAGCCCATGCGGATTCTGCTACGAACGATATTCAGATAAAAAAAGAGCATGATTTTAATGTCGGCGATTTTGTCACCGATGCTGGTTTGACCCTAAAAGCATATGCCATTGTTTCGATCGACACGAGTAATGAGGATTATGATGTGATTGATGTGGGTACTGCTCTCGGATCGGTTACTGAAAATATGATTCTTGTTCAAGCTGCTGCGGAAGCTGCTGTTGCCGGAGAAGGTGCATTCAAATACACTCCCGAAGGTGTGACCACTTGCAGCGTGGATCTTACCGTGGATAACCAGGGATGTGGTATTGCTGTTCGTGCCCGTGTGCGTGAGGAGATCATTCCTTATTTCATTGATGCAAATGTGAAAGCGTTGCTTCCATTTGTTCAATTTGTCTAATTTAAAACAAAATGTAAATTATGGAAAGATCGTTGTTAAAGGAATTAAATAAAAAGTCGCTTGACGCCTACCTGAGCCGTTCACGGGAAGCAGCGTTGAAGCGCATGTATTGGAGAGGATTTTTCAAACCTCAATATGCTACGACCCTGAGCTGGGAGAGCTTGTCCGGGTCGGCAGGTGCGCCGGTAATGGCCGACGTGGTGGAATACAACGCCAGCGCGCCATTGAAATCCCGCAGGGTTGTTCAAAAAGCGTCCGGGGACATTCCAAAGATTGCGCTAAAGCGTCAGATGGATGAAAAAGACCTGAACGACTACAACGTGTTAAAGGCGATGGCTGCCGGGGATTCGAATAAATCCGCGTTGCTGGATATAGTGTTCAATGATGTGACCTTCTGTTACGACGGGATTATGGCAAGGACGGAGTTTTTGTGCCTGCAGGCCCTTTCTACCGGAAAATTGTCGCTGGATAAAAACAACAACCAGGGGAAGATCACCGAGACGGATGTGGATTTCGGCTATCTGGACGACAATAAAGCGGATGCAGCAACGACCTGGGAAACTGCTTCGACCGCAGATCCGATCAGCGATATCCGGTCGATCGTGCAAACGGCAAAAGAGAACGGTCATGCGCCCCGTTATATGGTGATGCACGAGAATAACTTCCTCTTGATGGCTGCGACACAGGCATTAAAAGATGCTTATTCGTTCTATCAGGGGGTGGCCAAAAACAAGATTGCCGTTCCTTCACTGGACAACGTGAACCGGATGCTGGCTGCCATGATCTATAGGCACGACTACTGGGATGCGCTGAATTGCGACCAGATCAACGATGATAACCTGGCACTGCAACTGTTCGATTTTGGCATTAATGCCGGAAATTCACGCGCTGCAAAACTGATCCAGAAATTGGTTGGAGCTACGCAGGACGGCGATATAGGTCCGAAATCGTTAGCAGCAATCAACAATTCGGATCTTGTTGCATTAACCGAACGTTACAAACAAGAAAGAATTCTCTATTATGTTGGGTTAGTTGAAAACAGGCCTAAGTTGATCTGTTTCCTGAGAGGCTGGATTAAACGAGTTTTTCACACGAAGCTATGAGATTCATAAAAAAACTATTGGGAATGAGTGGAGACAACCTGGAAAACATCGCTGAAACCGGTGCTGGTGTAGCTAAAACCTTTTCCAGTAAGGAGCAGGGGACAAGGCGACAGGAAAATGATATGTTATCCGATAGCTGGCTTTCGAAAAATATCCGGCCGATCATCGCCCTTTGGGTGTTGTTGTTGTTTTCCGTTTTCCTGATCCTGAAAGGTTGCGGGGTGAATTTGAATCTCGAAATCGGGGAAGATATTTCCATTATGGCTTTTATCGTGTTCTCCTTCTATTTCCCGGGGCGGACGCTTGAAAAATGGATCAAGACAAAAGCAAAGTAGAATTCTATATTAAGAAGCATAAAGACATTTACGAATTATTAAACGAAAAAGAATCCGTATGAAAAAATTGATTGCATTATTAATGATCCTGATCCTTGCTCCGGTGTGGGGATTTTGTCAGGAATTAAGTGTTCCGGTCGTTGTTCCAGGGCTGGAATTGTCGGAATGCTTTGCCAGCTTAGCGGCATTATCCGGATTGGTAATTATAATTACGCAGTTCGTCCGGAAAGATCTTAAAATAAGTGGGAACTTTGCGCAATATTTAAGCTGGCTGGTGAGTGTCATTTTGGCCTTTGTAGGTTTCGCATTGAAGCTGGGAATCTTTGAAGGGCTGATCTGGTGGCAAACCGCACTTTACGGAGTAGGCGCAGGGCTTATCAGTAACGGCATTTTTGATATTCAAACTGTTAAGGCATTATTGAATTTAGTCATAAAGATACAAGGGAAAGAGGGAATTTAGGTGTTTATTTGGTTTTTATGTTTCATGAGTAACTTTTGTTTTTTAAGTTAAATTTGGGTTAGATTGTTTGGTGGTCCCCGCTTCAGAAATGAGGTGGGGATTTTTTTATTTTCAATGTTCCCTGATTTTTCAAACCTCATGCAAACGTTCCCCTATGTGTTCCCCATAAAAACAAAAAACCCTAACTGTCTGACAGTTAGGGTAGGCTTTTGTGATCCAGGCGGGACTCGAACCCACAACCTATAGCTTAGAAGGCTATTGCTCTATCCGGTTGAGCTACTGGACCAATCCTTTTTTGCGGTGGCAAAGATAGGAAAAATGCGTCTACCTGCAATAGTTGAATAAGAAAAAAGCCCCCCGGAAACATGGTGGTTTCCGGGGCGCTTTGAAATTCAATTTATTATGTTAATAAATAGTTCCGGTTGGTTAAATCAAAGGAATATTATGGGCTGCACATTGGTCAATCATCTCTTCCGGCCACAATGAAGATTGAATTTCGCCGATGTGGGCTTTGCGAAGGAAGAACATGCAAATGCGCGATTGGCCGATCCCACCTCCAATACATAAGGGCAGTTTATCCTCTAACAGCTGCTTATGGAAATAAAGCTCTTTGCGATCGGTGGTTCCGGTGATTTCCAGCTGGCGTAAAAGAGCTTCTTTATCCACGCGGATTCCCATGGATGAAAGTTCAAAGGAAGATTGCAGAACAGGATTCCAAACAACGATATCGCCATTCAAGCCTTTAAAGCCGGCAGAATTGTCTGATGACCAATCGTCGTAATCCGGTGCGCGTCCATCATGTTTTTCTCCGTTTGGCATTACCCCGCCAATGCCGATAATAAATACTGCTTTATGTTTGCGGGCTGCTTCTGTTTCCCGGTCCCGGGGAGAGAGGTGTGGATATTGTTCAGCCAATTCTTCGGCATGTACAAAAGTGATTTCTTCAGGAAGGAAAGGAACAATTTGCGGGAAATGTTCATAAATTAAAAATTCAGTCCGAAGAATGACCGAGTAGATTTTACGGACAATTTTTTTAAGAAAATCAACGTTTCTGTCTTCTTGATTCATGGTTGCTTCCCAGTCCCATTGGTCGACATAAAGCGAGTGAATGTTAGAGAGCTCTTCGTCTGCACGAATTGCATTCATATCCGCATAGATCCCATATCCTTCCGGAATCTCTAATTTCGCTAACATTAATCGTTTCCACTTTGCCAGGGATTGTACCACTTCAGCGATGGAATCATTAAACTCCTTTACCGGAAATGCAACCGGACGTTCGATTCCGTTTAGGTCATCGTTTATGCCTGTTCCTCTTAGAACAAAAAGAGGAGCAGTGACTCTGCGCAAGCGCAATTCCGCCGAAAGGTTCGACTGGAAAAAGTCTTTAACCATTTTAATTGCATTCTCCGTTTCTTTCAGATTTAAAAGAGGTGCATAGTCTTTAGGAAATACTAATTTCATAAGAATCTAATTTTATTGGCTGTTAATAATTTACATCGAAGATCGAAAATGGTAAAAAATTTGATGAAATAAAAATATTTTTTGTTGTTTGATAGACTAATTTGCGAAGATCAGAAGTTTATAGTGTTTTTAACAGATTCAGTTCCTTGTGATACCTAAACCCGATTTTCAGTGATTTTGAACTGTGGTTTTATTGGAGAATGATTTTGATTCCATATTAGGTAATCTGACTACAAACCCATTTCTTTGCACTTTCAAATTGAGATGATTGAGAAACTCCTCTTCATTTGACGATTTATGCTAACTGCAAATGCCGGGAATTCAGGGAAATATTTTTCGATTGTATGTTATTAAAACTGCGAAGTGGTTTTCGCTGGTCATGCCCATCATTGTTCTTTTTTATAAGGATAATGGATTAAACATGCAGGAAATATTTTGGTTGAAGTCAATTTATTCCGTTGGTGTGGTGGCGATGGAGATTCCTTCGGGCTATTTTGCAGATGTGTGGGGACGGAAAAAAACGCTTGTATTAGGGAGCATCCTTACTGCAGTGGGGTATTTCATCTATGCCTCAACCGGTAGTTTCCCGGGATTTTTATTTGCCGAAGTTGCATTGGGTATCGGACAAAGTTTCATCTCTGGCGCCGATTCCGCTTTATTGTATGATTCGTTAAAAGAATTGGACGAAGAAAGGAAATATCTTCGCTTTGAAGGGAGAATTACTTCTTATGGAAATTTTGCAGAAGCCATTGCCGGAGTTATCGGAGGGTGGCTGGCTGCTCTCAGTTTACGGTATCCCTTCGTTGGTCAGGCTTTTATTGCAGCTTTGGCTATTCCTGCTTCGTTGACCCTGGTTGAGCCTTCGTTGGTGAAAAAAGTTGGAAAACCGGGATTCCGGGACATTGTTGATGTGGTTCATCTGGCCCTTTTTCGAAGGAGGGATTTACGAACCGCAATTCTTTTTTCTGCTTTGATCGGGACCACAACACTTACTTTTGCCTGGTTTGTTCAACCCTATTTTGAAGCTTCCCGTTTACCCATTCATTTTTTTGGAGTGATGTGGACAGCGCTTAATCTAACCGTTGGAGTCGTATCGATGTTTGCCTATAAAATTGAAGCAAAGCTGGGACAAAAACACACCATGCTCTCCATTCTTTTGCTTATAGGTGGTTCTTATCTTGTGGTAAGTCAGTGGATTTCGATGTGGGCATTCGGTGTCCTTTTCTTTTTCTATATGGTAAGAGGGGTGGCTACGCCTGTTTTGAAGAATTATATTAACCGGATTGCAGATTCGGAGACAAGGGCTACAGTGCTTTCTGTCAGAAATTTTATGATCCGGATTGTTTTTGCATTAATCGGTCCGTTTCTCGGATGGACTACCGACCAATTTTCTTTGGGAGAAGCGTTGCTGTTTGCCGGTTTATTCTTTTTGGTGGCAGGCAGTTTCGTACTGGGACCCTTTCTGCGGGAAAATAAACAGAATGGACTCAAACCGGAAGAAATAGATGTTGATAAATAAACATGTAAGTAATTGGAGTTCGATAAAAAGACATTGGGTAAAAGCCCCTGTTTTCAAAAAAATAACCCCGCCTCCGGTCTGAATTGCCGTCAGATTCATCTGACGGAAAAAGGTTTCATTTATTTATGCAGTTCTACTTCCAGTCCGTCGTATGCGGGAAAAACACCTGCAGGAAGTTGTTTTTCAAGTTCGGCATGCAAGCCAATATGGTGATTCATATGCATCAGATAGGTTCGATGGGGTTTTAGTTTTTCGATCAAATCCAATGCCTGTGGAAGGGTGAAATGAGAAATATGCGGTTTGTAGCGCAGCGCTTCAATAACCAGGGTGTCGATCCCATATAGTTTCTTCATCGTTGTTTCCGGGATATCCGTTACGTCGGAAATAAAAGCCATTTGATTGATGCGGAAACCCAGGATGGGAAGTTTGTAATGATTTACCCGTAAGGGTTCTGCAATGATATCTCCGATGGTTATTTTCTCATTTTCAACCAGTGGCCGGAGATCCATTTTGGGAGTCCCGGGGTAGTTGTCTTCTTTAAATGCGTAAGAAAAGACATTCCGAATAGCCAGGTGGACACGAGGCTCGGCATAAATTTTTAATGGTGATTTTTGTTTCCGGTTGAAACCCCGGATGTCATCCAGTCCCATAATATGATCGGTATGTTCATGGGTGATTAAGATGGCATCCAGCTTCAGGATTTTTTCCCGGAGCATTTGCTGCCTGAAATCCGGGCCGGCATCAATGCACAATGCTGTTGAATCGGTTTCAACTAATAATGAGTTTCTTAGGCGCTTGTCGCGCGGGTCTTTTGAAACGCAAACGGGGCAATCACACCCGATTACCGGGATCCCCTGCGAAGTGCCGGTACCTAAAAATTTTATTTTCAATTTTGTGTCTGTTTATGCGAAAATCGTATTGAAACAATAAATAAATTCAGCAATACTGCAATTCCATTCAGTAACGTGGGGATTGCCGCTTTATCCCCATAAAATGTAAGCGCTAAAGCAATGGCAAATCCGGAATTTTTGATGGAAATCATCATCATGTGGGTGACAATGGTTCCATATCCCGTAAAGGGGAATAAATTTCTCCCAACAACTTCATAGATTATGCTTAATCCAAAGGTACACAAAAATAAGATGAGAAAAAGCTTTATCAGTTGATTGCTTTCAAGAAATAAAAGATGCTGATTACTTCCGATTACCACATAAATAATCAATGCAAAGCATAGATTTACAACTTTCCCCCGGATATTGAAGGTCATCTTTTTGAATGGCTTAATGATAATAAATCGGGAAATGAAAAAAGGAATAAGGATTATAAATATCATTAGTTCAATTACATTTCCAAGTATAATTCCGGTTGTATGCGTGAATGTTTGAAGGATGAAAGGCACCCAAATCAGAAGAAAGAGATATGCTCCCAGGGTTCCAAAAACGGCATATCGAACATTGCCCTGAAAAAGAAAGGCAAAAGGGATAACAGCTGCTCCTGGTGGGGATGCTGCGAGAAGAATGAATCCGGAATAAAAGTCAGGATCCCGGATGAAAATTTTAGCGGCAAGAATTAGTATTCCACTCAGGATTAGATAGTTCAGTAAAATGGTTCCAATCGCCGGGATGATAATTTCTTTAAAATGAATCTTTGCTCCCATTTCCAGCCCTGTAAGCGAAAAAGTCATCATAAATCCAAGGATAAAAAGGATAAAGGATTTTAATGGAATGGCGAAATGAGGAAAGAAAAGGCCACATACAACGCTGAAAATAAAAAGCGTATTCCGGTTCAATATGACCTGTTGCACGAGTTTCATGTTTATTAGCAAACATCGGAAAGATTTTTTTGTTTTGTTCGAAGCGATTAAT
>Ga0180435_10007570_pt1 | contig 10337 bp, 9 predicted proteins | sample SS_ome_3_FD_132467 | JGI IMG/M metagenome (GOLD analysis project Ga0180435, IMG submission 132467) | Hypersaline lake sediment archaeal communities from the Salton Sea, California, USA - SS_3_S_1 metaG | ecosystem: Environmental > Aquatic > Non-marine Saline and Alkaline > Hypersaline > Sediment... | reverse complement strand
CGCTCCGAATATCTCGATACAAGATATTCACGCCCGTCACGACACCGGCATACCTCAACAAACTCCCTCAAAAAAACCACGCATCTCACCGGAGGCCGGACAATGGACTACCCGCACATTTTGCGGAGGAGCCTCATTTAATAGTCACCTTTCCCCTCCGCGTGCTTCACAAATCCCACCTTCAGCATGAGATTGGCAAAGTTGCGCAGATCGCCGGTGGCTATCATGAGGGCCACGTCGGGTTCCCGCGCTTTGTCATAGAAATCGTACTGCAGCATCTTCTGAACAGCTACCCCCTCGGGCAGCCGCTTGCGGAATTCATTATGCACCGGTTGATCGGTACCGTCCGGCGGCGCCATTACCCAGGCCTCCTCGATGGGGATGGTGGCGGTCAGGGCCTCCAATACATCGGTGACTTTGACCAGGTCCGGCATCAGGTTAAGCCATACCTTTTTGGCGGACGCCGGGCTTCCGGTTACATGGGGATAACAACCGTCTGATATGAGAATTCTTGAACCGTGGCCCATTTTGCCGAGCGCCTCAAGGATTTCCGGATGTATGCATTTTGACAGTAACATGGTGGATTCCTGGATTGCGCGTTTACCGGTTTCGTGCCGCGGCCCCGAAGCACTCTCTGTAGGCCCGGATAGTCTGTTCTGCCGCCGTGTCGGGGTCGGGGTAGGGGAAGGCCTCTGCCGAGGCATAGCCATTCCATGCGACGTCATTCAAAGCCGTGACAATTTCTGTCATGTCGATATGGCCCCCGCCCACCGGACGGCGGTTGCTGTCGGCAAAGTGCAGGTGGCCGATGCAATCGGCATGTTCACGTATGGCCCCGGCAATGTCGGGCTCTTCTATGTTCATGTGAAAAAGGTCTGCCAGCAAGGTAATGTTGTCGGGATCCAGCGTCTGCAGAAAACCGGCCGCGTCCCCGATGGTATTGAAGAGATTGGTCTCGTACCGGTTGAGGGGCTCATATATCAGTTTCACCCCCTGGTTTGCCGCCCGGTTTCCCAGGGCATTCAGACCTTCAGTCAACCAATCCAGTGCCCGCTCCCGGTCCTGGTCCGCTCCCACAAACCCCTGCATGGAACCGATGATGGCGGGGGCATTGAACCTGGACCCAAAATCTATCATCTCCGCAATAAACATTACGGCATCTTTCCTTACCGCGGGATTGGGATCGATAAGGGTCAGGCCCCTGACCACCTTGCCGGCGCCGGTGCCGACCGCAGCAATCTCGATTTCATTGCTCCGGGACAGCGCCTCCAGCTTTTCCGGGTCTACCGAGTCGGCTGAAGACGTAAAAAGTTCTACCGCGTCATACCCCAGGGCCTTGGCTTTCGGAATGCTGATTTCAAAATCTTCCCGGTATATCCAGGGCCCTGTTTTTATTTCCGGCGCCCTGGCAATGGTAACACATGATTTTATCATACGCCGCCTCTTACGTGTCCAGATCCAGCATGATCTTGGTAACCGGACCAGGATTTGCGCTCCAATCCGCCAGGGCTTTCCCCCCCTCTTCAGGGGACACGATCCGGCTGACTACATCCGAGGTGGGGAAGGCCCCCGTTTCCAGATACTCGATAACAGCCGGAAAATCTTTTTGCTTGATGCAGTTGCGGGAGCCCCTGATGGTAAGTTCCTTCTGTACCATTATCGCGGTCTCATATTCCACGGGGGTTTTGGCGTAGCCGATGTATACTACCTTCCCTGTGAAGGCCACTTCATCCACTGCCGCCCGGTAGGTACGGGGGTTCCCCACGGCTTCGATAATAACATCGGGGCCGTCGCCGCCGGTAATTTCCTGTAACGTCTCATGGAGATCGCTTTTTAAGGTGTTGATGCCATGGGCGGCGCCGGCTTTGCGGGCAATTGTCATCTTGCCGTCATCAATATCCACAGCGATCACTTCCGCTCCGCGCGCCACGGCTCCAGCCACTGCGCCCATGCCCACAATTCCGCACCCAATCACGGCTACTTTATCGCCGGCATGTATTTCCCCTCTGTCCACGGCATGGAATCCCACGGTGAGCGGCTCCACCAGCGCCAGGTCCGAAAGTGAGAGCTTTTCTGAAAGGAAAAGGTCCTGCCAGGGAACGGTAATGAAATCGGTCATGGCCCCGGGTCTTCTGACTCCCATCGTGCGGTTATCGACACAGGCGTTGGGCTTGCCTTTGCGGCAGGAAACGCACCTGCCGCAGGCTTGATAGGGATATACCGTGGCTTTCATTCCGGTCTGCATGTGGTCCGGAACGCCTTTGCCCAGCTCCTCTATGACAGCGCCCACTTCGTGACCTAAGACAACCGGGTACTCCTGCAGAGAGAACGTGCCGCGAAAACCGTTTAAGTCACCGCCACAGAAGCCGACTTTACGGACCTTGAGCAGGACTTCCCCTTCCGCCGGCACCGGCCTGTCGATGTCACGGACTTCGGTTTTACCCGGCGCTACAATAAACAATGCTTTCATTTTGCTCCCACGCAGACAACAACGTTGTGGTAAGAATTCTCACCAGTTGTGGGGCTAGTCAACGCTTTAACAACAAGTTGTGGCGAAATGGTCGTTCTCCCGCGTGTCGGGTGTCGGGTGTCGCTGTCCGTAGCAGTTCGTCGATATCCTCGTCCATGATAATGTCCGAGGCCACTTCCGTAGTCGTTTGGTACGAAGCGCGGGCCTCCCGCACTTTGGATGAGCGTTTTGGGTGTCGGCTGTCGTCGTTAGCCCGCAGCGTGTTGATCGACTTGGTCAGCCGGGCGATGATCCTGTCAGCAATCTCAATCCTTGCCGCTATGGTTTCCTTCGGAAGCCAGTGCTTCAAACGCTTGTACCGGCCGAGGGTTTCACGAGCAGATCCCCGCGCAATGTCCAGGAAACGAATAAACTCACTCCGACTCAGCCGCCCAAAGCCCTCCTCCATGTTTGCACACATCGAGTCTGCGCTGCCAACCTGCTGCCCGATCAGTCGGTAGCAGCGAGGATCCTTGCGCAATACGTCCATGTCGACCACAACGTGATCAAACAGCCTCGAGGCATCCTGATAGGGACCAAAATCCTCAACCCGGTTACGACTACCCATTCTCACCCTCCGACACGCTCCACCCGACACGCTCCACCCGACACGCTCCACCCGACACGCTCCACCCGACACGCTCCACCCGACACGCTCCACCCGACACCTTGTGCGCTCGGCGACTGCTATCGGTGCTCGCCCTCATTCTTCCATGCGAGATTTAGCACTACCGACAACAACGTGCCTATTGGCAACCTACGCTTTGGGGATATTGTTCTCCGGTTTTCCCTCGTACCACACCATGTTCTTGACCGGCGCCACCATATCCTGGATCTTTTCGAGCAGGCCGCCGGGAATCCGGAAATCGAGTACTCCGATATTTCTTTCTATGCTGCGCATTTTGGACATGCCCACCAGAGTGGTGGCCAAGTCCGGATGATCGATGGCGTAACGCATGGCCACATCGCTCAGCCTTACCCCGTACTCTTCGCACAGGGCCAGCAGCATGGGCTGGATGTCCTTAACCGGTTGAGGAGAGCGGTGCCAATCGGGCACTTTTGAGTCTGAGAGAATGCGCTGCATCAGAGGCGCCGAATTCATCAGCCCGAAGCCCAGCTCCCGGGAAAGGGGAACCAGTTCATCGTTAATCTCGTCTTCAAGCAGGTTATAATGGGCCCAGGAAAGCACCGTGTCGATGGAAGCTTCCCTTGCCAGCACCGCCAGGTATCTGACGGGCAAGCCGGTAATCCCGACAAACCTCGCCTTGCCCATCTCCTTAACCTTCAGGGCAGCGGGAATGGCCTCATGCAGAACCTGCTCTTTGTCCCCAAACTCCACATCGTGCACCTGGAAGACGTCTACATAGTCGGTTTGCAGCCTTTCCAGGGACTCATCAATGCTCCGAATGACCCGGTCATGGGAGAAATCGAACTTGTCCATATCATACCGGCAGCATTTGGTGGCAAGGTAGATTTGATCCCTTTTGCCCTTGAGGGCCTTTCCCAATCGGCTTTCCGCCAGAGTGACGCCGTACATGGGCGCTACATCGAAGTAATTGATGCCGTGATCGATTGCATAGTGAACCGCTCTAATACCCTCACCTTCATCGGCCTCGCCGAACACGCTTCCCAACGGCGACGCGCCGTAACCGATGATTGAGATCTTCATGCCGGTCCGACCTAGTTCACGGTATTGCATATCCGCCATCAGAGTGTCCTTTGCTATGTGCCACCGGTATCGGGTGGCAGGACAAGAATCGAGTACTATACATCAACCCATTGTCCGGATTTTGCCGATTCCAGTACCGCATCACAGACTTTCTGGGTCTCCAATGCATCCCTAAATGTGGGAGACGCCGGAGTGCCGGTCGCCAAGCCTTCCAGGAAATCAGCCGCCTGATGGACAAAGCTGTGTTCGTAGCCGATTTGGAGGCCGGGAACCCACCATTTATCCATGTAAGGCTGATCGCTGTCGGATACATGGATGGACCGCCACCCGCGCACTTTGCTTTCATCGCCGTGATCGAAATACCTCAACCTGTGCAAATCATGTAAATCCCAGAACAGCGAGGCATGTTCGCCGTTTATTTCAAAAGTGAAGAGGGACTTATGACCCCGGGCATACCTTGTCGCCTCGAACGAGGCCAGGGAACCGTTGGCAAACCTGGCAAGGAATAGACTGGCATCGTCAATTCCGATTTTTTCAATCTTGCCCGTTACGTTATGCCGGCGCTCTTTGATAAACGTTTCCGTCATGGCCGTGACCTTCTCTATGGGTCCGTTCAGCCACATGGCGGTATCGATATTGTGGGCCAGCAAGTCGCCGGTTACACCGCTGCCCGCGACCTCTGCATCCAATCTCCAGAGGGTGTCGCCTCCCTGGGGCAAGTCTTTGGAGATGGTCCAGTCCTGAAGGAAGAGATGACGGCTATGGAAGATTCTTCCCAGACGGCCTTCATCAATCAGGTTCTTAGCCAGGGTAACCGCCGGAATGCGGCGGTAGTTAAAAGAGACAAAATTAGCCACGCCGGCTTTTTCCACGGCGTCCACCATCTTCTGTCCCTGCCGGCTGTTCATTGCAAGCGGCTTCTCACAAATAATCATCTTACCCGCTTCGGCGGCGGCCATGGCCACTTCGGCGTGCAGGTTGTTGGGTAAACATATATCTATCAAATCGATATCATTTCGCTCAAGCAGTCTGCGCCAGTCGGTTTCTATGGATTCATAGCCCCATCGCTCGGCAAAGGGCCGGGATTTTTCCTCGAAATCGCATACAGCCTTGAGTACAGGCCGGCGTTCCAGATCAAAGAAATTGCAGACCTTGCGGTAGGCGTTTGAGTGTGTTCGGCCCATAAAACCGCAGCCAATCAGGCCAACATTCACGATTTCGGACATAGTCGTTCCTCCGTTTAAGGCACCAAAACCACACTGACGCAATCAAATCAGACATGCGGCGATCGCACAACCCGTCAAAGCCGGATCATTGCATAACATTATTGATATTGCATGCGGCGCTACTCTTGCTCCGGCGAATCCGCGCGCACCCGGCATCCGCAAAGGCCGTTTTTATTTCTTTACCACATCACTGATGAATCCGAACAGCGCGTAGTACAGGTCGTCAGCTTCTATCTGCTGCACGGTGTTGGCCCACAGGTACAGAACCCTGGCACCCTCGAGCTCTCCGCTTTTGTATTCCACGTACGCTGCCGCGTCGCCGTGGTATTTGCCCCCGTCATCCACCAGGCGTATCAGCGGGCGGTACGTGGCCAGTTTGCCGGGCAGTTCGGGCCGGGCCGGCCGCCAGCCGTCCGGTTTCTTCTTAAGCCGTATTCCTGCGGGCAGTCCGTTGAGTCTTTTTGTGTCTACCGCAAAGGATGCGCGCGCACTGTCTTTCAGTTCTTCAAACTCCATACCGGCCGGCACTCCCAGGGCCGCGGCAGCCTTGCCTTCCCCGGGATAGTAGAACGGGAACACTCCGTCCGTCATGCACACCAGCATTCCGCCGGCCCTGAGGTATTTCCGCAAAGCACTGATCACATCGCCCTTTTCTTTTACCGTGTCCTGAAATCCTTCCCCGCCACCGTTGACGACCAGAGGGTATGTGTCCGGGTTGAATCGTTTCTCATCAAGCATGTCTTCCCAGTTCACCTCTTTCAGCTTCGCAAACCCGTTGTCATTGATCCAGCGTATGGAACGGCCTGCTCCGTCCTGCACTATTCCTATGGGCAGTTTCTTGAACCGCTCCTTCAGTTCTTTCAGCCTGTCTTCAGAAAGTGTGGCATTGCCCTTGAAATATTCAAGGCGCGGCACAAGGTCAAAATTAACCTCTTCATCTCCCCTTATCAGGCGCGTGCCTGCGCCCATGAGTCTGAGGTAATGGTCGCTGGGCAGGCCCTCGTACGTCAGAAAGCGGCCCTCGGGAGGGTCGTTGGTAACCTTGAACACGGCCGTGCCTTCGTCCACCTCGTCAAACATGGCCACATACACCATCCTGATGCCGGCTTTCTTTGCCGCCAGAAACTGCTGCCAGAAAAACCAGCCTCCCTGTCGCGGTATCCGATCCAGCTTGTCGTAGGGGTACATGTTGTGCCATGAGAAGCCCGGGAACAGCACGGGCAGGTAGTCTTTCTTCTCCCGGGCACACCATTCCCGGTCCGGAGCCCAGCGCTTTGCGGGGACGTCCGGGAAACTGTTGCTGTCATATGAACCCGTGGCCCAGGGACTGATTATGTCCACGTACTGCAGTATGTCCTTGAAGCCGCTCGTTTCCCTGGCCTGTCGCCGCCAGTCTATGGGCACACCTGCCAGTGTGGTGAATCCCATCTCTTTCAGCCTGCGGAAGAACTCGAAAATCTGTCCGGAATCTCCCTTGCGGTGGCTGAAGCCCAGGCCCCAGATGGCAATGACCGGCTTCCCGTCGTGCTTGAGGTACTTTGCGTCCTTGAACAGGCCCATGCAATCACGCAGGTCTTCCATGTCGTCCAGCATGCGCTGGATGGACTTCTCGTCAAAGCCCGTGTCGTACATAACCGCGTAGGTGCGTCCGTAGAGATGGGCGCCTTCGCGGACGTGTTTTATGACCGTGGTGGCCTGGCGCAGTCCGAGCGGGCGGCTGACCTCCGCCGTGAAACGCTGGATGTACACGCCGTCTATGCCGTAGTCCCGCATCCACTTCACGTGGCGCAGCACGGTCTTGCGCTTGTACGAGCTGAATACGTACGCCGTGCGCCCGTCCTTGTGCCTGAACTTCGTCTCGAACAGTTCGTCTTTGTCCAGCTCGCTCACGTCCGGCCAGTAGTCCACGCTCAGCCTGCCCGGCTCAAAGCCGCCGTTTCCTTCCCAGTGGAACCAGCCCCGCTGGGCCCCATCGCCCTCACAGGTGAACCAGCCCTGGTACCCGGCCATGACCTTGCCGTCCAACGTGGAACAGTCCACGCCCGGGTTGGAAGGGCCACTGTACGGCCGCATCAGCTTTTCGGGCACCTGCTCCATGGTCAACGGGTCATCCCACTTTATGGGCGGCCCTTCCGGGGGTATCTGCGCTTCTGCGCATGCCACTGCTGCAGAAAGAAGAATTACTGTCAGGATAGCACTGGTTATATCCATTATTCCTCCGTTAACGTCTCTACAAGAAACAAAGATACGCGAGCTATTTCCGGCTGATCTCATACTCTTCAACCGCAGTGATGGCAACAACGTTGGCAGCGCGCAAAGCGGCGGCACTGGAGCAACTCATGGCGATGGACAGCGCGAGACGAGGACAACTGTCTCCTCAGTACCACGCACGCGAAACGCCTGACGGGCTTACCGTCGGGAGAGGCTCCACCTACTCCTTCACCGATCCGAGCATGACGCCTTTCACAAAGTACTTCTGGGCAAAAGGATAAACAAACAGGATCGGCAGAATCGTCACCACCACCGTTGCCGCTTTGATGGTATCGGGGGTGAAATCGAGGACATTCGGGTTCATTATCCCTTTCTCCACCATCTCCGTGCTGTTCTCAATCACGATTCGCCGCAGGATGATCTGCAGCACCTGCTTGCTGCTGTCGGTGACAAACAGGAGCCCGTCGAACCAGCTGTTCCAGTGGGTCACGGCCGTCCATAATCCTACCGTGGCCAGCACCGGCTTGGAAAGCGGCAGGTAAATCCGGAACAGAATGGAGAAGTCGTTAGCCCCGTCTATCATGGCCGATTCGGCGAGGCTCTCGGGAATCGATTGAAAGAAGCTTTTCATGATCAGCACGTTAAAGGCCGTTACAAGAGTGGGCAGCACGTACACCCAGAGACTGTTGATGAGCCCGAGGTTGCGGATCAGGAGATACCCCGGCACCAGTCCGCCGTTGAAGAGCATGGTGAATATGACGAAGAAAGTCAGGCGTTTGCGGAAGGGCATATTGGGACGCGACAGGGGGTAGGCCGCCAACGCCGTGGCCAGCAGGGTGAGGATGGTGCCCACCACGGTCCTGAACAGGGTGTTCGCGTACCCCACGATGATCTCGCGGTTAACCAGGACCATGCGGTAGGCCTCCAGCGACAGGCCCTGGCCGTAGGCCGAGAGCCCGTCGCGGAACCCGGTGAACCGGAAACGGAACAGATTCTCCAGGGCCCGCCCCAGCATGGCGGGATCCCCGGGCACGAGGTGCAGCCCGTCCCGCGCAGCCTCCCGGGCGTTGCTCATTGAAATGGAAACGGTGTAGAGGAACGGATAGACAGTCAGTAGCGCCAGGATTCCCAGCAGCACGATATTGACCACATTAAATACGCTCTCGCCGGTTGTTCGTTTCATCGTCACTTCACCATAACCCCTGTTCTCCCCTGCTGATGCGGTTGGCAACGATGTTGGTGCCGACGATGAGGGCCAGGCCGACGACGGACTTGAACAATCCCGCCCCGGCGGCCAGGCTGAAATCCATGGCAAACATCTGCCGCAAGACGTAGGTGTCAACAATGTCGGCCGTCCGGTACACCACGGGCGAGTAAAGGTTGTAAATCTGGTCAAACCCGGCGTTGAGAATGCCGCCGAGGCTCAGGATGAAGAGCACAACCATCGAGGGTACCAGGCTGGGCAGCGTGATGTGCAGGGTCTGGCGCCAGCGCCCGGCCCCGTCAACCATGGCGGCCTCGTAGAGCGTGGGCGAGATGCCGGAGATAGCTGCCAGGTAGATGACAGCCCCGTACCCCACGGACTGCCAGACGGCGGTGACAACGAGCGTAACGATGAACCAGGTGTTGTCGGTCAGGAAAGGGATCGCGCCCAGATGCAGGGAGACGAGGAGAGAATTGACGGGTCCGCCCGGCGAGAGCAGGAGCTTGAGGATGCCGCCCAGGATGACCCACGAGAAGAAGTAGGGCAGATAGCTGAGCGTCTGGACGGCGAGCTTGTAGCGCTTCAGCCGCAGTTCGTTCAACATCAAGGCCAGGACAATCGGGGCCACGAACCCGGTGATGAGCTTGAGAACGCTGATCGTAATGGTGTTCCGCAGCACTTTCAGGAAATCGGGGCCGAGGAAGAGCCGCCGGAACGTCTCCAACCCCGTCCACCTGCTGCCGAAGATGCCATCCGACATTCGAAAGTCCTTGAACGCAAGCACTATCCCATACATCGGCACGTAGTTGAAGACCACAAGCAGCAGGAAAGGAATCAGGAACATCAGCAGAAGCCCACGGTGCCGGGAATTCATGCGACACCTCCCCGGCGGCTTGCGTCCATTGACGCGGCAGCCTTGGCAGCGGCGGCTCTGCGTTTCTGCGCCTTGGAAGTGAATCTTCTCCTCATGGTTGTGCGGGCCTCGGGTTGCGGGGCACGCCCATTTTGGCAAAGATCAAACCGCGTACCTTCAGCAGTTCATCGGCTTCACGCGTCAACAGGGCGCCGCCGCGCTCGTACCAGCCCTGCACGAACTCGTCAAAAGCGTCCAGTTCCCTGTCTCCGCGGATGATCTGCGCGAAAAACGCCTGCTGGTAGTCCCGCAGGGCCTTGAGGTAACGCCCGGACGACGGCACGACATCGGCCTTTCCAAAAATGTCCCGTAAGCCGTATTTCGGAGCCTGAACGGTGTTGAGGAAGTTGACCTCCTCCCGTGAGCGGTACCGGCTGTAAGAGTCCGGGTTGCCGCAGTTGCCCAGGTTGAAGAATGTCCCGCCGGCCAGGTCGGGGTTGCCGGGCAAAACCTCGCGATGAGCGACCTGGGGCTGATCGTAAGGAGGAAGGTAACGGATGCCGCCCTCTGTCCCGAGCGCCGGGTTGAGATACTCCCAGTGGATGCCGCGCCGGCCGATCTTGGATTCGACAAAAAGAGTATCGTTCATCGTGGTCGCCTCGAGT
>Ga0180435_10007568_pt1 | contig 10337 bp, 6 predicted proteins | sample SS_ome_3_FD_132467 | JGI IMG/M metagenome (GOLD analysis project Ga0180435, IMG submission 132467) | Hypersaline lake sediment archaeal communities from the Salton Sea, California, USA - SS_3_S_1 metaG | ecosystem: Environmental > Aquatic > Non-marine Saline and Alkaline > Hypersaline > Sediment... | reverse complement strand
GCCATCTTTCATAGAGATGTGCGCCCGATAATGCTGCGATTTCTCAACCTGCCTGCCTGATTTTAGTAGCTTCTTGCGTGCAGAGGTGTCGTAGATGCGACGCAGGTAAGGCCGCTCGTCGAACTCGAAGTTGTTGGCCTTACCCTTGCTGGCGATCTTGATCGCCGTCTCAGTGAACTCAGACGGCGAGACGTTGTAGATGTAGTTCGCCCCGGCAGCCTCCGCAGCAGTTGGATCTCTCGGAGATAGATCGAAGCCGTAGTCTACTGGGTCGCCGTCGTCATTTAGATCGTAGTACGGCTCCTTGTAGGTCACCCCGTCTATGGTCTGCTCGATGTACGAGATCGGATAGCCGCGTTCGGCTTCCATGTCGCGCACTTTTGTAAGATTGACTACTGCCAAAATCTTACCTGCAATTCGGTATAAGCCAAGTGGATGAGGAAGACCTACCTGGTACACCCAGTCTGTGGAGGCTTCCACGTTCTCGCCTCTGATTGCCCGTCAGAGGGACGCTCGGCTCTAGCTGAAGCTTCTTGTGTAGCTTCTCCATCTGAACCGGACGTGGTCGTTCTGGGCCTGTAGCGGAGCGCAGGGGTCTCCGCTGCGAGGACACAACCCCGAGTACCATTTCCAACGAGGTACCTCTTCCGGTCGATCTCAACCTGGTAACGTCGCCGGGACGTACTACGGAAGATGTGGTGCACATCAATGGGCGCGCTTGCGCCCGGACCGTAGTACACCCAGAGGCGTGGCCGAAAGGCCACACCTTTTTTAGCTTCCGTTCGACCACGACTGGATACTGTTCTGGATCTTCCGTTCCAGGTCTACTACCCAGCCGGTTATCATCTTCTCGTCGAGGGAGAGCTTTCGATCGACACCCGGCACGACTATGAGATACGCACTGTAGAAGTGATCTGGGTACTTAGATGGAAGTCCTGGCTCGTCGGCGTACACTTCTGCGCGACAGGTGTTGGCGTGATACTCCACTTGAGGTTTGTCCACACGCCAATATGACTCGGCGTGCTCGAGAAGTACCAGTCCGTACTCGCCCTCGCCCCAGAACTTCTCAGGCACACCTTTACCGCGGAACACGTGGTAGAGCAGATTGCCGTCTTTCATGACCCAGCGCACGTGTGCTAGTGGACCGTCTAGGATCATTTCTCCTAGTACGATCGCATTCTCCACATTTTCCTGTGTCGTGTCTCCGGCTTGTGCCAGCGCTCCGGCACCGGCTGCGATCTCATCGTCTGTACTGAACGATGGTTTTGGTAGCTCGTTCATCCGGCCCTCCTATTCATCTTCTTCGATATCTGTGCCCTCGCCAGACCTGCTGAAGTTTCCACCGGTCAGCTGTTGCACATCGGGAACAGTAGCAGAGTCAAGCTTCATGTGGAACTTCTGAAACTGCTTGAGCACGTCCTTCAGCGCCACATCACTACGCCGCATTAGCACATCCGCTTTCTCGATCGTAGTCATGCAGTTCTTGAGCGCCATCGTATTGTCCAACGTGGCTGGGCGGTGCTCTAGCTCCAGGGCGTGCTTGAAAGCGATCTGTCCGATTCTAGATGCCGCGTTGGCAGCATCAAACGCCCCACTCGGCCCAGCTACACCGATCACCCACGGCAGATGCTTCTTCGCAATATCCGGAGTGGTGACTAGGCTCTGAACGTGTGGGTTCGTGTACGTGCGCTCGCGTAGATAAACCATCCACTGCTGCTGTGTGAGCAGTTTGCGATTAAAAAAGTAGTGACCGTACGCTGTCACTCCCTCGGGAGTGAGTGCGATTGAGGTGAATTTCCTCAACTTCCGTGCGATCATTACGTGCGTGAGAGCGGACAGTAGGAGCGGGTCTAACTTCTCGCGTAGGTAGATGTCGGACAATATCAGCATCGCCTCGCGAGACGCTCGCGTTGGATGCCACATATCGTAGATCTTGTGGCGTTTCAGAAAAGTACGGCTTGGTTTGTGTCGTGGATTGTCTGGAACGAACGGACTTGGCAAAGGGAGCATTGCCTTTGCCAGAGAACGGATGTAGGAAGAGCTCAACCCGTCTAGGCCGTGAGCTTCTAACGTCCGAGCGATCTCATTCGCATTGACCGCGTCAGGATCCTGACCGGTGATCAAGTAGCGAATGTAGTATTCGGATGGGCTTCGAGGTATTTCGTTCATGCCTGTGGTTGCTGAGCAAGCTCCCGCAGCCCGACGATCACCTTGTCCAGGTGTTTTACGACGCGCTCTAGAGCCCCAGCATCCACAGTAGCCAATCCTAGTCTGGCAGCGACGAGCATCTCACTGAGCTTGTTCAGTGTGTCCTCGAACTCTGGCAGGTAGGAGATGAACGTGCCGATGTTTTCCGGATTCAGGAACCCGATCGACAACACGCTATCTACGGAAAGGGGATCGTCCAGAGCTGCCGCCTCCTTCAGCAGCAAGGACTTGACCTGCGGCAATTTACTTAGCTTATGCACCGCTGCGGTCTTGGCCTTGTGGTACCTCTCTGAAGCCAGGGTCACCGGCTTCGTGCTGACAGGAACCCACCTGGAGAATTCTCGGGCTTCCGCTAGCTTCTCCTTGGCTAGTGTGGGATCTACTCCCAGTACCGCCAGGTCAAACATCGCCTGGTCGTGGTTTACGAATTGTACCTCCTGTACACTCGCCAACTTTTCCGCGTTTCGTCCACGGAGCGAGTACACGCTACCGTCGAACATGACGTCTACCTGATCTGTAACGGCCGCGGCAGCCTCTACAGTTTTGCTGTATTGATCCGCGTCCTCGGCTAGGTTCGTCATGTTCCTTAACGGCATCCATCCGCAATCTGCCGGAATGCCGTAGACACCGCCGCCGATCTTGGCAATCTTCCCTAGACCAGGAACCAGCTTGAGGGTGACTTCTTCGCCCATGATAGTCTCGACGAGAAAGCCTTGATCCTCGCTCTGACCCTGCATCCCGGCCTTGATCTTCACAGGGATGATCGCCGTAGCCCCGCCTTGACGTGCTAGGTAGAAGCAGCCGAACCCGTTGGGCTTCTCATCGATCAGGTTCGTACCCTGTCCGACCGGGCTGCCCGCGATGTTCTCTTGCATCGCACTCTGCGATCCATTGGAGAAAATGGCTAGGGCGGTATTCGTACCGTCCAGATCTACGCAGCGAGGAAAGACCCAACCAATCAGCTCCTTACCATCGGCGGTCTTCACCTTGTACTCGCCGAACTCGGTCACGGTTTTGATGCGCGCGTCAGCGAGGGAGTCTTTGACTACGGCGTCCGTGGACACGGTTACTGTACCGTCCTGCTCGACTTGTCGGACCAAGTCGTGCCCTACCGTCTTTTCCGCAGTCGGCCTATCGATGAGGTTGGACTCAGGCAGCAGCGTGTTCGGATTCGCGGTCTTGATCATGAAGCCGCCATCGGCTTTTTGGATCTGGATGACCTTGGGTGGGATCTGCTGCATCGCCAGCTTGAGCAGATCTTTCCCGGTGACCTTCTGTCGTGGGGAAGCCAGCTTGGCCAACCACTGTCCGGTACTCTCGTTACCGAGGAGAGCCGCGCGTAGTGTGGGATCGTCGTTCATTCGATCTTCCACCGCAGTGATATCTGCTTGGCTGATCGTCGGATGTATCTCGTCGAGCAGAGCACAGCCCATCTTGGCTGTCTCGTGCGAGCCGACTCGAGCATTGCCTCCCAGGCCGAACCCACCAGAGCGGTACGGGGGATACAAAACATTCATCATGTCTTTGTCGCCTGGACGTTTACCAGTGGCCTCGAACAGCTCTGGTCGAAACATCGCGCGGCGCAGACGCGCCTCGGTGAGAGGCTGAGCTTTCTTGTTGTGGAGAAAGACGTCGAGCGGGAACATCTTCCCGTCCTTGACGATGACCGGGACCACTACGCGTTTTCTGCCCTGGATCTCTGCTGGTGTGTTGTCGTCCCTCTGATTCACCGAGGTACGGCTCGACAACTCGATGGCACCTGAAGCATAACGACGCTCTGGATCTAGCTCGTTCATCACAAGCCTGGGCTCGAAGTCACCAGAGTACGGTGCCTGTCTGAACAACTCGTTGATGATTTCCGCCTGCCAGTCGTCGGGGTTTTCCGACAGTCGCACAAAGGCTTGGGCGAATTTGGGGAGGCCGTTCGGGTCGTCGAGGTAAAGGTCCATCTTTATCTTCTCCTACGCCGGAGTCTACACCGCGCGAAGCGTTACGATCAAGGAATCTTCTCCACGCTCTGTGCTGTGGTAACACCGCCACCGGTAATGAAATCAGAGCGCAGCTGGTTGTATTCGTTTATCAGCTCGTTAATCTTGGCGACGACTGGGGTCTTGATGTACTTGAAGATCTGGTCGAATGCGGCCTTCGCGATACTCTTGGCGAGGATCCTCGCCAGATCTACAGGCAGATAGACGTCACCGATCGTAGGCACGATTACGATCTTGGTGGTACCGTCTGGCTGTGGCTGCCTCTGCATCTCCGTTTTGGTCACCGCGTTCGTCGCGAGCGGCTCCAGTGTGGTGAAGTACTCGTGCAGCAGGTCCCTAAAGCTCGCTTCGGTGGGAGCGCTCACGGCGACACTCTCACAGTCTTGGACAGGATAGTAGCTAGCTGACCTACCTTTGGATCTGGATTGACCCATAACGGGGCGTGCACGTGTGCGGTCAACCAACCAACCAATACCTCACCTAGCACGGTTGAGAATCCAGGGGCCGGACCTAGTAGTACAGTCTGGGCTTTGATCGTCTTCACACCTGTGATGTTCTCTGAGCTGATCGCCGCCTTTAACTCGTGAAGAGCCTTGATCTGCGTCGACTGTGACTGAGCTGATACCTCGCGTGAGCCAGTTACGGCTAAGGTGTCCGAGCCTTTTATGGTGACCGAGCGGTCCTGATCGATCGTGTAGTTCAGAGATCCGCTCATACTGAACGTTTGATCTCCGTCCTTGCTGATCGTCATTTGAAGTTTGGGGGTACCGGACACCTCCCCATCGTCGACTGAGATACCTTCAGGCACGACCGTGAGCTCGTACCGGATATCATCGTCGACGTGACCCATCTTGATCTGGATGTCGGCCTTGTCGTTCTGCGCCTTGTCCCGCAACGATAGACGGTACATCACCGGAGCATTACCGCCCGGGTCTTTCTCTTGGCGCTGCACTGTCCACTCCAGCTCGCCTCCCGGAGTGTTGATCTCGTAGTTTTCTGCGAAGTGCCGTAGGTAATTCTTCAGAGGCACGTAGACTGTTTGGCACGTTGGCGTGCCGGCGATTTGGAGTACACCTCCGCGACGCAGAGCGATGAAGTTCTCGTCGCGCGTACGGAGCATGATGTCGCCGGGATTGAGAAACGGCCGTCCTGCTCGAGCTGAAGCACCCACCGTCACTCGATCTGAAGATCCAGTGGTTGTGGTGGATGTCGGAGCTTCCAGCTTTTTGAGAACGTTCTCCAGCTCCTCCGTCTCCACGTCAACGGCCCCGGCTTTGTCCTCCAAGTTATCTAGCTTCGCTCCCTCGAGCTCAAAAGCACCCAAGAAAGCCAGCACGAATGGTGTGTCGTCGTCCGACGGTTGACAGACCAAGCACGCAGAGCCAATCTCTGGCATGGCGAAGATGCCCTCACCATTGTATGTGTGGAGATATGGTGAGGCGATCTGACAATTTGTGAAGGGCTTACTCTCGTAGTCCGTCATCACGTCAACTGTGAAGTTGCGCAGATCGACGTCGGTGATAATCCCCTTTTCGATCCAGGCCGGGTCTTGGCTGGTCTTGGTAGGGGAGTTATCTGTGGAGGTGATGTCTACGGCCACGATCTACCTACGAGGTGAGCTTGTGGACTCCGTACCCTGCTACCAGTGGTACGGCTGCAGCGCCGGCCATCTGACCGTACCGTGATCGCCCTAGTGCTCCTAGACCTCCCATGAAGGAGCTCTTACCTTGCTTTAGCGCCTTCTGTTCCCCTGCCCCCCAGATCTTCTTAGCGTGCTGCCACATACCGCCGTGACGAGCCCCTCCCTTACCCGCTAATCCGGCGGCGAATCCACCAGGCTTGCCGATGTTCATCAGCCCCCTACCAAGACCTCTCGCTCCGCTGGCCAAGAAGCCGAGTGGGTTGAAGCCCTGCTTCTCGATTTCAGTCAACTCCTCCAAGAAAGAGGAGGCCATTTTCGTTACGTATTGCTCGTCCATGATTCCCTCAGTACGGTTTCTTCTTCCCAAACTCAGCACCGTAAGCTAATGCGGGGATGGGATGGTTACCGTGAATATTACTTGACCATCCCTGATTCGCCGCGTCAATCACGGTCTTGTTCAGGTCTTCATGGTTCAATCTTGCCATCCAATCAGTCTGCATGTCGAGAGGCAAAGTCTTTACCCCCTTCAGTACAGGAGTATGACGAACTACCTTCTTACCCTTCGCGGCCAAACGCTTGTTCATAGCTTGGACCTTCGCCGTTGGCGCGAAGTCACCACGGATGAAGTCCGGATTGTCTCCTGGATCTCGTACCTTGGTGAGGTTGGTTAGGCTCTTGACAGCGGTCTCGATGTTACGACGCCGAATGCCCTCGTTCTTGTAGAGACCGTACAGCTGCCCGGCGATGTAGCCCTGCACCTTGTTGACTCCAGTCAGCGGCAGCATCTCATGCACGTTGACCGGACCAGCGGAGAGGGGCGTACCTTTCGTGACGCGCATCCCTTTCTTCAACGCTCGCGGCCTGTCCCCTACAAAAGCTGTGGGAGCCCCACGATTTTGAGGTATGTAGTGACGCACACCATTAACGAAGACGTTAGATCCACCAGCAGGGTCCTTTTGGATCTTATCTACCTTACCTTGAACAGTGCACAAGGTCGCAGCGCCTGGAACGTGCTTGGGCATCAGGACGAGTTCCTGCACACGCTTGAACTCATCGGTCAGCATCGCCTTCTCTTTGCCCTTTTTGCCTACAGGCGCGATTCCCCCTTCGTGGAAGGTTCTCATAGCAAGCTGCGTGGCTCGCTCGCCGATCGCCTGTGCGGACATGATCCCGACGTTGGTTCCGACAGAAGGATTCGCCCCATCCTCTGCTAGCCCGTAACACTTAGAGCAGATTCCATCCTCGTGCTCACAGCGTAATGGAGAGCGCACTACCACGCGCCTTACCTTGTTGTTGCGCAAGCTATCACGCACACCGGGGGTGACGAGAGTCCCTGCCTTGAAGGTTTTAGATCCAGCCTTCACCGGGCTCGCCAGATATCGGTCTAGCACATCACGCTCATCCACCGGCAGGCTGATACCCTTTCCGGTTGTGCAGTCTTCAGTGCCGATCGAGTTGTTCATGACCGAGTTCACCATCTGCTTGGTGAAGTACCCAGGTTGGCGTACCGACTGGACCTTCTGGACCACGCCTTTTCGCGCACCGCTCATCTGTGTCCAGTAGTCGCCGACGTCCAAGCCCTCAGACCAACTCTTGCGGATCGGCTCGGGGATGATCTCACCTTTGGCGTTCATCATCAGCATCGGAGCCATGGTGATCTGTCGATAGGCCCCCATCTGCGGCTTCACGCCGGCCTTCATCATCTGGTACAGGGTTGACCCACGAGCGCCGTGCTTCTTCTCGATCGTATTGATCATCTGCTCAGAGGCCTTGTCGTAGATCTGAACAGCCTTCTTCTGCTTGCTCTCCTGAGATCCTGGACCACTCATGATGCGCTTCACGCTGGCATCCGCAGCGCGCATGATTTGCGTGCGCTCTTTCTTGTCGGCCTTGATGTCGCTAAGGCCGATCGAGGCTGCGTGCGTCGTAGCGTACTGGTTGCCTAGATCTTTGAGCTTGTTGGTTACGTCGCCGAAATCGTTCTTGTGACGTTTTCCGACCTCTGACAGTAGGGACGACTGCCCCTTTCCATCCAGTACGACCTTACCTTGAAGCACGTTAGAGCGCATGTCTTTCGGCAAGGCGTTGGCGACCAGAGCACGGCCGACCGTCGTTCTCGTGTTGCCGATCTTGACGGAGTCGGTCATCTGGATCGACCCGCTCTTCGCCGCTGAGGCAGCATCAGCCACGGTCTTGAAAGCCTTGTTCGTCTTCTTACCCTCCTGCGTCAGCATGTAGATACCGAGCTGACTCTCGTGCGAGGGACGATACATCAGTTTACCAGTCGCTGGGCTGAACAGGTTCCTTGAAGGAAACATCTTCTTGGATTCGGTGACAGCTTCGTGCCCGACCGGCACGAAGGCGCTCATTGTGTCGCCATCGAAGTCAGCGTTGAATCCACCGGTCACGAGCGGGTGGATCTTGATAGCCTTTCCGGATGTGAGGACCGGTTTGAAGGCTTGAACACCGTATTTGTGAAGGACCGGATCTCGTTTCAGCAGTAGAGGTCGCTCCTCTACCACACGCTCTAGAGCGCGTCGGGCTAGTTGATCTCCCTTTTTAACCATCTGTTGTGCTTGCAGAGGGGACACATCAGCCATACTCCTCAGCTCACGTACGATGAACGGCTTGTAGATCTCCATCGCGGCCTTGCGTGGAATACCGACTTGGTCCAGGCTGAGCTCAGGCTCTGGGATGATCGTCGAGCGCATCGTCATGTCCTGCTTGCGCTTGATCAGCTTAGACTGGAAGTAGCTCTCGCGTGGTTTTCCCTGCTTCTGTTGCGAGTCCTTGTCAATCGATTTCCCGCGAATGATATCCAGCACTCCGCGGTACTTACGGTTCTGGTACCCACCGACTCCGGTCAATGCCTTCATGGAGTCGTAGATACCGGCCCGACGTCGGTTGAACTCTTCCGGCAAATCGTACTTGCTGGTGCTGTTGAACTGTTTGACCTCGAGGCCGAGACTTTTGTACATGTGATTCAGGTCGTCGTTGATCAGCGTCCCGTCCTCCATCACAGAGATAGGACGCATAGACGGTGGTACGACCGGTACGTGCTGAGTCATGTACGCTTCGGTAGGCGAGGCACCCAAACGTTTCAGGTTGCGTAGATACTTGACCTTCTTGTTCGCGTTATCCAGGCGGTTACCCTTGAGACCGGGCTTTTCGAGCTCGCGCTCAGCCGTGGTGAGATCCTTATCCACGTCGATCTTTTTCAGGAGATGGGCGATGGCTGGTCCGGCTGAGATCCCTTTCTCGGCTGTGGTGATCTTACCGGTGTTGGGGTCTAACCCCTTCGCTCCGGTCATCAGCGCGTCCATATCCTTTCGTTTCAGGCCGGTCAGAGAGCAGATGGCCTTCTCGAAGATAGGATTAGGCATAGGTTCCGGCAGCTTGATGTGCGACCACTTGGTGCCGTTCTTACCTCCGGTCACTCTCTTGTCGAAGATACCACCCTTCTCCTCTTTCAGACCCTTCCCGCCCTCTACCATGCGACCCGCATCTGGGATCTGACCGTTGCTGATCCCATCCTTGCCTACGATCTGCTTATCTAGCAGTGGCATCAGGTTGATGTTGTTGCCCTCTTTCACCATGTTCACGCCGATCGACTTCAGAATCGATTGGAACTTGTTGTAGGCGAACGTGGGGCGTGGGGGCGGTAGTGGATCTCCAGACTGGATGGCGGACCAGAATTGATCGTTGTTGTCCGCATTACTCTTGTACGTCTGCATCTCGCGCAGGTTCGCGTTGGCTCCGTGAGCTAGCATCGCATAGACGCCGAGTGAATCCAAAGCCTGCGCACCGTGCGGTCCTCCGCCCTTCGGCATTCGGTTCCGATCGTACACGTACTCAGGACCGCCTGCTCGAGCCACCAACTTTTTGCCGACCTGGTGCTTCAGCTTGTGTATGTAGTGCGGCCCAACCAAAACCTTGCCCATGCTTTTGCCGGTCTTCGGGTCGAAGATCTCCTCTTTGTCTTCGATGCCGTGCTTTTTCAGCTCTCGTGCGATGTCCTCACGCTTGTCAGCCGCACCATCGAAGCTCTGCACGCGGAATGTCTTGCCGGTCTTCTCAGCCACCTTCGCTGCTGCCGTCTCCAAAACCTGACCCAGATTGAGACGTCCAGGCACACCGGCAGGGTTGAGGGCGATCTCTACTATGCCCCCATCCTTCGTTTTCGGCATCTCGTGATCTGGAACGATTCGGGTGATGATCCCCTTGTTTCCATGCCGCCCGGTGAGCTTGTCGCCGATCTCCGCCGGTTCATCTGTCTTGACGTGGACCTCGGTACGCTTCCCACGCTTCACGACATTCGTCACGGTGCCTGGATGATCGCTCTCCCACTGCACAGCAACGTTGTCGTGTGGTTGCACAAGAGACTTGTGCATGCGACGCTTGACACGCTCTTCGTCGGTGTCCTCGCGTTTACGTAGAGCGGCTACGAGTGTATCTCCCGGCAAAACCTTCTGACCTTTGCGCACCACCCCCTCATCGTC
>Ga0180435_10007567_pt1 | contig 10338 bp, 5 predicted proteins | sample SS_ome_3_FD_132467 | JGI IMG/M metagenome (GOLD analysis project Ga0180435, IMG submission 132467) | Hypersaline lake sediment archaeal communities from the Salton Sea, California, USA - SS_3_S_1 metaG | ecosystem: Environmental > Aquatic > Non-marine Saline and Alkaline > Hypersaline > Sediment... | reverse complement strand
TGCTGGAATCTCTGATCGAGATTCCGACATTGAGGAGGCGAGGATGCTTAAGGTGGAAGATTATGCTGAAATCCGGCGGGCACGCCGCGATGGGATGACTATTCGGGAGATTTCGCGGACGTTCCGGCAGTGCGCTCGGTTCTTCACTCTCCCGTTGGATGCCCCGCCAGCCCCATTTGCCCTAGTTTCGCATTCTTGCGGCTTGGCTTCCATTTGCTAGCGGACGTGCTATGATCTGTCTGTGTTCAACCGGATACATTGGACAGCCAGTCCGTATGCGTTGAGGATTTCTCTACTGGTGTTTCTGGGGCAATCCATGCGGGAGACGTTTTGATGAACAAGGTATCCCACGACCGCTGGCTTTCGGTAGACGAGATTGCGGTCTATCTCGGCGTCAAACGCGACACGATCTACAAGTGGATTGAGCGCAAGAAGATGCCCGCACACAAAGTCGGCAGTTTGTGGAAATTTCGTAAAGAGGAGATCGATGATTGGGTTCGGTCGGGCTTGGCCAGCAGCGCAGACAAGATGCGGAAACCTCGGTAGACACCGAGCAGTCTGACAACCGAACCGATTGCCAGGAAGCGGTTTGCCTTCTGGCTTCTGACACCAGAACGTACGGCATTATCGACTGACCACTTCTGCGGAGAAGACGAGCCAGAAAAGAGGCGACAGCATGTTCGACATGTTGCAGGAAACTCACGAGAGAATTGCTGCCGTATTCGCGCAACTTGCACGCGATCGTGCTGCTTCGCAAAACAGTGTCTACTTCTGTGAACATGGGCTGTCGAATGGGGAACTTGAAGAACTTCGTATCCAACTGCGTGCTACCCTTGCTACACACCCCCTTAGCGATTTCAGGTGGATGAATGCCTACCTTCCCCTTGTGGCCTGTGCATCCGAGGCAGGGTACGAATATGAGGGGAACGGAACCGATTTCTGGCCGGGGCTTGAAGGGGCCATCGGCTATCGGTTTGATTTCGACGACCGCCATCGTCTTTCGGAGTGGTTTGCCAAAGCCGCCGAGCATTTTGGTGGTGCAATGCCGGCAGGGAGTGATTGGGCGAAGGCGTTTCGCCACATCGTCTGGCCCATCACGCATGCCGTAGCGGCAAAAGACATCCGCCGACCGTTTTGTGACGCTTTGCGACGGTTTCATGGGTCGCTCGACAACGATGATGCGAGCATCGTGTCCCGCCTGAGATGGATATCTCCGCAGATGGGATCGCGACGGTATCGAACGTGGCTTGCAAATCAAGCATTGGTCGCCGGGCTCGTACGAGACTTGAGACAAAACAGGGGCCCATAAGCGACGGCGAATCGGTGCATCTCGTCGCCCCAACTCCAGTAGCATTCAATGGGGCGGGAGCCCCCGTGTTTCAGCTTGGCGACATCGTCGGAGTGCGGCTGCCCGTGGGCGAAGCGTATCGAACCACGTTGACCAACAGCGATGGCAATCGTGGAGAACAGATTGGCGGTGGCCTTGTCTTGGTCGAACCGACCGAGTCAGGCGAATACGAATTACGGACGTGGAAGGACGAGGCGGAATGCCAGTTGTTTCGTCTGGACTTTGTTGACGATGAGGAGGTGGAGGCGGAGCCGCCCTGGGTGGCTCGTCTTCATCGGGAAGACGTTTCCGAAGAATCCGAACTGACCCGGCGCGATCTATTCAATCGTCGCCTGCTCCTTGACGTCGTGGGGCCTCGATCGGTGGAGAATCTCGAAATACGGTTCGCGATCACCCCAGGCCCGAGCGAAGTGTCTCTTCATGCAGGCGAGTTGCCGCTACGCGTTTCTTCAACGCACGATGTTTGGAGAGAGTTGATTGGTCGGTTGCCGGACGCGGTTCTCTCGTCCCACTGCGACCTCGAATTGTCTGTCTCTATCGGCGGCATATCGAAAGACGTGTGGCGATTGGAAGCCGACTCGCCCAGCGTGTGGTGGGAATCTGACGCAGGCAGGGTCCGAGCGGTTGGTGATGCAGGTGAGTTTCGCGTCGAGTCGCGTAGTGCAACAACAAACGAACTTGTTGCAGATGCCATGTCCTCGTCCGAACCGATTGTTTTCGTGGCATGCGACAACGAGGGGGCTTCGTTTACATTCGACGCTCGTGTCGATGTTGCCCCCAATTCGACCTGGCCCGCCCGGCTACAGAAGCCTGATCGCCTACTTCGGGAACTGGACGATCGTGAACCGGAGATCGGACTCCGCTCGGTTGTCACTCGCTACCTGCAACTTGCGTCGGCATCGAGTGGGTCGAGGGTTGCGGAGTTGCACCGCGTGGGGCTGGCTGACCAGTTGCGAGCCTGGATATTGGACATTTGCTGCGGCGATCATTGGTCTTATCACCAAGCTGAGCAAGAGGCCATCGAATCACTTTCTCCGATCGATGTCTGGTGGAGCGTGCAACAAGAGCATCGCGTCACCGTTTCGGCAGATCCAGAAGCGGATGGGGAGTATCCGCAGACGTTACCGGCCGATTGTGCTGCACGCTTTGCTGCCTTGCTGCCCGACCGTTGGTGGGACGGTTCCTTGCCGGAAATCAATGACGATGACGCTGCTCGATTAGATTCGGTGTATCAAGACCTCCTGGACGATGATGGTGTTTTCGTCGACTCGTCTGCGTTGCAGCAGACTCTTCGCGAGGCCAATTGGCGCCTCAACGGTTCTCATTTGGCAGACTTGATTGTTCCCGTGACGGGCGGCGACGACTTGCTCGCCTGGTCCCTCACGGATGTGACCGTTACCGAGTTGGCAACGGATTTGCGAGATTGGGTTCGCAGACATCTGCGCACCGGGCGAGGTCGCCAAAGTTGGTCGCAGGAGGAGCTAAGTGATTGGTTGAATCTCCTGCTATATCCGGAACAGTTGCGAAATCGCCCCTGGGAATCGTTGCTGGTCAAGCTCCTGGCGGATCGCTGCGTAGCTCGTGCCGGGGCGCTAATCGCATGGCGCGTACGTCAGATCGGACGCATCGAGTCGGACACGAGTTGTCAGGGGGAAGTCTAGTCATGGCCGTCAGGATAGATCCCTTACAGAACTTCGAGTTACTGCTGCACGGCGTTCAGGCAGTACGCCGCTACGTGGAGCGACTGGCCTGCCCAATTCAGGGAGCATCCGGCGTTCGAGCCCAGTTCTATCCGCATCAAATCCAGAACGTGCAGCGGATTCTCTGCGCTTCGCGTGTCCGGCACTTGATCGCAGATGAAGTCGGGATGGGCAAGACCATTCAGGCGTTGATGGTCGCCAATGCCATGCGGCTACAGATCGGCCGCTTGCGAGTACGAATCATCGTTGGCCGGTCCGAATTGCAGTCGCAGTGGGTCGAGGAGATCGCACGCCGAGCCCACGCCACGGCGGAAATGGAGAGAGAGGTCGTCGGTGACGATTGGTTCCACGTCGTGCGGGATTCGTCGGTTCAGTCGCTCGCTGACACGCTGGCGCCCGGCGACCTTGATCTGCTGATCTTGGACGAGCCACAGGATTTGAGAGCCGATCTGTTGGGCCACATTGCCGAGCATTCCTCCGAATACACTCACGTCCTCTTGCTTACGGCTTCGCCCGATCTCCGCAACGTGAGACGACTATGCGAATTGTTGCAGATGCTTGAACCGGAACGTATTGAGCGCGTTCGTCGTGAACTCTATGCGGATGCTGCCCACGCAGACGAGCGTTGGTCTCTGTCTCCTTTGCGAAATGCCGACACCAAAACACTGCACCAAGTCCATGAACAGTTCTTGAGCGAGTCGTCAGGGAACGACAGCGACGGCCAGTACGCTTTGGCCGCACCAGAAGGCGTCTCGCCAATGTACGGACAATTTGCCGAGTACAGGAAATCGCGGTTTCTCGCGGATACACGATGGAAGTATCGCAACGTCTTGCGTTCCTATCGTGCCGATTTCCCTGACCATCTTCCGCGACGAATCCTGAAATCTCTGCGAGTCGAACCAACCACCGCGGAACGTCAGCGGATGGAATCAGCGGTGGATTACGTCCATGGGTTCCTGGAGCGTTACCATGAACCTGATCATCGTGACCGCGCGGCGGACCTGCTGCGTCGATGCGCGCTGGGTGGTGAGTCGCTTCAAGCCCGAATGCGGGAACTGCGACGCGGGGAATCGGAGTATGATCCGCGTTTGGTTCAGATCGGCGAACTTTCCAGAAAGGAATCGGCTGATGCGAGGTTGGACGCCTTAGTAGATTGGCTGTCGGATTTCTGGAGACACGATCCACGTCGAAAGGTCGTCATCGCGGCCCAAGATAATGCAACAGTGGATGAACTGACAGACGAACTCTCTTGGCGTCTGCCCGAGGTCGGGCGTCGCGGGAATCGAATACCGCTACAGATCGTACCGGCAAGAGATGAAAGGGACGCTGCCGATCAGACTGCCCTAGATGCGTTGGCAACTTCGCAGTTGCGGGAATTCGAGGACGAGGAGGCCCAACTGCTTGTCGCACACGATTCGTTTCGGCAGTCGTACAATTTGCAGGCAGCAGAAGCTCTTGTGTTTTACAGCTTGCCTTGGACGCCGGAATCGCTCGACCAGTGGATCGGGCGAGTAGACCGCTTAGGACGTGATTTCGTGAACCCGGAGACCCGTCGCAGTCCGCCCAAAGCCGTTCGCATCGTAACCTTGCACCGCATCGGTGATCCGACAGAACAAATTGAAGAGGTGTTTCATCGTTACCGCGTATTCGAGTCGGCGTTGGACCCCGACCGATCTCTTCTGCAAGCCATTTCGGACGACATCCATGCCTCGGGGCTCGACTGGAAGCCAACTGAAGCCGCTGTCTCAGCAAGCGATTCGTCTGTTCCGTCCGCGGATGAGCTACAAAATACCGCGGGTGAGACAGCACCGCCGACCGGATCGCTTTGGACGGTTGAGCGAGCCGTCGCTCTGTTCGATAAAATGCTGGATCGTCTGATCCCCGAGCCACAACTCAGGCAGACCAAGCCACTGGGCTACGTCTGCTGCGCAGAAGAAGAGGCACTGGCAAGTTGGATTAGACTCTTACGCAACCATGAGACAATCGACACGCGGAAATTCGGCGGAAGGAAACTGAAAGGCGGCAGTCCATCCCGCACTTTCTTCAACCTTTCGCAGAATGAACATGCGAAACCACGGCTCGATTCTTTGGAAGATCGCAGGCAAGGCTATCCGGCGTTCTTCATCTCGCGTCGGAACATTCAGAGACCCCCACGACTGAAAGTCCAAACGGGTCTGTTGCGGGAGGGCACACCGAGAGAAGTAGTTCTTCAATTCCTCTCTCATGGATCACGGCTTCACGAGGAACTGGTTGAAATGCTCGTGAGTGCCGGGCGTTGCGAGGCACCGCTGGGAATTACTATTTGTTCGCTGGGACAAGGCTGTTACCCGAACGGTACGGATTTGTGTGCGGGAACGTATTTGGCGGGCGTTGGTTTCGTCGATTCGGCCCATAAGTATGCGAATCTCGAAGCAGCGTCCCTGTTGCTGGAAGGCGCACCGGAAGATGATGGTGTTCGTGTGACCGAGATGCGAGACATTGAAGTCGCGAAGTTTCGTGCCGGTCTCGAAGCGGATGCCCGTCTCGTGCGCGTTGTCGCTACGACCGTTTCTTCATGTCTCGCCTGGCGAATCACCGAGGATCACCAAGCGGTTCCCTGTGACACTCGCCAAGCAGCCGATCTCTTGTCGCCTCACTGGAAGAGGGACGCAAGACCGCATGCTGAATCACTGCCGGTATCCGAACAGTGGACCCATGAGTTACCAAAAGCCTGTACGCGAAACATCTCATCGCATACGAAGAAACACTGGGCACTGTCGTTGGGGCAGATTCGCGAGCGTATTGAAGAGCGTGCAGAGTTGATCCGAGTTGAAGCAGAGGATGCGCTGTGGAATCTGCGATCTTCAAGGGAAGAGACGCTAAAACGAATTGAAGCCCTCGAATTGGCGGCATCTGAACACAATGAGCAAACGATCCAGTTGACATATCGACCGAGGCTCGCGCTGCTGGAAGAGCAAATCGTGTTGACTCAGCGAGGTTGCGATTTGCGATGCGAAATGCTGCGTGAAACGCTCGAACATCTTCACTCACCTTCCGAGGCAAGTGTTTACCTGCAAGCCACAGCCGTCATCCAGATACTGCCGGAGCCGGAACTGCTCACTGAGCAAGCCACGGAGCCGTCTACTGAATCGAACGGCGATGAATGAAACCACCACCTACACCTGAACCCGTTGCCAATTGCCATGTTTAACGAACTCGAAACGATCCGTCGGCGACTGCTCGCCTACATCGAATCAGCTTATCACCTCTCCGATCTGCAGTTGGTCACGCTGCGACGCGAATTGTTAGAACAGCCCGAGGTGTTTTGTCACTCGCCGTTTATCGAAAGCTCTGCGCGATATGCTTTCGGGAAAACCTATTCCGAACTGGATATCCCGGATGCTTCCAAGGAGTTGTTGACACATCTGGCGAGCAAGCAGGCAGGCCAAGTCGTCTTCCCTCAACCCTACGAGCACCAAGCAAGTGCGCTGGAAGCCATTCTGGGCAAAGAACTCCGCCACACGATTGTGATGACGGGAACGGGATCAGGAAAGACAGAGACGTTCTTGCTTCCGATTCTCGGACGCCTTGCGAGAGAGGCCGCCGAGTCACCCGATGGGTTCAAGACACGAGCCGTCAGGGCCTTGTTGTTGTACCCGATGAATGCGTTGGTCAACGACCAACTGTCACGATTGAGACGCCTGTTTGGCGCCCCCAGCACAAGACAATGGTTCTTGCAGCGAACCGACCGCCCTGTGAAATTCGGCAGATATACCAGCCGCACTCCGTTTCCCGGCGTAGTTCCCGATGACAATACCAAACTCGCAAAGAAACTCGCTGGCCTGAAATTCTACGTCGATCTTGAGAATCGCGCAGCCACGGGCCAAGACGTTGAGGCATCAAGACTCCTCGACAGAATGAGGGAGATGGGCAAATGGCCCGGCAAGGATATCGGTGACCAGCCCGGATTGGCGAGTTGGTTGGGCCGCGGAGCCTGGAGAGACGGCCAAGGGCAACTTCGGCGAGCGATCGAGAGGAACGATGACACCGAACTGCTCGTCCGGCATGAGATTCAGAATGCGCCGCCCGACGTGTTGGTGACGAACTACTCGATGCTCGAATACATGATGCTACGGCCGATTGAACGGGCCATCTTCAGTAAGACCCGTGACTACTTCAAGGCCCATTCCAACGAACGGTTCTTGCTGGTCTTGGACGAAGCCCATCTGTATCGCGGTGCCCAAGGCGTTTGATATCCACGTTCCTGGGCAAGAAACGCATGTCGCCTCAGTTCAGGTTCGGGTTGAGGGGCTGCGCACGGATGGAGAACTGCTCGGCGAGACTCTTGAAATCCCCATCGGAGGCTCCGTTACCACGGAGCACGAATATCTTGCGATCATCGGCCTTGATGCGAACGCCGATGTGCGTGTTGCAGCCGGTCCCGCCGGGAGCCCCATTGAAGTCGAGTTCATCCCGGGAGATTCCGAGTCAGCGGCACAGGAACTCGCGCTTGCCGGGCTGTCGCGAATCCTGAACGATCTGCTTCTTGATCTCGGTGTGACCGGTCGACTACTGAACTTGACTTCCGGCTCACAGGCCAACGCGGATTCCGAGACACATCGGGATCTGGGAGCCCAAGAAATCGGCCTTCTAGCCAGACGACTATTCCCGGATGTCGACGAGAGCCTGGCAAGACAGACAACCGATGTTCTGGTTGAAGCCGCTTCCATGGCGAAACCACGTCCGAAAGCAGTTCCGTTGTTGGCTGCGCGAGTACACCGCTTCTTTCGCGGAATCCCCGGAATTTGGGCGTGTAGCAATCCGAACTGTACCGAACTTCCCGAATCGATGCAGGGCCAGGGCCTGACGGGACGATTGTTCGTTCAGCCACAACGAACGTGTGGTTGCGGGAGCCGGGTGTTTGAACTTCTCGCGTGCAAGTCTTGTGGCACCCCGTTTCTATTGGCCTACACTCGCAATCCGCGACGCCCTGATTATCTTTGGCAAGAGGATGTTGGCCAGGTCGATGGTGTTGAGGGCACCGTCGTGCCATTGCACCTGTGGCTTGAAAACCCATTGGATTTCGACTTTGAAGCCGCCGAGGAATCGGATGTCCGAGACTTCGACCTGGAAACACTCACCGGAAGGTTGATGGCGGATGCGGGCGAGTCGTCAACGGCAACGCGCCCCGTATGTCTTCCACCCGAAAGCAAGCCGGGGAAGGAATCGGGCCTATTCAATACGTGCCCGCGCTGCCGCGACCGCTACAGCAAGGTCACCAATATGACGACAAAGGGCGATGAGCCCTTTCAACATCTGCTGACGGCCCAGTTATTGGCGCAGCCGCCTCGTGAAGACAGCCCGACCGCACTGCAAGGTCGGAAACTGTTGGTGTTTTCAGATGGTCGCCAGCCGGCGTCCCGATTGGCCGGCAAACTCAAGGCGAACTCCTTACGCGACGCAGTTCGACCGCTCTTGATCGCCGGCCTGCGATATGTAGCAGAACGGTGGTATTCCGGCAGCACGACGAACGTATCGCTCGAACACGCCTATCTGGCGATGCTGTGCGGCGCGGAGCAAAGATCAGTAACCTTGCGCCCTCAGCTTCGAGATAATGAACAAGTCTTTTACCAGCACGTCAACCAAGCGCACGATCTCGTGGAATCGACGACGGCTGATCGTTCCGCCTTCGAGGCCGCATCACGACAGCTTTCGTCGCAAACGCCTCATGCAATCCTCATAGCCCTTTACGAAGTCCTCTTCAATCCATTGAGCGGTATGCACAGCCTCGCGCTGGGGAAGATATCGGCGTTACTCTCCGACTTCACGCAAGAGGCTCTCGACGCCCTGTCGGCACCCGACGAGCCATCGGCAATTGAAGAAGACTCCAAGCGACGTTTCGGCTTGATGGAGTTCTGGTTGCACCGGATGGCACGCAATCGTGCCGTTTGGTTGCCCGGGACGCCGAACGAATGGATTGGAAACAGCGACCACGGTGTGAAACTGGAACCGTCTGCCGGGAAGTTCCAAACCGAAATGACGCATCGAGTCGGCAGTAGCTTCTACAAACAACAACTTTCCGGTAGCGACAAGGGACGCACTGAATGGCGTCGGTTCTTTGAGCAGAGATTGGGATGCTCAGGGCAGGCGGGCAAGTTCCTGGTAAACTCTTTGGTACTGTCGCTCGATTGCGATTTCGATGAGTGGCTGAGATGCGACGTATGCACGTCGGTGATACCTGCCTCGTCCCTCCTTGTCGACCGCTGTCCCGAATGTCGCTCCCGTGGATCGTTGCGGTCAATGGCGGTCGATGATGATCGGTTCGACATCTTCGAGACGCGAATGGGGTTCTACCGTTCGCCCGTTACCGACAGCGATTCCGGCGATCTTCGACCTTTTGTCGCGGAGGAACATACGGCTGCGATTGGTGCGATCGATTCCCAAGATGCCTTCTCGCGTGCCGAATGGCACGAAATGCGATTTCAGGATTTGCAGGTGGAGGGACCTGGGGGCGAACCTGGCGGGGTCGTCGACGTTCTGAGTTGCACGACTACGATGGAAGTCGGCATTGACATTGGTAGTCTCACGGCCGTATCGCTACGAAACGTGCCGCCGAACCGCGCGAACTACCAACAGCGTGCCGGCCGAGCCGGTCGCCGTGGTTCATCTCTGTCGACGGTTATCACCTATGCCGATCAAGGAACTCACGATCAGCGGTATTTTCAGAAACCGGCCGAAAGGACCAGCGGTCCGGTGACGGACCCGGTTCTAAATCTCGACAATACTGAAATCGTCCGCCGACACGGCTTTGCGATGATTCTTAGCATGTTCCAGCGAGATCGCATATCGGACAACAATAATTCTCCGGAGATGGCCAACATCTTCTCATCACTGGGAAGAGTCGCGGCCTTTAGAAGCGGAGACCAAGACGAATTCAGCTTCGCCGGTCTGCAGTCCTGGATAGACGACAACCGAGATCGTATCCATGCGTCTCTTTGCAGCATTTCTCCCGAGCCCTACTTGGCCAACGTAGATAACGAAGAACTCAGGAGAATCCCCGCCGACTTGCTTCGCCGCCTCGAACAGATCGGGTGTGGAGAAGCCGAACTCGAAACCGAACAATCAGCCGAAGACGCGGCGATCGCCATGGTATCCGGTTTCGACGAGATCTTCGAGGATGACGACCCCATCAGTTCCGAGGAAAGCCCTGTACAGCAAGCTCCCGAGGAGGATCGCGCCGAGACCCCCGATGCCGGGCGGCGGACGGAGCACTTGCTCGATCTTTTATTCGATACGGCGACCCTCCCGTCA
>Ga0180435_10007566_pt1 | contig 10338 bp, 11 predicted proteins | sample SS_ome_3_FD_132467 | JGI IMG/M metagenome (GOLD analysis project Ga0180435, IMG submission 132467) | Hypersaline lake sediment archaeal communities from the Salton Sea, California, USA - SS_3_S_1 metaG | ecosystem: Environmental > Aquatic > Non-marine Saline and Alkaline > Hypersaline >... | reverse complement strand
TCAAGTACGGTCAGGGCGCCAAGCCGGGCGACGGGGGCCTGTTGATGTGGTACAAGGTCAACAAATTGATCGCCGCTATCCGCGGAGTGCCCGCCGGCGTGAATCTGCCAAGCCCGCCCACCCACCAGACCAAGTACTCCATCGAGGAGTCCGTGGCCAAAATGATCCAGTCCATGTACATGGCCTGGGGATTCCGGGTGCCGGTGTATCCGAAAATATCGGCCACGTCGACGGCTCTGGCGGTCCTGAACAACCTGACTCGCAATCCCTATGCTGCCGGCCTGGCCATTGACGGCGAAGACGGTGGCACCGGCGCTGCCTACAATGTATCCATGAACCACATGGGCCATCCGATTGCCAGCAATATCCGCGACGGCTACTTGAACCTGGTGCAGATCGGAATGCAGAACCAGGTGCCGCTGCTGGCCGGCGGCGGTATCGGCAAGAGCGGCAACCTCGCCGCCAACGCGGCCGCGCTGATCATGCTCGGTGCCAGTGCCGTTCAGAGCGGCAAGTACATCATGCAGGCTGCCGCCGGCTGCCTTGGCAGCGAATCCGATCGCTGCAACATCTGCAACATCGGGTTGTGTCCCAAAGGCATCACCTCCCAGGATCCGCGCCTCTATCGACGGCTGGATGTCGAGGACGTCGCCCAGCGGCTGGTCGACGTGTTCCTGAGCTTTGATACCGAGTTGAAGAAAATCGTCGCGCCGTTGGGCCGCTCGACGTCTCTGCCCATCGGCATGTCGGATGCCCTCGGCATAGATGACCGCGACGCCGCCGAACGCTTGAACGTCAAATATGTGGTTTGATCCGCCCGTTCCGGATGCAGTTCGAACATAGAAGCGATGAGTGGGAAAGACACATGGACCATGACAACCATCCAAAAGCGCCGTTGAGAATATCAGGCGAACACGAAGGCCGGCGAATCAGCTCCCGCCTCCTCGAAGAGCATATTCAGAAAGCGGTGGCCGACGGGTACCGGCGAATTCGAATCGATTCCCTCGGGCAGCACGGCATCGGCGGGCGGCTCTGGCGCGCCGGCGCAGAGACGGTGAATATCGAGATCCGCGGCCACAGCGGCCAGCGGGTGGGGTCGATGGGCTTTCCCAACACCCGCATCGAGGTTCTCGGTCCGGCTTCGGACGATGTCGGCTGGCTCAACGGCGGTGCCCGCATCGTCGTCCACGGTCACGCCGGCAACGGCGCCGCCAACGCCATGGCCCAGGGCAAAATCTGTATCGCCGGCAACATCGGCGCCCGGGGGATGACCATGACCAAGCACAACCCCCGCTTTTCGCCGCCCGAACTTTGGGTGCTGGGGTCGGTCGGCGACTATTTCGGTGAATTCATGGCCGGGGGAGTTGCCGTGATATGCGGCCACCAGGCGCAGTCACCCGAAAATGTCCTTGGCTACCGGCCCCTGGTCGGCATGGTTGGCGGAAAGGTGTTCTTCCGGGGGCCGCATGCGGGATACAGCCAGGCGGATGCCAAGTTGATCTCCGTCTCCGATCGGGACTGGGACTGGCTGCTGGACAACCTCAAATCGTTTCTGAAAGACATCGGTCGACCGGAGCTGTTCGGAACGTTCAGCGACCGGGGCCAGTGGCAACTGCTGGCCGCGCGCAAACCCCATGAAAAGGGCGGCCGTCGGATGCGCGACATGCACGAGTTCTACACCCGGGTCTGGGAAAAAGAGCTCGGTCAGGGGGGGGTGATCGGTGATTTGACCCAGACCGATCGCAGCGCGATTCCGCTGATCCCCACCGCAGCGCTGCGGCGCTTCGTACCGGTCTGGGAGAACAAAAAATATGCCGCCCCCTGCGAGGCATCCTGTCCGACCGGCATACCGGTCCAGCAACGCTGGGAGCTGATCCGCGCCGGGCGCGTCGATGAAGCCGTCGATCTGGCCATGGCCTATACCCCGTTTCCGGCTTCCATCTGCGGTTATCTGTGCCCTCACCTGTGCATGCAATCCTGCACCCGCCGGGCGGCGGCGCTGACCTCTGTGGATACCAGGATGATCGGCAGGGCCAGCCTGGACGCCAAACTGCCGGATTTGCCGCCATTGAGAGGGTCGCGGGTTGCCGTTATCGGCGGCGGGCCGGCGGGTCTGTCGGTTGCCTGGCAGCTGCGGCGGCAGGGGCACGAGGCCACCATTTACGAGATGGCCAGAGAGGTGGGCGGAAAATTTACCCGGGTGATTCCCTCCAGTCGCATTCCGCCGGAGGTGATTGCCAGGGAGCTCGAGAGAATCAAGACCGCTTTGCCGACCGTCAACCTGCAGCAGCCGTTGACCCGCGAAGATGTGGACCAGCTGAGGGAGGACTATGATTTCGTCGTTCTGGCCACAGGCGCCCAAAGGCCCAGATCCCTGCCGATCGCCGGTGTCGAGCGGGCGGTCAGCGCGCTGGATTTCCTGTCTGATGCGAAGCAGGACAGGGCCGAACCGGGCAACGCCGTTGTGGTTATCGGCGCCGGCAATGTCGGCTGCGATGCGGCCACCGAAGCCTACCGCCTGGGCGCCAAGGCCGTTACCCTGATCGATGTTCAAAAACCGGCCTCGTTCGGCGACGAGCGGGAGGCCGCCGAAGCAGCTGGAGCAAAATTTCGCTGGCCGGTGACGGCTCAGGAAATCACCCACGATGCGGTCGTGTTGTCGAACGGGGACACCCTGCCCGCCGATACGGTGATTATCTCCATCGGCGACGTTCCCGAGCTCGACTTCATTCCCGGGAGCGTTGCCGTCGAGCACGGCTACGTCGTCGTCGACGACAATTTTCGCACCAGCGACCGGAAAATTTTTGCCATCGGCGATGTGGTCCGGCCCGGTCTCCTGACGGATGCGATCGGCGCCGGCCGGCAGGTGGCACAGGCGATTGACGATATCCTGAGCGGGAAAACGCCCGCCATTTACCGCCGGGAGATGATCGACCGGTCCCGGGTCAGCCTTGAATATTTCGATCCACGGGTGACCCATTTTGTCGACCTGGAAACGTGCGGCGCTCAATGTTCTTCCTGCGGGGCCTGCCGCGATTGTCATATCTGTCTCAATGTCTGCCCCCAGGGCGCCATTGCCAGGAGCGAGGAGGCCGATGGCGGATACGCGTATGTGGTGGACGAGAATCTATGCATTGGCTGCGGGTTCTGCGGGGCGGCCTGCCCCTGCGGCGTCTGGAGCCTTGTCGAAAACGAACCGATCGACTAGTGTCAGGTTCCGGCGCTGGAACCTGACGGCATCGGGCATGGGGCTTTCACGATCGAAGGGCGAACTTGATCCGAAATGGTTCCAGATCCCTACCGGCAACACCATTTAGAGGCAGAAACCCGCAATAACCGGCCTTGATTTAGAAGCCAATAGCCACTATAAGGTCACCATTCATTCACCATTCAGGAGTCCGTAGAATGCTTGATGCCGATCCCCCCGTCGATTCCCCGCAACCAACCGACCCAGGCTGCCGGCCCCGGGAATCCTGCGGGATTTTTGGGATTTGCGGGCATCGCGATGCCGCCACGCTGACCTATTTCGGGCTGTACGCCCTGCAGCATCGCGGCCAGGAAAGCGCCGGTATCGCGGTTGCCGCCAACTACAATATCCAGGCCTACAAGGGGATGGGGCTCGTCTCCGACGTTTTTGACGACGACGTCCTGGCGGGACTGGACGGGGGCTGCGCCATCGGCCATGTGCGCTACTCCACCACCGGCAGCTCCAATATCATGAATGCCCAGCCCCTCCTCGTGCGGCACCGGAAAAAGGCCTACGCCGTCGCCCACAACGGCAACATCGTCAACGCGCATCTGCTCAAAGAGGAGCTCGAGGCTGCCGGCTCCATATTGCAGACGACGATGGACACCGAGATCTTCCTGCATCTGTTCGTCAAAAATCTGGGGCTTGGATTCGAGAAGGCCCTGGTGAATACCGTCTGCCGGATCAAAGGCGCTTTTTCGATGGTGATGCTGACCAGCCGGGGAGAGGTGGTCGGGTTCAAGGACCCCTACGGGTTCCGGCCGCTCTGCCTGGGGAAGGTGAACGGCAGTTACGTTCTGGCCTCCGAAACCTGCGCCCTGGACCTGGTGGCGGCCGAATTCGTGCGCGAGCTTGATCCGGGCGAGATTGTCATCATCGACGAAAACGGTGTCAGAAGCATCCGGACCCCGGCGGCGGAGCGCAGCGCTTTCTGCATTTTCGAATTTATCTATTTCGCCCGGCCGGACAGCACCATCGACGGGAAAAACGTCTACCAGGTGCGCAAGTCCCACGGGCGGCGCCTGGCCCGCGAAGCCCCGGTTGACGCCGACCTGGTGATGCCCTTTCCGGATTCGGGAACCTATGCGGCGCTCGGCTATGCCGAGGAGGCCGGGCTCCCGTTCGAAATCGGCATGATCCGAAATCATTACGTCGGCCGCACCTTCATCCAGCCCACCCAGAGCATGCGGGACTTTGGCGTCCGCGTAAAACTGAACCCGGTAAAAGAGCTGCTCAGGGGGAGGAACATCATCATCATCGAGGATTCCATCATTCGCGGCACCACCGCCAGGACCCGCGTAAAAGCCCTGCGGGAAATGGGCGTCAAGCAGGTTCACATGCGTGTCGCCGGTCCCGCCCATCAACACCCCTGCCACTACGGCATCGATTTTTCCACCAAGGGCGAACTGATCGCGGCCAGCAAGCCGCTAAAGGAGCTGACCGACCATCTGGGGCTCGATTCACTGCATTACCTGAGCATCCCCGGGCTGCTGGCATCGACGGGGGTCGAAAACCCCGAGATGAAATTCTGCAAGGCCTGTTTCGACGGGTGCTACCCGGTCTCGTTCGACAGTGCCGTCTCCAAGGACTGCCTGGAAACGCTCTAGCCCGAACTTTCCGGTGTTACAAGACGGTCTGCCGGGCATCCGGTTGACCCCCCCTGATGTCCGGGCTCCGGCGTTTTATTTGCGTTTTTTCCGCCGGCATTATAAAATATAGGACAAGCCCTGTTCCCGAATTTTGCCGGAGACTGCCATGATCGAATCCAAGTACCTCAAGGATAATCTTGAAAACATTCAAAAGCTGCTGACGATTCCGGCGCTGCGCAATTTTGAGACCCGCAGCCTGGCCAAACTCCTGAAACTCAGCAAGATCAGGGAGTATGAAAACGGCGAGACGATTATCCAGGAGGGCGATTCCGATCCCTGGCTGTATTTTCTGCTGAAAGGCAAAATACGGATCCTCAAAGAAGGGTTGGAAATCGGCGCCATCGAAAAGGAAGGCGAAATTTTCGGCGAGATGCGCATTATCGACAGCATGCGGCGGTCGGCCTCGGTGGCCTCTGTGGGAAATACGGTCTGCCTGGCGGTGGATACCGCTGCCCGGGGCCGGATTCCCGGCGACGGATCACGCGAGGAGGTCCTGGACTTTGTTTTACTGCTGTACCGCATTTTTGCCGAGTACATGTCGATCCGTTTGCGTGCCACCAATGAGGAGCTGGTTTCGGCCAAGAAAAAAATCCGGCGATTGGTAGCCCAGATATGACCGTTGCCCGGACCGTTGCCTTTTCGAGGCAGGCCACCAATATCTTCTTCCACATCCTCACCGGCTGCAATTTGAACTGCCGCCACTGTTACATCAACCCCGACCAGCACGGCCACCAGCCCCTTCCGCTGCCGACCATCGAGCGCTGGTTGAAAGCCTTCGAGGACAAGGCCCGGCGGGCCAACCTGGTGCTGCTCGGGGGGGAGCCGACGCTGCATCCGGATCTGGCGGCCGTGGTGAAATCTGCCAGCAGGATGGCGTTCAACTCCATCACTATCGATACCAACGGTTATCTGTTCCACGATATTCTCGAACGGGTGACCCCCGGAGAGGTCGACTTTTTCAGCTTCAGCCTGGACGGCGCCACGGCCGGGACCAACGACCGGATCCGGGGCGAAGGCAGCTACGGGGCGTGCCTGGATGGCATCCGCCGCGCGATTGCATCCGGTTTCGACACCAGCATGATCTACACGGTCAGCCGGGCCAATCTGCACGAGCTGGCAGCGATGGTGCCCCTGGCCGTCGATCTGGGCGTCAAACGGTTTTTTATTCAGGTCATCGGGTTGCGGGGCAGCTCAGCACGGCCGGATGGCGATCCGCCGCGGGGGGATATCGCACCGGTGTCGCGGGAGGAATGGCTTGAACGTATTCCGATAGTGGCCCGGCAGCTCGCTGAAAAAGGGATTTCGGTCGCCTATCCCAGGGTGTTTTTAGCGCCGGGCGAGCTTTTTGAGTGCGCCGGCCGGGTGGCGGACAACTATTTTATTTTTCCCAACGGACGGATCTATCGCTGCCCGCTGTGTGAAGATTATCCGATCCACAGCCTGATGTTTCGGGACGATGCCATCGTGGCGGTGCCCAGGCTGAACGAGGCGGATCTGTTTACGCTCGACATCGCCGAAGGCTGCGTCATGAACAAACTGATCCAGCCCGGGAATCTCGCCTACGATGAAGACGGCCGACCGCTTTACCAGATTGCCTGCTGTCTGCTCAAGGAAGAGCTGTCGAGCACCGGTCCATAGCTATTCCCGGTCCAGAATGTCACAAAACGCACGGATGTTGGCGGCGATGGTTCTGATAAGCATCTCGTCGCCGGAATTGTAGATTTTAGAGAGCATTTCGACCGCCGCCCCGAAACTTTCCCTGCCTCGATCCGCTACTGGTTTTTCAGATCCAGAAGCCGCCAGCCGATGATAGGTTGATTGCGGGCTCGCTATTCGAGAGGGGGCGTCCGCCCCCGGCTCAGCATATGTTTTGCTGATTTTTCGAGGGCCGCGGCCGAATCCCAGCCAGTCCATCGAATCCCCGGTCAGTTCGGCCACCTTATAGATCCAGCCCGGCGGGACATCGTTTCGTTTTCTGGCAGCACCGATATTTTGCCGCGATATGCCTAAATATTTTGCCAGCTGACCGTCAGAGCCTGCATTCAACGCTTCCTTGAGGCGGTCGATGGTCTCTTCAGCTGCTGTCGTGTTGCGACCTATCATTCTGATATCCTATTGATTCTCGATTTTGCCCAATCCTCATTTTTTGCTTTATGGATGTTGCCCCCGATTGCGGCAGCAAATAAATTTTGCCAATATGTAAAAAAATTGTTGACATTCTATTTTTGCCGGGTTAAACTGTGATAAATTCTCTTTGCCGGAGTTAAATTGCATAGAAGGCGATATCTATCGTTTGCTATGCCTAATAAAGTATGGCGCCAATGTAAATAAAAAAATGACATCAGAACACTTTATTTGCCTTAATCACGCATTCACCGGGGGCTGTTTCCAGTCCCTTTCATCACCCATTCCCAAACCGCAGGTAGGTTCTACCGAAAGGAGGTCAAAATGAAAACAACGATCACACTGATTCTGGCTGGACTGCTGTTTCTCGCAGGCGTTTGCACCGTATCCGCCGGGGATGCCGTTCAAATCAACATCAATACCGCGTCGGCTGAGGAACTGGCCCGGTTGAACGGTGTCGGTCCAACTCATGCCGCCGGGATTATCGCGTTTCGCCAGAAGAACGGTCCCTTCAAGAATCCGGAGGAATTGATGCAGGTGACGGGTATCGGTCCCCGGACAATCGAAAAGAATAAGGGGCTGATAGTGGTTGAACATCCCGCAAAGAAGCTCACACACGAATAACTGCCAGGCTGTTCGGTCTGCCAGCCGCCCGCGATGGCGGCTGGCCCCCTTACCGGCGGGAGGGCGGACATGAGCGACAGGATCAACAGTTACAAGGATCTCTGGGTATTTCAAAATGCGCTCCACACAGCCATGCGGGTATATCTGGCAACCGAGCCGGTTGTAACAGAAGACAGATTTTCGCTCATCGACCCCATGCGCCGGTCTTCCCGGCGGGTGTGCGTAAATATCGCCCGTGCGTGGCGGAAACGGCGCTTCAAGACACCGTTCATCGCCAAACTGAAAGAATCCGAAGGAGATGCCTGCGAAACCCAGGTGTGGATCGAATTTGCCAGACAGTGCCGGTATATGGATGAACCCACCTGCCGGGACCTGGATGCCGCCTACGGACAGATCATCGGGCAGCTTTGCAAGATGATGGATCAGCCCGATAAGTGGCTGTTGAGGAAGTCGATGAAGCGATAGCGGTTGAACCACAGAGGCCCCCTCAAGATACTTAGCTGTGTGATGGCACTATGGCCAAAAAAGGAGGAATTATGGAACTTGATAAAGCCGTCCAAATCATCGAGGCCGTGGCCAACGGCACCAATCCCATAACGGGTGAGGCAATTCCCGAGAATTCTCATTTCAATTCACCGGAAATCATCCGTGCTTTATTTACTTGCACGCAGCATGTCAAGCACCCGCCGCCGAAAAGCCGGAAAACGTTGGAAGAGCGGCAGGCTGAAAACCTGAGCAAGGGCCTGCCCAGGAATGCAGGACTCCCCTGGACAAAAGAGCTGAAGGCTCAGCTTGCCGATTTGTTTGAATCGGGTGAGCCACCGCTTGAACTGGCAAAAAAATTCGAGCGCACCACGTACGCCATTCTGCTGCAGCTCCAAAATCAGGGACTCGTTTCCGAAGAAGAGGTCGCTAATCCACAATAATCAAGCAGCGCAATCGAGAGTTCTCGACTGGGAGTTCGGGGACCGGAACGATCATTCCCAACGCTGATTCTACTGGATTGACAGTTTCTATCGATAGTGTTATCGTAATACTTAAAACATATCGATAGGGAATTTATATGCAAACGGTTACCGTGTCTCCAAAATATCAAGTCGTTATTCCGAAGAGCATCAGAGAGGCGCTGAAACTGCGGCCCGGGCAAAAAATGAGCGTGATCACGTTTGACGGACGAATTGAACTGATACCCGACAGGGATATATCTGAACTCAGGGGGTTTCTCAAGGGCATCGACACGCGCGTCGAGCGTGAGAAGGATCGGGTATGAATATCATTGATTCCTCCGGATGGTTGGAATATTTTTCAGATGGACCGAATGCCGTGCATTATCTGCTCCCCCTGGAGGATCCCGCCGCTTTAATTGTTCCTGCGATCACCATTTACGAGGTCTTCAAGGTCGTGTTCAGAGAATCCGCTGAAAATGAGGCGTTCCAGGCGGTTGCCGCCATGCAGAAAGGAAAGATTGTCGATCTCGATGCGAATCTTGCAATGGATGCTTCGAAGCTGAGCCTGCAGCACCGTTTTCCCATGGCCGACAGCATCATTCTGGCAACCGCGCGGGCATATGATTGTGTCATCTGGACGCAGGATTCAGATTTTCAACGTATTGAAGGGGTGAATTACTTTCCTGCACAGACAAGTCCTGCAAAACAGGACCCGTGACCCCCTCTGCCATGCGAACGGGGATCCATCAGATCATATGAAAATCCGACCTGCGAGCCGATCCGATCTGCAAAAGATCGCTGCCATACATATCGCCAGCTGGAGGGACACCTACGCCGATGTTTTGCCGCCAGAATTCTTGGAGCGGCGAATCGAACCTTCTTTAGAAAAGCACTGGAGAGAGATCGTCATTCAAAAGAGAGACATCGTTCTGGTGGCGGAGAAGGCGTCGATCGTCGGGTTCATTGCGGTCTGGTGCCGACCGGTCCCTTTCATCGACAACCTGCACGTAACCGCTTCACTGAGATCCCAAAAAGTGGGTACTGCGCTGATGCTGGCGGCAGCCGACGAATTAATCCAGCAGGGGCACCGTGCAGCGTATCTATGGGTGTTCGAATCAAACAGGGACGCAATCAGATTTTACGAACGGCTGGGGGGTGTTCAGAAAGAAACAGCGATGAAGTCGATTTTCGGTCATGACATCTCAAGCCGTAAAATCGAATGGGTTGATTTGCGCGCGATCAAAAAAAACCAATAAACGCCCATTTCGCCGTCGGCGGGTTTACCAGCGGCAGAGGCAGCGGCCGGCCGGGAGGAATGGCTCTTCCAGACGATGAGCTGCAAAACCAATAAAAATATCAGTGTGATGATGTTGATAGGCGTTGTATCGTTTCTGTCTGTGGGCCTGCAGGCCTGCGAGCCCGTTATTAACAGCGTTGCGTTTCATCCCGACACGAAAAATGTCATTGCGTCAAATCAACTTCCCAGTGGCGTAAAGGAAATCGGCATTGAAACGGGTGATGGAATTCTCATTCAGAGCTATTACATTCCCTCAGAACGATCAGACAAACTGATGATCTATTTTCACGGCAATGCCGGCAATATCGGTCACCGGCTGCCGGGCTTGATGAGGTTGAATGACTTCGGATTGAACGTGCTCGGGGTGAGCTACCGGGGCTATGGAAGGAGCCAGGGCAAACCCAGTGAGAAAGGCATCTACATGGACGGGGAGGCCGCATTTGCCCACGC
>Ga0180435_10007565_pt1 | contig 10340 bp, 8 predicted proteins | sample SS_ome_3_FD_132467 | JGI IMG/M metagenome (GOLD analysis project Ga0180435, IMG submission 132467) | Hypersaline lake sediment archaeal communities from the Salton Sea, California, USA - SS_3_S_1 metaG | ecosystem: Environmental > Aquatic > Non-marine Saline and Alkaline > Hypersaline > Sediment... | reverse complement strand
GAAACGGTGGTCATCTCGACATCGGCCTCGCGATCACCATCGAAGCGTAGCGTCGTATCGAACGAGCCGGCTCCCAGGCCAAACTGGAAACGGTCTCGACTGGTTTCTGCACCATGACACAGAGAGGGCAGACCGCCCGGGGGAGGAACCCCTCAGGCGTGGGCGATCGGCACGGCGACCAGCCAGCCAAGGAGTGCCGAGGCAAGCAAGGCGAAAGTTGGAATTGAATTCGGACGCATGGTCTTGGCCCCGAGTGTTGAGGAAACAGTGGACGATCCGGATCCAGCCCGCACCATTCATTCCATCGCCATTCCCGATCGACAATCTAGCACAACTCCCCACGTCGGCCTACAGGCCTCGCCAGTCCGCGGCGATCGTGATTCCTGAATATCCGCCTGCACGGTCAGGCCTGCAGATGCCGGTGTTGCATTACCGGCACCGACGGACTACCTTGTCCCACTCAAGCGGGCGCCCGCCCGTCAGCGGCGAACAACAGGACTCCTGTTCATTTCCAGAGTCACGCCGCCAACGCATCCCCTCTTGCCCTTTACTGTTGTTGGGTCGGATAAGTACGGCCGTGCTCTACAGGCTATGCCTGGACGCGTACGGCGTAGACTAAGGATTATATGTCTTCACTCGCCTCCATCACCCCGATCGGTTTCGACCGGTTCGGGCTCAACAAGTCCGTCAGGCGCGGCATCCGCGCTGCCGGCTTCGAAACGCCCCGGCCGATCCAGGCCGCCACCATTCCCGCCGTTCTCGAGGGCCGCGACGTGCTGGGCCTGGCCCAGACCGGCACCGGCAAGACCGCGGCCTTCGGGCTGCCGCTCCTCGACCGGCTTCTCAAGGGCCGCCGCGCGGGCCCGCGCGCCCTGATCCTGGCTCCGACACGTGAGCTCGCCACGCAGATCGCCGCCGAGATTCGCCTGCTCGCCAAGTTCACGAACTTGAAGGTGATCACCATCTACGGCGGCGTCGCGATGCGCAATCAGGTGAATCAACTGCGCCAGAACCCCGAAATCGTCGTGGGCTGTCCGGGCCGTGTGCTGGACTTGCTTCAGCAGGGCGTACTCCAACTCGACCGGGTCGAGACCTTCGTCCTCGATGAAGCCGACCATATGTTCGACATGGGGTTCCTGCGGGATATCCGCAAGATCATCAGCGCGTTGCCCGCGCAGCGGCAGAACCTGCTGTTCTCGGCCAGCATGCCCAAGGAAATCCGCCACCTGGCCGATGACCTGCTGAACTCTCCGCACGTGTCCGAACTGGCCAATGCCGCTCCGCCCACCACGATCGATCATGCCGTGGTTCTGGTCGGCGAAAAGCGTAAGCGTGATCTGCTCCAGCATGTGCTGAATCAGATGGATTGCGACTCGGCCATCGTCTTCACCCGCACCAAGCACCGAGCCCGGCGCCTGGCCGAACAGCTCGTCAAGGCCGGCTATCGGGCTGTGGGGCTCCAGGGAAATCTATCCCAGAATCAGCGTGACCGGGCCATGCGCGGCTTTCGGACACGTCGCTACAACATCCTGGTGGCCACGGATATCGTCGCCCGCGGTATCGATGTCAGTGGCGTTTCCCATGTGATCAATTTCGATGTGCCGAACACGCCCGAAGCCTATACGCACAGGATCGGCAGGACGGGTCGTTCGGAACTCGAGGGTGTGGCTTGCACGTTCGTCACCGGCAGTGACTATGCCTGGTTGCGCAGTACCGAACGCATGATCGGCACGCCGATCGCTCGTCAGCAGGTGGCTGGTTTTGCCGCTGATACGGAAGATGCCGCCGTACGCCGGCCGGGACCGCGTGGTGTGCGTAGCGGCCATGCACACGGCGCTAAGCGGCGCAACGGCGACGACAACTCAACGCGTCGAAAACGAAGGCGCCGGCGAGCCAGTTAGATCGTAATCTTGTGAGGAAAAGACTCCCTCGTATCCTGCTGTACTGTGTGGTTCGCATACCGTCCCATACGGGGTACCATTTCAGAAGCCTCCCTCATCCGAGGGAGGCTTTCCATTCTGATGGCCGTCATAGCGATCCTGTTAGGCGCACCGACGGCGTCACGGACCGGTGCGTTTGCCGGATCCGCAACCCATTCTTCGCGCTGCCGTATCACTTCCTGTCCCCGCATGTGCCAGTCGGGTCCGCGTTTCCGACGTCTCTGCGCGTGCAGGGTTTTGCCGTGGGGCATTCTGCGGCATTCATCCGGATGGGGCGAATCGACAGGAAAGCGGGGGGCGCATTGAGGACGATCAGGCTCATCGTATGTCTGCTGGTAATGATGGTCGCGCACGCCGGCTTCCGGGCCGATGGTGCCGGGGACGGACCGGATCCGCAGGAGAGGCTCTTCGCGGCGGCCACCGACGGTGACGTCGCGACGCTCCGGGAGATCCTGACGCGGCGACCGGAGCTGAAGGACATCCGCAAGGATGGCGGCTGGAGTCTGTTGCACACGGCACAATCCAGCCGGGAGGCGGTCGCATACCTGATCGGAATCGGTTGCGACCTGGAGGCGAAGAGCGGGGCCGACTGGACCCCGCTGCACAGCCAGGCCTACTACGGGCACGTGGCGGGGGTCGAGCTCCTGCTCGATCACGGCGCGGACATCGAGGCCAAGACGACCTTCGGCATCACGCCGCTGTCGAGTGCCGTGCGCTGGAACCGGATCGCGGCGGCGAGGCGCCTGCTGGAAAGAGGGGCGCACGTCGATCCCACGACGGCGATGGGGCGGACCCCGCTCATGGTCAGCACGATCGAGGGCCAGTCCGAACTGGCCGGTCTCTTCATCGAGCACGGCGCGGCCCTCGACGTCCGGGACGCGAACTATGGCCGCACGCCGCTGCATTTCGCCGCCCTCTACGGGCAACTCGACATCGTCGAAGCGCTCGTCGACCGGAGCGCGGACCTGGAGGCCGTGGACGGGGCCGGCCGCACGCCGCTGGACTACGCCGTCCGATACGGACACGAAAAGGTGGCGCGGCTCTTGAATGCGGCCGGCGCCGCGGGCGAGGTCGACCCGGCGAACTTCGGTCCTTCGGCCCGTCTCGCCGAGACGCTCGCGGCGGGCGAGGCCTTCGCCTGGTACCTGGGCGATTCCGGCTATGCCGTGAAGACTGCGAACCATCTCCTGCTGTTCAACTACAACGCCGCCGGCTGCGAGCCGGATGAGCCACGGCTGGCCAACGGCCGCATCCGCCTCGACGAGATCGCCGGCTGCCGCACCCTCGTCTTCGCGAGCCGCCACCACCACGCGCATCACCATCCCCGTCTGTTCCGCGAATGGCAGCGGACCCACCCCGACATCACCTTCGTCTACGCCTTCGAGGACACGCTGGGCCGGGACGAACGGTACTTCGAGGACGTGCCCGGTCCCGACCACGTGCACCTGCCCGGGGGAGAGCGGAGACGCATCGGCGACGCGAGCGTGGAGGCGATCCCCGTGTCGCGTTTCGGGCCGTGCGGTGCGGGGTTTTTGGTGGAGGTGGACGGCCTGACGATCTTCTGCGGCGGCGATCACCTGCTGAGCGACGAATCCGAGTGGCCGGACTTCCGCGAACCCATCGATACCCTGAAGGCACGTGACCTGGCGCTCGATATCCTGATCCTGCCGGCGAATTTCGCCTGGGGCCGTCTGTTTCCCGCCAATCTGCAGGGCCTCGATTACGCCATCGACACGCTCGCGCCCAGGGCCCTGCTCCTGACGGGCGGCGATTCCACGGAATACCTCTTCGCCGAGGTCGCGGCCGCCCTCGAGCCGTACCGGGACCGGACGGCGGTCTTCTGCCCCGAACACGGCGGCGATCCGTTCGCCCTGGTCGATTGAGCTCATAGCTGCGGGGGGCCATATCGAAGCGGGCTGTCCCACCCGGGACGGTCTGTTCTTGATCAACTCCCTATTACAAAACCACTTACGATTTGATGCAACATTGCCCTTGCTCACACGTTTTACAGGGTATACTGTGTATATAATATATGCACAGATACCCTGGAGGCCCCCGTGTTCATTGCGCTGTCCACAGACAACCCGGATCCCATGTATCGGCAGGTCACCGACCAGATCCGCGATGCCATCGCCTCGGGCGACCTGCAGCCCGATGAGATGCTGCCGTCGATCCGGGAGCTGGCCCTGTCTCTGGACGTCAGTGTCATCACCATCAAGCGGGCCTACAGGGACCTGGAGGCCGAGCAGCTCATCCGGACGCGCCGGGGGCTTGGATCCTTCGTCGTGCCTGTGGATCCGGAGCTCCTGCGCCGCGGCAAGCTGGCCGAGATCCGCGGCGAGCTGGACCGCATCCTCGCCCGAGGGCGCAAGTTCGACATCTCGCCGGGCGACGTCGTCGCGTTGATCGACGAGATCGAAAGGGACGGATATGATGCCAATTCTTGAGATGAACGGACTGGGCGTGTCCTATCCTGGCTTCGCGCTGCAGGACATCGACCTGCGCCTGGAGGCGGGCAGTATCCTGGGCCTGATCGGGCCCAGCGGCGCCGGCAAGACGACGCTCATGAGGCTGATCATGGGCCAGGTCCCGCCCGGCCGCGGTTCGCTCGCGGTGATGGGGCTGACCCACCCCGGCGACCTCAAGGAGATCCGTCGCCGCATCGGGTACGTGAGCGAGGAACCGCCCTTCCAGCCGAGGAAGCGCGTGACGGAGATCGCCAGCTTCGCGGCGCCCTGCTATCCCCGCTGGGACGCCGGGCGCTTCAACGATCTGCTCGACGAATTCGGGATCGAGCCCCGGCTGCGGGTCGAGCACCTGTCGCGGGGGCGCAAGTCGCTGCTGACATTGGCGCTGGCCCTGTCCCACGGCGCCGATCTGCTGCTGCTGGACGAGCCCGCCGCGGGCCTCGACGCGCTCCACAGGCGCAAGGTGCTGCGGTTGATGAACGAGTTCGTGGCCGACGGCGGGCGCAGCGCCGTGATCACCACCCACCAGACCGACGGCCTGGCGCCCCTGGCGGACCGGCTGGCCATCCTGCATCGCGGCCGGCTCGTCCTCGACGGCGAGACCGAGGACCTGCTCGCCTCCTGGAAATGGCTCCGCTACCGCGAGGGGGCGGTGAGCCCGGACCTGGAGGCGGACCTGGCGTGCCTCGAGAACGGCGCCTTCGGCTGCCGCGGTCTCACCGGCCGTTACCCCGAGATCAGCGGACGGCTTGAGGCCGCCCGCACGGAGGGCGACCTGAAGGTGGAGGGCGCGACCATCGACGACATCCTGATATCCCTGACAGGAGGACACTGACATGGCGGCACTCGTGCGGAAATACGGCCTCTTCTATCTGACGTCCTCGGCGACGTTCTTCTTCCTCTGCGCCTACTCCCTGGCGGCCGACGCGCCCAACTATCCCTTCCTGCCGGCCGTGTTCTTCCCGGCCTACCTGTGCGGCGCCGTGGCCATGAGCGAGCACGAGTCCGGCGATCCCCTGCTGGGGATTCTGCCCATCACGCCCGGCGAGATCATGACCGTGAAGTTCGGCCTGGCCCTGATGTTCGTGCTGGTCGGCTGGCTGAACATGACGCTGTTCACGGTGCTGCAGGGCCTGCCCGACTGGATGGCTGCGAGCGTGTGGAAAATGAACGCCCTGGGCGCCGCCTACACCCTGCTCCTGGCGGCCGGGCTGCAGCTTGGGATCCGGTTCTTCGGCCGGTCGGTCTTCCACAAGGTGATCATCGGGCTCACCGTGCTCTCGGGCCTGTTCGGAATCACGTTCTTCATCGGCGTCGCCGAGAGCGGGCGGGATTATCCGGGCGGATTCCCGCTGGTGCCGGTGCTGGAATCCATGCCGGGCGTGCTGGTGGGATTGGCCGCGGTCGCGGCCGGGGCCGTCTACTGGCTGGTGTTGCGGCGTCTCGGTTGGAATGGTCGCTCCGGTCCGTTCGATTGGTCGGCCGGATAGATCTTGTGACCCCTTGGCGGTGTGTCCCATTGTTGAGCATATGGTGGTGGTTCGTCCCACCCGAATGCCGGGCACGATCGAGCGGTGCCACTCCGCGAGAGCGATACATGGACCGGAGGTGTTTCGATGCGGCGTATGACCAGGGGAATCTGTCTCGTCCTGCTGGGGGCGGCGATGGCCGGACCGGCGTCGTCGCCCGCGACCGCCTGCACCGCCTTCTGCTTCGACACGCCCGAAGGACCCGTGTTCGGCGCGAACCTGGACCTGCGCTGGCGGGACGGCCTGGTCTTCGTCAACCGGCGCGGCCTGGCCAAGACGGGCTACATGTGGAATTCGCTGGACGAGCCGATCCGCTGGACCGCCACCTACGGGAGCGTCTCGTTCAACCTGGTGGGCATCGAGATGCCCTGGGGCGGCATGAACGAGGCGGGCCTGGCCGCCAGCAGCATGCAGCTGCTCGTGACGGAATACCCCGAAGCCGACGAACGCTATCCCGTGAGCAGCGCCACCTGGCTGCAGATCATGCTCGACACCTGCACCACCGTGGGCGACGTGATCGCGGCGCAGGACTCCCTCAGGCTGAGGGGCGACGCGGTTCACTTCCTGGTGGCCGACGCGTCCGGGGATTGCGTGATCATCGAGACCCTGGGCGGCGAGACGGCCGTCCACGCCGGGGAGGACCTGCCCGTCCGCGCCCTGGCCAACGCCACCTACCGCGATTGTCTGGCCTATCTCGAGACCGGCGCCAGGCCCGCCTTCAATCCCGGCCGCTCCGCAGAGCGCGTGGCCGCCGCCGTCGAATGGTCGGAGCGCTACGACCCGGCCGAGGGAATCTCCGGCAGCGACTGGGCCCTGCAGATCCTCACCGAGGCCTGCGTCGATCCGAAGGCGTGGTGGAAGGTCCTTTTCCGTTCGCCCTTCACGCGGTGGAGCCTCGCCTTCGACATCGCGCGGCGGGAGATCCGCTTCCGCACGACCGATCACGAACCGGTCCGCAGCCTGGACCTGGCGAAGCTCGATTTCGACTGCGGGGCGCCGGTGCTGATGATGGACGTGAACGCCGAACTCGAGGGGCCGATCGAGGACGCGTTCCAGCCCTATGACAGCGAATGGAATCACGAGGAGGCCCGGCGCTTCCTGAAACGCTGGGGGACCGTCCTCGACGAGGAGGAGATCCGGTGGCTCACCGGGTTCCTGGAGAGCTTCCCCTGCGCGCCGTGATCCTCGGAGATGCCGGTGCGCTTCAAGCGGCCGGTCCGTCCCGTCCGCGTCGATGACGAAAAGGCGGGCCCGTGCAGGGCCCGCCTCCTCCTTGCCGTGTCCGTTTCGGTCCAGAACACGCCGTCAGCGGATCTGACGTCCCGTCTCGACGAAGCGCGGGTCGAACTCGGTCGGCGGCAGTTCGTCACGGCCGGTGCGGGTCATCATCTCGTCCAGGCTCTCCATGGCGAAGCTCTTGTCCGCCGTGTTCAGGGTGAATCCCTGCGGGATGAGCACGCGGCTGATCACGTGGATGACGCCGTTGGTGGCCAGGATGTCGGCCGCGGTCACGCGGGACCAGTTGACCCAGACGTTGCCGAACCACTTTATGATCCGCACGTCGTCGCCCGACAGGGTCTCCACGCGCTGGTAGGTGTTCAGGTCGCCGGCCAGGACGCGGCCCGCGAGGACGTGGTACAGGAGCAGCTCCTGCAGCTTGTCCTTGTTCTCGGGCAGCAGCAGGGCGGCGACGAGGCCGTCGGGCAAACGCTGGAAGGCCTTGTCCGAGGGGGCGAAGACGGTCAGCGGACCCTCGCCGCGCAGGGCGTCCACCAGCTCGGCGGCGCCGGCGGCGGCCACGAGGGTCTCGAAGGTGCCGGCCGCGATGGCGGTGTCGACGATGTCGAGCTCGGGGGTGACGTCCTCGGGGACGAGCTCGAAGCCGCGGGGGACGAGGACCTTGTCGACGACGTGGATCACGCCGTTGCTGGCGCCTATGTCGGGCGTGGTCACGCGGGCGTTGTTCACGCGCACGTTGCCCCAGAACTTGCGGATCCAGAGGTACTGGCCCTGGAGCGTCTCGGTGAACTGGAACCAGCGCAGATCGCCGGACGTGATCTCGCCGGCGACCACGTGGTAGAGCAGCAGCTCCTGCAGCTTCTCGAAGTTGCGGGGCTCGAGCAGGTCCGCCACGAAGCCGTCGGGCAGGTCCATGAAGGCCTCGTCGGTGGGGGCGAAGACGGTGAGCGGGCCCTCGCCGCGCCGGGCGCCCTCGAGGTCGGCCGCCTGGACGGCCGCCACGAGCGTCTCGAAGACGCCGGCGCCGATCGCCGTGTCGACGATGTCGTCGCCGAGGCCGGTTTCGGACGGGGTCGTCGCATCGACGCCGCCCTGTCCCTTGTCGTCCATGTCGGGTCCGAAGAGGCCGGCGTCGTCCTTCGAGCAGCCCAGGGCGCCGACCAGCAAGGCCAGCAGGGCCACCATCGTGAGGCGTGTCGCGTTGATTTTCATCTGTCTCTCCCTTTCGAGGTCTGCGGCCGGTCGATCGGCCGTCGCGCAATTGCATACTTAACGTATAGGAAAATATATACAAAGTATGTACATGTCAACCCGGATTCGTACAGATCGCTCAGAGGAATTATCAACATGTTGCGATGCAATCAGATATGCGAAAGCGATTCGGGACGATACGGGGCGCGCACCGGACGCAGACCCGTCAATCCAGTTCCTCGACGAGGGACACGTCCCAGTAGACCCCGACGTCCATCCCGTCGTTGGCCAGCCGTTGCGAACAGGCCGCCGAGTCTCCGCCCGCGACGCCCCAGTCCGGGGGATAGGCGCAGTCCCCGCTGGATTCCGTCCAGAGCGGGTATTCGTACCAGGTCGTGGTGTAGTTGCCGATGGCGTCGTCGTAGGTGGGGCTGTCGCACGACCCGTCGGATTCCGCGAGTATGAACTGCAATCTGAAGCCGGCGCCCGTGAGGTCGGGCATGTCGAAGTAGTGCTCCGCGTCCGGGTATTCGTCGTCGCCGGCGGGCATGTCGTAGTAGCCGCACATGCCCGATTCCCAGGTCATCAGCACCTCGGGCGCCTCCAGGGAGGGGAGGTTCCGCCAGAGGTTGAAGGTGTAGTAGACCTCGAGTTCGTCGTCGGCCAGGCCGTCGTCGGTGGCGAAGGCGTGGAGCCGGTTGATGTCGACGTAGAAGCGTCGCGCCACGGGCAGGCAGACCTCGTGGGTCCATTCGCAGGAATAGGCGAACGATGACAGCCGGTTGTCCTTGAGGTAGTTCGTCGTGTAGGCGATCGGCAGGCCGAGGGAGACGTCGGACATCTCGGCGCCGTTCTCGATCCATTGCTGGAGCCCGACCATCGGGTCGCCGAAGATCGCCTGGACGCCGTCGGTGGCGTTGCCGCCCAGGATCAGCAGCTTGAACTCCGATTCGTTCAGGATCTGCTGGTTGTACGTGGTCAGATCCTCGTCCAGTTCCCAGCCCAGGGTGGAGAAGGCGGACCGCACGGCCGTCTGCAGATCCGACCGCGAATAGTGCGAGTAGACCGCCAGGATGCCGATGCGGCCGTAGGTGACGCTGCTGACCCAGCAGGGCGGGTTGCCGTCGGTCATGTAGGTCTCGCAGTCCTCGGGCCGGACGCCGTCGGCGAACATGTCCTCCGGATTCGCCGGCGGCGCCGCCGTCGCGGAGAAGTAGCTCTGGGTGAACTGGCAGAAGTAGCTCGTGCTGTATTCCTCGCTGCTGGACGCGATGTCCGTCTGCACGCTGCCGGAGGCCCAGGCCGACCAGCTGGTGGCGATGGACAGGTCGAGCATGGCCTGCTCGTAGCTCTCGGCGAAGGTCTCGTGGAAACTGAGGCGCGCCGGGACCGACGTCTCCTGGGCGAGGTATCCGTTCACGATCTCGTTGAGGGCGGCCTGGACGCTCAGGTGATCGGGATCGTCGACGGTCCGCTCGTTCTCGCCGGGGCCGAGGCCCGGCAGGTTCGTGCCGACGCGCAGGGAGGCGCGCGGCTGCGTGATGAGGGTCAGCAGTCCGTTGTCCAGGTCCTGGCCCTGGACGATGGCGCCGGGCCAGAGGCCCAGGGCGTTCACGTCGAAGACCACGACCTCGTCGAGGTTCTTGTCCATGCGGTAGTCGGTCTCGACGCAGATGAAGCGACCGGCCTCCGTGGTCTCCTCTGCGCTCTCGGAACCCACCTCCTTGTGGCTGCCGTCGTTCTCGGCGGGCGGGTCCGGGTAGGTCTCGATCGACTGTATGAATTCCCGCAGGGCCTGTCCGGCCGGCGTGGTCGGGTCGTCGGAACTGCAGGAGGCGAGGGCGAGGGCGAACAGGACGCAGGCGAGGGGTGTGCGGGCGCGTCTCATCATTTCCTCCATCGGGGGGGGGGGGGGGGGAGGCAATAAAAAACCCAGGCGCCATTATACCCAAATACAAAATGGGGCCTACGGG
>Ga0180435_10007563_pt1 | contig 10341 bp, 10 predicted proteins | sample SS_ome_3_FD_132467 | JGI IMG/M metagenome (GOLD analysis project Ga0180435, IMG submission 132467) | Hypersaline lake sediment archaeal communities from the Salton Sea, California, USA - SS_3_S_1 metaG | ecosystem: Environmental > Aquatic > Non-marine Saline and Alkaline > Hypersaline >... | reverse complement strand
GCTGATGGTCCGCTACAGCATGGACCGGGCGATTGAGCAGGATGTGGCCCGGATCCAGGACCTGGCCGGGATCGATCTGTCGCAAACCCCCTGGAACAAGATCGAGATGCCCAGCGGCCGCTATGCCCGGCCCAGGGTCAGCGCGGCGATCGCGCGGCTCAAGCTCTTGAAGTACTTAGATGAGCTGCTGACGGACTGCCTGGATATCCTCGTCGGTGAGGTCGAGCGCCAGTGGGGGCTCGTCTGGCCAGGGAATGGGCTGGAAACGAACATCTTCGCCCATGCCGGTTTGGCCGAGGCGATCCTCCCACCGGATCCGCTGGCCATTCCTACTTTGAGGAAGTAAGCCAAATTCTGAATGCAATTCAGACTGTTCGACGTCATAATGTAAGGGACAGGGACAATGCGGTTTCTGAAAGCAATAGTTGTGGGTGCAGTGTTGGCCGGATTAGCGGCCGGGGCATTCCTGCTCAACCACTTTCTGGACGACGACCGACCAGATCAGTCGGGCCCGGACTGAAGTATCGGTATATCGATACAATTTAGCACCAGACATCCGGTACCTTTTGTACGCCAGTGTTAATCTGTGCCGGTTTTTGCACCGGAATCAGGTTATAAATTAATTTACCAATAGCGATGGTAGATTTTAACTGTTACAATGTGAGAAAGGGACGAGATTCTGCGATGCCTGCCCGGGTGAGATTTGTCCCAAAGGACAGGATGGTTTATGAGAAAGCGACTTGGAGATATTCTTATTGATTTCGGGGTAATTGACGATTCACAACTCAACCGTGCGCTCAAAAGACAACAACAGCTGTCAACCAGGCTGGGCGAAGTACTGATTCGGATGGGACTGCCGATGTGGGACGTTGAGGCGGCCCTGGCGGAACAGCGCCGGTCGAGGATGGGCATGCCTACGGAGGGAGCTAACCCGGAAGCACCCCGTGAGCTGAACCACTAAGGATCATAGGCGGAAACACGAAACGGCGGCAGAGGTGGGACCGGCCGTTGCCTGACTGCTAGAGCGAAACTCCAATGCGGCCCAGTGTCCAGATCGTGGCCAGGTACAAGCCGACCATTACCACAAGCCCGATGGGCAGAGCGGCACCGAAATGCAATCCCTTGCGCATAAGCACCGGCAGGATGATAAACAAGCTGAGCGAAGGGATAACCAGCCAGAAAATGCTGACCGAGAGCCGACTCACCTGCTCGGCGTCACCTTTATCGATATACAGCCAGATCAGGGCCAGCACGGAGGTCAGGGGGATGGATGCCAGGATGCCTCCGATCAGTGTTGAGCGCTTGGAGATCTCGGAAATAGCAACCACCAGAATAGCGGTGATTAAACCTTTGATGACCAGATACAACATCAGACAATCCTATTGAGGCTAGTTAACAACGGGCCAATCCTCCGCGCCGACACCCCACCTAGCCAAAACCCCCAGGCTGCACCGCTCCGGACCGATGCCGATCGTCCAGATCCTGCGGCCCTCGAGCTTGTAGGCCTTGAGTAGTTCAGCCGGCAACTCGAAACTCCGGGCCAGGCTGACCTGCTCGGCGGCCTTGAGCTGCAGCCGGATCACGATTCCAGGCGCGGTTCCATCGCCCCCCGGGATCTCAACCATCTGCACCGGCAGGTCGAGGCCCGTCAGCTTTGCCCAGAGGCGGTCGAGCATCTCCCGTGACCAGCTGGCATCCGCGTTGGCGCTATCGACCCGGGAAAACTCCAGCATCCGGAACGTCCGTTGCCTGAGCAGGGGCAACGTCGCGTCCGGATCTTCGTTGCGGGTGCAGCTTCCGGAAAGCAGGAACGTCCCTTCATCCACCGGGTGGTGGCGCAGGCGGTTGACGAGGTGCAGCAGGGGCCGCGGGGTCAGGATGTTGCCCCCGGGCTGCTCGAAACACCAATCAGCCTCGGGTGGGTCGGCCCAGACTTTCCAGTGGACCCAGTCCGCGCGGATCAGCGGCGGGACTTCCCAGGGCTGGGCTTCGGTGTCCAACCCGCCGATCACCCTGGTCAGGCCGGCCTGGAGTCCGACCAGCGCACCCATCGCGATGTTGAAGCCTCGTTGACTGCAGCTGAGCAGTCCAGCGCCCATCATCTTCCGTTTCAGGGCTAGGTACTCCGGTGGTTCAATCTGTGGTACGTGGGTGCAGAGCTCGATTGCCATCAGATAAGTCTACAGCGGGTCGGGGGCCTTGTGAATCGCCCGGCGCTGTTTGCCGGGCCGATCACAGAATGAGATGAGCTTTCCCTTGATTTATTGCAGATTGTCGCTATAATCGAAGCATATAACCGGTTATCCGCATATATGCAAAGGAGCGAGTGGTGCAGCTTCGGCAACTGGTAAGCCTGTACAAAGGGTTCTCGGACCCGACTCGCCTGCGTATCCTTAACCTGCTCACCAGGCGTTCCCAGCTGAAGGTCGGCGAGATCGCCAAGATCCTCGAGATCCCCCAGAGCACGGTAAGCCGCCAGCTCGCCCAACTGCGTGCCTCCTCCCTGATCCAGGACGAGCGCGATGGCACCTGGGTCAAGTACAGCATCATTGAGAGCCAGATCATCAAGGATGGCCACCTGCTCTCCACGGTCAAGCTTGCCGCCGGGATCTGCCCCGAGCTGATCGAGGACCTCGACCGCCTCGCAGAACTCGTACCGGAAGACGCCGAGTAATCGGACACCGTTTCTCCGGACAGGGCTTATAATTTTCCCCATGAATAAGGGACTAGTAATATTCGCTACGATTTGCGTCGTGGCATCTTGGGGATTCGGCGTTCTGGCGATGTTGGTGCAGGATGTGCTGGGCCCATGGACGATAGTTGTGCTGATTCCATTGGGTGCAGTTCCGCTGATCGCTGCCTATATCGGGCACCGTGTCACGGGAGCCCCAGGCAATCCATTTAAAGGCCTGGTCTGGGGATCGACCGGGATGATCTTCGGCATGTGGCTGCTCGGTATCCTCGCCGGGGGTTTAGCCGCGATACTCAGTATCGGTCTCGGGCTGCAGCAATTTGATCTGTCGATGGAAAGCTTTATCCAGATGACAGTCGCCCAGTCCGCTGCCCAGGGCCGGCCAATTCCCGAAGATGCTCAGTCATTCATCAAGATTTCGGGCTGGACGCAGGTCATTACTTCTCCTCTGATTGGAGCATGGATTGGCGCAGCTATCTCCTGCCTGAGCCTGTTCCCCTGGCTGGGCTGGTTCGGCAGGCGGGTTCTGGTCCGGGGTAAAGCGACCACGCTGCTCATCCTGATCGGGCTATTCCTGATCTCCGGGCTGCCTCTTGGCCTGATGGAGAACCCCCAACTCGGTGAGATGGGCATACCCCTGCGACTGCTGTTGATGGCCGTCACTGGGTTTGCCGGTGTTCCGTTAGCACTTTGGTTGTTCCTCAGCACCCGTAGCGTGGTGATTCCATCGATTGCAGTAGCTAGTATCAATGCAGCTGCAGCCGGCACTATGCCGCTGCTGACAGAGGGCAATATGCTGTTCACACCACCCTCAGGGCTGCTGGTCCAGCTGATTGTGATCGGCGTAGGTATCGCGCTTTGGGTCTGGAAAGACCCGGGTGGCGAGGACCTGGCAATCGCCGCGGTAGCCTACGATGGTACGCCGCTGACCCCGGCGATGGTCGAGCAACTCCAGGCCGAGGAAGCCGCCCAGCGTTCGGGCGTCCAGGCGCCGGCCGGTGAGGAGCCCGAACCACCGGCACCGCCGGATACCGGTGGTGTAGCTGATAACGGCTGACCGCCGGGTATCCTTAACGTAGGGATACTTGTGGAATTACGGAGGACGAGATGACCCGGATCATCAGCGCGGCCCTGGCCGTTTGTATTGCAGCGATCAACCTCGGGACCGCCCAGGCCGCCCAGCCGAGCCAGCTGACCTCGCACCCGCCCACCGGGCTTCACAACAGCGTCGACCTGGAGTTCATCACCGAAGGCCCGGTTTCGCGCATCGAGTGGACCTATTCCAACGCCGGTGACTACAACCTCGATGGCCTGGTGTTTTCCTCAGACCTGACAAACATCGGCGTGCACTATGAGAAAAACACGACGAGCCCTGACTGGGCGGCGGCGGTCAGCACCGACGGCAACCGCGACGGATTTATCACGGCTTCGGACATCACGTCCATCGGCCAGAACTACCTCAGCCAGAATATCGGCTACTACATCTACATGAGCACCTCGCCCCTCGATTACCCCGGCCGCAGCGAAGGCCCCAACGGAGCGGGGACGGTGCCGATCGGTTCCCTGACCCGGGAGGACGGCGTGGTCACCGACGGGCTGCTGCGCTTCAGCTTCACCCTGCCGGCCCTGCCCAGCGGTACGACGATCTGGGTCCGGCCGTCGGACGGGTTTACTGATGGCGTGGCGAGTGACAGCGTTGTCATCGAGGGTACGGTCTGGACCTTGACCAATATCGATAACGGCACCGTTGGCGCCGGCGCGGTGATGAAGCTAACCCAGGGCGGCCAGTTGCGGATCGCTTACCGCGACATCGACGACGGCTTCCTGAAGTTCGCCAGTCATGACGGTACGGACTGGACGGTCGAGACAATCGACAACAGCGGCAGCGTTAACCACGGAGTTGACATGGTCCTGGATAGCGCCGACCACCCGCATATCAGCTACCACGACGATGACCTGAACCGCCTGCGCTACGCCCACCATGACGGCGTCGCCTGGGCGCATGAAGAAGTCAACGTCGGTGCCGAGGAAGGTGCCACGAACTGCATCGCGGTCGACGCGGCCGGCAACCCGCATATCTTCTTCGCCGCAGCGTTCACATCCAAGTATGCCTACCACGACGGTGTGGCCTGGAACGTCGCGGACATCAGCCCGATGCCGGTTTCCTCCGGCAACTGCGACATGGCGCTCAACGCGGCCGGCAACCCGGTGGTGAGTTTCAGCAGCGGTGGGACGCTTCAGCTCGGTGAGTACGACGGCGCGAACTGGACACTGACCCCGGTGGACACCATCGGCCAGACAGGGCTGTATTCCTCGATCGTCCTCGACGGGGCCGGGAACCCGCATATCAGCTACCACGACTACACCAACAAGAACCTGCGCTATGCGCACCACGATGGCGCGACATGGAGTTGGGTCGATGTCGATACCGAGGGCAGCCCCGGGGAGTATTCCTCGCTGGCACTGGATTCCTCCGGCAACCCGCATATCGCGCACTACGACGGCTTTGGCAATGACCTGCGCTACTCATACTGGGACGGCGAGTACTGGATGACGGAAACGGTTATCGACACCGGGACGGTCGGGCAGCATTGCTCACTGGTGCTGGACGGCTCGGACAAGCCGTATATCTGCTACTACAACCTGACGGCGGGTTCGCTGGATATGGCGGTGGTTGCGGATTAACGGTGGTCAGCCTGGGCCATGGTTAAGCACTTTGCGGTTTAACCACGCATTCAGGTCATCCAGGTACCCGTCGACATAAACCGGTTGCCAGGACCGGTCGAGTTTTGTGTAGTTGATCAGCGAGTGGTTGGCGTCAGGATAGGTAAAGACAGCGACATCGCGTCCAGTGTCCACCAGCCGCGAGTTGATCCGGCGCAGGCTTTCAGCGACCGGGACAATCGAGTCCAGCTCGCCGAAGAAGAAGGCCACCGGGCAATCGAGCTGCGTAAATATGTTGATGGGGTCGTGGTTCATGTAGGGGCCCATCCAGCGAAACGGCAAGCCCTCTGAAAGCGCCAGTTCATCCTCCGGACTTAGTAGCTTCGGCGGAAAGCCGCAGGTGCTGTACCAGGCTTCATCCCGGGCAGACTGCAGGTCCGCGTAGAGCCCGGGGTAGCCCTGGCGGTCGTGCCAGTACTGCCAGACGCGGTCGCGGAGCTTCCCCGCCGGCTGGGTCGCCGGAACCTTGTTGTGGACGTGCATCATCTGCTCGCCCAGCGTTGTTCCCGGGCCGCTTAAGCTGATCACGAAGGCGGCGTTCCCGGCATCAAGTGCGGCCAGGGGTCCGACGGCCCCGCCCTGGCTGTAACCCCAGAACCCGATGCGGCCGGGGTCGACCCGGGGGTGTGCCCCGAGCCGCGCATAGCAGGCGCCGGCGTCGGCGCTGAGCTCACTGAGCCCGGCAAACTCCAGCTCACCGGTGCTGGCACCCTTGCCACGCTTGTCGTAGCTGATAACGGCGATCCCGCGCCGGGCGAAAAAGTCGGCATAGAAAATGTATGAGCGCCGCAGGTCCGGGCTCGTGCCATGGACCAGGACTACACCGGGGTGGGGCCCGGGTCCGTGGGGAACCAGCAGTGTAGCGGCGAGATCCGCGCCGCGGCTTGGGACAATCTCATCATGGATCGAGTAGTCACGGTAGAGCCAGGCCAGGGACAGCAGGCAGGCCTGGAGCCCCAGCACCAGCACGGAGATCGCGAAGCTGCGGATCCGGCTGTGGCCGGCGATCAGCTGAACCGCCCAGACCGCCAGTGCCAGGGTGAGCAGCCCACCGGTGCAGGCCAGGGCGCCGATAAGTCGCAGGTCGAGGTTGTAGGGAATCGGGAACGGATAGGCAAGGTGGCTGGTCACTCCGGTAATGACCAAACCAGCCCCAGCCAGCCAGCCGGTGGCCGCCAGCAGCCATAACTTGGTATGCCTGGAAATACGGATTTCTCCCATAGCAGTGTTTTCGACCTTGGTCCCGGCATCATGTTTCAATATGCGGATGGTTTAAAATGCATTTATCCTGGAATAGCCGGATGCACAGCAGTAAAACACAAAACAGGGTGGTCTCCCGAGCCTGGCTCTTAACCTTGCTGCTGATTATCCTAGCCTGTAGCAGTGCCTGCGTTTTCAGCACCGATACGAAGATCAGGGAGCTTGAGCGTGAGCTGGAGCCTGTGCTCAGCGGGTCGAATGCGCGGAGCGCCCTCACCGCGGATCCACAGATCACCGGCGACGCATTGTGGGACGATTACTGCACGGCGGTGGCCGCGCGGTTCGCCTTCATTGATGAGGATGACAAAGACCTTGATGCCGCACTGGTGCCGGACGAGATCCTCGCCGCCTGGGAGCCGGAGTTCGGCAAAGACGAACGCTACTGGGAACTGCGCTACTGCCTGGCGAGCTGTGGCAACTTCGAGCAAAGCGCCGACGGCCGCTACCTCAGCCCGACGGACTTCCTGCGCGAGGCCCAGGAGCGGGGAATCGCCTCGGCGAACACCTTGCTGCTCCTCTACCTCGAGCGCAACTTCGAGTACGACCAGTTGATCAGCCGTCACGTCAAGTCGCCGGCCGACCCCGTTTTCAGCTTCGGCGAGCTGGGCCCCCCGGAACACCTGCCGCTTCGGCCCGAAGTCGACCGCGAACAGATTGCCGAAACCCTCAGCCTCCACGACCGCCGCGACCAGGAAGCATTAAATATCCTCAACGCGGCGGTTGAAGCCGGTGCCGACGAAGCCTGGCCGCTCTATCTCCGGGCGATGCACTGGCTCGCTCTGGGTGAGTACGAACGTGGGCTGGCTGACCTCGACGCCGGGAACCAGACACCCTGGGTGATCTATCCGCAACCCTTCCCGATCAACTATGCCGCCGACGCGCTGGTCCAGTCTGAGCCCTCCGGCGGCCCGGCGGTCTGCGGTGCGGTGCTGGTGATGGCGGAGAGCTATCCCCAGCGCGAGTACACCCCGGTGATGTCGCTGATCCTCGACAGCCTGGTCGTCAGTGGGCTGAGCGGTGACACCCAGCTGCTAAACGCCTGGCACAGTTTCCTCTGCCGCAGCCCGGCCGGGGTCAACAACAGCCCGATGCCGTATTACGTCTCACTCTACCTGGCCCAGCAGATCGCCGATTACTGGGAGGAGGCCAACGCCGCAGCGCTGAGTGAGGCGCAGCGCGGCACCCTGCAACGGGCCCGGGGGGCAATCAACAGCGTCCGCCGCCCGGTGCGCCGCCGTTATCGTGAGTTCTACAACATCGATTTCACGGACAAACTCACGAATGCACTCGGTGACCGGGGTTATTACGTGGCCGGCTATCTCAGTGCGGAACTGGTATGCAGGTTGAACCTCGAACTGCTCAAACCGGCACTTGAGGATATTACCGGGCTATCCTACCCGGGGCTTGCCGATCTCGAACAGCTGGAGCAGTATGAGCCCCTGACGGTTGATGAAGTGAAGCGCAGGCGGGAGACCGAGGGCCGCGGGGAATCTTAAATTATCGGAAAACTACGGTACCGGGGTACCCCGTAGGGTATATTCTAATGATGCTGGCCGGAGAAGGCTGACACGGGGGACGGTCACAACATACACCAGCACTCTGTATAATGGGAGGACCGTAGGGTAGTGGTTGCCAACCGGCGAAACATGTCGAAGAACTTGATCGGTACGTTGCTTCTCGGATTCCTGCTTGTTGCTGGAGTAGTATTGCTGACGGCCAAGTTCCTGTCCGTCCCGGATAATGGGCCGTCCAAACCTGTCCCGTTATCCGACCCGGACCTCCCCCATGACGTGATCCTCAACCCGGCGACGGTTGCCGGCCTGGATGAGCTGAGCCGGATGTTCGGACATGCCGGGTTCACAGACCTCAGCCGGCGGCAGCTCCCTCAGGGGATGGATCCCGCCGAGGCCGACGGCCTGCTCACCCCGGCGATCGACCGGCTGCGGCGGACCCTTGCCGAATCAAATGCCGGCTACGAGTTTGTCCAGCCGCCACCAGCAACCGGGGATGACCTGTTCGACCGGTTCACCCTTGCGCTGGATGAGTTTATCGACGCATATGGGAGCAGTGACATCATCACCGGTGTCCCGCCGGTTGTCCCGGACAGCGTCTTGGCCGGCTGGGAAGCCGATTTTGCCCGGGACCCGCGCTACTGGGAGCTGCGATACATCAGCAAGTTGCTCGGTGGGTTGGACTGGAGCAAGGAGTGCGGGGCCAGCAAGGATGAAATGATCCGCTGCGAGGTCGAGAACCGGCAAACCGCGGTGGGATTCCTGCACCAGGCGTACAAGAGCGGGGTAGCCAGTTCGGACACCAAGCTGTTGCTTTACACCGAGGAGCTCTACTCGGGCTGGTTGGCGGAGCGGGTCTGCATCGCCCCGGGACCCGTGCTCAGTGATGATGAGCTTTCTGCGCTACTCGACGAATGCCTGGCGGATGATCCGCAGGACGCCTGGGCCTGGTACCTCAAGTCGTTCAGTTTGTTTGAGCATGGGAATATCAACGATGCCCTGGCTGCGATGGAACAAGGCAACGCCCAACCGGCGTTCCTCCATCCCAAGCCATTTCCGTTGCCGAAGCTCCTTTCCGGTTTGAACCAGGCCGTTCCCCAGGGCGGAGCAGTGGTCGCCGGTGCGGGGCTGGTGCTGTCACGCGATTTCCCGATCACCTATAACCGGATGATCCACCGCGACCTGAGTCTGACCTTAAGCCATATCGACGAAACCGGGGACCTCAGCCCGCTTGATACCTGGCACAAGTTCGGTTGCCGTTTCGCACTGTGCTGGCCCGAGGACCCCCTGATGCCGATGCTTGGCCTGTCTTACGTATCGCTGGTCGGTGAATACATGGCCGGGCATACGGCGAAAGAAGGTGATCCGCGGCGCGACGTACTCAAGTCGATGTTCAGTGCCCGCAATGAAGCGCGCCGCAGCCTCGAGTTCTGTAATGATGACAGCGTCCTGCGCGATGACCTGGCGGTGCTGGGCCTCGTCGGCGGGGCCCGGGGCAGCTGCCTGGCGCAGTACCTGCAGGCTGAACGCCAGGCACGCCATCTGGCCGCGGAAGTCCTGCCCGTGATCAACGATATCGCAACCGTTAAGTACCCGGAGCTGACGGACTCTGCCAAGCTTCTTGCCTACGCCGGACCGGATTAACGACGCCCAGGCTTATAATTCTCCCATGACGACCCGGCCGCTACAGCCCCACGAATCCGGTTGCAACCGCTACTGGTTCGTTTCGCCAGAGCGCTACCATGCGGCGCTTTTAAGCCTCGGCGACCTGGTGGCGGGGCTCCACCCGTTCCCGGACTGCATCGTCGGTATCAAACGCAGCGGATTGTTCCCGGCGGTGTATCTCAGCCACCGTTTCAAGTTACCGATGTTCACCGACAGCGAGGTCAAGAGCCTTCCCATGGATAGATTCAGCCGGCCGCTGATCGCGGACACCACTGTCTGGTCGGGCAAGTCCGCCCGGCGAACCCAGGGCCGGCTGGCCCGCTGCGGCGTGGCCGACCCCCGGGTCGCGGCGATGTTCGTCCGCGATGACCCGTTCCCCGAAATCGATGGGTTACACTATGTCGAACTGACCGACCGTATCATGCATTTTTGGTATGACGAGGAGGCCGAGGATGAAGAATAACCGGATGCCGCTGATTGCGGCGAACT
>Ga0180435_10007558_pt1 | contig 10345 bp, 8 predicted proteins | sample SS_ome_3_FD_132467 | JGI IMG/M metagenome (GOLD analysis project Ga0180435, IMG submission 132467) | Hypersaline lake sediment archaeal communities from the Salton Sea, California, USA - SS_3_S_1 metaG | ecosystem: Environmental > Aquatic > Non-marine Saline and Alkaline > Hypersaline > Sediment... | reverse complement strand
TTCCGGACTTGATCCGGAATCTTTGACAATTTCATGCCGTTTCTCCATGAGATGCCGGATCAGGTCCGGCATGACGGATAATTCGGGATGCTTGAATAAATTGCGACACAGGCTCGAAGGCCGGAATCGCTTCCGGAAGCAGCGTGAGAAACACTCAGATCCCGGATTTTTACGGGATGACGCAATTGGGACCATTTAGCCGCTGTCATAATGGCGGCAACCGAGGAGTAAAAATAACGTGAAGTTCCCCGAAAACATACAGATCCCTTTGGACAAGTGGACCGATCAGGGCATGGATTGGGTGCTCATGACCTTCGGTGGTTTTTTTGACGCCCTGGGCAGTGCCATCCTGCAGTTCATGCTGGTGGTGGAGAAATTCTTCCTGTGGGTGCCCTGGCCGGTACTGATTGGCGCGGTCGGCCTGCTGGCCTGGCGGGTCATGGGCAAATGGTGGTCGGGTCTTATCATGGCCGGCATGCTCTTTTTCATGGGGGCGCTGGGCAACTGGGAAATGACCATGCAGACCCTCTCGCTGGTGACCTCGGCCGTCATTATCTCTCTGGCCATCGGTATTCCCCTGGGAATTCTCATGGCCAGCAGCGACACCTTCGAGAAAATTTTAAAACCCCTTCTCGACGGCATGCAGACCATGCCCAGCTTCGTCTACCTGATCCCGGCCCTGATGCTGTTTGGCCTGGGGAAAGTGCCGGCCCTGTTCGCCACCATCGTCTATGCGGTACCGCCGGTCATCCGGCTGACCAATGTGGGCATCCGCGAAGTCTCGCCCGACGTTGTGGAGGCCGCCCATGCCTTCGGCTCCAGCTACTGGCAAATTCTCTTCAAGGTCCAGCTGCCCCTGGCCCGCCCCACCATCATGGTGGGCGTCAACCAGACCACGATGATGGCCCTGGCCATGGTGGTTATCGCGTCCATGATCGGTGCCAAGGGTCTTGGCTTCGAAGTCCTGCTGGCGATCAACCGCATCGAGATCGGACGCGGTTTCGAGGCCGGCCTGTGCATCGTGTTGATGGCCATCATCATCGACCGCATCACCTATGCCATGGCCGCCGGGAAGCGTGCCTGATCAGCCGGTCAGGCCACGCAGGTTAGCCAATCATCCAGGATAGGGGTAACCACGCCCTTAAAAAAGGTCGGCCGTTACGCTGTGCGTAACGGCCCTTTTTTATGCGCATGGATCGAAGCGGCTCCGGTCCTTTATATTGGAGGCGATGGTCGATGGCCGCTTAATCGGTAAGAATCAGGACGATCAGTTCCTTGGGGCCGTGTACCCCGAAGGCCAGGGTCATCTCGATGTCGGCTGTTTTGGAAGGACCTGAAATCAGCAGCGCGTTGGTGGGCATGCCGGCCGACCAGTTTTGTTCCTGGATGATCTCACAAAAACTGTTGTAAATTTTCCCGGCTTCCAGCACGGCGATGTGGACCGCCGGCACCAGCGAGAGGGTCCGCGGCTCGTGCGCGTCGGCCCAGAGCACGATGGCACCGGTCTCGGCGATGGCGCCCCGGGTCGTGGTAATGCCGGCATCGATTTGAAAGAGTTCCGCCTTGCTGTCTTCGATGACCTGATCGAAGGCGACCTTACGGGGCAATCCTTGGGTGTCCTCCTCCCAGGCCCCGGCAATCGTCGGGCCTATCCAGGTATCGGGCGCATAGAGCAGCGTTTGCAGCTGTTTGGCCGCCAGGATGGTTTTCAGTCCGTCCACCCAGTTTTCTTTGGCAAACAGAAAAACTTCGGCCCGCATGGCCTCCAGCAATCCCTTGAGTTTCGCGATCTTCTCTTCGGCAGTGAAGGTGGCAATCGGCATGCAGGTCGTCGAGGGGGACGGCGACGTGCGACCGACAGCGGTTTGCAGTCGTGACAGGATTTTTTCGCGGGTGGTATCAATCATGGGGCACTCCCTCCTCGTCGACCAGTTGGTGAAGACTTTTGGGGGCAAACTGCGGGGCGCTTCGACCGGTGGTCCAGGCCGCCAGGGGACCCAGCCTGGGCAGGCGGCTGCCGATCTTGGCCAGCACCCTATTGTTGACGGCGTTCAGCCGCGGGTGAGAATTGACCAGAGCCCATGCTTTCCAGGCGAAAACCTCCAGGGGACCGCGTTTTGACCCATAGCCTTCGACACAGCAATCCGATCCCCGACCGACCCCTTCACGCCGGATGCGGCGGATCAAATCCGGCAGGGGGATACGGACGGGGCAGACCTCGCCGCAGGCCTGGCAAAGGCTTGAGGCCGAGGCCAGCTCACCAGCCTTTTCAATACCCTCCAGCTGGGGGGTAATGACTTCGCCGATGGGGCCGGGATAGACAAACCCATAGGCATGACCGCCGATGCGCACGTAAACCGGGCAGTGGTTCAGGCAGGTGCCGCAGCGGATACACTGGAGCGCCTGGCGCAACTCGTTATCGGCCAGCATGTGGGAACGGCCGTTGTCCAGAATCAGCAGATGGACTTCCCGGGGGCCGTCTTTTTCGCCCGGGCGGCGCGGTGACGTAATCATGTTGAAATAGGTGCTGATGAGCTGGCCGGTGGCGGAGCCGGTCAGAAGTCTTAACAGGGGAGGCACTTCTTCCAGCTTTTCCACGACCTTTTCAAGCCCCATGACAGCAATGTGCACCGGCGGCACCGTCGTGCACATGCGCCCGTTGCCCTCGTTTTCCACCAGGCAGAGGGTGCCGGTTTCGGCCACGGCGAAATTGACACCGCTAAGGCCCACCTGCCCGTTGTAGAACTTGCGCCGCAGGGTCTTGCGGGCGAGGGCATTGAGCTCATCCACATCCTCGGTGTAGGGCGTGTCCGGAATCTTTTCTTGAAAAATACGGGCGATCTGGTCCTTGTTCTTGTGCACCGCCGGAACGATGATATGGGAGGGGGGTTCGCCGGCCAGCTGGATGATGAATTCGCCCAGATCGGTTTCGACCACCTCCATGCCCTGATCCTCCAGAAAATGATTGAGCCCCATCTCCTCGGAAACCATGGATTTGCCCTTGACCATCATTTCGGCCCCGTGCTGGCGCATGATGTTGAGGACGATTCGGTTGGCATCCGCCGCGGTCTCCGCCCAGTGCACCTGGATGCCGTTGGCCGTGCATCTGGCCTCCAGCCGGGTCAACAAATCAGGCAGGCGGCTCAAGGCCCGCCGTTTGATGGCCTCACCCTGGGCACGCAGGGCGTCCAGTTCGTCCGCATCGGCAAACACGGCCCGGCGCTTGACTTTTAACCCGTCCATGGCTGATTTGAGGTTGCGTCTCAGCTGTTTGTCCGCCAAGGCCTTGACGATATTCGTCTTGAAATTGAATGGACCGGTGTCATGCATGGGTTCGCTCCCAGAGAAAGTCGGCGATATGTTGTCCCCTCACGGGGATCTCGCGATGTGCCAGGGTGCCGGTGATGTTCATCAGACAGCCGCAGTCTCCTGAAATCACCCGCTCGGCCCCGGTCTTACGAATATCTTCGGTCTTGTCGTATGCCATGGCAGTCGAGATGGCCGGCTGCTTGACGGCAAAGGTGCCCCCGAAGCCGCAACATTCGTCTTCCCGCTCAAGTTCCACCAGTTCCACCTTGTGAAGCTGCCGCAACAGCGCTTTGGAATCGTCGGTGACCTGCATCTCCCGCATGGCATGGCAGGAAGAATGCCAGGTCACGCGGATGGGGGGACCCTGGTCATTGAGTTCGACTCCCAGGACATGGTGCATGAACTCGGTGAGCTCGAAAATGCGTTCGGCCAGGTCCCGGGCCTGCTGCCATTCGGGCTGTCCGGCAAACAGATAAGGATAGTGGTGCCGCATCATCCCAGCGCAGGACCCGGAGGGCACCACAATGGGATAATCCTTGGGGAAGGCCCGTAATTGCTGGCGGGCCACCTGACGGGCCTCTTCCTCGAATCCGGAATTGTAAGCCGGCTGGCCGCAGCAGGTCTGGGCACGTGGAAACACCACCCGAAGTCCTTCCCGTTGGAGGAGACGAATGGCTGCCAGCCCGGCGTCGGGATAAACGGATTCGATCAGGCAGGTTCCAAAAACATAGACGGCTTCGGGACGTTCTGGGTAGGTGCGGTTGGACGGCATGGTATCACCTGCTCCTGTCACGGGTTGCCGATGGGCGTCCCGCCTGAAGGTTCTGCACAGGCGGGGCGCGGGGTGAATCCGGCGTATGCCTATAGGGGTAGCCGCGGCAACGCGCATGCGGCCGGGCATTTCAGAATCTGTTGCACGCAAGGCGAAAGATACGCCATGCAAAACCGATCTCCCGCAAACCGTCAATCGGCGGGCCGTGTGACCCGGTCCACCAGATAGAGGATAGACCGATACGGAATCCCGCCGTGCAGGCTAAGCCCGATTTCGCACGTCCGGCTGGTGGAATATCCTTCCGTGACCCCGGCAGGCAGCTGGTCCTTTAAATTGCGCAACCCGAAAGCATTCAATTCCGGGACACTAAAACCCTTGTCGCCGGCAAAGCCGCAACAATTGACTTCCGGAACGACCACCTCGGCGGCGCACATGCGGGCCAGGGTGACCAGCTTGTCTTCGAGGCCCATTTTCTTGGCGCTGCAAACGGCATGCAGGGCCACCGCTCCGGGCTGGGGTTCGAAAACAAGGCGTTTGGCCAGATAATCCAGTGTAAATTCGATCGGCTCATAAAGCTGCAGCGCCGGATCCAGGGTTTTCTTCATGTGATGGAGACAAGGACTGGTGTCACACAAAACGGGTAAGCGCCCACCATCGGAGGCGGCCATCAGGGCTTCTTCCAGTTCGGCGGCCTTTTCGGCCGCTGTGCGTTTGAAGCCTTTGCTGTTGAAGGCCATACCGCAGCACAAATTGTCCAGCCCCTCCGGGTAAATGATCTGGTAGCCCGCTTTGCGAACCAGGTTCTCGGTGATATGGGTCAGGGATTGCCGGGTATCGTCCTGCCGGCCGGGCCCCATGGTGCGGGCGATACAGGCCGGGAAATAGACGACCTGGTCGACGCCTTTGTAAAACGCCCGCTCGGGACGAACGGCGGCGGCCCGGGCAGGCATGTGCGGGTTCCACTGGGGCAGACGATCGAGAGACAGGCGTCGGGCGCCCCTGGCCAAACCGGACATGACCGTGCTGCCGAGAATCCGATGAACGCGATCGACGGCACCCAGGGTGCCTCGCATGGTGCCGGTCACCCGCCCCATATGATTGCCGATCTGCCCGGCCATGAACTGTCCGATACCTCCGGTACGCCGCGCCCTGAGATCCTTGATCAATTCCCCGGTGTCGATGTCGACGGGGCAGCTCAGTGCGCAGAGGCCGTCGGCCGCACAGGTGCGATCGCCGTAATAGGCAAACTGACGTTCGAGCACCTTCAGGCGGTCCGACCGGGGATTTCGGCGTCGCAGCTCCGCAATCTCCCGCCAGATGACAATGCGCTGGCGGGCGGAGAGGGTGAAATCGTTGGACATGCAGTTGCGCTCACAGAAGCCGCACTCGATGCAGGTGTCCACGATCTCGTGGGCGCCCGGCATGGGTTTGAACTGCTTCACAAAAATGTCCGGATCATCGCTGATCATGACATCCGGGTTGAGCATATTGTCCGGATCGAAGAGGGCCTTGATCTCTTTCATGACGGCGTATATTTCGGGCCCCCACTCTTTCTCGACAAAGGGCGCCATATTGCGGCCGGTGCCGTGTTCGGCTTTCAGGGACCCATCATAACGCGCCACCACCAGATCGACCACCTCGTACATGAAGGTCTTGTAACGCTCAATCTCAGCGGGCTGGCTGAAATCCGGCGTCAGCACGAAATGCACATTGCCGTCGAACACATGGCCCCAGATCACACAGTTGCGATAGTCGTATTTGGCAAACAGCTTTTGCAGTTCGAGCAGGCAGTCGCCCAGGCTTTCGACCGGCACGGCAATATCTTCGATGATGACGGCCGTGCCCACATCGCGTTCCGAACAGGCGCTGGGGAAGATCCCCTTGCGCACGGTCCAGAGGGCGGCAGCCTCTCCGGGATCGGTCGTAAAAGAATAGTCATGCGCCATTGCGATGGGTTGCAGTTTTTCCTGGATCTGCCGGATATTGGCCTGCAACGCGTCGTCGTCATTGGCGGCGGTCTCCACCAGCAGGGCGGTCACTTCGGGTCCCAGGGATTTGATGTAAGCCGGCACGCCGGGTTTGTCTTCGACGGTTCGCAGCGCCACCCGGTCGATCAGTTCGGCCGCCTGGACCGGGCACTGACGCAGAATGAGTACGGCTTCACAGGTCGTGGCGATATCCGGGAACAGCATCAGGCTGGTAGCCTTGGTACGCGGCTCTTCGGCGGTCAGGAAGGTGGCATCGGAAATGAACGCCAGCGTGCCCTCGGAGCCCACGATCAGATGCTGAATCATTTTGATGGGGTCGTCCTGTTCGACGAGGGCGTTGACGCTGTAGCCGGTGGTGTTCTTGATCTGGTATTTCCGCCGGATTTTGGCGGCCAGGCTGGCATCGTTTTTCAGGCGGTCGGCCAACGCCTGCAGACGATCGATCCAATCTTTCTTCTGATGCAGAAAGGCCTGGCGGCTGTGGTCATCACGGGTATCCAGAACCGTGCCGTCGGCGAATATCAGGCGAATGTCCTTGAGGGTATACTGACTGTTGAGTTCGACGCCGCTGGCCATGCCGCAGGCATTGTTGGCCACAATGCCGCCGATCTTGGCCGAATCGATCGAGGCCGGGTCGGGTCCGATCTTTTTGCCGTAGGGGGCCAGATAGCGGTTGGCCTGGGCACCGCGAATGCCGGCCTGAAGGGTGATCGCCGATTGGTCGGAAGCAATGGCGTGGTCATGCCAGCCCTTGTCCCCCAAAACCATGAGCACCGAGTCGGTGCTGGCCTGACCCGATAGGCTGGTACCGGCGGCCCGGAAGGTAACGCCCAGCCCCAATGCGCGGCAGGCCTGTAATGTGGCGATAACTTCTCTTTCGGACTCGACTTTGACGATCAGCCGGGGGACATAGCGATAAAAACTGGCATCCGTTCCGTAGGCCAGGGTGCGCAGTTCGTCATGGATCAGGCGTTCTTCGGGGATGACGGCTTTCAGTTGGTCGAAAAGGTCTTGGTAGCTATCGGAAAGCATGGACTGGCTCCTGTTTGCGATCACAGAGGGCGGGGTTGGAATTGGGCTCACCTGCGGTCAGCATTTTACGTCGCTGATTTTGACAAAATCCACAAACCCTCATCCTCCCAAAGGAATTATCACACAAGCAATACCCCGGATCATGATAAGAAAATAGCCACTTCGAAAACGGGGTCTGCTAAGAATTAACTTGCTAATTTACTTAAGATAGGCTGGATGGGCGTCGTGGCAACGGAAAAAGTTTTTAAACCACGCAGACCGTGATCCCCAAGGCAGGATCAGCAATGCGCAACAAAGGTCATCAGGGCTGAGATCCGGCCAAATTGCCGTCTGCCGGAGCAGCTCCCGCCCCTTACGGAAATCGGCTCTTCGCCAGAATCGAACGGTCTAATTGCCATAGCCTTTGCCGAAAACGGCGATCCCGATGAGTTGGCGCTCGTCATCACCGGTTTGTCGATCCGGGCTGTCGGCCCAGATAATCCCCCTGTGGGCGGTTCTTTCCACGGAAAACCGTTTATCACGATAGCATTTGAGGCAGACAAGGGGTTCCAGGTTGCGGGTGGCCAGTTGACCCGACAGGTTGTAGACCTCGCCGACCGGCTCGCCCTGGCGGGAAACGCCGCAAAGGCGGGCACAGCCGCAGTCAAGCTCCCGGAAAGCGACCCCCACGGCATCAGGGCGCGAAGCCAGAATGAGCTCCATTATTTCCCTATATTTATCTTGCATGGCGAAAAAATTGGCTAAAGTAAACTGTTGGTATTGTCGATAAGACTTATAAGCGTTGGCCAGAACGCTTAAACAGTCCTTTTCCAACCTCCTTGAAACAGGGGCGGTCGTCACCGACGGTCGCCCCTTTCATTTTTTTATATCAGGGCAGACAGGAAGAGAAAGTCCTTAGAATTGTTTGGAGGCTATCACGGGCACCTGTTTTTCGACAAGCGCCTCAATCGCGCGATCGAGGTCGTCAAAGCTTAACACCATGGCCGCTTTCTGGCACACATCATGTGCCGCGGCATAGGTATAGCGAAGCTCCAGACCTTCCTCATCGAGAATTTCAAGAATACGATACAACCCCCCGGCGCGGTGGTCCACCTCCACGGCCAGCACGTCTTCGACCTTGACGCTCAACCCCCTGTTTTTCAATACCGATACCGCCGTTTGGGTATCATCCACGATCATGCGTAATATTTTGTACGGCGTATCGCTGTGCCCGACAAGCGAGTGTGCGCGAATGTTGATGCCGGCATCATTGAACAATTCGGTGATCTCACGGAAACGTTCCAGGGCCTTTTCCATAAAAACCGATACCTGACGTATACGCATGGGCTGTCTCCTGTAACTCGCCGCTTGTTAAAACGGTTTATCTGGGGACCATCGTGCCGATTTACCCGGCGCATCTATTGCGAAGCATGGGCGGGCCGGACGGCCTGGCACGATCATTTCAACCGATCATCTCAACTTTTGCCCTAAAACCATAGCCGACCGCAACCTTTTCTTTCCATTAGAGCAAGCTATGAAAACCACATTTTTGTCGTTACAAACACCTGATAATTACATATTTGAATTATTTGAGCCAATCAGGATTACACGCCACTCGCAATAATAAATCGTAATAATTAGTGATTTTCAAATTCCAGGTCTGCATTCAATTCTGGCATACAGATTGAATAATTCCTGTGGTTATTATCCGATTTGGAGGTAGCCGTATGGATACGAAAACCACAACTGCAAAATGCCTGTCATCCATCGCCCGTAAAGAGCACAGCCGCTGCAGCATTTGCGGGGCCACCATGCGCGTTCCGCAAAAAATATTGTGTGTCGACGACAAACGCTTCTGCGACAAGTGCTACCGGGATAATTTCTATGCCGAAAGCGTCGGCCATCGCCCGCCCCTTGAAGGCTGAGACAACTCATTCGCTTTAGCGCTGAATCACATCTGACAGGCGATTGGAAACGATTCGTCCAAACCCGCCGAAGGCCATCGGCCACGCGGCCGCACGCCTTCACCATCCCTGGCGCTCGCCACCAAAAACTAATTGACAGGCAATCAATTTTTGCCGGATAATCCGGCCCCGTGACGGCTGGACCATCCATCAGGGCGCGCCAGGCTGGCAAGCGCTCTACACCACCACCTTCCCTGTGGGGCGAGGTTTTTTTATGGCCAAACGCCGCGACACGTAACCGATGCCCGTATATGAACGGGACATCACACCGGCCCGACCTGACCGAACCATGACCCGACCCATCGACCGAACCAAAATTTTTCTGACCCTGCTGTCCGGCGTTCTCATGACGGCCGCCTTTCCCCGCACGGGATGGTTCTGGATCGCCTGGGTCGCCCTGATACCCCTGCTGCTGGCTTTGCGGGACGTATCGATTCGCGACGGTTTTCGCCTGGGCTGGCTCGGCGGCCTTGTGCACGCCATGGGCACCCTGTACTGGCTGGCCCATACCATCAACACCTATGGGCACCTGCCCTTCTACCTGGCCGTTGGCATCCTGGTGTTTTTCTGCACCTATATCGGTCTTTACACCGCACTTTTCAGTGCCTTGGTCCTCTATATCGGCCGCTCGCCCGTGCGGGCCATGGTGGCCGCCCCGCTTGGGTGGGCGGCCCTGGAATATCTGCGCAGCTTCGTTTTGACCGGTTTCACCTGGGGATACCTCGGCCACACCCAATACCCCTGGCTGACCCTGATCCAGAGTGCCGATCTCTGGGGCGTCTATGGACTTTCCGCACTCATCGCTCTGCTCAACATGGCCTTGTTGCTCCTGATCCTGGCCCGGTCCGGGAAAACCTGGCAGGGGCAGCCGGTGTCGCCGGGCCAGGCATACAAAAGTGTCGTCGTAGCCGTCACATGCCTGTCCCTGACGCTGATTTACGGCCATGTCCGGCTCAAACAAGTCACGCGCCTGAGTGCGGAAGCCCCCCAGTTGCGCATCGGGCTGGCCCAGGGCAATATCCCCCAGGCCGAGAAATGGGACCCGGCCTTTCAAATTTCGTCGACGAAGAAATACATTCAGCTTTCGCGCGCCCTTGGCACCCGGAAACCGGACCTGATTGTCTGGCCGGAAACGGCCACGCCGTTCTATCTGCTGCACAACGAGGCCCTGACCCGCATCGTCCAGCGGGGCGTCCGTGAGGCCGGTTGTGCCCACATCATCGGCAGCCCGGCGGTTCGCAAAGACAAGAGCGGCATCGCCTATTTCAACAGCGCCTATCTGCTTGACGCCCAGGGAGCCC